>BNJU01000887.1_pt1 | contig 112464 bp, 131 predicted proteins | sample 8539281 | NCBI WGS metagenome assembly BNJU01 (sample SAMD00202456, study PRJDB9452) | human saliva metagenome | isolation source: human saliva | place: Japan
AAAAGATTGGAGTAGCTTATGACTACATTCCTTGGAAACCCTGTTACTTTTTACGGGAAAAACAACTACAAGTAGGAGACAAAGCAGTTGATTTCTCTCTCACAACGACTGACCTCTCTAAAAAAACACTAGCTGATTTTTGAAGGCAAGAAAAAGATTTTTGAGCATCATCCCTTCTATCGATACAGGTATCTGCTCGCTACAGACTCGTCGCTTTAACCAAGAATTAGCTAGCTTAGATAACACTGTAGTACTAACAGTATCAATGGACCTTCCATTTGCACAAAAACGCTGGTGTGGCGCAGAGGGAATTGAAAATGCCATCATGCTCTCAGACTACTTCGACCACTCCTTTGGACGAGATTATGCCCTCTTAATCAATGAATGGCATCTGCTTGCACGCGCAGTTTTTTTGTTCTCGATACCGACAACACCATCCGCTATGTCGAATACGTAGACAATATCAACAGCGAACCAAACTTTGAAGCAGCCATTGAAGCAGCAAAGTCGCTTGACTAAAAGAAAGCCCACCTGTAACAAGACAGAAAGCTAGAGAAATCTAGCTTTTTTTGGTATACTAGATGGAGATAATAAACAAGGAAATGCGAATGACACCAAATAAAGAAGATTACTTAAAATGTATTTATGAGATTGGCATGGAACTTCCTAAGATTACCAATAAGGAAATCGCTGCTCGGATGCAGGTATCACCTCCAGCTGTAACTGAAATGATCAAGCGCATGCAATCCGAAAATCTTATCCTAAAAGATCAGAAAAAGGGCTACTTACTAACGGATATTGGTTTAAAACTTGTATCTGACCTTTACCGAAAGCACTGACTCATTGAGGTTTTTTTCTGGTTCACCATCTTGATTATACCAGTAACCAGATTCATGACGAAGCTGAGGTATTAGAACATACGGTTTCAGACTTTTTTGTCGAGAGATTAGACAAAATGTTAGGCTTTCCAAAAACCTGTCCCCATGGAGGAACCATTCCTGCCAAGGGAGAGCTTTTAGTTGAGATCAATAACCTTCCTCTCTCTGATATCAAAGAAGCAGGAACCCTATCTACTGACTCGGGTCCATGATAGCTTTAAACTTCTCCAATATTTGGAAAAACACAGTATCCATATTGGAGATCAACTCCAAGTCAAGCAGTTTGATGGCTTCTCTAATACCTTCACTCTCATTCACAAGAATGAAGAACTCCAAGTCAGCCTAGAAATTGCCAAACAACTTTACGTTGAAAAAATGAACTAAAGTCTTTATCAGCAAAAAAACCAAGCCCACGAGCTTGGTTTTTTTATCTATTTTTTGGTGTCAAGGATGATGGTTACTGGGCCATCATTGACCAGTTCCACCTGCATATCTGCTCCAAAGACTCCTGTCTCAACAGGAACTTCCTTGGCTAGTTCTTGGTTAAATTCTTGATAGAAAGCTTCCGCCATATCCGGTTTAGCAGCGCCTGTAAAGGCTGGACGATTTCCTTCTTGGTATCGGCAAACAAAGTAAACTGAGAGATGGAGAGGATTTGACCTTGGATATCCTTAACCGATAAGTTCATCTTGCCTTCAGCATCTGAGAAAATTCGCATATTGACAAGCTTTCTGACTGCATAATCCAAATCTTCTTTTTGATCCTCAGGTCCAACACCTACTAAGAGTAAGAGTCCCTGCTGAATTTTCCCATATACTTGACCCTCAATAGAAACTTGAGCTTTCTTGACACGCTGAACGACAATTTTCATAGCAATCCTTTTCTGATGATATCAAGCCAACTTAACCATTGGTACGTTTAACCGAGTAGACTTCTGGTACACTCTTAATCTTATCAACCACGGTGGTCAGCATTGAAAGGTTTGAAATTCCAAAGGAAACATGGATATTAGCAAATTTCATATCCTTGGTTGGTTGAGCATTAACTGTTGAGATATTTTTAGTTGTATTTGATAAGACTTGCAAGATATCATTCAATAGACCAGAACGGTTGAGCCCTGTAGATATCGATGTGAGCCATATACTCCTTTACTTGAGAATTGGTCTTCCCATTCAACATCGAGTAGACGTTGTTCGTAATTTTCCTGTGAACGAAGGTTCATACAGTCCACACGGTGGATGGCAACTCCACGTCCTTTGGTAATATAGCCGACGATATCATCACCTGGAACAGGATTACAACATTTGGCAATCCGGATCAAGAGACCAGAAGCACCTTGGATGACTACTCCACCCTCATGCTTAACCTTAAGCGTGTCCTTGTTCTCCACTTTGACTTCGCCACCCTTGACCAATTCTTCAGCTTCTGCCTTAGCCTTGGCCCGCTCTTCTTCACGACGTTCTTTCTCTGTCAAACGGTTAAAGACAGTAATAGCTCCGATTTCTCCAAAACCAATCGCAGCAAATAGCGCTTCTTCTGTCTTGTAGCTGGTTTTTTGAAGGACTTCATCCATGTGGCGTTTGTCCATAAATTTATTGGCCACATAGCCATTTTTCTTGGAGCTGACTAATCAGCAATTCACGGCCTTTATTGATGGACAATTCTTTTGTCTTGGTTCTTAAAGAACTGACGAATTTTTGTTACGAGCCTTGCTGGTCTTGACCATATTGAGCCAGTCACGGCTTGGTCCAAATGAATTTGGATTGGTGATGATTTCAACCTGGTCACCCTGTTTTTTTAACTTAGTCGTCAAGGGAACCATACGGCCATTAACCTTGGCACCTGTTGCTTTTTCCCCAATCTTTGTGTGAATTTCATAAGCAAAGTCAATCGGACCTGAATCTTTTGAAGTGAACGAACCGCTCCATCTGGAGTAAAGACATAAATCTCCTCAGCCAGATAGTTTTCTTTGACAGTATCCACAAATTCTTTGGCATCATCTGCTTGATCTTGGAGCTCCATCATCTCCTTGATCCAGTTCATTCCAATAGCAGATTCCTTGCTATTAACTTGCCCCTTGATTCCTTTTTTGTAGGCCCAGTGAGCCGCAACCCCGTACTCAGCAACCTCGTGCATCTCCTTAGTACGAATCTGGAACTCGATAGGTCCTTTTGGTCCGTAAACAGTCGTATGGATTGATTGGTAACCATTGGCCTTACGATTGGCAATATAGTCTTTAAAACGTCCCGGCATCGGTTTCCAAAGCTCATGAACGTAGCCCAACATCGCATAGACATCACTCTGAGTGTCTAGAATACAACGAATAGCAATCAGGTCATAGATCTCCTCAAAGCGTTTTTTCTTGTCCTGCATCTTACGATAGATAGAGTAGATATGCTTTGGACGACCGTAGATTTTTTTCCTGTAAGATGACGCTCAGATGAGTATTCCTCGAGTTTCGTCACAACTTCATCGACCAAGGCTTCACGCTCTTGACGTTTTTTTCCTTCATCATGTGACTAATCTTGTAAAAATTCAGTTGGATTGAGATAGCGGAAAGAGAGATCTTCCAGTTCCCACTTCACACTTGAAATCCCCAAACGGTGAGCAAGTGGTGCATAGATTTCCATTGTTTCTCTGGAAATACGCTCCTGCTTGTCTTTACGAAGATGCTTGAGGGTACGCATATTGTGCAGACGGTCAGAAAGTTTGACCAAGATAACACGGATATCTTCTGACATAGCCATGAGCATCTTGCGATGATTCTCAGCCAGCTGCTCCTCGATAGACCCTATACTCAACCTTACCAAGCTTGGTAACACCATCTACAATCACTCGAACATCGTGACCAAATTCGCGTTCTAAGTCATCTAAAGTAGCATCTGTGTCTTCTACCACGTCATGCAAAAAACCACAGGCAACAGTGACAGCATCTAGCTTGAGTTTAGCCAAGATACCTGCTACCTGAATAGGGTGGATAATATAAGGCTCGCCTGATTTACGATACTGGCCACTATGGCATTCTACAGCATAAACCAAGGCCTTGTGTACAAAAGCCACGTCTTCTTTCGATAAATATTTTTGCGTTAAAGCGACGACTTCATCGCCTGAATAAATTACTTCTTTCGGCATGCATACTCTCCAATTCTTCCCTACCATTTTTAACACTTTTTTTGAGGATATGAAAACTAGTAAAGCCCATTCTGTAAGAGTTTGCTAAACTTGATAAAAAAACACTACTAGAAAAACTCTAGTAGTGCTCATTGATTAAAATCTATCTTAGTAAACTGTTCTTTCAGTTTCTACGTCGAAGAAGTGTGCTTTGTTCAAGTCAAATCCAAGTTCAACTGTTGCACCTGCTTGCAAGTAGTCACGAGCGTCAACTTTTGCAACGAACTCATCTTTACCAACTTGGCAGTATAGGTGAGATTCTGAACCGAGCAATTCTGATACAGAGATTGTTGCTTTCACAACTGATTCTGGGAATGTTTCAAGGAAAGCAGGTTCTGCATTTACGTCTTCTGGACGGATACCGAAGATCAATTCTTTTCCTTCGTAGCCTTTTTCACGAAGAACTTTCAAAGCACCTTCTGGAACTTTCAAAGTAAATCCGTCAGCAACAATGCGGTCACCGTTCAATTTAACATTGATGAAGTTCATAGCTGGGCTTCCGATAAATCCTGCTACGAATTTATTAACTGGGTTTTTGTAAACTTCTTTGAGGAGTACCGATTTGTTCAACACGTCCGATAGTACCAGTACCAGCAGGGTTTTTAGTAGCTGACATGATAACGATACGGTCTGCAAGTGTCATCGCTTCTGTTTGGTCGTGAGTTACGTAGATAGTTGTAGCTCCGATACGACGGTGGATTTTAGCGATTTCAGCACGCATTGATACACGAAGTTTAGCATCCAAGTTTGACAAAGGTTCGTCCATCAAAAAAATACTTTTTGCATCACGGACGATCGCACGACCCATGGCAACATCGTTGACGTTGACCACCTGAAAGGTCAGCTGGTTTACGATCCAAGAATTCTTTCAAACCAAGAATTTCTGCTGCTTCTTGTACACGTTTGTCAATGTCTTCTTTGCTGTATTTACGCAATTTCAAACCGAAGGCCATGTTATCGTATACAGTCATGTGTGGGTAAAGAGCGTAGTTTTTGGAATACCATGGCAATGTCACGGTCTTTTTGAGCTACGTCGTTGACAACAACGCCATCGATAGATGCAGTACCTTCTGTGATGTCTTCAAGACCTGCAATCATACGAAGAGTAGTTGATTTACCACATCCTGAAGGTCCTACGAAAACGATGAACTCCTTGTCTTTAATGTTCAAGTTAAAATCTTCAACTGAGTAGTGTTCGCTATTTGGATATTTTTTTGTAAATATTTTTTTAAGATTTAATTCTACCATTTCGGTGAACTCCTTTTGTCATTTGATAGTTTTTATTATAGATGAAAAACGCTTTACATTTCTATGGCAAGGTGACCAAAAATAAAAAAAGTTCTGTGCAACTTGCACAAAAACTTTAAATAATATCTGGTAAAAATCAACTGATAACACAAGGTCAAATCTGTCAATTCTTTCAACTGTAGCCCTGTTAACTCTTCCCATTTATCAATCTTGTATTGGAGAGAATTGCGGTGTAAATACAGTTGCTGAGCTGTCTTCGTAAGGACTGCACTATTTTTCCCATAATGAAAGAATAATTTCCTGAATCTGATCTTGATCCAAAAATCATCTGGTGTAGATAATCTTTGATCAAAGCAAGATCCACCATTTTTTTCACCCATACTCCAAAGGTAGAGCTGAGAAAACGTATGGAATCCTTGATGACCTTGACGCCACCAGTTTTTTTAAACAAGTCACGTTCTGCTTTTGATCAAGTCTGGCAGCGCCTGATGTCCAGTTTGTGACCATACCTGACCAAGCATGATGGACAAACGCACCCCAAAGTCGTATTCTACGGCTTCCAAGGTATCCATCAAGATTGAGCGAACCGAGGTATACTTGTCCTGCTGGAGAACAAAAAGGTAATCCTGAGCTCCAACCTGAAGCACTGTCTCGCAATTAGGAAAAAGGGTTTTCATCATATCCAACCAAGAGGTCAGGTTTTCCTGTTGGTAATAGGAAAGGTGACAATAGACAACTTGTAGCTTTTTAAAGCTTTGCGGTGCTTGCCCCTTGCCCTCTATCAAATAGCTATACCAGGGATTGAGAGAGATCGTTTGCTCCTGCTGAGTTAAGAGAGCCACCAACTGTTTCTCACGTTCACTAAGTCCAGCTTCTTCCAGTAAAACCCACTGATTTGAGGATACCGGAAGCGTCAGATAGCCTTCCTTGTCGACTGGCTGGTCTACGATTTGAGCTATGGAAACCAATCTAGTAATTCTTTTACAATCATTTCCTAGCCCTCCACTTTTTGGATACACCAAGAAATCAAGGTTTCTAGGCGTTCCACATTTTCAGTCATATGAAGATAGCCCATGACCGCTTCAAAACCAGTAGACATACGATAGGTCACCACATCCGCATTCTTAGCCTTGGTATGGCTGTTGGTGTTGCGACCCCGTTTATAGATTTCTTCTTCTTTTTCCGTTAGGACTTCTTCTTCCAGCATGAGGGAAATCAAATGTGCCTGAGCCTTGGCCGACACATACTTGGTTGCCTCTTGGTGAAGTTTATTGGGCTTGGTCATGCCTTTGAGAATGAGATGGCGACGGATATACATAGAATAAACTGCATCTCCTTCAAAAGCTAGAGCAATCCCGTTAATGAGATTGACATCAATCACGTGTCCACCTCACTCCATCCTTGGTGTCAAGTAGCTTAATCCCTTGTGCAGCTAGTTGATCACGGATTTGGTCAGCTGTCGCAAAGTCACGATTGGCACGCGCTTCTTGGCGTTTTTTTGAATCAAGGCTTCAATCTCCTCATCCAAAAACTTCTTCGACAAAGACCACTCCAAAGACTTCTAGCATGGCTGCAAGAGTTTCCTTAACACTTGCATCATAGTTGCCTGAGTTGATCCATTTAGCCATTTCAAAGACAACTGTGATTCCATTAGCTGTATTAAAATCCTCATCCATAGCAGCTACAAACTTATCTTTAAATGCCTGTAACTCTTGAGTATCTACAGTTCCAGTAAATGGTTGCTCGTAAGTGTTCTTCAAATACTTGAGATTAGTCTCGGCATCACGCACTGCTTTTTCCGTAAAGTTGATAGGCTTACGGTAGTGTTGAGTCGCAAAGAAGAAACGAAGCACTTGACCATCGATCGTTTCGAGGGCATCGTGTACTGTAATGAAGTTCCCCAAAGACTTAGACATCTTGACATTGTCGATATTGACAAAACCATTGTGCATCCAGTAGTTGGCAAAGGTCTTGCCTGTTTTTGCTTCTGACTGAGCAATTTCATTGGTATGGTGAGGAAACTCAAGGTCAGCACCACCACCGTGAATATCGATGGTATCTCCTAAAATCTCTGTTGACATGACCGAACACTCGATATGCCAGCCTGGGCGACCTGGTCCCCATGGGCTCTCCCAAGAAATCTCACCTGGTTTGGCTGCTTTCCAGAGGGCAAAGTCTACAGGATTTTCCTTACGAGCAGTTTCCTCATCTGTACGACCTGAGGCACCTAGCTCCAAGTCTTCTAGTGTTTTATTGGCTAACTTAGCATAGTTGTGAGATTTTTCCACACGGAAATAGACATCCCCTTGACTCTCATAGGCAAAGCCTTTTTCGATTAAATCTTCCACAAAGCGGATGATATCAGCCATAAACTCGACTACACGAGGATGGCGAGTTGCAGGTTTCACACCAAGAGCCGTCACGTCTTCACGAAAAGCCGCGATGTACTTGTCCGCTACTTCTTGAGGTGTGATGCCTTCTTCCTTTGGCACGGTTGATAATCTTATCATCCACATCTGTGAAGTTAGAAATGTAGGCAACTTCATAACCACGGTATTCAAAATAGCGACGAATCGTATCAAAAGCCACCGTTGAACGGGCATTCCCCACGTGGATATAGTTATAAACTGTCGGCCCACAGACATACATCTTAACCTTGCCGTCCTCGATTGGGACAAATTCTCGCAAATCACGAGACATAGTGTCATAGATTTTAATCACTCACTGACTCCTTTCTCTTTCTTGTTTATCGTAAAGAGTAGTTTCAATCCAGCTCTCTGGCAATTACTAAGGCTATCTCAAAGAAAGTCATAGCATCTGCTTTTCTTTCTTCGCGTCTGGCATCCCACTCATGATTATGATGGTCGACATAGTCAGCTGTATAGAAAAATTGATAGACCTTGGCTTGTCGATATTGGGCCCAGGCCATGATAGCCGAAGCTTCCATATCTACAACTCTAGCTCCTGCTTCAAGTCTTCGTTTGACCTTAGCAGCTGTCTCACGATAGAAGGCATCTGTGGTCCAAGACTTTGTTCGAATATGCTCAACACCAGCTTTATCCAAGGCGTTTTCCATAGTTAAGAGTAGAGATCGCTCATAGGCTATTTCATCACTTGCTGGAGCATAGTGATAACTAGTACCTTCATCACGTAAAGCCGAACTTGGTAGGATAATCTTATCTGCTTGAATAGACTGGTCTAGAACTCCGCAAGATCCCAAAACAATAAAGTTCTTAAATCCTCTTGCTTTTAGTTCTTCTAAGAGTCCAACAACCATTGGAGCTCCAATAGTAGCCATAGAAACTGCTACCTTACTCCCATCTTTTTCATAGATATACCATGGCAGTTTGCCATTTAGATTGGTAAGATAGCCACCTTCGTAGACACCATCTATCTGCTTTACTCGTTCAAGGATTTCTCCATTAAAAGACAAGATAATGGTATCACAAACTTCTCCACCACTAAGGAGGCTTCGATCAGTTGGCTCGATAACAGCAGGTACATTTTCAAATTCTTCTAATAGCATTTATTACTCTTTCGCATTCAGATAAACCACTTGGGTTTGTTTGACAAAGCCAATCTTTTCATATAAACGTTTGGCACCTACGTTGCTGTCCTCTACTGCAATCTGAAATTCCTTATCATTTTGCTCAATCAGTTGGTTGACGAGGGATTTTGCTAAGTAGCTTCCATAACCTTTTCCACGATTGACTTCAGCAATCGCAAGTCCATAAAGGTAATTGCATTTTCCAGACACATCGACCGTACAAACGCCAATCACTTGACCTTCTTTGAGTAATATGTAAAGCAGACTATCAGGATCCTTCAAGGCCTCCGAAATGTATCTGTGGCTCACTTCCGGTGCTTCCACTTCATCTGAAAAGGTTTGGTGGTGGAGCTGGGCAATGGCTTCAAGATAAGAAGGTTCTGCCAAGAGCACATCGACATCCGAACGGGAATCTAATGCATAAGCAGTTCGATCACGTCCTAACCAGGTTTCTGTCTCTTCATCCTCGACCAATCCCCAGTTACTGACAAAATCAGGATGACGCTCTAGAAAAAAATACGTTCTGTCTGAAAAGTAACTGAACTAATAGAAAAAGCAGCCGTTTCTTTCTCAAAACTCGTAAACAAAGCACGCGCAATTCCCTGACGGCGATGATTTGGATGAACCAGTATCGTCACTTCCACGTCTTGGTCATCAGCATAGACGGTTAATAGACCAACCAGTTCGCCTTTTTTTCGTAAAAAAAGGAAAAATGCATGCATGCTTAGGTCAAAAATTAAGCATGTTAGAAAGATAAGGATCACGATAAGTTCCATCATAGGCTTGGCAACAGTTAATTAGTTTTTTTGCCTCAAATAACTCCTCTTGGCTTAACTTATTTCTTGCTTGAATCATATAGATATCCTCTACAGCCCAGACGACCTGTGGCTGGCATCTCTTGCCTGCTCGAGTTTATTGACGTAGTATTCCCGTTTTTCCTTCAACTTCATGAATGGTTGGTTCATCCTTTTTGCCCATGCACTCGAACAATCTTAGCAGGAATACCGACAACCGTCACATCACTAGGAACATCTGCCACAACAACTGCTGCAGCACCGACTTTGGCATTTTCACCGATTTCTACAGGCCCGATAACTTGGGCATGTGCAGATATGAGAGCTCCCTTTACGCACGGTCGGATGGCGTTTGCCAATATCCTTCCCTGTCCCACCAAGGGTTACCCCATGGTAGAGAAGAACCCCTTTTTTTCAACGATAGCCGTCTCCCCAATCACAAGGCCAGAACCGTGGTCGATAAAGACACCTGATTCGATCTGTGCTCCTGGGTGGATCTCAATCTGAGTCCAAAAACGCCAAAACTGGCTATGCATACGAGCTAAGAGCTTAAAGCCATTCTTCCATAGAAAATGAGAGAGACGGTGGGCAGCCAAGGCTTTCACACCAGGATAGGTCAAAAGAACCTCCAAAGTGGTGCGAGCCGCTGGATCATTTTCTTTTACGATATCAATGGTTTCACGCCACCATCCCATACAATTCTCCTTTTCTTATTCTGAGTCTTTTTGGTGTTTCTGTAGTTTCTTTCTTAGGTTTGTTGTCCTTGTGATGGTGACGAGGACGATCGCCATGACGATGACCCTTTTCACCTTTTTCTTCTGAATGTTCAGGTTTCGGTGGACGTGGCAAGAGTGCTTTCATCGAAGCATCTACACGACCTTTTTCGTCAATCTTGATAATCTTAACATCCACTTCATCACCAATGGCTACCAAGTCTTCGACACGGTTAGTGCGAGTCCAAGCCATTTCAGAGATGTGAACGAGAGCATCTGTCTTGTCAAAGAGATTGACAAAGGCACCGAATTTTTCGATACGCACAACTTTGGCATGGTAGACTTCATCCACTTTAGCTTCACGAACCAAACCAGCAATGATTTCTTTAGCGCGGTTAATAGCAGCTTGGTCACTAGAGTAGATAGATACGTTACCTTCTTCGTCGATATCAATCTTAACGCCTGTTTCAGCGATGATCTTATCAATCGTTTCTCCACCTTTACCGATGACAATCTTAATCTTGTCCACATCAATCTTGATGGTATCAATTTTGGGAGCAGTTGGAGCCAATTCTGGACGAACTTCTGGAATGGTTGCTTCAATCACGTCAAGGATTTCAAAACGAGCTTTCTTGGCTTGGGCAAGAGCTTCAGTCAAGATTTCTGCAGTAATCCCTTGGATCTTGATATCCATTTGAAGGGCTGTAATCCCGTCACGAGTACCTGCAACCTTGAAGTCCATATCTCCAAAGTGGTCTTCCAAACCTTGGATATCTGTCAATACTGTATAGTTGTTTCCATCTGAGATAAGACCCATAGCAATACCAGCTACTGGCGCCTTGATTGGCACACCACCAGCCATAAGGGCAAGTGTTCCCGCACAGATAGAGGCTTGTGAAGAAGAACCGTTTGATTCCAATACTTCTGCTACCAAACGGATGGCATATGGGAATTCTTCCAAGCTTGGCAATACTTGAGCAAGAGCACGCTCACCGAGAGCACCGTGACCAATTTCACGACGACCTGGTGCACCGTAACGACCAGTTTCCCCAACAGAGTATTGTGGGAAGTTATAGTGGTGCATAAAGCGTTTCTTGTACTCTGGATCCAAACCATCGATGATTTGCGTTTCACCCATTGGCGCCAAAGTCAAGATAGAAAGAGCCTGAGTTTGTCCACGAGTAAAGAGACCTGAACCATGTACGCGAGGAAGGAAGTCAACCTGAGCATCTAAAGGACGGATTTCATCGACCTTACGGCCGTCAGGACGAACCTTGTCTTCAGTGATCAAACGGCGCACTTCTGCATGTTCCATTTGTTCCAAGATTTCAGCCACATCCCGCATGATACGGTCAAATTCTTCGTGGTCTGCATATTTTTCTTCGTAAACTGCTGTTACTTGATCTTTCACTGCTTGAGTTGCAGCTTCACGCGCCAATTTTTCTTCAACTTGAACAGCTTTTTGAAGGTCGCTGTTGTAGGCTGCGATGATTTCAGCTTGCAATTCAGCATCTACATGAAGCAATTCTACTTCTGCTTTTTCTTTACCAACTGCTGCAACAATTTCTTCTTGGAAGGCAATCAATTCTTTGACAGCTTCATGCCCTTTAAGAAGGGCTTCCAACATGATTTCCTCTGACAATTCTTTGGCACCAGACTCTACCATGTTGATAGCATGCTTAGTACCAGCTACTGTCAATTCAAGAAGCGATTGCTCAGCTTGTTCTTGCGTTGGGTTGATGATGATTTGGCCATCAACATAACCTACTTGTACCCCAGCGATTGGTCCGTCAAATGGAATATCTGAGATAGAAAGAGCTAATGATGAACCAAACATGGCTGCCATTGGTGCAGATGCATTTTCATCATAAGAAAGCACCGTATTGATAACTTGTACTTCGTTACGGAAACCTTCCGCAAACATAGGACGAATCGGACGGTCAATCAAACGCGCTGTCAAGGTCGCATCTGTTGAAGGACGTCCTTCACGTTTCATAAAGCCACCAGGAAACTTCCCAGCCGCATACATTTTTTCTTCGTAGTTGACTTGAAGTGGGAAGAAATCCCCAGTTGCCATCTTCTTAGACATAACGGCAGCAGTCAAGACAGTTGACTCACCGTAACGCACGACAACAGAGCCATTTGCTTGCTTAGCAACCTGACCAGTCTCTACGATCAACTCACGACCCGCAAAAGTCGTTTGAAACACTTGTTTTGTCATTTTAATCCCCTTTGGATTGATAAAATTATACGCCTTGCCTACAAAGATCAAGATATTTTGGACGGTTCGGCTTGCCGAACATTTCTGTAGAAAAATAGGAAGGTGACGTCGCACTCGATGAGTGCAAGGAAGCTTATCTTTTTTCCTAAGAAATGAGGCCAAAATTCAATTACTCAAGATACAAATCATTAGAAAGGTTTGATGCTAAAACATCTAAACCTTTCACGCTAACCACTATTAGGCGATTAGCTAAATGCTTTACTAACTCTCTCGTCAAATATCATCGATTTGATTCGCTCGTGTCGCTCTTTCCCAAAATTAGTAAGAGTCATTTAGGAAAAATTGCTATCAAAAAATCGAGAATTAGAAGATCCTAAAAAATTAAATACCCTCATCTTTGTATCAAGTACGTACAGAGTCTATTTTATCATATTTTTCTTAAAAAGTGCTGTCTTTTCTATTAAAAAGGAACCATTCCTCCATGAAAAGAAGAATGGTTTGCTTTTTATTATCCTAAAGATTGGTGATTAAACAAGGCATGGGTTGCTTGGTGAATGTACTGAGCAGTATCTGCATTGTTCATGGTGTAGAGATGCACGCCTGCTACGTCTTGCGTTACCAAGTCCACGATTTGGTCCACTGCATAGGCAAGTCCTGCTGCTCTGAGTGACTCAGGGTCATTCTCATACTTGTCTAAGATAGCTTAAACTTACGTGGAAGATGGATATTCTCACAAGTCTTCAAGAGACGAAGAGCTTGGTTACGATTCAGGATTGGCATGATACCCGCATGAATCGGTACATCAATACCAGCCAAGGTGCACTTGTCCTGGAAATCGTAGAAACGCTCATTGTCAAAGAAAAGCTGAGTGACAAGGCTTGAACAGCCTGCATCTACTTTTTTCTTGAGATTTTGAATATCTGAGATTTGGTTTGGTGAATCAGGGTGCCCTTCTGGGTAACAAGCGCCAATAATTTCAAAGTGTGGCGCCTGCTCCTTGATGAATTCAATTAGGTCTGTCGCATAACGGAAGTCCTTTTGTGGTTCCACATCAGGGATGAGATCTCCACGAAGAGCCAAGATTTTCTGAACCCCAACCTTATCCAAATCTGCAATGGTCTCAGCCACCTTATCCTTAGTTAGATAGATAGCTGGCAAGTGAGCAATGGTTGGAATCTCCAAGTCATTTTGGATATAGTCTGCCAAACGAACCGTCGTCTCTTTGATATTAAATTTATTATTGCTGGCAGTCACACTGATAAAGTGTGGGGCCAAGTCCTGCATATCTTTCAGGGCCGCAATAATTTTGTCATTGCCTACTGCTGGGTTTGGAGGGAAAACTTCAAATGAGAGGGACGGTGTTTGACGTGACATATTTATGAACCTTTTCTAGTTGATTTCTTACTGATCAACCATGTATGGAGAACTGTCTTTTCTTACAATTTCTCACGCGCAGCTTTCGCAGCTTCTACAAGGCGGATCAAGCTTTCTTTCGTTTCTGGAATACCACGTGTTTTTCAAACCACAGTCAGGGTTAATCCAAACTTTCTTGCTAGGTACTTTCGCAAGGATAGCTTCGATTGTGTGGTCGATTTCGCCTTCGTTAGGCACACGAGGTGAGTGGATATCGTAAACCCCAGGTCCAACTTCTGTTTGGAAGTTTTTTTCGCTTTGAGTTCGTCCAAGATTTCAAGGTTTGAACGGCTAGCTTCAAATGAGATAACGTCTGCATCCAAGTTGTCGATAGCTGGGATGATATCTGTAAATTCTGAGTAACACATGTGAGTGTGGATTTGTGTGTCTGGTGCTACTGTTGAGTGTACCAAACGGAAGGCTGGAATAGCCCAGTCAGGTAATCTTCGTACCAGTCGCTACGACGAAGTGGCAATTTCTCACGAAGAGCAGCCTCGTCGATTTGGATGATTTTTCACGCCTGCAGCTTCAAGGTCAAGAACTTCATCCTTGATTGCAAGAGCGATTTGAAGAGTAGAATCCTTGATAGAGATGTCTTCACGTGGGAATGACCAGTTAAGAATTGTAACAGGTCCAGTCAACATACCTTTAACAGGTTTGTCAGTACGGCTTTGTGCATAGCTAGACCATTTCACAGTGATTGGGTTAAGACGAGTAACATCTCCCCAGATGATTGGTGGTTTAACCCCACGCATACCGTATGATTGTACCCAACCATTCTTAGAGAAGAGGTAACCTGACAAGTTTTTGACCGAAGTACTCAACCATGTCATTACGCTCGAATTCACCGTGTACAAGCACGTCAAATCCAACTTCTTCTTGCCATTTGATCCATTCGTCGATCGTTTCAGCAAGGAAGGCATCGTATTCTTCTTGTGACACTTTCACCCTTACGGAAGGCCAAACGTTTAGCACGAACTTCCTTAGTTTGAGGGAATGAACCGATCGTTGTTGTTGGAAGAGCTGGAAGTTTGAATGCTTCTTCTTGGATAGCTTCACGTTCTGCGAAGGCTGGCAAACGAGTGTAGTCTGCGTCAGTCAATCCAGCGATACGCGCACGAAGTTCCGCATTTTCACCAACACGTTCAGTCGCAAAGAGTTCTTTGTTTGCTGCAAGAGCTTCTGCTCCTTGACCGTTGCGGATAGCATCTAAGTCACGGATCTCATCCAATTTTTCAACTGCAAATGCAAAGTGGTTCAAGATAGCTGGTTCAAATTCTTCATTAGCTGTTGTAAATGGCACATGAAGAAGTGAACATGAGCTTGTCAAAACGATGTTTTCAGCTGGGATTTGCTCAAGAACAGCCAAGCTCTTTTCGTAGTTGTTGCGCCAGATGTTCTTACCATTGACAATACCTGCATAAAGAGTCTTGTCAGCTGGGAAGCCACCTTTAACGAGTTCAAGAGTTTTCTTACCTTCAACGAAGTCAAGACCAATTGCATCTACTGGCAATTTCACAAGGTCAGCGTAGACGTCACGAACGTCACCGAAGTAAGTTTGAAGCAAGACTTCAAGACCTTTTTGTCAGCCAAGAGTTTGTTGTAGATGTTCAAGAAGAGTGCTTTTTCTTCTTCTGTCAAGTCTTTGACAAGAGCAGCTTCGTCGAGTTGGATACGAGTTGCACCAAGTTCAGCCAATTTCGCAAAAACATCTTGGTAAGCAGCTACTAAGCTATCTACGAAGTCTTCTGCTTTTACACCTTCTTCAAAGTCTGACAATTGAAGGAACGTGAATGGGCCGACAAGGACAGGACGAGTGTTGAGACCAAGTTCTTTTGCTTCTTGGAACTCATCAAAGATCTTGTGACCAGCCAATTTTACTTGAGTGTCTTTTTCAAATTTAGGAACGATGTAGTGGTAGTTTGTGTTAAACCATTTCTTCATCGGAAGGGCACGAACATCCCCTTTTTCTCCTTGGTAACCACGTCCCAAAGCAAAGTAGCGTTCAAGGTCAGACAAGTCCAAGTTTTGTACTGAAGCAGGAACTACGTTGAAAAGGAAAGCTGCATCTAGGAAGTTATCATAGTGAGAAAAGTCATTTGATGGAATTTCAGAAATGCCTTTTTCTTTAACGATGTTCCAGTGTTTTGCACGCAATTCTTTAGCCGCAGCCAAGAGTTCTTCTTCTGAGATTTCTTTTCTAAAGTATTTTTCAGTTGTAAATTTTAATTCGCGGAATTCACCCAAACGAGGGAAACCGATAATTGTAGTTGACATGTTTTGTCCTCCAAAAATTGTTGTTGAAACTATCTTAACAGAAAAGAAATCATCTGTATAATTGTAAAAATTAGGCTTTGATATAGTTTGAAACTATATCATTTTTTAAAGCACAAAAAAAGATCTGGAGAAGATTCCCCAAATCCTTTGAAAGACAATGTTTAACAGTATTTCCAGATAGTCATGTCCATAGTCAATCTTGAGTAAACTGAGAGTTGACTATGGCTTGTTATTAGAAAAAGACTATAGCTCTATCCCCTTCTCACGGAGATTAGCCAGACACTCCTCATAGTAGGCAGCGTCATGCTCGCTATAGATAGGACTTTTCAGCTTTTCCTCTGCTAAGTCTTCATAGGAAGGACAGGTCTTGCCACGGTAGTTCTTATCTAGCCACTCTGGACTGACATTGTAGCCACGGTCAACCATCTCCTCCATGATCAAACGATGATAGGCATAGAGACGATAAGGCGAGTGGGTAAAGACATAGTCAACCGTCGCATGCTTTCTGCCCCAGCCATTGCCACGCAGGGCGCAACACTCTCGATGTTGTCCCAAGAGCTGCGGACGGGGAAGTTGTGAAATCAAAGCCTCATGCCAAAGTCTCATGGGAGTCTCCTTTCAACAAGGTCGAATCTTGCAGATAAGCATTTGGGTAACGTTCAAGCAAATCTCGAGTCCTAGCAATCAAGTCTTCTTTTGAAGCCTGACCAAAGCGATAGCGATCTAGCAAGAGCATGTAGTCTTTGCGCTCATCAAGGCTGGCTTGCTTTTTTAAAATAGCCCCAAATATGCTGAAAGGCATTGCAAACCTGACCCCTGTGTTCTGGAATCTGGCAGGCACGATCAATCATCTCTTGAACCTGACTCAGCTCCACCACTTCTTGCTTGAGATACTGGCGAATATCCTTGTATATATTGCTGGAATGGCTCAAAACAAGGTATTTATTTTTCGCCCAGAGTTGCTGACAAAGGGCACGTTGGTTGTTATTATTCATAATTGACATTATACCATGTTTGAGTCAAAAAGTACTTTTTCTACTTCAAAGCACTTTTGACCTTCTTCTTGGTGAGGAGGCGGTCATTTTTATTGGCTAGGGATTTGAGTCGGGCTTCGAGTAAGACTTTTCTACCCGCTTCGTTACGGGTGTAGACGAGTTGGTAGTTGCCTATGTGTGGTGCGACGGCATTTTGGAAGAGCTGGGCATCTTCCTTGCGTTTTTCAAAGAGGCTAGGAACTACGAAATACTTCGATTGGCCGGCTGGTGCTTTTTGAGCTACTAACAGGTAGCGTTGATTGTCCACTGGTGCAAAGAATTCCCCCAAGACCTTCGAAAAGAGCTCCTTATCTCTCATACTGCCCCCCTTAAGATAGGCAAAAATGCTATAACTTTCCTTATCTTCCTCTACCTGCACGCGCGACTGGTCATCGGACAAATGCCCCATCTTTAGCATGGCATTACGAATACCTTCACCCGCCTGCCGTAGGCGTACATAAGGACTCTTGTAAAAGAAATAGCGAATCACAGTGTAGGCTAGAAAGAGGATGCTCAGTCCAAACAACCAGCGAATACTAGTTCCACGGACCCTAAAGATATAAAAGAGGAGATTGAGGGCCGTTAGCATAAAGGAATAACGGAGCCATTTTTCAGCATCAACAAGAGTGAGCAGAGGGATCTGCTTGCGATCTGTTGCGATCTCATTGACAATCTCTAGCTTATCCGCAACTACCAACGCCTCCTGCCATTTTTTGCGAAGGGTGGTACGGTCCTTGGACAATTCCTTGATTTTCTGATTATAGGCCTGAATCTTATTTTTCTTAAAGGGTGGTTTAGGGAAGTCCAAGCGATCCAGACCTGTCTCGATGGTATCCTCCTTATAGGATAAACCTAGAAAATGCTCCATACGACGAATTAGACTCAGTAAATCTTGATAGGGATTATCCTTCTCTACTTCCTCTTCATTTTCCTTTTCCCGCAAGAAAAGATTTTTTGTATAGGGTTTGATAGCGACCAGATGCCAGATATTGCTGGTCTTATCTGGATGTCCTGACCAGATACGGATAGCACGGCCTCGCATCTGATTACTGAGCATAAAGCTTCCGACAAAACTTCCTAGGATGAGAGAGTTGACACAAGGCGCATCCCACCCTTCTCCCAAGAGAGACTTAGTGCCGACCAAGACCTGGATGGCACCCCTCTGAAAGAGTTCAGTTACAGCCCCTACCATACCTTTACAGGTTGAGGGGAAACCTACCTGAAGATAGGCATCTGGATCTAGTTGACCAATAGCTGAGAAGGTCAAAGCGACTGTTGGCAAGAGTGCTTGGAGTTCCTCCCTAACACTAGTTGGCACGATAACCACACTTCCCGAAAGCACTGCTAGGGGAACAGAAATCCCCTGTTTCTGAGCACTGCGGCGAATAGTTTCAAAGTATGGGAGTACACCTAATTGCGTGATTGGTGCTTGGTTATCTCCCAGATAACTAGCAAAATCCTTGCGGATATAGTCCGCCAAGACTAACTGTCTCAAGTCCTGACCTAGACTAGCATACTCGGTTTCAAAGATAGATTCGATGCCAGCCAGTTTTCCTAGAGATTGATTGAGGATTTGATCATTGGCCTTGGATTTGACCAAAAAGACCTGACGTTTTTCAATCAATCCTCTTGATTTCAACTCAGCTTCTATCTTTTTCTTTGTCTCCTGTGGATCCTCATACCAGTCGGGTGTCTGATAGAGAAGGCCTTGCAAGAGGACTTCGAGCCAGTAGTAATTAAGAGCAGGTAAGCCTTCAGCACCTAATAAATCTCGTAAGTGCTTAGGAATTTCTAGCTTTTGAGCCTGTAGATAAATGAGTAGCGCTGAGAGATACTTGGGATCTTCAAGGAGCATATCCGCAGCGATTTCCCCTTTAAGAACCTTGGAAGACCTAATGAGCGCCTGAAAATCAGGATCAACCACTAGTTGGCTGACATACTGCCACTTGGTATCCTCAAATTCTTCCAGGCGCTTGTCTTCTTCCTTGGTCGGAAAACAGATATAGACAAAGTCCTGGTGAGGGCAGAGGGTGTCTTCCTTGACTAGTTCTGGCACCGTGATTTCTTGGTCAATCTCGCCACACATCTGGAGATAGCGATCCCAGAGTTCTGGCTCACTGTCATAAGGAGGTGTTGCTGTGAGAGAGATGACTTGCAGTTGTTGGTAATTTTTACGGAAATCTTCTAGACTTTTCCACCATTCATTTCTCAAGTGATGGCATTCGTCCAGACAGAGGGTTTCAACGCCCCTTTCCTTGAGGCTGGCAATTAGGTCAAATCCGACAAAGTCCTCAACCTCTCCATTATCTTCTTGAGATTGTACTTGTTGCATGGCACTGTGAAAGGCTTGGTAGGTGGCAATGGTAATTTGCTTCATGTCCTTGAGATTTTGAGACACGAGACTTGTGACCTGGTCCTCATCCTCTAAAAAGGCCTTGCGAATTCTATCCACCCACTGTTCCCGAATGGTAACCGTCGGCACCAAAACCAGAGCTGGCTTATCAAAGCGGGCAATCAACTCGATCCCAATGGTTGTTTTACCAGACCCTGGTGCTGCCACCAAGTGGATATGGCCATCTGCTTGATATTCCTGAAAGTTATCCAAGACCTGTTTTTGGTAGTTGCGCCAAGTACCATTAAACTTCAATCCTAACATGATTTCCTCATTCTAAGCGGTCATTTTCTTATTCCCATTTTACCATACTTGAGGCAAAGTCACATGAAGTACCCCATATAGTCTTTCTCCTCAAAATATGGTATAGTAGAATCATACTACTCAAGAGGAGTTTACATGTCACACGATAAACAAATGAAAGCTGTTTCTCCCCTTCTACAGCAAGCAATTAATATTTCTTCCATCATCGGTGGAGTTGGTACTTTGATTTTCTGTATCTGGGCCTATCAGGCTGGAGTCTTGCATTCCAAGGAAACCCTATCTGCCTTTATCCAACAGGCCGGTATCTGGGGACCACCACTTTTTATCTTTTTACAGATATTACAGACAGTTGTTCCTATCATTCCAGGTGCTCTGACATCCGTTGCAGGTGTCTTTATCTACGGTCACATTATTGGAACTATTTATAACTATATTGGAATCGTTATTGGTTGCGCTATTATCTTTTACCTGGTTCGCCTCTACGGAGCACCCTTTGTTCAATCTGTCGTCAGCAAGCGTACCTATGATAAGTACATCGGTTGGCTAGACAAGGGCAATCGCTTTGATCGATTCTTTATCTTTATGATGATTTGGCCGGTTAGTCCAGCGGACTTTCTCTGTATGCTGGCAGCTCTAACCAAGATGAGCTTCAAGCGTTACATGACTATTATCATCCTGACCAAGCCCTTTACCCTGGTCGTTTACACATACGGCTTGACCTATATCATTGATTACTTTTGGCAAATGTTCGCCTGATCACTAAAAAAAGTTGATCAAAAACTCAATTTTATACTCAATGAAAATCAAAGAGCAAACTAGGAAACTAGCCGCAGGCTGTACTTGAGTACGGCAAGGCGACGTTGACGCAGTTTGAATTTGATTTTCGAAGAGTATTATCAGAAAATGAAAAAAATAAAACGCATAGTATCAAGGTTTTTCAACACCTGATATTATGCGTTTTTCTGATTGTAAAGATTTTTTCTCAACCTCTTTTTGTTAAGCTTCTTTTTTCAATAGGAGAGAAACAAGGACTGATGTCGCAATCATCCATGCTCCTAGAATGATAAAGGTCATTCGACCATTCGTTGTTACTAAGCCAATTCCTGAAAGAACAAAAGGTGTTAACGAGGCACCAAAACTACATCCCAAGACAGCATAGGAAGTTGCTTTGTTAAGGAGCTTTGCTGGGATTCTTTCAGAAATTAACTGAAAGACAGTCGTCAGAGCGATGCTGTAGGCGAATCCTCCTAAGACCGAACCTGCAACGACTACCCAAAGAGAAGGTGAAAGGGCGATGATGATTTGCCCAATACCAAAGGTTACACCCGCAACCAATAACAATTTTTCCTTAAATGCAGAGATGAGGAAAGAAAAGCTAATTCCCGCCAGAATCCCAATCAACTGCATGGCACTGAGTACCAGACTAGACAACTGAGCATCTCCAAAGCCTGCCTCAATCATGAGACTAGGGATACGGAAGGTAATGGCTGTATTGGTACATACAATGACTGCAGCACCGACAGCTAGAAAGAAAATCAATTGTTTCATAGAGCGAGTTAGTTTCGCTACTTCTTCTGTCTTTTGCTTGGACTCATGAGCTTCTCCTTTTCCATAAGGGACAAAGAGAAGAAAGAGTACGAGAACCACTAGACCTGCTGCATAGGCTAGAAAGGTTGCAGGCCAACCAAATGCTAATAGTTGTCCAACTGCCAATGTCAAGATAGAAGCTCCCACTACCTCAGCTGATCCACGAAAACCCAGCATCTGGATACGAGTCTTGCCATGGTAACGTTCACTGATGATAGAGATGGCCTTGGCGTTCAGCATCCCCACTCCAATCCCGAAGAGAAGACGTGTAGCAAAGACAAAGTAATAGCCCTGATACCAGAAGGGAGCGATTCCGCTGATTGACAAGATCAAAAGTCCAAGGGTCAACTGGAGACGTTCCGGGAAAATACGCTCAAGAACTCCGTTCAATAAGAGCATAGCCATGATTCCAAAGGATGGAAGGCTGACCAAGAGCTCGACCTGACCTGTCGAGTAGCCCTGATAATAGTCAAACATGGCTGGTAGGGCACTTGATATAGAAAATGATGTGATCAATACTAACGATAGAGAAAGTATACTCACTTTCCAAAAATTGTTTCATTTTATCCTCATTCATTATTTATGTTAAGTCAAAAGAGCTTGATATTACTGTAGAGATCAAAGATATCTTTCATCTAGTCCCTATCACTCTTTTAGCAAAAAGGTCCTTTCCTATCATACACTGTTTCCCAAAAATTGGCAAGCAACTGCTTTCTAAGTTCAACATAAAAAGTAGGACCATCCGACTCGGTCAAGCCTGATGAATCCTACTTTTATAGATTTTAGTAAACTATCTTACTTAGATTTTCAAGAATCGGCGCATTGAGATTCCTGAACCAAGTGAACCGATACAGATTCCAATGAGGAACAAAAGACCGATCATCAGTGGAATAAAGGTATCTGGGGTAATCAAGGATAGGTTTTGTCCAACCAAGGATGGGTTGACAGATTGGAATACTCGGTTATAGATAAAGTAAACCAGAACTGATGGAAGAGCTGCTCCCAACAAACCAATAAAGGCTCCTTCTAGCAAGAATGGGCCACGGATGTAGCTGTTTTTAGCACCAACCAAACGCATGATTTGGATTTCACGACTACGTGAAATGATAGTGATACGAATGGTATTTGAGATCAAGAAGACTGCGATGAAAATCAAGAGTCCTGCAATGAACAATCCCCAAACACGGATGAAGGAAGCCAACTTGAAGAGGCGTTCCGTATTGGCACCACCGTCTTGAACCTCAGAAACTCCTTCGATTTTCTTAGCTTCTTCAGCGACTGGTTTCACATCACTTGGTGAATTGGTATCTACGATGTAGGCATCATGAAGAGGATTGGCATCTCCTTCAAAAACCTTCCACTCGTCACCCATGGTTTCAGTCAGCTTTTGGTACTGCTCTTCTTTACTTGAGAAAGTTACACTTTTAACAGCTGGCATAGCCTTGAGGGCATCATAAACCTTGTGGTAATCATTGTTTGTAACTGTTTGACCCTCTTTGACAATGGTTTCACTATTGTCTTCAACGTCTTTACGGACATAAACCATGACGCGGACGTTGTTTTCGATATCCGTTGCCAATTTTGCAGTATTAAAGATAACTGAGGCAAAAATAGCAACCAAGGTCAAGGTAATCATTACTGAACTGACAGCAGCAATGGTCATCCACCCATTACGCTTTAAACTCTTTAAAGCTTCGAATAGGTGGCGGAAAAATCTACTAATCATCGTATCCGTACTCTCCTTTCGCTTCGTCACGAACCACACGACCATTCTCGATGGCAATGACACGGTGGCGCAAGGTATTTACGATTTGGCTGTTGTGGGTCGCCATCAAAACAGTCGTACCTTGGAGATTGATGCGCTCCAAGAGGTTCATGATTTCCCATGAGTTATCTGGGTCCAAGTTACCTGTTGGTTCGTCGGCAATCAATACCTTAGGATTGTTTACGATAGCGCGAGCAATGGCGATACGTTGTTGCTCACCACCTGATAATTCATTAGGGAATGAACGAACCTTATGCTTCAAGCCGACAAGATCCAAAACTTCCATAACACGTTTTTGATATTACGACGGCTTTCACCGACAACCTCCATTGCGTAAGCAATGTTCTCATAAACAGTTTTCTTTGGCAAGAGCTTATAATCCTGAAAGACGACGCCTACGTTTCTACGCAAAAGCGGGATATCTCTCTTTTTAATCTTAACAAGATTAAAACCTGCAACCTGCAAACTTCCTTTTTCAACTTTAACTTCACGGTACAAGGCACGGATAAAAGTTGACTTACCTGCACCTGAAGGACCTACGATATAGGCAAACTCTCCTGGTTCAATGTTCACAGAGACGCCACGTAGGGCTGTTGTCCCGTTGTCATACTTTTTGACAACATCTCTCATTTCAATGATCGACATGTGACTTCCTTTCTTTTAACTAATACGCCATTTTAGATAGGCATCGATGAAACCATCTAAGTCCCCATCCATAACCTTATCTACCTGAGCAACTTCAAAACTGGTACGGTGGTCTTTCACCATGGTATAAGGGGTGAATACATAGGAGCGAATCTGGCTGCCCCATGTGATTTCTTTCTTATCCCCCTTAAGGGCATCTACCTCAGCAGCTTTCTTTTCCTGCTCCATTTGATAGAGTTTTGCCTGGAGCATCTTCATCGCACGATCACGGTTTCCGTACTGAGTACGGTCAACGGTTGATGCAACGACAATCCCTGTCGGAATGTGGGTCAAACGGACACCTGTTGAAACCTTGTTGACGTTTTGTCCACCTGCTCCACCTGAACGGAAAGTATCCATCTTGATATCATCTTCTCGGATGTCAACTTCAATAGTATCATCCAACTCTGGCATAACTTCTACAGAAGTAAAGGAGGTGTGACGACGCTTAGCTGAGTCAAATGGCGAGATACGTACCAGACGGTGAACTCCCATCTCTGACTTGAGAAGTCCATAAGCATTTGGACCTTCAAAAGACAAGGTCACTGACTTAATACCTGCTTCATCACCTGCTTGATAATCCAAGACTTCAACCTTGAAACCTTTAGCGTTACCATAACGAGTGTACATACGAAGAAGCATATCGCCCCAGTCTTGGGCTTCTGTTCCACCAGAACCTGGGTGAATCTCTAAAATAGCATTATTATGATCATAGGGCTCTGACAAGAGCAGAGTCATCTCGTAACTAGTCATCATCTGATCTAGCTCAGCTAACTTCTCCACCAACTCATCTTTAACAGACTCATCCTCTGCTAAAAAGTCTAGTAAGATTTCAGCTTCATCCTGCAACTCCTCCATCTTGTGGAAAGTAGTGTAGGTATTTTTTAGTTCATTTAATTCTTGCGACGTTTTTTGGGCCGCAATATTATCGTTCCAAAAATCAGGTTCTGTCATTTTGTTTTCCAAAATGGCAATTTCTTCTTCTAACCCTTCGAGGTCAAAGAGACCCCCTAAAAGAAGCTAATTTTTCACGATTGGCGTCAATTTTTTGACGAATTTCTGAAATGTCCATATATACTCCTTTTTTGCATCGTTTTATTATACCATAATTTTTCTTATTTATCTAATCGGTGTTTTTTAAAATTTCTTATCAAAATATTTCTATTTGAAGACGAAGGGGCTCTTTTCAACAAGTTAGGGTATAAAGAATCAAAAAACACCCCAAAGCTGACCAATATTCTCATTCTAAAAACATTGATCGATTCTCTGAGATGTATATAAATCCTATTTTAAAAGAGAAGTATCTGACAGTTCTGAACGTAGCACCTAATCAGCTTTCTAGCAAAGCAACTAAGATCATTCTTTATCTGCCTTCAAAATCGGTTTTGTTTCACTAGCTTCATCTTTTTCATTGACTTCTGCCGATTTTTCTTCCTTCTCTACTGGCTTATCAGAATCCTTCTTAAGCTCTTCTTGACTTCCCTGAACTTCTACTTTACCAGGATTCAAGCTCCAAATACCATCTTGATTGACCTTGTAGACATCAGGTGTTGTTCCATTTCTCAATAAGGAACTATAGTTCCACTAATCGCAATTGATTTCAATACATTTACACTTACTTTCGATAAGCCTTTATACTATGGCTATACCACTCCTGCATTTTTTTTGATGGCGGAGTCATATAATCTCCATACATCTGGGTTAAAAAGGCATCATAGTTCTTTGGAATAGGCACCATGCGACCTTCAAACTCTGTTAAAATCAGTTCTTTAAGGGTTCCTGCTGGAAAGACTTCTTTCATTTTTTCTTTTCCAACTCCAATGGCTCCTTCATAAGCAGGATTGCCTGTCACACTATTTTTAACTAACTCATCTATTTTCTTATAGAAATATCTCGGATTAACCAGTCTGAGAGGATACCAAGTACACAAGCGAAGGAAATCTTTTAATTTGCTATCTCCGTGAACCGCACGTTCTTTTTTGATATAGGCAAGCTGACGCAAGGCAACATATTTATAGCTCTTGTCAACGATGCTCAAATCTGAAAATTGATCGATTGGAAAGACATCAATGAACAAACTAGTGTCATGGCGCTTATATTTTACGTTATCTTCAATTACAGTTGATGTATCTAAAATAGCTGCAAAATTATGGAAATACCATGAAGAGGTATCGTAGGAAAGTACACGATATACAGGATGGTTATCCTCCTCAATTGCTTTTAATAGACGCTCATAGTCTTTTCTATACAGTGAGATATCGATATCATCATCCCAGGGAATCATTCCCTTATGGCGAACAGCTCCCAGCATGGTTCCATAGCTGAGGAAATAAGGAATATCATTTTTCTTACAAATTTCATCAACATAGTCCAAAATACCTAGTTGAATTTCTTTAATCTCATTTTTTTCTAAGTACTGCATTTAATCCTCCAATTTATAGGCTTCAAATTCGTGACTATAAAACTGTTTTTCTTTTGGTGGGAGAGTCATATAATCACCATAATACTGCTTCAAAATAGCATCATATTGTTTCGGTGCTGAAAGCATCAGATGTTCAAAAGGAACTTCAATTAAATCTTCAAAAATTTCTTTGGCAAAGACTTCTTTTTCCTTAAACTTGGAAGGAATAAAAGCGATATATTTCCCATCTTTTACCCTATACTTTTGAATTTGCTTTTCAATTTTACTTGCAAAAAAACGGGGAGAAATTGGTCGAAGCATGAACCAGAAGAAGGAACGAATTAAGTCTTTTAACTTACTGTCTCCATAAACAATATTCTTATGCTTACTGAAGGACAATAACTTAAAGCTTTCCAACTTATAGCAAACATCGATAACCTTAGTATCGTTGAAAGAATCCATTGGAAAAATATCAATGAAAATTCCAGAATCATAAGTTTTTGTATTTCGTGTATCCACTATTCTCGTTGTCGAATCTACAACCTTTATAAAATTATTATAGTAGTGATCATCAGTTTCTAAGGCTAAAATTTTATATTTCGATTGTTCTTGATGAAATAACTGGATAAAGCGTTCGTAGTTTTCACGTGTCATAGAGAGGTCAATATCATCATCCCAGGGGATAAAACCCTTGTGACGAATAGCTCCAATCAAGGTGCCATAATTGATAAAATAATCAATATCATGCTTTTTACAAAACGAGTCAATAAAAGCTAAAATATCAAGTTCAATTTGTTTAGCCTCTTCGATACTTAATCTTCTCATCTATTCCTCCTAAGATTTTTTAATACGTTTTTTGAGCGAGATGACATGACCTAAAAATTCATAAAAGATACTATCTTTGGTCCAAACGAGTAAACCAATATAGCTAAGAGCTGATAAGACCATGATAATCAACATATTGATCAAGAAAGGTAGGTTGATCACCATTTTGACCGGATAAACAAGATTAACTAAAAAGTAGATCGGAACAAATGTCAATGCGAAAAGAGAATAACGCACCGTATATTTGAAGATATGTCCTAGATTAATGAGCTTGGTCTTATGAATAAAGATAACGTAGAGTACTAGGAGAAAACTTTCCGATAACATCGTCGTAATCAAATAATACTCCGGTGTAATAATATTATTAAAGTAGAGAAGACTATCAAGAACTAGGTTCAGTCCACCAGCAAATAAGGTATAGACTGTAATTCTTTTTTCAAATCCATTTGTAAAGAGAATCTGCGATCCTAGAATAGTATCTAGGGCAAGAATAATGGTACGAAAAGCAAAGAGGGATGTTAAGATGCCACCACCAATATATTTTTCACTACCGTACAAAAGGATTGCATTTGGCCCTAAAATCATCAATCCAAAACTAAGTGGAATGATGAAGAAGTTGAAAATGCGACTTCCTCGATTTACCAAATTTACATACTCTTCTTTTTTTCCAATACCTAGATAGTAGCTTAAGCGAGGAACACTGACTCCAATCGCACCCGTAACAACACCAGCGATGACCGTTACAATCCGTTGTGCCATTGTATAATAACTGACGTTCACATCAACTCCAGTTTTTACCAAAAAGAGACGATCCAGGAAGGTAAATAGCATATTGGCATTGGCAAAGATCAGCATGGCTGTCAAAGGTAGAAAAAGAGGTTTAAATTCTTCTAATGTAACCTTAACAAACTGAATATCTCTTTTAATCCAAAAATAACTAATGAGATAATTGATGAGAGTTGAAAGACTCATAATCAGTGTATAGATAACAATATCATGCTCATTTTTCACAAATAAAAAGATGGATACCAGCATGAGAATGCGAATAAATGCTGTTTTATAAAATAAAAAGCTATAATTCTCAAGCGCTTCATTCACCCATTCGATTGAGAAAAATCTGAGCAATGAGTTGAACTCCCATTACCAAGAAGATTTTCTTAATAACCGGATTACTATTAAAGAACAAAGGATACGATAAAAGATAGACGGCACTTGTAATAATCGTACAAGCTACACACAAATAAAAAAGACTTGAAAAGACTTTATTTAATTCCTTCTTATTATCTTTTACATTACTAATAGCTCGAAGTCCGTAATTATAGACTCCATAGGTTGCAAAGGGCAAGAAAAAAGACAGAATGGTATCAACAGAGTTGAAATAACCATAGTCTGTTCGATCTAGAACACGCGCAACATAGGTACCCGTCAAAATTGGGAAAATAATATTTAAAACACGAATCCCCATATAAGCCAGGGCATTTAATTTTATACTTTTCATTCAATTTACCTCGTTGATTTATTATATCATAAAGTTAGTTAAAAAACCTATTTGACTGGGAAATCTGTTCCTCAAGCCATGTTTGTCCTCCCTGGCGAAATCTTATACTCTTCGAAAATCAAATTCAAACCTCGTCAACGTCGCCTTGCCGTACTCAAGTACAGCCTGCGGCTAGTTTCCTAGTTTGCTCTTTGATTTTTATTGAGTATTATCTCAATCCTCTATGAAGACTTTTCTACAGCATTCTGTCAAATCTGAATTTTTCCCAAAGACAAAGGAGGACCATTCGAGTCCTCCTTTGTCTTGGATAATTATGTGACTATTAGTCCGTCTCGCTCCGTGAGGTGCGAGACAAATAAACCACCCGCTATGCGGGTGCGCGTCGAAGGTTATACCAAAAAAACTCCAAACGCGATACAATAAAGGTGTTCAAGCCAATTGTAAAGCGAAAGGAGAAAACTATGGTACAAAAGTCTCATAGTTTATCACACACAAAGTGGCACTGTAAGTATCACATTGTGTTCATCCCTAAGTATAGACGAAAAGTCATCTATAATCAATATCGGAGTAGTTTAGGTGAAATATTTCATCGCTTGTGTAGTTATAAAGGTGTTGAAATTATCGAAGGACACTTGATGCCAGATCATGTACATATGTTAGTAAGTATTCCACCGAGGATAAGTGTTTCAAGTTTTATGGGATATTTAAAAGGCAAAAGTGCCCTCATGATGTTTGACAAACACGCCAATTTGAAATATAAGTTTGGAAATCGGCATTTCTGGGCGGAAGGTTATTATGTGAGTACAGTAGGGCTTAATGAAGCCACAATTAAGAAATATATTCAAGAGCAGGAAAAACATGATATAGCACTAGATAAATTGAGTGTAAAAGAATATGAGGATCCCTTTAGGGATAGTGGTAAGTAATACTAAAGCCTCTTTAAGAGGCAAGTGACGAATCAAGAGCAATGAGGCTTGAACAACGTGAAAGCCAGCGTCTTTAGGCGCTGGCTGGTAATTTGGGCTTATAGCCCTGGTGCAAACCACCCGTTTGACGGGTGGTTATGATTATCCCTTATTTATATGAATTATAGTGCAAAAGTAATCACACCTAAAACTGAACGGTTTAGATTTCTCACTTCTTGCATACTTTCTTCAAATTTCTTATAGCGAGTAACACCATATTCTTCTACGAAAAGTACATTCTCAAATGCTAAAAGATCTTTGACATTTTGCAAGTTAACAAACTGAATACCCTCAAGATTCAATTTGTATTCTGCTTGTAATTTATTCAAGATATGATTATCTGAACTTACGATTGCTAGTGGTTGACCTTGACACTTGTAACTCAATAGTTCAGAAAGATTTTCAAGAGTTGTAATAGTTGAAACAAAGTCTACTTGATAAGCAGAGAAATCACCTGCACGATTAATAGTTGGGTTGAAGAGGTAAACTAGAACATTCGCCATGATCACTAGGATGACACAGAGAATACCAATAATCACTAAGCGCAAAATAAGATTTTTCAAGTTAAAGCCAAGAGCAACTTCTCCATTCGGAGTCAATTCTTTAGAGTTAACTGTTTCAAGTTTTTCAATCTTAACGCCTGTATAGGTAGACTTGAACTTGTCAATCAATGAATCAAATTTGCTTTCAAGGAAATCATTTACTTCCTTACTTGGAGTTAAAATTTTAACAGTTACACCTGCATCATCAATTAAAGGATTGATGGTTAATTTTTTTGTCCAATAGTCACTTGCAGAATTCTTCAATGCTGTTTCTGTGGTATCTAAATCTTTTGCAATTTCCTTCATCTTATCAGAATCAACATCATTGAAAAGAAAGGCACCGTTTAGATTACCATCAATCAATTTTGCATAGAAGTCACTATAACCACCAACTTGATGATTCAAAATTGTTTTTGATGATGTTTCTGGAGCAGTTATCTTATAAGTGATATAAGTAGAATAACTAGTAGAATCTTTGACTGTATTTTTATTTTTAACAGCTTTTAAAGTGAATGGTACAGCTATGAGAGCAAATAAGGCTAGTAAAGCTAGCAAATTTACTTTACGTTTTTTATAAAGATTTGCGAACAAATCAGCTACAGAATAATGTTCAAACATGTATTTCCCCTTTTTTGATTAAGTGATGATTTTCTTTTGTAAGCATTTTTGCCACGAAAATGATAATAAGAACAATTCCCCAGAATTGCATTGTAAAAAGATTAAAGAAACTTTCTGAGAAGCTACTTCTAGGCATAAAGAATAAATTATTCAAGATTAGCAAAGATAATGCAAATAAGATTGTTCTTGAGCGATAAGCTACTTGCAGCATGGCTATAAATAGCATACCAAGTAAGATACTTAGTAGAAATAGTCCCAACATACCATAATCAGTATACAATTCCATGATATAACTACTTCCAATACCATGGCCTCTTAAATATTCTTTATTTAGAACAAGATAAGATAAATTGTGGGCATAACTATTACTGTCAATCGCTAGTTCGATACTATTTGTCGTATGTTCAAATGGTTTGGCACCAAATATGATTCCGATACTACCTCTCGCAAAATAGTCAACAACCGGACCAAAAGTGAAATTTCGGAAGTCTCTATACGGAAGACTACTATTGTACAAGAATCCTCTCGCTAAAACTCCAAAACTAGTTCCTTGTTTATAAATGAAATCGAGTAATAAATCAAAAACTCCACTATGGGATACTTGAGCGTTATCACGAACATAGTTTAGTGCTCCCATCGCAAGCATGAGAACAGGTGTTCCAAGATAAATAGCCAATTTCTTTGAAACCAATCCATTTCCCTTTCTCCGTTTGTTCACGCATAAAGTAGTAAACAAAGGCGAAAATCAAACTCAGAATAAAGGGATTTCTGGTACCAATTACTAAGTGAATCAAGTTAGCCGCGATATAGGCAACTAAAACCATTGTCGCATGTGACTTTTTAGGTTTGGTTGCTAAGTAAACACACATGGCATAAACTGTAAAAGTCGATAAGATATAGGTAAAGTAGGGCAATTGACTTTCAAAATTTGCATAATAATTGTAATAAGAAGTTTGCAAACGGTATAGCAGGCGCTCAAACAGTCTAAGAAAATAAAATGGATAGGTGAGTAGAAATACACTCAATGACACAAAACGTAATTTTTTTATATAATTGACATTCACTGTTTTTTTCTACTTTTTACAGGAGCTTTGCTTTTTCGAACAAGATAATAATTCGCTATAAAAACCACCTATTGTCAGTCCTAAAAATAGAAACAATGACAACTAGGAAAGCAAATCGATAGGCAATTGGTTGGTAGGTGTCTAGCGCTCCATCTCTAAAATAATCAATGGTGGGTCTGGATACCAAAAATATAAAAAAATTGTGATAAAGAATATAAAGTGAATCAAATAGTATTTGATATTATTCCAGCAAAGTAGCAGACTGCTAATTAAAAGCAAAAAGCAAAGTTGTCAGAAGTCCCTACGTTGTTACTGGTAAACAAATAAGTAATTCCGCTTATTATGGTTACGATATAGCTTAGAATCGTAACCGTTAGCAACATTCGTTTGCCATCAACCATCTCAGCCCTCCTTTTCTAATTAATTTTTTTCGATTGCTCAATATTTTTTTAAACAATAATATTCTATACAATCTTACATTTACAAATAAGGCTAAAAGCACTAATACGTCTTCCTTTTTCTAAAAAAATAGTATTTTTTTGAAAATAGCAAAAGGCATGTTTTTTTAAGTAGCTATAAATCCGTGGATAGTCTTTAAACTCTTTGAAATTATCATCTAGAAGCATTTTATCCAAGATAAAGAAATGTGCATATGCCAGTCTAAAGAAAGCTACTTCTGTTAAGTTTGGATATTCCTTAACGACTTCAGTATAAAATTTTTGATAAATATCAATGTAAGCTAAGTCTTTTTCCGCATATGGTTTGGTAGTAATACTATCTCCTCGGTGGAAATAATAATAGTACGGTTTGGTATTCACAACATACTTTTTAGCTACTTTAATGAGATCAAAATGATAATAGGCATCTTCATAAATCAAGCCTTTTGGAAAAGTTAACTGTGCTGCAATTTCCTTTTTGATGAGTTTGTTACAAATAGTACCAGGTATTTTCTCACCAATTAAATATTCTCTGAGGAATGTTTCAGTATCACATACAAAATAATCATCCTGGTTTTCAGTTTGCGGACTCTCACTATTGGCATAGACATTCATAACCCCACAGCTGGAAACATCCGCATCTTCTTTGACTAATTGTTGATATAAGCTAGCAATCATTTCAGGATGTATATAATCATCCGAATCTATAAAAATAACATAGTCTCCGTGGGCTTGCTTCAATCCATCATTTCGAGCTTGAGACAAGCCTTCGTTTTCCTTGTGATAAACCAAAACTCGTTCATCTTGTTCAGCAATTTGTTCACACAAGCGACCACTTTCATCTGTCGCCCCATCATCAACGAGAATGATTTCGAGGTTTTGATAGGTTTGTTGCTGAATGGATGCTATTGATTTTTCAAGGTATTGCGCCACATTATAGACTGGAACAATGACACTAATTAATGCAGTTTCCATGCTACTCCTCTATTAGTTTTTCTACTTGTTCAATTTGTTTAGCAATCGTAAATTGCTGAATAAATTGACTGGCTTCATTGACATTAAAGCTTGATGCAGCTGTCATGTAGTTATCAATTGCTTGAGCTGCTTCTTGATTGCTTTTAATGATTTTACCAAATCGTCCTTCCTGAGATAATTCCTCTGCACCGCCTACTTCAGTAGATACAAAGGGAACTCCCAAACTCAAGGCCTCAACATAGACTCCAGGAAAACCTTCCTGTTTGGACATAGATAAAGAACTTGCATCTTAGAAAGATACTGATACGGATTTTTTTGATAACCAAGGAAATGAACGTAATCCTCAAGTTGATACTCTTTGACTCGTTTTTTCAGCTCCTCTTCCATATCACCAGCACCTATAAAGTAGAGGTGATATTTCTTGTCTTGCAGGTGCAGTAGTCGCAATACTTCCACAACTCGATCAGAACCTTTATTTTCTTCAATACGTCCAATGGTGCAGATACTCTGAGGAGCTATCTCAATAGCCACCTTCTCTTTTGATTTTTCCAAAATGCTTTCAAAATCATAACCATTATAGACTGTTACTAATTTCTGTGAGTAATCTGGATAAACTTCTTTGATAGAATTGCTGGTTTTTTTTGAAATTCCTACTATCCTATCAGCATCATCCAATTGTCGTCTATGAGAATCACGCTTTGAACTATCTGTTAAGAATTCTTCAATACTTCCATGAATCCAAGAAATCTTCTTCACTTCTTTTCGTTTAGAAAATAAAAGGGGAGGATTCATAATGGTAAAGGAAACCTCTACATCATATTGATCTTTTACAAGTAAACGTCTGGTGAGTCTTGGAAAATAAATTCTCAATCTCCACAAAAGCGCTCTTAGCCATCTTGGTTGACGATAGTCTTGTAAGGATTTTAAAATTCTCACATTTTCAGGTACTGGTTCGTATCCTTTATCAAAATGTTCCATTTCGAGGATGTCAATATCATACTTTTCCGAATCCAAGTTTGAAACAATCGTAGAAAGGATTTTTTCGGCACCTCCTCCTAGGGAGAAAGACCACATAAAAAATAGAATTTTCTTCTTATCCACCATATTCTCCCTTATATTCTGTATAGCTTTTATCCATATCTGCTATAATGGCATCGTGGTGAGGCACTTGTTTTTCTGCTGGTGGTGGTGTCATATAATCACCAAAAGCTGTACTGAGATAGGCATCATACCCAACTGGAATAGGCATCTCTGTCCCTTCAAATGGTAGAAAAATACTATCTTCAAAGGCCTGAATTGGATATTTCTTCTTCATGTATCCTGGACCTGAGCATAATTCTGTGATACCATCACTTTCTGCTGGTCCATACTTGGTCATTTCTTTCTCAGCTTTTTTCCAGATACGATAACGTAGTGATTTAGAAGTTAATCCTAATAAAATCGTACTGCCCCATTTCATGAGAGCTCCATGTTTTTCTGGAATGGTTTGTGCACAGAAGAGGGAATAAATCAAAGCCCAACGGACCTGTTTCTTGCGCTCTGTTGGATTTTTAGGGTAGTAGTCCAAGGGAAGAACATCCAAGGCCAAGCCGTGCGGAAGGTCCAAGTCCTGTTGATAGGGCTTGATGCATGTTGTTTCCTGTCTCGAATAGTGATAAAGAGATTGCGATCGACAAAGTTTTTATCACTCTTTGATAGGAAATATCGCTCATCCGCGTATTGAGGCCATAACTCAGCTAATTTTTCATAATCCTTGCGCGGCATAAAGAAATCTAGGTCATCATCCCAGGGGATAAACCCTTTATGTCGTAAAGCTCCAATCGCTCCTCCGCCACACAAATAACAGAGCAAGCCATGTTCTTTACAAAAGGCGACAAAATATTCAGCCATCTCTAAACTACGAGCTTGAATTGCCTTTAAATCACTCATCTTATTCTCTTCCTCTTCTATAGAATACATCATTCTATTATACCATAAAAATAGTTTATAAATCCATCTGACCATGTGAAAAATCAAAGCCTGAGATACCTATTTTCATAGGTACCTCAAGCTCTGATTCATTTTACATTTTATCTAAATCCCATCTGGGCCAATTTATTTTGATAAGCTTTTTGATCCACTCGAAGGGATTGACCACCGTATACGTCAAAGTCATCTACCCAGTCTCCAAGTTCTGGAACTGTCAATCTTTCAATACCATTCTGCGCCCCTTCAAGAACTGATAAGCCATTGGTCAATAAGAAAGTATATGGAAGGTTTGTAGAGGTCATGGCGAATACTTTACCAAGAGCTTCCGAACCAGTGAAAAGTTTTGTCGGATCTTTAATTTGTTGTAAAACAGCAGTCATGACTTGTTGCTGTCTACGAGTACGTCCATAGTCCCCTTCATCATCATCACGGAAACGTGCATAGTTGAGAAGAGTCGAACCATTCATCTGTTGTTTCCCAGCTCGAATGGTTTGAGTCGGTGACTCAGTTTCCGTTGCATGCAAGTCATCTCCTACAGTCGCTTCTGTAACTGGGACCCCGTTTAGAGTTGAAAACTGAGCATCAATGGTCACACCATCAGGGAAAAGCGTATCAATGGCTGTCGCAAAGGCTTGGAAATCGACAAGGGCATAATATTTGATGTCTAAATCAAAATTATCCTTGAGGACCTTGCGGACCATTTCAGCTCCTTGTTTACCTTCTTGTTCCCCTAATTCGTAGGCTAAGTTTAATTTATGGTCGGTCTGTTTTTGACCATTGATGACTTGGCTATATCCATCAATATAGACCAAGTTATCACGCATAAAGCTAACGAGCTTCAATTTTTTATCTTTGCCACTTACATTCAGAACCATAATGGAATCTGTCCGTGTTTCTGCACTATTCTGTCCGATACGGCCGTCTGTTCCTAAAATAAGAATATTAACCCCATCACGCGTATCTTGTCCATTGAAGACTTCAACCTGAGCAGCTTTGGCATCTTTGGGCCCATTTGAGCTATTAGGATTCGCCGATTGGAATCCCTTTAAGAACATGACGATCATTCCTACTGCTACACAAAGCAATAACATCCCTAACCAAGCAAATAAGCGTTTAAAACGAAAACCTCTTTTTTTCTTTTGCTTCTTAGCTTTTGGAACCTTCGTTTCCAGTTGAGCTCCACTACTACGGCGGCTAGAGCGACTACGATTAGCATAGGTTGGCAGGTCGATACCAGAATCTGAAAGAAGTTGTTCTTTGGCTTCTGGATTGAAAACTTCCGCTGAACTTTTTTGACCTTCTAACTTAGCATGTAAAAAGTCAAATTCTATCTTTTCTTTCTCATTCAAATAATGAATATTTTTCAAAAGATAGTCATATCTCAGTTTTTCATGGTGTGTCAAAGGATTCTCTCTAGTCATTCCTTCTCCTTTCCTTTATCCTGTATGGTATAGATAGGATAAGCACCTAGTACTTTATACTGGATTCCAATCGTTTCTAGTTCTTTTTGAGCAAAGTGGACCAGTTCTTTATCAGTATAAGCGACATCAATGATAAAAAAGTATTCGCCCAAGGCTGTTTTTAGGGGACGACTCTCAATTTTAGTCAAGTCAATCCCGCGCCATGCAAAGGTAGAAAGTGCTTTGTATAATGCACCTGGAAGATTATCTGGCAAGGTCAAAGCTAGACTCATCTTTTCAGAACCTGGACTCAAGGGGATTTGTGGTAAGTTAGGCCCCAAAACCCAAAAACGAGTAAAATTGGCTTCCATTTCTTGAATATCTTGAGCGATCAGCTTTAAACCATATTCCTCTGCAGAACTTCTTGGGGCAATCGCCGCAAATGGTTGATCAGGATGCTCAGAAACATAGCGCGCAGCGTAGGCTGTACTGGCAGTGACTTCTAGTTGCGCATCTGGATAATGCTCGTCAATAAATTTCTTCCCTTGTGCCAATGCTTGTGGGTGAGAAAAGATTTTCTCAATTTTAGATTGCTCTGGCACTGCCATCAACTGTTGATGGATTGGCTGAACGATCTCTGCCACAGCTTGAATGCGAGCCTGGTGGAAAAGATAGTCCAGAGTCTCATGAACACTACCTTCAATGGAATTTTCAACCGGCACTACTGAATAGTCTACCAATCCCTGTTCATAGGCCTTGATAACGTCTGTAATATTTGAAAATGGCTCCAGTTCCTCATGAGGAAAGCCGTTTGCACCACATGGTGCGAAAAAGATCCTTTGGGACCTAGATAGGCAATTTTCATGTCAATTCCTCTATAATTTCCTCTGGGCTTAGCTTGGACACATCGATAACCTTACTAGCCACTTCCTCATACCAAGCCTGTCTTTTATTAAAAATCCCTGCCAAATCTTCCTTACTATTTTTTAGAAATAGCGGGCGTTGATTGTCCTTATCAGCTGAAATTCGCTGGTAAAGGGTCTCAAAATCTGCTTTTAGGTAGATATTCTCTGGATTTTGCTTGAGTAAGTCACGATTTTTCTGAGAAATGACCACTCCACCACCAGTAGACACGACTTGGTCCGTTTTTAGTAGGTCAGCCAAAACTTCTTCTTCTATCTGACGGAAGGCTGCTTCTCCTTTTTCTTCAAAGAAACGAGCAATTGGCATCCCCAGTCGGTCTTCAAGCAAGGCATCCATGTCTACAAAGTCAGGATCTAATCCTCTAGCAATAGTTGATTTTCCTGCACCCATAAAACCTAGTAAAACCTTAGCCATGAATCAAAGTCTCCAAATCATCAAAGAAGCTTGGGTAGCTAGTATTAATGGCTTCTGCACGATCCAATTCAACCTCTCCATCTGCCACTAAAAGCGCTGCAATGGCTGTCATCATGCCGATACGGTGGTCTCCAAAGGTATTGACTCTGGCTCCATGGAGAGCAGATTTCCCTTTGATAATCATGCCGTCTGCTGTAGAAGTAATAGCTGCTCCCATGCTATTTAAAGCGTCTGCGACAACTTGAATACGGTCAGTTTCTTTAACCTTGAGTTCTTCTGCATCTTTGATGACCGTTTGCCCTTGAGCTTGGGTAGCTAGGAGAGCAATAATTGGTAATTCATCAATTAAGCGTGGAATCAAGGCTCCACCAATCTCTGTTCCCTTCAAATCTGAAGTTTCAACAGTCAAGGTTGCAGACTTAGCAATTGGATCAATATCAGTAATCTCTAATTTGCCACCCATAGCACGGATGACATCGATAATACCTGTACGTGTTTCGTTAATACCGACATTCTTAAGTACCACACGAGAATTCGGCACAATCAGACCTGCGACCAACCAAAAGGCTGCACTAGAAATATCTCCAGGTACGACAACCGTTTGTCCATTTAGTTTCTGTGGTCCCTGGACAGTGATTTTCTTACCATCGACACTCAAGTCTCCGCCAAATTGACGCAGCATATCTTCTGTATGATTACGAGTGCACTCCTTTTCAATGATGACAGACTGGCCTTGAGCCTGCAATGCCGCAAAAATCAAGGCTGACTTAACTTGAGCAGAGGCAATGGGCAACTCATAATGAATAGGTGTTAAGTTTTTTGTACCTTTTAAGTGCAAGGGGGGCAAGTCTCTCTCTGTTTGACCAGAAATACTAACTCCCATTTTTTTCAAAGGAAGGGTCACACGGTCCATAGGGCGTTTGGAAAGACTATCATCTCCAAACATCTCCACTTCAAATTCTGCACCAGCAAGGACGCCTGAAATCAAACGAATAGAGGTCCCAGAATTCCCCATATCGAGAGCTTTCTGAGGGGCTTTCAATCCATCCATACCAACACCTTGAATGGTAACGATACCGTCTTTGTCCTCTATCTCAACACCGAGGTCACGAAAAACTTGCATGGTTGATAGTACATCTTCACCACGTAAAATATCATAAACCTTAGTCTCACCCTCAGCCAAGCTTCCAAAAATGATAGAGCGATGACTGATAGACTTATCACCTGGTACTCGAATACTACCATTCAAATGGTTAATGTTTGTTTTTAACTTCATACTAGACCTCATACTGACAATACTTTTTTTCTTATTTTTATCTATAAAAAGTCAGAAATTTCTTAAAAAAATTCCTGACTTTATGAGGTAAATTCTTATTTTAAAAGTTCTGAAATTGGTTCAAAAACAATTTTTTCAATATCAGATAGATAAATAGAAAGTTGTTGCTGTTTGGCAAAGAAAGCCGATAAAAGAGCGTTGCCCTGGATCAACTTGCCAAAGGATTCCATTTTTTTCTTGGAAAGAAGCGTCGGGCATTTGACCAGTTTGGGCCATCACTTGGATTTCATGCTGAAAAGCGATGTAATCTGCAAAGATTTTGCTAGCTTCTGCATCCGCTTGGATGGCATCTCTAGCTTCTTTAACTGCCTTGTATTCAGGCAATTCGCGTAGTCCACGACTAAGTTCGTTTGCACTATCATAAATATTTGACATAATTGTCCTCCTTATTTAATAACGACTGTGTAGTCAGTATTTTCTGTAATGACTTGCTCAGCACGTTTTAAATCCTGAGCATTTTTAAATGAAATTTGTAGAATCCCGTGAACATCCTCACGGTTTTCCTCATTGATATGGATATTGACCAAGGAAGTTCCTCGTAGCAATTCCAAGATGCGTAAAATCACATCTTCCTCATCGGGAACATCTACATAAAGGTCAAATGAGCTATCTACTCCTCCGCGTTTATGGATTTCCATAGCCTGACGTTGCTCACGTGCTTGATTGAAAAATTCCAGATTTGGCTTTCATCACCCTTACTGATAGCTTGTCCAATCTCGTCCAAACGATCCTTGAAGTCCTCGATGCGTTCAATAATGGTATCCCGATTGGATAAGAGGATTGAAGTCCACATACCAGGCTCACTTTCGGCAATCCGAGTCATATCTCGAAATCCACCGGCCGCAAAGCGTCGCGCCATTTCATGCTCTTCAGCATAACTTGCAGTTTGTTCCATCAGGCCTGATGCTAAGATATGCGGAAAATGGCTAATCTGAGAAGTCACTCGGTCATGCTCTTCAGCATCGATTTCAATGAAACGAGCATGAAGACCTGACAGCAAGTCTCTCATTTCTTCGAGCGTATCCGGAGTTGTCAGACTAGATGGCGTCAAGATATAATAGGCATTTTCAAAGAGGTTGACATCTGCAGAGGCCGCTCCCGTCTTATGACTCCCTGCCATGGGATGGGCCCCCACAAAGCGAACGGACTTATCAGCAAAATACTTCTCTGCTGTAGCAACTATAGCTGACTTGGTCGATCCAGCATCAGAAATAATGACGCCTTCTTTTAGTTCCAAAGTTGCCAATTCTTGTAAAAAAAGCAATGGTTTGCTTGATTGGCAAGCTGAGGATAATAACATCTGCAAGTGGAGCAAAACTGGCAAAATCATCCGCCGCACGATCAATCATTCCTCGCTCCAAAGCAATATCTCTAGATGCCTGACTGCGATTGTATCCTAAAATTTCATAATCAGGATGATCCCGCTTGATTCCGAGTGCCATGGAAGCACCAATCAAACCAAGTCCTGCGATATAGATGGTTTTTGCCATAAGAACTCCTTAATAATTCTTTGTATAATCCCGATGTTTTGCGACAGCTTCTTTTAACTCTTCCAGATTATCAGAAGAGAATTTCTCTAGAATTTCCTGAGCCAAGACCGTTGCTACGACTGCTTCCATAACGACGCCTGCTGCTGGAAGTGCGGTAGGATCACTTCTCTCCACCGTTGCTTTATAAGGTTCATGGGTTTCAATATCGACACTCATTAATGGCTTATAGAGAGTCGGAATTGGTTTCATGACCCCACGAACAATAATCGGTTGACCATTGGTCATACCACCTTCGAAACCTCCAAGGTTATTGGTACGACGAGTATAGCCATCTTCTGGTGACCAGAGAATTTCGTCCATGACTTGGCTTCCCTTGAGATAGCCAGCTTTAAAACCAAGCCCAAACTCCACTCCCTTAAAGGCGTTGATTGAGACAACTGCTTGAGCTAATCTTGCATCTAGCTTTCTATCCCATTGGACATAGGATCCCAGACCAACCGGAACGCCACCGACAACCGTTTCTACAACTCCACCGATGGTATCTCCATCACGTTTGATTTGGTCAATATAGTCCTTGATTTCCTGCTCACGTTCTTGGTTAACGATAGAAACTTCTGACTGGGCAGCTAGTTTCTTAATCTCTGCGACTGTTAAATTTTCTGGAACATCAATTTCTTTGCCACCAAAAACAACAACATGGTTAGCAATTTCGATATCAAGCTCAGCCAATAGACGTTTAGCCACCGCCCCAACTGCCACCCGCATAGTCGTTTCACGGGCAGATGAACGTTCCAGGGAATTTCGCAAATCATCAAAGCGGTATTTGATACCTCCTACCAAGTCAGCGTGACCAGGGCGAGGATGAGTGATTTCGTTTACTTTTGAGTTTGTCCTCAATATCCTCGGCAGACATGATATCTAGCCATTTTTGATGATCCTTGTTAATGACATCCATGGTAATAGGTGCCCCTGTCGTCTTACCATGACGAACTCCAGAAGTAAAGACAACTTGGTCACTTTCAATCTTCATACGACCACCACGTCCGTATCCACCCTGGCGACGTTTGAGATCCTCATTAATATCTTCTGCAGTTAAAGGAAGACCTGCTGGGATTCCTTCAATAATTGCTGTCAGACGAGGACCATGTGATTCTCCTGCTGTTAAATATCTCATACATTCTCCTTATTTTACTAAGTAATCTTTCATTTCTTCGAGAGAAACTGGGTGAATCATTGCTGAACCAAGTTCTGGTACCAAGACTAATTTCATAGTGTTGCCACGCGCTTTTTTATCGTGAGTCAAAGCCTGATAGAGCTTATCAACATCCCAGTTTTCATAATCCACAGGAAGGCCAAATTTCTGACACATTTCTCTGATTGACTGAGTGATTCCCACTGGCATGAGGCCTTTTTGTTCGGCCACTTTAGAGACCTGAACCATTCCCATCGCTACTGCCTCACCATGCATGACACGTCCATAACCAGCAGTTGCTTCGATAGCATGCCCGATTGTATGACCAAAGTTGAGATATAGACGAATGCCATTGTCCAATTCATCCTCAACTACCATCTTGCGCTTCACCTGGAAAGAATGCTCAATCAAACTTTCTGACTGCTCCAAAATACTATCCACAGAACCATCCATCTCGGATAATAAGTCCCAGAGTTCTGGATCTTCAATTAAGCCATACTTGATGACTTCACCCATTCCTTCAATCAACTCTCGTTTACCTAGGGTTTCAAGAACGGTTGGATCAATCAAAACGCCGTCTGGTTGGGCAAAAGTTCCCACCATATTCTTAGCAAAAGGAGTATTCACTCCTGTCTTACCACCGATTGAAGAATCCACTTGAGCAGTCAAACTGGTTGGAATTTGAACAAAGTGAATACCTCGCATGTAAGTTGAGGCTACAAAACCAGCCAAATCACCAACAACTCCACCACCTAGAGCTACGATACCATCGCTACGAGTCAAGTCTTGCTTAACTAGAAATTCATAAGCCTTTTGAACCGTGGTTAGATTTTTTCGCTCTTCACCCTCTAGGAAGTCAAAAACTGCCACTTGAAAACCAGCATCCTCTAGGCTCAATTTTACTTTTTCTGCATAGAGAGAAGCCACATGGTTATCGGTAATGATAACGACTTTTTGCGGTTGCCAAAGTTCCCGCAACCATTTTCCTGCTTGAGACAAGCATCCTTTTTCAATCTGAATATCATAGGGATGTTGGGGAAGGTCTATTTTGATTTTCATAGCAGTTCTCCTTTTTCTTTATTGATACTTTTGTTTTAATAATTCCCAGATTTGATCTGTTGGCATTTGCTTACCTGTCCACAACTGAAAAGCTTCAGCTGCTTGGTAAAGCAACATACCTAAGCCATTAACAGCGTGATTTCCCTGACTTCTTGCCCACTTAAAAAATGGTGTTTCAAAGGGTTGATAAATCACATCAGCTACCAAAAGCTTCTCTGGCAAAACGACACTTGCTGGGATTGGCAGAGATACTCCATCCATACCCACACTGGTCGCATTTACCAGTAAATCCGAATCAGTTATCCTTGCTTGCAGTTCAGAAACATCTTCTAAAGCAAATAAATCTACTTTAAACCCTGTTTCATTTTGTAGTTTTTCTAAGTAAGGTCTTGTTTTTTCTATTGAAGTCGAACGTACAAAGACAGAAACTTGACTGACTCCATCCAAGATTGCCTGTGCCAAAATTGCCTTGGCTGCACCGCCTGCTCCTAACAAGACCATTCTTTTCCCAGATATTTTAAAAGAAGGCAAGCTCTTAAAGAATCCCTTGCCATCTGTGTTATATCCGATTAAAGTTCCATCTCGATTCACCACTGTATTGACAGCACCAATCAAACGAGCTTCTTCGCTTAACTGATCCAGATAAGGAATCACTTGCTCCTTGTAGGGCATAGAAAGATTGATTCCATACATCTGATAGCGACGAATATTAGCAACTGTTTCTGCCAAGTCAGTAACTTCTACTTCCCAAGCTAGATAAACACCATTGGTATGAGTTGCCTCAAATGCGCTATTGTGAATAAAGGGAGAAATGGAATGTTTGATAGGATTTGCGACCACAGCTGCCAGACGTGTGTAGCCATTAATCTTCATTCAAAATCTCCCGAATTTTTACCATATTGGAGAGTGAGATTTGTCCTGGGGCACTTGCTGCATCTAAACTTGCAAATGACCAACTTGAACCCGTTACATCTGAAGTAATACGAGAAACCTTGCCCACTTTCCCCATAGAAATCGTCACATATTCTTGTTCTGGGTTCAGTGTTTTAAAGCCACGTGTAAAGTTCATAAGGTCCAATACATCTTGTTCTGTATGAGCCATAACCGATACTTTAACCACTTTGGGCGTTAGGCTGGTTAGCTCGGATAAGATTTCCATCATATTCTCTGGAGTTTCTTGGAAATTATGATAACTCAAGACTAGATTTGGAAAATCAAGCATCTCTTCAAAAACATCCTTATGGGAGAAATACTCAAAATCAATGTATTCTGGTTGATAGAGTTGAGCTACATCTTTGATAATTTGTACATACTCTGCCGAATCCAAATCGATCTCGCCTCCCTCAGCACGAGTACGTAGGGTGAAGAGGAGTTCGCGACCTGCAAATTTTTCAAAAATAGCTGGAGCTACCTGTAAAATAGCTTCCTTAGGTAGGAAGTCGGCACGCCACTCAATGATATCAGCATCGATATACCGCATGGCATCGATTCCTTGCGCCTCTTCTAAACTCTTTGGCATTACTGAAACGACTAATTTCATTTAGTTACCTTCATGCTAATCACCTTAAGGTAATTACTACTTTCATCTTTTTCATTGTAGACAAAGTCTGCTGGAAGTCCATATTTATTAAGAACCTGGTACTTTCTTCCTGCAAATCCTTTGTCGATTTGTTCTATAAATTTTTGACGGGAAACATTGGCAGCATTGGTGCTAGCAATGATCATACCTCCCGGATTTAAAATCTCTAAACTCTTGGAAATCAACTTGTGATAGTCCTTAGCTACAGAGAAAGTTTGCTTTTTATTACGGGCAAAGCTAGGTGGATCAAGAACGATCACATCATAAGACAAGCCCTTACGTTTAGCGTATTTAAAGTATTCAAAGACATCCATAACAATGAAACGATGATTGTCAAGACTGAGTCCATTGGCATGAAAATGAGCTTCTGACAGTTCTCTGGAACGTTTGGCTAGATCTACAGAGGTTGTTTCACTAGCGCCTCCCATTGCTGCAGCAACTGAAAAAGCTGCTGTGTAGGAAAACATATTAAGCAAGGATTTTCCCATAGCTAAACCATCAACCAAGCTACCACGCACTTCGTGTTGGTCCAAGAAGATGCCTGTCATAAGACCGTCATTCATAAAGACTTGATAGAGAACTCCATTCTCAAGAACTGTAAAATTTTCTGGTGCTTCTTGACCATAGATATGGGCAGACTCATAGTCTAGACCTTTAAAACGAATCTTTTCATAGGCACCTAAGACTTCAGGGAAAACCTGAACAAAGGCTGCTAGGATCTGTTGGCGAAGCCCATAGACATAGGAGTTATACCAGGAGAAAACAACATAATCTCCATAGAGATCAAAAGTCATTCCACCAAAGCCATCGCCTTCTTGATTAAACAAACGAAAGGCAGTTGTCAACTCATCTTGATAGTAAGAAGAACGTTTTTTTGTTTGGCTTTTTTAAACAAACTTTCAAAGAATTTTTGGTTAAAAGAAAGCTGCTGGTTCGTTACAAACCAACCAATCCCCTTATTTTGACGAGATAAATAGGCCTTGCCCAAAAACTGCTTGTTTTGACTAAATAACTCAACTTCTTGATCAGTTTCAGATAGTTCTGGAAAATCAATTTCCTCCAAAAGTACTAGACCTTGGTTTAGTTTTTTTTCAACACGTCTACTGACGAATACTTTATTCATAAACACTATTATAACAAATTTTGTGACAATTCACAAAATAGAAACTATTGATTCATCCATCATCTTGCCCTATCTGAGAGAATTTTTTTCCTCCCATTAGTCCTACTATTTTTATTTTATAGTATTTCAACACTTCCAGTTGAAAAATAGACATAAATTTCAAAGAGTTTAATTATAACGCAAACGTTTGCATATTCTTTGGCTTTGTGCTACAATAATTCTCATCACTGTAAGTAAGAGGATCAACTATGAAATCAAACCCTAATGCAATATTTTGAGTGGTATCTCCCCCACGACGGTCAGCACTGGACACGCCTCGCTGACGACGCTGAACACCTAGCCAACTTAGGCATTAGTCACATTTGGATGCCCCCTGCTTTTAAAGCAACAAATGAAAAGGATGTTGGTTATGGCGTCTATGACTTATTTGACCTTGGAGAATTTAATCAGAAGGGTACTGTACGTACCAAGTATGGCTTTAAAGAAGACTATCTTCATGCCATCCAAACTTTAAAATCTCATGGGATTCAACCAATGGCTGATATCGTCTTAAATCATAAGGCAGCCGCTGACCATTTAGAATCTTTCCAAGTAATAGAAGTGGATCCAGAAGATCGAACTCTGGAACTAGGAGAACCTTTTACCATCAATGGCTGGACAGGTTTTACCTTTGATGGACGACAAAATACCTACAATGACTTCCACTGGCACTGGTACCACTTTACTGGAACTGACTATGATGCCAAACGCCGTAAATCTGGGATCTATCTGATACAGGGAGACAACAAAGGCTGGGCTCATGAAGAATTAGTCGACAATGAGAATGGCAATTACGACTATCTCATGTATGCAGACCTAGATTTCAAGCATCCAGAAGTCATACAAATATCTACGATTGGGCAAATTGGTTTATCGAAACGACTGGTGTAACAGGTTTCCGTTTGGATGCAGTTAAACACATTGACTCTTTCTTTATGCGCAACTTCATTCGCGATATCAAAGAAAAATATGGCCAAGATTTCTATGTCTTTGGAGAATTCTGGAATCCATACAAGGAAGCAAATCTGGACTACCTTGAAAAGATTGAAGAACGCTTTGATCTTGTTGATGTTCGCCTTCATATGAATCTCTTTGAGGCAAGCCAGGCAGGTGCTGACTATGATTTAACAACTATCTTTGAGGATAGTCTGGCTCAAATCAATCCAGACCGAGCTGTAACCTTTGTCGATAACCATGATACTCAACGTGGCCAAGCTCTTGAATCCACTGTTGAAGAATGGTTTAAACCAGCAGCCTACGCCCTCATTCTTTTGCGAGAGCAGGGACTCCCATGTGTCTTTTATGGAGACTACTATGGTATTTCTGGTCAATATGCTCAGCAAGATTTCAAAGATGTTCTTGACCGTTTGCTAGCTATTCGAAAAGAGTTGGCTTATGGAGAGCAAACGGACTACTTTGATGACCCTAATTGTATCGGTTGGGTCCGTTCAGGAGCTGAAAATCAATCGCCACTTGCCATCGTGATTTCTAATGCCCAAGCAAACTCTAAAACCATGTTCGTCGGTCAAGAATGGGCTAACCAAACCTTTGTTGATTTACTAGCAAATCATCCTGACCAAGTAACGATTAATGCTGAAGGTTATGGAGATTTCCCAGTTACAGAACGCTCTCTTAGCGTCTGGGGACTGGCTAACTAATCAATTAATACTCTTCGAAAATCAAATTCAAACCACGTCAGCTTCCATCTACAACCTCAAAGCAGTGCTTGAGCAACCTGCGGCTAGCTTCCTAGTTTGCTCTTTGATTTTCATTGAGTATAAAACACACAAAAAATGCCCACAAGCTAGATTTTCTTTCTAGCCTGTAGGCATTTTTTTCTATTATCATTACTTAAATTAGTCTTTCCAAAGATCCATAGCATTTTGAAAATCTGCAGAAACTTGAACATTTTGAGGATTAGTCGCTTCTCTCTCCTGACGCTTAGCCTCTACCTGAACTACACTCTTAATGCCTTCATGACGCCAGTTTCGTAGGATAGCTTGGATGTACTTCCAATTTGGTTTTCCATTCAAAACAGCCTCACGTAGGGCTTCTTTGATCAGGTCCGCACTGGTTCCGTCTTCTTTCAAACTCTTTTCTAAATCTTCGATTTCAAAAGGACTTAAGAGACGACCTAGCTCTTGTTGGAAGGTTTCCACCAAGTCTTTCAAATCATTTTTAGCGGGTAGCGCTTGGCTAGGTTCTTGCTTTTCAAAAAGTTGGTCTAAGCGCTCTAAAGCCAAAGTCGCATCAAAAATCACTTCTATCTCACCATTGAGTTCAATAGTTCGGTATTGAAGTAGGCCTTTTTCTGTCAAGCGCGAAATAGCTTGATTGACTTCAAAGACTTGCTTTCCAATTTTCTCTGCGATTTGACTTGGAGACAATTCCCCTAAAGCTGTTGTATTTTGTAGGTAAAAGAATTGCCAAACTAAGAAATCATCGCTTGATGAAAACAGTTGATTGTAGTTTAAGAGCAGAGCACTTGGTAGCACCAAGTTCCCTGATTTGAAAGCATCTAAATATGTCATAATTCCTCTTATAAATATCCAAAATGAGATACATCTTCTTCTGCACTCTTCCACTCAAAAGGCGTTTCTTGGTAAACTGCATAATTTACCCAGTTACTGAAAAAAAGAGCTGCTGAGGAACTCCAACGCATACAAGGAAGTTCATGGATGTCATCATTTGAAATAATTTTCTGGTATATGGGGATCTAAACCAGCATTTAGATCTCTAAAATATTCCTTGGCTAGCGTATCACGATCATACTCCAAATGCCCAAAGCTATAAACTTCTCTTAAATCTCGGCTTGCAAGGATAGAGATTCCCACCTCTTTTCCAGATGCTAAGATCTCTAAATTTGTTTTATTTACAATGTCTTCTTTGAGAATTTCTGTGTGACGAGAATGAGGAGACACATACAAGTCATCAAAACCTCTCAGCAAAAGATGACCTTCTTTTAAAACATCCTGAGGATAAATTCCCGAAAGCTTTTGAGCCATCTGGTGTTTATCTACGCCATAACGATAGTAGAGGCCAGCCTGTGCTCCCCAGCAAATATGCAGGGTTGAAAAGACATGTGTCTTTGACCAATCGATGACCTGAGTAAATTCCTCCCAATAGTCCACTTCTTCAAAAGGAAGATGCTCAACCGGCGCTCCTGTGATAATCAAGCCATCAAAATACTGGTCTTGAACTTCCGAGAAGGTCTTATAAAAAGTCTCCATATGCTCAGAACGAGTTGTTTTCGACTGGTGACTTTCCATATATAAAAAGTCAATGTCTAACTGTAGTGGAGTATTTGCCAAGTGTCGCAAAAGCTGAGTCTCTGTAACCATCTTCTGTGGCATCAAGTTTAAAATCAGAATTTTCAGCGGTCGAATATCCTGATGAGCCGCCCGCTGGTCATCCATGACGAAAATATTTTCCGTTCGTAAAATCTCAACTGCTGGTAATTTTTTATCAATTCGAATCGGCATGGAAATCTCCTTACTGTATCAATTCTAGGCTCAAACGAACATACAGTCGTCAAATGAAAAAACAGCTGACGAAAGTCCTTCCCTTTATTATACTGTAAGAAGATATAGTTTTCAATTATAGTTTTTCTCTAACTAGATATAGCCTTTTTTTATATCAGATGAAGAGAAAACAGCCCTAGGGACTGTTTTTCATTAATAATGCATAAGCACTTTATAATCGTAATCTCCGATAGCTTCGCGACCTTTAAGCTCATCAAGCTCAATCAAGAAGGCACAGCCAGCTACGATACCACCAAGTTTTTCAATCATTTCGATGGTTGCTTTCACAGTACCACCTGTTGCCAAAAGGTCATCTACGATCAGAACACGTTGACCTGGTTTGATAGCATCTGCGTGCATAGTCAAAGTATCAACACCATATTCTTTTTCGTAGTCAGCTGAAATAACTTCGCGTGGTAGTTTTTCCAGGTTTACGCACAGGTGCAAAACCAATTCCCAACTCAAAAGCGACTGGACATCCAACGATAAATCCACGCGCTTCTGGTCCTACGATCATATCGATCTTTTTGTCAGTAGCATATTGAACAATTTCACGAACAGCATAGCTGTAGGCATTGCCGTTGGCCATCAAGGGGCTAATGTCTCGGAATGTAATTCCTTCTTGTGGATAATTTTCAATACTTGCAATGTAATCTTTTAAGTTCATAGCATTTCTTTCTTTTTAAGTTTTTACTCCCTATTATACCATAAATCTTAGAAAAGAGAAATAGAAAGAAACCCTGGAAACTGAGTCCAAGGCTTCTAATCAGATCTGTAACTATTGCTCGTTTAATGAAATCTTTCCTTCTTTTTGCTTTTAGATTTTTAATTGCGTTGACGATTTTGTTGGATTCGCCACTCTCGCTCAAAGTAGGACATGGTTTCAAATACTCTTCGCGGTAAACCGACATCCAGCAAATAGATTGGGATTTTCAAAACATTTGATTGCTTTGCATTCAAAAATCTACTTCGTAGACGATTCCATAAAGAATTGGGTTTTATAAAATCCTTGTCATAAAAATGAACTTCAATAGTATAAAAATCCCTTGAACTTCTACCACCCTTGATTCTCATAAGAGAAAACGTTTCTACCTGCCCCCAGGAATAAAACTGCCAATCTTTTTTAGGATGTGGCTTATAGGAAAAACCTTGGGCCGTACATTTCAAATACTCTTTATCTGAAAAAAGAAGTCGCAAACGTTCATACAAAATCCATCCAACAATGATGATTAAGAATAAGACAAAGAGTCTTAATGCCACCAATCCCACAGGTGCCTCCTTGGGATAGGTCAGCATAAAAGATAGGATCCAAAGAAGAAAAGCTAACTCAACTAAGCAGAGAAGAATAGTCCAGATGATTTTCTTACTGCTCCATTTGATAATTTTTTCTTCCATTACGCCAACTCACTTAAATATTCATAGCGTTCATATTTTTCAAGCAAGGCTTCATTCTTTTCATCTAACTCTTTTTGAAGAGTAGCTAGCTTCCCAAAGTCCGAGCCATTGGCCTGCATTTCCTCTTCAATGACAGAGATACGGTTTTCCAAGGCTTCGATGTCACCTTCAATACTTGCCCACTCTTGCTTTTCTTGGTAGGTCATGCGTTTCTTCTCTTCACGGACTTTGACGACTTTTTCCTTCTCAGCCTTTTGAACTTGATTTGTCGCTTCTGCTTCGAAGGCTTTTTCATCTAGGTAGTCGGTATAATGCCCAAAGAAAGGACGAATGCTACCATTCTCAAAAGCAAGAATCTTAGTCGCAACTTTATCAAGGAAATAGCGATCGTGACTAACTGTTAAGACAGGACCTGCAAAACCTTGTAAGAAATTTTCTAGAACAGTTAAGGTCGCAATATCTAAATCATTTGTCGGCTCGTCCAAGAGAAGCACATTGGGTTTTTCCAAGAGCAATTTGAGGAGATACAGGCGTTTCTTCTCTCCACCAGACAGTTTCTCAATCAAGGTACCGTGCGTTGAACGCGGAAAGAGGAACTGTTCTAGCAATTCAGCGATAGAGGTCGTAGAGCCACCACTAGTCTTAACCTCTTCTGCCACTTCTTGCAGGTAATTGATAACCCGCTTACTTTCATCCAAGCCTTCGATTTGCTGAGAGAAATAGGCGATGCGAACCGTCTCACCGATGATAACCTCTCCTTCCGTTGGCTCAAGACTTCCTGCAATGAGATTGAGAAGAGTTGACTTACCAACACCATTGTCACCAACGATTCCGATACGGTCTTTGGCTTGAACCAAAAGGTTAAAATCTTGCAGAATCTGTTTGTCGTCATAGGCAAAGGAAACATCCTTAAACTCAATGACCTTTTTACCGATACGGCTAGTTTCAAATTCATGCTCAAGTCTGTTTCAACACTAGTATCAGAAACCTCCTTTTTCAAGTCATGGAATCGATTGATACGTGCTTGTTGCTTGGTTGCACGAGCCTGTGGTTGTCGTCTCATCCAGGCCAATTCTTGCTTGTAAAGCTGTTCCTTTTTGTGAAGAAGCGCTGCGTCGCGCTCATCCTGTTCAGCCTTGAGACGAACATAGTCTTGGTAATTTCCTTGATATTCTGTCAAACCAGCTCGGTCCAACTCGAAAATTCTCGTTGAAAGCGCATCTAGGAAGTAACGGTCGTGGGTGATAAAGAGAACCGTCTTCTTAGAATTTTTCAAGAAGAGGGTTAGCCACTCAATGGTCGCAATATCCAAGTGGTTGGTTGGTTCATCTAGTAACAAGAGGTCATGGTTGCCCAGAAGGACTTGGGCCAACTGAACCCGTCTTCGCAAACCACCTGACAGGGCTCCAACGGGAGTTGATAAATCCTGAATTCCCAACTTGCTGAGAACGGTCTTGACCTGACTCTCAATTTCCCAAGCTTGGAGAGAATCCATCTCCGCCATAACCCTTTCCAAACGTGCCTGCTTGTCCTCACTGTAGTTGAGCATGAGCAATTCATACTCACGGATCAACTGGATTTCTTTCAAATCACTCGATAGAACAGTATCCAAGACAGTCTTGCTATCATCAAAATCTGGGTCCTGAGTCAAATAGCCAATCTTGTAATCATTTTTTGCCGAAAAAGGGCTTACATCACCATCAAAACCTGAAACTCCTGAAAGAACATCTAAAAGAGTCGTTTTTCCAGTTCCATTGACGCCGATAAGACCGATTCTGTCCAAGTCATGAATGATAAAGGAAATATCCTTAAAGACGGTCTTGTCCCCAACGGATTTACTTAGTTTTTCAACAATAAAATCACTCATTTTTTCTCCCTCAAGTAGGCATGAATGGCATTAAGATCATTTTCCAAATCTCCATCCACAATAGCATACTCAATCTCTGCTAAAATTTCTCCCATTTCTGGTCCTGGTTGATAGCCATATTCTTTGATCAAAATCCCACCATTGATTTGAATTTCTTTCTTATCATGGATGGTTAGGCTGTGGTAAGTCTCTGTAATGGCCTGTGGATTGACTTCTTTCCCTTGAGCTCGGCGAAGATTTTCAGCCTGTAGAAGCAAGTCCAAATCAAAGCGGTAACAATCACGCTTGCCGAGTTCCCCTTCTTCTCGGAGGGCCAAAATAGCGAGCAAATCCTGTACCTGCTTGGCAAATTGTCGTGATGTCTTCCAATGTTTTAAAAATTTTTGAGCATCTTCTACTTTTAAAACCCATAAAAGTGCTGCCCAGGCTTGTTCAGAAGATTCAAAAGTGAAATGATCTTCTAAATCAAATAATGACTGGAGTTTATCCTGACTACCAGCCATATCTGGAAGATAATCATAAGCTTTACTTGCAATCATAGAAGACAAACCCACTCGCCAATGAGGGGCTAGTAGAAGTTTGTCAAATTCAACAAAAGTACGCTCCACAGAGATTTTCTCTAAGAGTGGCGTTAAGGTTTTCATCGCTTCAAAGGTTTCTTGCTCGAGTTCAAAACCAAGACTGGCTTGAAAACGAAATCCGCGCATAATGCGTAGGGCATCTTCGTTGAAACGTTCACTAGCTACACCAACTGCTCGTAAAACTTGATTTTCTAGATCTTGTAAACCATCAAATAAATCAACGATTTCCCCTTCTTCATCCAAGGCAAAGGCATTGACTGTGAAATCTCGGCGTTTGAGGTCCTCTTCTAACGAACGAACAAAAGAAACTGAACTTGGTCTACGGTAGTCTACATAGACATCTTCAGTTCTAAAAGTGGTCACTTCGTACTCTTCATCTCCGTCTAAAACCAAGACGGTTCCATGCTCAATCCCTATATCAGCTGTACGAGGGAAAATCTGCTTGGTCTCTTCTGGATAAGATGACGTCGCAATATCCACATCATGAATGGGACGATTGAGTAGGGCATCCCTAACAGAGCCTCCAACAAAATAGGCTTCAAAGCCTGCTTCTTTAATTTTTTCTAATACTGGTAAAGCCTTCTGAAATTCAGAAGGCATTCGTGTTAATCTCATAATAAGTGTTCTAATCCATAGACAAGCTCATGACGCTTGACAACTTCTTTGATTCCCAAATTCACCCCTGTCATGAAGGAGCTACGATCATAGGAGTCATGACGTAGGGTCAATCCTTCTCCTTGATTTCCAAAAATGACTTCCTGATGAGCTACCAAACCTGGTAAACGAACCGAATGGATTCGCATGCCATCAAAATTAGCTCCACGTGCACCTGCAATGAGTTCTTCCTCATCACTCGCACCTTGTTGGATAGACTCACGAACCTCTGCCATCAACTCAGCTGTTTTGATAGCTGTTCCACTAGGGGCATCTTTTTTCTTGTCATGGTGAAGCTCAATAATCTCTACATTTGGGAAGTACTTTGCAGCTTGTGCTGCAAATTGCATGAGCAAGACAGCACCCAAAGCAAAGTTAGGAGCAATCAAGCCACCCAAGTTTTTAGAACGAGAAAATTCTTTTAGTTCTTCAATCTCTTGACTAGTGAAACCTGTTGTTCCAACGACAGGTGCAAAGCCATTTTCAAGCGCAAAATGGGTATTCTCATAGGCAACAGCTGGTGTTGTAAAATCCACCCAAACATCTACCTCAAAACCTGCCAAGTCATCCTTATCATTGAATACTGGAATTCCCTGCCAGTCAGATGCAGACTCAAAAGGATCTAAAACCGCTACCAGTTCAAGTTCAGGATCAGATAAAACCATCTGACAAGCAGATTGGCCCATTCTCCCCTTAAAACCAGCAATAATTACTCGAATACTCATCTCAATCTCTACTCCTGTTTAAGATACAAAGGACCTTAACTGCCCATGAAAAATAGGGAATGGCGCCGACTTTCCACAAAAGACAAGACAGGCATCTTTTTTCAAGAGGCAGATAGTCCGTGTTCAATTCTAAGATACAAAGCCTGTAAGAACACAAAGTGAAAATAGGAGTTCTGATCAAGGAGTGTCTACTCCTTGGAAGAACTATCTTTTTCACACAGGGTTCCAGGCGTGTTCAATTTCTAAGATACCAAGTCTGTAAGAACAATCTAGACGATTGGTGTGTATGCCAAAGCGATGCTTCCTTCTCCCAGGTGGGTTCCAATGACACTACCAAAGGTTGCAATCTCAACATCTGTAGCTACTCCACTATCTAGCAAAAGCTGACGTAAATCGGCTGCTTTTTGAGGAGCATTCCCATGAATCACCATAATCTGGTAGTTTCCGTTACTTGTCACATCTTTGACAATTTCAACCAAGCGTTTTGTAGCCTTTTTCTCTGTACGAACCTTTTCATATACTTCTATCACACCCTGGCCATTGAAATATAGGATTGGCTTGATACTAAGGAGATTCCCCAAAATGGCTGCACCATTAGAGAGTCGTCCCCCCTTAACTAGATGGTCAAGATCATCCACCATGATAAAGGCTGAAGTTTTCTGGATTTGATTTTCCAACTGATCTAAAATGGTAGTAAACTCTTCGCCTTGCTCTGCCCATCTAAATACACTCTCCACCATGAAACCTAGAGGAGCACTTGTAATACGAGTATCAGGAAAAGCAATGGTTAATACTTCGAACTCATCCGTCATATACTGGATATTTTGGTGAAATCCTGAGATTCCAGAAGAAAGGAAGAGACCCAGAACATGAGTATATCCTTTTTCTTTCAATGATGACAAAATTTCATCCAACTTAGCAATACTTGGCTGACTTGTTTTAGGTAGCTCAGATGAACGAGCCATTTTTTCATAAAATTCTTGAGCGGTTAGATTTACACCTTCAACATACTCCTGTCCATCGATATTCACAGGAATGTCTAGCACAAATAAATCTTCTTTCCGCAAGGTTTCCGCTTGTAGAAAAGCAGATGAGTCTGTTATGACCGCTAATTTCATTTCTTAAAACTCCAAATTAATTCCCGGTAAATCAAGGGCAATTTCTGTTACTTCATAAGTCAAACGATTAAGCATATCCAAACATGGACGAGCTAGTGTCTCAACCTCTTCTTGGCTGAAATCACTTGGTTGGTCGATAATACGACCTTCAACATGATTGACTTGAGAAATCGTTCCACTAATGACAAATCTATCAAAGACAATCATAAAGCTCAAAAACAACTACTAAAGAGGTAACTTGATTTTTCTTGATCATGCTGAAGCAACTGGAAGTTTACATCTACCTTAGTTTCAGGTGCTCCATTTTCATTTTCCCATTCAAAGTTACGCGCATCGAAGTGATACTGACTAACAAATTCTTGTTCACGTTTTAAATTCATTTTCATCTCCATTGGTACAATATAGTTGCCATTGTACCATATTTTTTTATTTTCTGCTAGATTTACTAAATACCAATCTCAGTTTTAACAACTTCAGCAATAGTGTCTACATAGTAGTCTACTTCCTCAGTGGTTGGGGCTTCAGCCATGACACGTAAGAGTGGCTCCGTTCCACTTGGGCGAACGAGGATGCGACCATTGCCTGCCATTTCTGCTTCCATCTTCTCGATAATAGCCTTGATTGCTGGCACTTCCATAGCTTTTTCTTTCATGGCATTTTCCACACGGATATTGACCAATTTTTGTGGATAAATTGTCACTTCTGAGGCCAATTGAGACAAGCTCTTACCTGTTTCTTGCATGATCTTCGTCAATTGAACTGCTGAAAGCTGACCATCACCAGTTGTATTGTAGTCCATCAAGATAACGTGACCTGACTGCTCACCACCGAGATTGTAGCCAGATTTTCTCATTTCTTCAACGACATAACGGTCTCCAACAGCAGTAACTGCCTTATTGATCCCTTCACGATCCAAGGCCTTATGGAAACCAAGGTTGGACATAACTGTTGTTACAATGGTGTTTTGAGCCAATTGACCTTTTTCAGAGAGGTATTTACCGATGATGTACATAATCTTGTCACCATCGACAATTTCGCCATTTTCATCAACAGCAATCAAACGGTCACTATCACCATCAAAGGCTAGACCAATGGCAGATTGACTTTCTTTCACAAGTTCTTGCAAAGCTTCTGGATGAGTTGAACCAACGTTCAAGTTGATGTTAAGGCCATCTGGAGTTTCTCCGATAACTGTTAATTGAGCACCTAGGTCTGCAAAAATTTGACGAGCACTTGTTGCAGCTGCTCCGTTAGCAGTGTCCAAGGCAACCTTCATCCCTTCAAGAGGAGTTCCAGTTGAAACAAGATAGGCTTCATATTTGCGCAAACCTTCTGGGTAGTCAACAACCGTACCTAAACCTTCAGCACTTGGACGTGGAAGAGTATCTTCACTTGCATCAAGCAAGGCTTCGATTTCTGCTTCTTTGTCATCGTCAAGTTTAAAGCCGTCACCACCAAAGAATTTAATTCCGTTATCAAGGGCTGGGTTATGACTAGCTGAAATCATGACACCTGCGCTCGCACCTTCTGTTTTAACAAGATAAGCTACGGCTGGTGTTGCAAGAACTCCAAGCTTATAAACGTGAATTCCGACTGAAAGGAGACCAGCAATCAAAGCCGCTTCTAGCATTTGACCTGAGATACGAGTGTCACGTCCTACAAAAACTTTTGGTGCTTCAGTCGTATGTTGACTGAGAACATAACCTCCAAAACGTCCCAATTTAAAAGCTAATTCTGGCGTAAGTTCTACGTTTGCTTCTCCACGGACTCCGTCCGTTCCAAAATATTTACCCATGTTATATCCTTTTCTAATTTTTTAGTCTTTTTTTGAAGAGTCTGGTTTGGTTTCAGACCCTGTAGTAGAAGATTTCGTTGAAGATGAGCTAGTAGTTGAAGAGGTAGAACTACTTGCTGATCTAGCTTGTTTCGTTGTTATCTTCATGGTTGTTTCATACGGTGTAATCACCGTTGGTAAAACTGTTCCATTCTTATCAATAGCTTGTAGAGGAACTGAACCTGTATAATTTCCTGTAATTTTTTCACTAGTTGGTAAAACAGCCACAATCTTATCAATCTTAGACAAGGTATCAACATCACTAGTAACCGAAACGCGTTCATCTGAAACAGTCACACTATCGATAAGAATTCGTTCATCAACCTTACCAGAGTCAATCTGTGGAGTGACTGGTAAATTATCCCGTGTTGCTTTCTTCCCAATTTTAACGGTGATTTTCTGCGGTGTTGCTAGGGCTGTTAAACCACTCGGAAGATTTTCAATGGTCAAGGGAACTTCAACGGTTCCTTCTGTCGCCTGTGTTAAATCTGCAGTAACCTTAAATTTACGAGTGCTTTCTTGCATCTCACTAGCCAAGGTCACTCGATTGGATCCAGTTAAAAATACCGTTACTTCTGAACTAAAACCACTAATAAAATACTGCTCACTATCGTACTGAATATCAATTGGTACATTTACGACCGTATTGGTATAGGTTTCTGTTCGAGCCGGTCTTGCATTATTATTATTTTGATAATTAATAGAGGTAGCGTAGATAAATAAAATGCAAGCAAATAGGAGTGAGGAGATGATATATAAACTATTTTTTTCATTCTTCCAGCCTCCTAATATACGCTCTGTTAAGCTTTGGCTCTTGTGAATTTTTCCGGAATCAGTATACGACGTAGCTCTTCCTCAAATTCTTCCATCGTTAAATCATGCTTAAAGACACCATTATAGGTAATGGAAATACCTCCAGTTTCCTCTGATACCACAAAAGTGAGAGCATCAGAAACCCTCAGATAAAACCAATGGCTGCACGGTGTCGCGTTCCAAACTCCTTAGAAATACCAGTGTCTTCAGTAAGTGGAAGATAAGCAGATGTTACAGCTATTCGATCACCTTTTTATAATGACTGCACCATCATGTAAAGGTGTGTTTGGAATGAAGATATTGATTAAGAGTTCTGCAGAAATCTTAGCATCTAAAGGAATCCCCGTGGAAATATATTCCTGCAAGGTTCTGACACGCTGAACTGATACCAGTGCTCCAATTTTCCGCGGGCTCATATATTCTACCGCTTTAACAAAGGCCTGAATCATCTTTTCTTCTGAACTCATTGGTGTACTTGAAAAGAAATCAGTCGCACGTCCTAATCGCTCTAAACCCTGTCCGAATTTCTGGAGAGAAAATAACAACCGCTGCGATAACACCGTAAGTAATCAATTGATTGATCAACCAAGAAATAGTCGTCAAGCCCAGGGTATTTGCTACTATCTGAGCTAAGATAAACACTAAAACACCTCGAACCAGGATCATAATCTTGGTTCCTGCAATTGATTTTGTAAATTGGTATAAGATATAGGCAACGATAAGAATATCTATCACATTTATCAGAATACTCCAGGACTGGAAAAATAAACTAGACCAGTATTGAAGATTAGATAATTGCTGAAAAATTCATTCTAGGCCTCCTCTCCATAAAAAGCTACTCTTCATTATATCATTTTTATATGAAAATTTTCTTCCCCACTTCATTTTTAAATTGGTAGAAAATATACCTAGAATAGCGTTTTATCACTTTATCCCTATAAAAAGCCTAGTTTTGCCGATTTCTTAAAAAAGTACAACTCATTAAAGGTTCTTATAAATCAGGCTCATTGTCAACTGTAGTGGGTTGAATAAAAACTAACATCTGGAGAGGACAATTGATGTCCTCTTCATTTTTATATTCAGAGCGATGAAAATTCGTTTCTTAAAGTTGTCAAAGTTCCTAAAACCAAAGGCATTTCGTTTGATGAGTTTAATGAGATTATTGGTTGCTTCCAATTTAGCGTTGGAATAGGGCAATTGAAGGGCGTTGACAATTTTCTCTTTGTCCTTGAGGAAGGTTTTGAAGATAGTCTGAAAAAGAGGATGAACCTGTTTAAGATTGTCCTCAATGAGTCCGAAAAATTTGTCTGGCTCCTTGTTCTGAAAGTGAAAAAGCAAGAGCTGATAGAGATTATAGTGGTGTCTCAAGTCTTCTGAATAGCTCAAAAGCTTGTCTAGAATCTCCTTATTTGTTAAGTGCATGCGAAAAGTAGGGCGATAAAATCGCTTATCGCTGAGTTTACGACTATCTTGCTGGATGAGCTTCCAGTGGCGCTTGATGGCTTTGTATTCATGGGATTTTCTATCAAATTGATTCATGATTTGAACACGGACACGACTCATAGCACGGCTAAGATGTTGCACAATGTGAAAACGATCTAGAACGATTTTAGCATAAGGAAAAAGCTGTTTAGCCAAGTTATAGTAAGGACTAAACATATCCATAGTAATGATTTTCACTCGACATCGGACCGCTCTATCGTAGCGAAGAAAGTGATTGCGGATGATAGCTTGTGTTCTTCCCTCAAGAACAGTAATGATATTGAGCTGATCAAAATCTTGTGCGATAAAACTCATCTTTCCCTTGGTAAAGGCATACTCATCCCAAGACATAATCTCTGGAAGACGAGAAAAAAATCATGCTTAAAGTGAAAGTCATTGAGCTTACGAATGACAGTTGAAGTTGAAATGGATAGCTGATGTGCAATATCAGTCATAGAAATCTTTTCAATCAACTTTTTGAGCAATCTTTTGATTGATGATGCGAGGAATTTGATGATTCTTTTTGACGATAGAAGTCTCAGCGACCATCAATTTAGAGCAATGATAGCACTTAAATCGACGCTTTCTAAGGAGGATTCTAGTAGGCATACCAGTCGTCTCAAGGTAAGGAATCTTAGACGGTTTTTGAAAGTCATATTTCTTCATTTGATTTCCGCAATCAGGACAAGATGGGGCATCGTAGTCTAGTTTAGCTAGGATTTCCTTGTGTGTATCCCTATTGATGACATCTACAATTTTTAATGTTTGGGTCTTTGATATCAAGGAGTTTTGTGATAAAATGTAATTGTTCCATATGATTCTTTCTAATGATGGTTTCGTCGCTTTTCATTATAGATCTTATGGGACTTTTTTTCTACACAAAATAGGCTCCATAATATCTATAGGGGATTTACCCACTACAAATATTATAGAGCCATAAATCATTAAAAGTTCACAAAATAAGCCGCCTGATTGGGCGACTTTATTTTATAGGGAGATTATTATGAAAAATTTTTAGGAGTTAAAGTTAAGTTCTTCTTAACTTATGCTTATAGTATAAGCTAGATTCCTAAAAGTTTTTCTTAAAATTTTCTCCTCAAACTTAAATTTCTTTAAATTTTTCACTGTTAAAAATCAAACGTTCTAGCAATACAGATAAAGATTAGTTAAAAGTTAAAACCATAAAGAGAAGCAACAACACAAATAGGGATAAGCTAACAAGCAAGGTTAAGACTTTAACAAGCGTATTGCTTTGCCAATAGCTGGGCTTTCCGATATTACTAGTCGCATCCATAGAGAAAATTTGAGTTTGCCTTGGTTGAATGGTCACAAGGATGATTAAGGCAATAGCTAACATAATGGTTACAATTATCAATAATTCAGTCATTTAACTACCTCAAAAGTCTTATCAAAGTAAATAGTAAACCAATCAAAATGATAAATCCTATTAAGAAAGAAAAGGTCTTACTAATTTTTTCACCACGTGTAGACTTTTCTTTTTTGATGGGTTGTTGTTTCATCTCTTCCATGCGACCTTCAACATCCTGATAAAATAGATCTTTTTTAGCCATGGCTTTCTCCTAAAATGGTTTCCATCCGCTCCTGATACAGGATTGGATTCACATAATTGGCATGATTCCCTTGGTCTACCAGAGCTCGTCCCATCTCTTTGACATGAGAAAGGGCTAACTCAATGGTTTGAATCATATCGTCAACTGCTTCCTTAGCGAAAATATGATTAGGAGCTGTATAGCGGCGATTATGGGCTGTTGCTTCAAAGGCTAGGATCAGTTGGTTGTGTTCAAAGGCCTGACGAACAGCCTGAAGCAGTTCATTACCATAGTTGATATCCAAGTAGATATCGGATAGTTGATAGAGATTCTGAATCTTTTGAGGACTGGCATTTTGATAGAGTACAACATTGGGGTAGCGAAGCATATCCAACAACTTGGATGACATCTCTGTCACTGCTGCGATACGGAAAGTAACCCTTGGCAAACTTTCCACTAGCTTTTCGACCTGCTCTAGTTGGTCCGAATTGGTCACTATCAAGGCATCAGGACGAACAAATTATCGCGCTTAAAGTGATAATGATAGCCTAGATGACTAAACTTATGATGGAATTTTTCATCTGTCAACTGTAGAGCGCGTTCATAGGTCGCATAATCTGAAATGATAATGGTCTTAACTCGAAGTTGATCATTCTCCAAGATTAGTTGCATATTTCCTGGAATATGATCCTGCAATGATTCTTGCCAAACCAGGATATCCTGACCTGATTTGTCTGGAAAATGGAAGGAAGTCAAAAACGATGTAGATAAGCTATTAAAGAGAATGTGGTCAAGATTCACTTCCAAACCTTGCAAGAAGTCTATAATAAAGGCCACTCGACCAGAAAAATGGCGCAATCCTTGACCTTCCAAGGTCAAAAGAATATCACCTGTGACATGGTTTTCCAAAATAACTTCTTTTTGATCTACGTTCCGATAAGAAGTCATAATAGCTTGACCAGAAGCATCAAAGGTAGTCTTAGCAAAACAAGCTCCAAAACGATTGTAGTGATCCACTTGAAAGATGCGGCCTGCTGGTGTTTTCCATTCGACTTTTTTCACCAAACGAGCCTGTAAGCCATCTGCAAAATGAATCACTGCTCGTTCTTGATTAAGGTCATTGATAGTCCCAAACTGATTATTACCAGCAATCTCCCAAAAATCTGGGACGGGAACTTGGTTAAAGTACAAGGGTTTACCACTGTCATACCCCAAATAATAGGTGAAGGGTGAGACAACTCCATCTGGTAAAAATCCATCTGGTTCAATAACCACAGTCAAATCAGACAGTCCTGCCGCAGTCAGACTATAATGCAAATCTTGGCTTTCTTGATTGTATACATCAAATAACTGAATCATCCACTACCTCCTTGATTGTATTTTCCCATTTGTCCAGAATCTCTTGAGTCAAGAATTTCTCAGCTATCTGGTAGGACTTTTCTCTCATGCCCTCCAAACGATTTTCCAAATACAGTTGGCAAATCTTTTCTGCATAAGCTTTCTTGATTTCATCTTCGACATGGTCAGATGAGCTTGGAATCAAATATCCATTTTCGCCATCTTCGATGAAGGTTTGATTTCCCCATAAGGAACATCAAAACCAATCAATGGCAAGCCCGAACCAATTGCTTCCATGAGTGTCAACCCAAAGCCTTCACTTGTAGAAGCAGTTAGATAAACTTCATATTGAGAGTAAATATGAGACAAATCCGCATGGCCCTTAAGATGGATATAATCCTCCGCTTGATTTGTCGTAATGATTTGTCGCAATAAGGATTCTTCGCCACCACTACCGTAGATATCAAAGGTTAATTCTGGCAATTCCTTATGAGCTTCAATCACAGCCTTGACAAGCCAATCAATGTGTTTTTCCTTAGCTAGACGCGAGGCTGTAATAAGAGAAAATGGCTTACGACTCTCTTGTGGTTTTGTTAATTCATCAATGCTTCCAACTGGAATGGTCACAATCTTAGGAGCATGTGTCGTATAGTGAGCAAACTGTTGCTCTAAGACTTCCTTTTGACGATTCGTTGAAACGATGAAGAGATCGACCTTATCTGCATTTGTAAATTGGTAGTCATAATAGTTGTTCCACAAGATATAGTCAGCATTGGTCGCATTTTCACTATAATGCTCCGCATGAACGACCACCGCTAGATGCGCCGCCTGCGCTTCTTCAAAGACCACCTGACCAATCCCTGTCTCACGATCCAAAATCACTAGATCTGATTTACTTAACTCAAGTGTCTGCATGAAATAACGAATTAAGGCAGGCTTCCCGTATAAGATTCGATCCTTGAAACGGTAGACTTCCTCAGTCCCTTGATTCATGAACATCTCATACGCTGGAGTCCCATCTTCATTGTAGAAGGTTCTTTGGTAGAGTGTCGCTACATTGTCTTTAGGAGCAAAATACTCTGTACAGTAGCGTGTGTAAGAGAAGTAATCTTTGCGAACCAAATTACCGGCATATACATACTCTACATGTTGGACGAAATCTTTTTCCTCATCTACCAAATAACAAGTGATAAACTTGTCTTCATCTGAGAAGAAGATTCGTTCAATTTTCCCATTTCTTTCACGACGGCTTTCTACGCCTTCAAAATAAGCCAACACATCATCTACCGTCACACTGGTCGGCGCAATCTTGATATCTGTAAAATAATTATACAGCCAAATAACTTCTTCATCCTTAAAACCAATGTTAGCTGTCAAATGTTGGATATTATCTGCTAAAATCATATCTGTAAAGATAAACTTCGACGGTAAATCCAGGCTGCGAAAAATACCAGCACGATAAGCTTGGGAATATTCAATACCACTGCTGGCCCAGCCAATTCCTAAATTTATATTGTAAATTGTCATATATTCTCCTTCTTATGGAAAAATGGGTTACGATTTCGCCCTTAGGTCCCATCTGTACTAATCCCATCAAGACATTCCGTACCATATCTGAACGAATCTGCTCTTTTCATGGTTTCAAATCCCATATAGGCTTCTCGGTAGTATTCTACGATAGGATTCGTTTGACTGGCTGTTTGTCCCCCAATTGCCATCATCAATTGTTGCAGATAGTCCACCTGTTCGACCCAGTTATCATCAATGGCTTTTAAGCATGGAAATCCTCAAAAAAATTGATCGTATAAATCATGAGGTTCTAACAAGGTCTTCTTATCATTTAACTCATTGTTAATGATCTGAATTAAGAAATTTCTCAACTCTTGTTCATCTTCAATGACTAGATCAAGAGGTAATTCTCGGATATTAAAACTGATATTCGTGATAATATAGTGAAATAATTCTTCTCTGGTTTTTAGATTGTCAGATAAAATAGTTTCAATATACTCATCAATCATCTCAGATAATACATCTCGAAGATCCCTATCTCCATTTATTAAACGATTTCTTTCCTTATAGATGAGATCGCGCTGGATATTCATACTTTCAGCGTATTCAAGTGTTCTCTGTCTGTTTGTACGACTAGCACTATCACTTGCATTTTGAGCTTTATCAACCAATCGGTGATATTTTATTCCCTCAAGGACTTGTGGTTGAGTAATATCAGCAACACTGTACTCTTGGTACATTCTATGAACCCAAGATGGACCGAACTTCTTGATGACATCATCTTCTAGTGATACAAAAAACTTCGATAGTCCTGGATCGCCTTGTCTACCTGAGCGTCCTCTGATTTGCAGATCAATTCGCTGACTTTCCATTCGTTCTGTACCGATAACTACTAGGCCACCTAGTTCAGCAACTCCAGGTCCCAATTTAATATCTGTTCCTCGACCTGCCATGGAGGTCGCAACCGTCACAGCTCCCATCTGACCGGATTCTGAGACAATTTGAGCCTCACGTGCAGCATTATTGGCATTCAAGACGTTATGGGCGATTCCTTCCCGCAACAGTAAGGACGAATAGAGATGCGACATCTCAACAGATCCGACAAAAACTAGCAGTGGGTTCCCTTTGAGATGATATTCCTTGATACATTCAAGTGAGGCATAAACCTTTTCTGGTAGTGTTACATAAAGATTGTCTGGATAGTCTTTTCTGAGTAAGGGACGGTTGGTCGGAATTCGGATAACAGACATATTATAGGTTTCCAAAAATTCCTTCTCTGCAACTTTCCCAGTCCCAGTCATTCCTGATATCTTATTAAACATTTTGAAAAGACTTTGATAGGTGATAGAAGCCATTGCCCGTGTTTCAGGAGAGAGCTTCACATGCTCTTTGGCTTCGATAGCCTGATGGAGACCACCTTGTAGCTTAGTCATTTCCATCAAACGACCAGTTCCTTTATCCAGAAGGACCATCTCATCATCCCGGATGATATACTCCTTATCTCTCGTAAACAACTTATGCGCTCTCAGAGAATAGACTAGATGTCGTACGTAAGTAGCGTATTCTTCTTTATACAAGTTATCAATCCCTAGGAATCTTTCGGCAGTTTTAGCCCCCTTTGTAGTCAACCATATCTCTTCTTTTTCTTCTTTAAAGATATAGTCTTCATTTTTCAACCAAAGTTGTCACTAAAGTATCAATGATACCATAGTAGTTGGACTGAACACGAGGAGACCCCGCAATGATGAGCGGTGTTTGTGCACTATCCAGTAAAATATCGTCAATTTCATCAATAATCACATAGTTAAATGGGCGTAAAAACTTATCTTTACTACTGGAAGCTAGATTATCAGTTAGATAATCAAAACCTAATGCACTATTAGTAGTATAAATAACATCAGATGCGTAAATAAGTTTTTTTTCTTCTGATTTATACTCATTTAGAGGATTACCTGTAAATGGAATTCCTACTGTCAAGCCAAGAAAACGATAAACTTGACCCATTTCTTCCGCATCACGCTTTGCAAGATATTCATTGGTCGTAATAACCATTGTTCCCTTTCCTGTAAGGGAATTAAGATAAACAGGTAGGGTGGCTGTTAGAGTCTTTCCTTCACCAGTATTCATCTCGGCAACATTCCCCTGATGAATAACAATGCCTCCCATAACCTGAACATCATAGGGAAACATCCCTAGGATCCGCTTATCAGCTTCACGTACAACTGCAAAAGCTTCAACAAGTAAGTCGTCTAGGGTTTCCCCTTTTGCTAAACGCTTACGAAACTCTACCGTTTTTGCTGCCAAGGCTTCATCGCTAAGAGCTGCCATTTTGTCTTTGAGACCATTGATCTTTTTTAAAGTAGCTCTTACTTTCCTGAGTTTTCTATTTTGATACAAATTATTAAACACGATCATACTCCTTAATTGAGAAAGAATAAAAATCGAGTGATTCAAATCCAGCAGTAACGAGAGAAACTTTATAGGTATAAGCATCCTCAGGATAAACGAAAGAAAAAGATAGGGTTTCCTCAACTTTTTCTTCTAGCACTTCTTCGTAACGGTCCAAAAAAAACTAGCTTGATGTAAATGCTATTTTCAGGATAGCAAGTCATATTCATGGTGAATTGATAGCGATGATTTCCTTTTAAGAGAGGTAAACTGGGTTGGCTCCTGCTACCTTGATAATTCGAGCTTGAAAACCATGATTTGAGAACTTCACCTGGCGCTAGTAGTGGATTTGAAAGGCTGATATGCCCATCTTTCCAAAACTGAAGGCGAGTTCCATACATATATGTTGCTCCCATATCTCCCCAAAGTATATCTTCTCTTTGATTTATAATCATGTCTCACCTCTTCCAAATTCTGCTTGTAATATCATGTTATAAAAATGGATAAACCAGGTAACGTTGGTTCCTGTATCATCATTATGTCGACCTACGGTTCCTTTTGATAAAATCTTTGCTTCGGTTTGACAGAGTGTAGTAACTAGCTGTTCATAAGCATGACTGTCCATATCTTCATCCTTCATGTAAGAAAAACCAAAAGTTGTTTGAGAAAAATCTGCTTGTTTGAAGGCAGACCAAAAACGGTTATCTAACTCATCCATATGGGCTGGACTATTTCCTCCAGCTTGATGATGAAGCACGTCAAATCCCGTGGGAAAGACACCTGGTGCTTCCAATCTGCCCCGTCTTGCGATTGTTCCTAAATTTGCTAAGGGTTTACCTACAACGATTCCTTTAGGCTCAAAGAATGAACCATAGTAAAGGGCGGGAAAGGTTCCCATTGATAAACCTGATAAAATCAAATCTTTTTTATCAAAGCCCAAATATTCCTGATAGTGTCGAATGGTTTGCTTAATCTTTTCTTCTAATTCCTCACTACCTAGGTAAAAAGCGCCTCCCTCTAATCGAGGATCAGAGAACAAGATGAAAGGGCACTTGAAATTTTGCATCATTCTGTATCCTTCAAATCCCTCAGCGGGTCGAAATCCTGAAAAGTAGACAGCCAATGGTGGTTTAAAATCTCCAGGATGGAAGAAATAGTTAATCTCATCACGCTTGTTATCATGTAAGATATTACCACCGAGAACAAATTTCCCAAAGTACTTCCGACTCCAACGTTGGTGTAGACTTCCTAATTTTAGGGTTCCCAAACCACGAGCCTCGATAGACATACATAGGTAGGAATTGTAATCCTGATCCATAATGAGGGCCGTTTTCAGGTCTTCTTCTGTAAAGATTAGGTCTTCAACTACTTCCGAAACTGAGCCTTCAGGCATTTTTCGAATACGAAACTGAAATTCTACACCTTCACTTTTTTCATACTCTAGCCACAACTCAATTGGAAGTTTTGTTGAAGAGACAAAGTTGTATTTCCAATTAGCTACTGGAGAAAATTCTGAACCAAAATCCCCCTCCAAGAGTAGATACTCAAACCCTTGATAAGAAATAGCCCCTTTAAAACTGGGATGAACCTCTATTGTAGCTGGTTTCATCTTATCTCCGTACCCACCACCAAATAAGGAAGTGGATAAATCTTTTAACAATTTCTGTGGATTTGAAAAGTCAACTGCTTGGGCACAGCGTTTTTTGATTAAATCCAAAATAAGGGGGTTGTTTGTTTGAAACTCTTTGTTATAGAAAATCGTATAGGGCTCGATTATTTTAATGATTGGGAGTAGGTCAATCAAGTAACGGCCATCTTCGATGAGGATGGCATTGAACTTGCGAATCTCATCCATTTTTACCGTTTCTTTAAGAGCCTTGGGAGAATTAGGGTAAAAATAATACCATTCCATTCTTTTAGGGATCTCATAAAAATGCTTCCAATTTCCCGTCCCTATCTGTAGGATTTTAAGATCCTTTGACATTTGTACTCTCCTCTATCCATTGATCTAGTTTTTCTACAAACCTTTGACCTGTATGTTCCTTGATTTTATCAATTGAGTAGATTAGAGACTGATTCCATTCTTTTAGGGTATCTAGATAGTAATGGGCTGCTTTCTTAAATTCTGTGATAGTAGATAGAAGGTAGCCATTTTTCAAATGGTCAACATAAGCAGTCTCTACTTGATTCACCTGAGGAATTCCTGCACTAATCCCCGCTATTTGAGTATATAGGTGGGGTTGAGGATTTAAATCAACAATCAATCGAACATATTCTAAGGTCTTCATCATTTCCAATTCATCATTGATATTTAATAGACTATAGCGGAGTTGCTGTTGGGCATTTTTCCTTCAAAGGATTTTTCAGCCCCTTCATAGTCGACTTCTTTTCTCAAAAAAATCTCTGCCGAGAATTTTTTTCATCTATGATTTCTTGGATTGCCTCTGCTACTCTCTGCATCTGGTCGTTATTGGCAGCAAAAAGCACCAAAAAAATTACCTCAGTGTCTTTTGGTCTCTGCAAGGAAGGATAAGATTTGGAAAAAGACCTTCTTTGTCCAATTCTTCTTCAAAAATTAAGTTGATAATAAATAATGGATTCCTTCTTTGTCTGACTTTCCCCCAATCTTAAACGAGTATCAAAGGGCGATAAATGTTTGAAAAGATGTAGTTTATCTGGATACAAATTCTGTAGAAGTTCAAGGCTATCCTCCCTATCAACTAAAACCAAATCAACTTTAGATATAGGTTCAAGTAGATCTTTCATAGTCTCCTTTGGATTACGACCGATGAAAAAGACTCAAGATTTTTCGGGTTTACTTCAGGCAAACAGTCTAAAACAAAATCATTATGACGAGAGTCAGATGGGACAATAAACCAATCACTACCTTCTTTGATCTTCTCGATTCGTTTTTCAAAAAATTCAGCCACCAACTGCCCCATATCACTATAATAGAGAGAGTTGAAACGATAGCCAAAAATAGGATTAATCTCTACCCTACCATCCTCTTGTAAATACTCTCTGAACTGCCAAATTCCCTCAGTATTTAGATAGTCTTGGTAAGATGGATGATTGTCCTGATAATAAATAACACTTGAAACCAAGCCACGGTCATCCATAATATAGTGTTTGGTCATGTGACCTTGAGCATCAAAAATACTGAATATCACTAATAAAACCTTCCACACCATGCTCAATTTGAGCATAGCGTTTCCCATCTTTGTGGATAACAATAGCGAAAGGACTGTACATAAATTCACAGTCCTTATCCCACTCAATATCTCTGATATTCAGTACTTGTGGAGAAATATCCGTAATATCTTGCATTTCATCAAAAATAGAATATACTTCAGCCTCTAATACACTATGACGATGTAAGAAATAGCGAAGATGTGGTTGATAGGCTAAACTAAAAGGCTTGACGGCAGTTCTTGTCTATCTAACAGACGAATCTGATTGAAGGTATCGTCAAACTCCAACTTAAAAGAAGACCGATACCAAGGGATGATATCTGCATGCCACTGACGATGACTACCATACCAAGCTGGAATAAAATAATACATAACTCTCTCCTAAATCAGTGGTTTATAAGTTTCGTTCAATTTCAGTGCTTTGATTTCATCTTTAATGTTAAAGATCATACCACTTAGAATCATAAACAAACCTGGAATCATACTCACTCTCAACAATTGTTCATCGACTAAAACAAACAACATTGGTAGACCAGCAAATAACACATTAAAGATAGCACCTACAATAGCAAACCTAAAGACTAGATTATTGATAAAATTACTGGTGGCCTCACCTGGATAAACGCCATAAATGTATTCGCCTGAGTTTTTCATCCGTTCTGCCACTCGTTCCCCACTAATATTGACAAAAGCAAAGGCAATACTAAATATAAACAAGGTCGCTATATAGGTATAAATCCACAAGGGTTTCCCCGTTGCATATTGGGAACTTATGTGTTGATAAACTGAGTTACCTGGATCAACTAATTGTAGCAAAAGAAATAGGTAAGTTGGTAAGCTAATTAAACTCATCACATACATGAAGGGCATCCCACCTGCAGGATTCAGCATTATTTCAAAATAAGAATAACGCTTAAAGCGAGATTGAAGACCAATTTTTATTCACCGGAATCCGATAACGAGCACGATAAAAAAATTGCGATAAGATAGGCAAAAAAACAATTCCCATTATCCCTAATAGTGTAATAATCCACATAGAAATCCCGAGCTTTTGTATTGATTCCATGATATCTTGAGGAAGATAGAGAACCATACTAGTCAATAAGATCGCAAGATAGCCACCAATCCCCATAGTAGAGTTAATATCTGACAGCCAGATCAAAAAGAAAGTCCCTGCGATTAGTAAAAGTGTGTTGAGTATGAGCCCCAAGAATGAATTATAGTTGTCCTTAATCGGTAGATTTACCGCTAAGGCTAGCGATTGAATCAAGGCAATTATCAAGGTGAGAGACATCTTTCTTCTATCCTGAATCTCAGCCGAACCAGAGGCAAGATTCAAACGCTTAGATAAGGAGAACATTTGCCATAAAATCATCGACGACATCCAGGGGGATAGACCGACTGACAAGATTGACAAGCTCCGTAAATTCCCACCTGTAATTGCGGTTGAAAAAGCTAAATAAGCCGTCGAACCCCCAAGAAAATCTCTGCTATTCAAATCGATAAAAGGAAGAGTTAATCGACTCCCCAGAACATAAATAAAAAAATTAAGAAAAAGAGTTACAAACCCTTTTTTTATAACTATGGATGAAAAATGATTTTTTTCATAACAATTCCTTCCATTCTATACATAAACATCAGAAAAAAATCAAAAAAATATGTTTCTTTTAGTTTACTTTTATAAATACATAAAAACCATGATACAAAAACGACTCGTTTTTTTGTATAAAATGTTATTTCCCTACATAATTTCAATGTCATTATTATAACAAAAAAAGCAGAAAAAAATCTGCTTATAAGATAATAAAGGTAAATATCGTTGGTTTTTTAGGCTCTATAATATTTGTAGTGGGTAAATCCCCTATAGATATTATGGAGCCTATTTTGTGTAGAAAAAAAGTCCCATAAGATCTATAATGAAAAGCGACGAAACCATCATTAGAAAGAATCATATGGAACAATTACATTTTATCACAAAACTCCTTGATATCAAAGACCCAAACATAAAAATTGTAGATGTCATCAATAGGGATACACACAAGGAAATCATCGCTAAACTGGACTACGATACTCCATCTTGTCCTGATTGCGGAAAGCAAATGAAGAAATATGACTTTCAAAAACCTTCTAAGATTCCTTACCTAGAAACGACTGGTATGCCTACTAGAATTCTCCTTAAAAAGCGTCGTTTCAGGTGCTATCATTGCTCGAAAATGATGGTCGCCGAGACCTCTCTCGTCAAGAAAAATCATCAAATTCCTCGTATCATCAACCAAAAGATTGCTCAAAAGTTGGTTAAAAAGACTTCTATGACCGATATTGCTCATCAGCTGGCCATTTCAACTTCAACTGTCATTCGTAAGCTCAATGACTTTCACTTTAAGCATGATTTTTCTCGTCTTCCAGAGATTATGTCTTGGGACGAGTACGCCTTTACCAAGGGAAAGATGAGCTTTATTGCACAAGATTTTGACAAGCTCAATATCATCACCCTTCTTGAAGGAAGAACACAAGCTATCATCCGAAATCACTTTCATAAATATGATAGAGCGGTTCGATGCCGCGTCAAAATCATTACTATGGATATGTTTAGTCCCTACTATGACTTGGCTAATACTCAATTATTTTCAAAAAGCAACCTCGTCCATTGTCTGCTGACAGTTGACTTTAAAACATTTTTTTCCAGTCCTAGAATAACTTCTTGAAGCTTATCAATGACAGCTTCCAATGTTTGGAAAGCCTTATTTTTAAAACCTCGTTTTCGAATTTCTTTCCAGACTTGTTCAATAGGGTTCATTTCTGGTGTATAAGGTGGGATAAAAGTCAATTCAATATTACTTGGAATCTCTAAGGTACTTGATTTATGCCATATAGCATTATCCATAACAAGTAAAATATAGTCGTCTGGATAAGCTTGTGAAACTTGCCGTAGAAATTCATTCGTCCACTCAGTATTACATCCTCCAGCAATAAGGAAGAAGGAATCTCCTGTCTGAGCATCTACTGCCCCATAACAATAGCGATATTCTCGCATATAATGACTCGGAATGCTAGGTCGAATTCCTTGAGGAGCCCAACAAGAACTCATCTTACTGATCCTCCCGAAACCAGCTTCATCTTGGTACATCAAGCGTACTTTGTTATAAGTCCCCTCCTCTTTAAAGCGCTTACTTAAGGTCTCGAATGTAGATTTTATTTTTAGACGTCTCAATTGTCTGAGCGTCTGCCTTCTTGGGATGTTCAGGTCGAGGAGTGACCGTTCGCCAACCATGGCGTTTCAGGAGATAATAGAAACCATCACGTGTGGAAGTGCGACCAATCTCTTTTTGATAGGCTTCAAATAACTGATTGACAGTTACAAATTCCCCAGCCTGAGCAGCTTCTATATGACGTTTTAGGAATGCTTGTTCCTCTTCGTAAGTCATATATTCTCGATGACGTCCACCACGGGTTTCTTGAAGAAGAGCTTCTAAACCAAACTCCTTATATTTTTTCAAATTCCTCCAAACAGTTGTTTTATTACAATCTAGGAGATCCATGATTTCCTTATAACTCTTTTTCTTTTGAGCGAAAAATAAATAATCTGTAGACGTTTGTGATATTTGGCGTACGATGAATCTTTTAAGAGTTGTTCAATTTTTTGTGTTTCTTCGTTTGTAAGTTTCATAACTACTATTATAAGATGTTTTTTGATTTTAGTCCAGTATAAACAGCTTTTTTCATGTGCTAAAATCGTTCTAGATCGCTTTCACATTGTACAACATCTTAGCCGTGCTATGAGCCGTATTCGTGTCCAAATCATGAATCAATTCGATAGAAAATCCCATCAATACAAGGCCATCAAGCGCTACTGGAAGCTCATCCAACAAGATAGCCGTAAATTGAGTGATAAACGTTTTTATCGCCCCACTCTTCGTATGCATTTGACGAATAAAGAGATTCTAGACAAGCTTTTAAGCTATTCAGAAGAGTTGAAACACCACTATAATCTCTATCAGCTCTTGCTTTTTCACTTTCAGAATCAAGAGCCCGAGAAATTTTTCGGACTCATTGAGGACAATCTAAAGCAGGTTCATCCTCTTTTTCAGACTGTCTTTAAGACATTTCTCAAGGACAAGGAGAAAATCGTCAACGCTCTCCAGTTACCCTACTATTCCAACGCCAAATTGGAAGCGACTAATAATCTCATTAAACTCATCAAGCGTAATGCCTTTGGTTTTAAGAACTTTGACAACTTTAAGAAACGAATTTTCATCGCTCTGAATATAAAAATGAAGAGGACATCAATTGTCCTCTCCAGATGTTAGCTTTTATTCAACCCACTACAGTTGACAATGAGCCTATAAAAACGGAGAGGACAACGATCGTCCTCTCCAGATGTTAGCTTTTATTCAACCCACTACAGTTGACAAAGAGGAAGATATCTTAGATTTCATCTTCATTTTTATCTTTACGACGTTTTGCAAACAAACCTAAACCTGTAATAGCTGCCAAAGCGCCTAGAAGTACAGATGAATTAGAATTTTCTGAAACAGTATTTGGTAATTGTTTTCTTGAATAACCTGCTGATTCTACCGTTGCAGAAGCTAATGTGCTTGCTGAAGTCGATGTTGATTCAGAAGCTGACGTGCTTGCTGATGCTGATGTTGATTCAGAGACTGACGTAGATTCTGAAGCTGATGTGCTTGCTGAAGCTGATGCGCTTGCTGATGCTGATGTTGATTCAGAAGCTGATGTGCTTGCTGATGCTGATGTGCTTACTGAAGCTGATGTGCTTGCTGAAGCTGACGTGCTTGCTGAAGCTGATCTTGATTCAGAAGCTGATGTGCTTGCTGATGCTGATGTGCCTACTGAAGCTGATGTGCTTACTGAAGCTGATGTGCTTGCTGATGCTGACGTGCTTGGTGAAGCTGATCTTGATTCAGAAGCTGATGTGCTTGCTGAAGCCGATGTGCTTGCTGAAGCTGATGTGCTTGCTGAAGCTGATGTTGATTCAGAAGCTGATGTGCTTGCTGAAGCTGATGTGCTTGCTGAAGCTGATGTTGATTCAGAAGCTGATGTGCTTGCTGAAGCTGATGTACTTGCTGAAGCTGATGTTGATGTACTTGCTGAAGCTGATGTGCTTGCTGAAGCTGATGTGCTTGCTGAAGCTGATGTACTTGCTGAAGCTGATGTTGATGTACTTGCTGAAGCTGATGTGCTTGCTGAAGCTGATGTGCTTGCTGAAGCTGATGTGCTTGCTGAAGTTGATGTACTTGCTGAAGCTGACGTGCTTGCTGAAGCTGATGTGCTTGCTGAAGCTGATGTACTTGCTGAAGCTGATGTTGATTCAGAAGTTGATCTTGATTCTGAAGCCGATGTGCTTGCTGAAGCTGATGTACTTGCTGAAGCTGATGTTGATTCAGAAGTTGATCTTGATTCTGAAGCCGATGTGCTTGCTGAAGCTGATGTGCTTGCTGAAGCTGATGTTGATTCAGAAGTTGATCTTGATTCTGAAGCCGATGTGCTTGCTGAAGCTGATGTGCTTGCTGAAGCTGACGTGCTTGCTGAAGCTGACGTGCTTGCTGAAGCTGATGTGCTTGCTGAAGCTGATGTGCTTGCTGAAGCTGATGTGCTTGCTGAAGTTGATGTACTTGCTGAAGCTGACGTGCTTGCTGAAGCTGATGTGCTTGCTGAAGCTGATGTGCTTGCTGAAGCTGATGTGCTTGCTGAAGCTGATGTGCTTGCTGAAGCTGATGTACTTGCTGAAGCTGATGTTGATTCAGAAGTTGATCTTGATTCTGAAGCCGATGTGCTTGCTGAAGCTGATGTACTTGCTGAAGCTGATGTTGATGTACTTGCTGAAGCTGATGTGCTTGCTGAAGCTGATGTGCTTGCTGAAGCTGATGTGCTTGCTGAAGTTGATGTACTTGCTGAAGCTGACGTGCTTGCTGAAGCTGATGTGCTTGCTGAAGCTGATGTACTTGCTGAAGCTGATGTTGATTCAGAAGTTGATCTTGATTCTGAAGCCGATGTGCTTGCTGAAGCTGATGTACTTGCTGAAGCTGATGTTGATTCAGAAGTTGATCTTGATTCTGAAGCCGATGTGCTTGCTGAAGCTGATGTGCTTGCTGAAGCTGATGTTGATTCAGAAGTTGATCTTGATTCTGAAGCCGATGTGCTTGCTGAAGCTGATGTGCTTGCTGAAGCTGACGTGCTTGCTGAAGCTGACGTGCTTGCTGAAGCTGATGTGCTTGCTGAAGCTGATGTGCTTGCTGAAGCTGATGTGCTTGCTGAAGTTGATGTACTTGCTGAAGCTGACGTGCTTGCTGAAGCTGATGTGCTTGCTGAAGCTGATGTGCTTGCTGAAGCTGATGTACTTGCTGAAGCTGATGTGCTTGCTGAAGCTGATGTACTTGCTGAAGCTGATGTTGATTCAGAAGTTGATCTTGATTCTGAAGCCGATGTGCTTGCTGAAGCTGATGTTGATTCAGAAGTTGATCTTGATTCTGAAGCCGATGTGCTTGCTGAAGCTGACGTGCTTGCTGAAGCTGATGTACTTGCTGAAGCTGATGTGCTTGCTGAAGCTGATGTGCTTGCTGAAGCTGATGTTGATTCAGAAGTTGATCTTGATTCTGAAGCCGATGTGCTTGCTGAAGCTGATGTGCTTGCTGAAGCTGATGTACTTGCTGAAGCTGATGTGCTTGCTGAAGCTGATGTACTTGCTGAAGCTGATGTGCTTGCTGATGCTGATGTACTTGCTGAAGCTGATGTACTTGCTGAAGCTGATGTGCTTGCTGAAGCTGATGCGCTTGCTGATGCTGATGTTGATTCAGAAGTTGATCTTGATTCTGAAGCCGATGTGCTTGCTGAAGCTGATGTGCTTGCTGAAGCCGATGTGCTTGCTGAAGCTGATGTGCTTGCTGAAGCTGATGTGCTTGCTGAAGCTGATGTGCTTGCTGAAGCTGATGTGCTTGCTGAAGCTGATGTGCTTGCTGAAGCTGATGTGCTTGCTGAAGCTGATGTACTTGCTGAAGCTGATGTGCTTGCTGAAGCTGATGTGCTTGCTGAAGCTGATGTTGATTCAGAAGTTGATCTTGATTCTGAAGCCGATGTGCTTGCTGAAGCTGATGTACTTGCTGAAGCTGATGTGCTTGCTGAAGCTGACGTGCTTGCTGAAGCTGATGTGCTTGCTGAAGCTGATGTGCTTGCTGAAGCTGATGTGCTTGCTGAAGCTGATGTACTTGCTGAAGCTGATGTTGATTCAGAAGTTGATCTTGATTCTGAAGCCGATGTGCTTGCTGAAGCTGATGTGCTTGCTGAAGCTGATGTTGATTCAGAAGTTGATCTTGATTCTGAAGCCGATGTGCTTGCTGAAGCTGATGTGCTTGCTGAAGCTGACGTGCTTGCTGAAGCTGACGTGCTTGCTGAAGCTGATGTGCTTGCTGAAGCTGATGTGCTTGCTGAAGCTGATGTGCTTGCTGAAGTTGATGTACTTGCTGAAGCTGACGTGCTTGCTGAAGCTGATGTGCTTGCTGAAGCTGATGTGCTTGCTGAAGCTGATGTACTTGCTGAAGCTGATGTGCTTGCTGAAGCTGATGTACTTGCTGAAGCTGATGTGCTTGCTGAAGCTGACGTGCTTGCTGAAGCTGATGTGCTTGCTGAAGCTGATGTGCTTGCTGAAGCTGATGTGCTTGCTGAAGCTGATGTACTTGCTGAAGCTGATGTGCTTGCTGAAGCTGATGTACTTGCTGAAGCTGATGTTGATTCAGAAGTTGATCTTGATTCTGAAGCCGATGTGCTTGCTGAAGCTGATGTACTTGCTGAAGCTGATGTTGATTCAGAAGTTGATCTTGATTCTGAAGCCGATGTGCTTGCTGAAGCTGATGTGCTTGCTGAAGCTGATGTACTTGCTGAAGCTGATGTGCTTGCTGAAGCTGATGTGCTTGCTGAAGCCGATGTGCTTGCTGAAGCTGATGTGCTTGCTGAAGCTGATGTGCTTGCTGAAGCTGATGTGCTTGCTGAAGCTGACGTGCTTGCTGAAGCTGATGTTGATTCAGAAGCTGATGTGCTTGCTGAAGCTGATGTGCTTGCTGAAGCTGATGTGCTTGCTGAAGCTGATGTGCTTGCTGAAGCTGATGTGCTTGCTGAAGCTGATGTGCTTGCTGAAGCTGATGTGCTTGCTGAAGCTGATGTGCTTGCTGAAGCTGACGTGCTTGCTGAAGCTGATGTGCTTGCTGAAGCTGATGTGCTTGCTGAAGCTGATGTTGATTCAGAAGTTGATCTTGATTCTGAAGCCGATGTGCTTGCTGAAGCTGATGTGCTTGCTGAAGCTGACGTGCTTGCTGAAGCTGACGTGCTTGCTGAAGCTGATGTGCTTGCTGAAGCTGATGTGCTTGCTGAAGCTGATGTGCTTGCTGAAGTTGATGTACTTGCTGAAGCTGACGTGCTTGCTGAAGCTGATGTGCTTGCTGAAGCTGATGTGCTTGCTGAAGCTGATGTACTTGCTGAAGCTGATGTGCTTGCTGAAGCTGATGTACTTGCTGAAGCTGATGTTGATTCAGAAGTTGATCTTGATTCTGAAGCCGATGTGCTTGCTGAAGCTGATGTACTTGCTGAAGCTGATGTTGATTCAGAAGTTGATCTTGATTCTGAAGCCGATGTGCTTGCTGAAGCTGATGTGCTTGCTGAAGCTGATGTACTTGCTGAAGCTGATGTGCTTGCTGAAGCTGATGTGCTTGCTGAAGTTGATGTACTTGCTGAAGCTGACGTGCTTGCTGAAGCTGATGTGCTTGCTGAAGCTGATGTGCTTGCTGAAGCTGATGTACTTGCTGAAGCTGATGTGCTGCTGAAGCTGATGTACTTGCTGAAGCTGATGTGCTTGCTGAAGCTGATGTGCTTGCTGAAGCTGATGTGCTTGCTGAAGCTGATGTGCTTGCTGAAGCTGATGTTGATTCAGAAGTTGATCTTGATTCTGAAGCCGATGTGCTTGCTGAAGCTGATGTGCTTGCTGAAGCTGATGTGCTTGCTGAAGCTGATGTTGATTCAGAAGTTGATCTTGATTCTGAAGCCGATGTGCTTGCTGAAGCTGATGTGCTTGCTGAAGCTGACGTGCTTGCTGAAGCTGATGTGCTTGCTGAAGCTGATGTGCTTGCTGAAGCTGATGTGCTTGCTGAAGTTGATGTACTTGCTGAAGCTGACGTGCTTGCTGAAGCTGATGTGCTTGCTGAAGCTGATGTGCTTGCTGAAGCTGATGTACTTGCTGAAGCTGATGTGCTTGCTGAAGCTGATGTACTTGCTGAAGCTGATGTTGATTCAGAAGTTGATCTTGATTCTGAAGCCGATGTGCTTGCTGAAGCTGATGTACTTGCTGAAGCTGATGTTGATTCAGAAGTTGATCTTGATTCTGAAGCCGATGTGCTTGCTGAAGCTGACGTGCTTGCTGAAGCTGATGTACTTGCTGAAGCTGATGTGCTTGCTGAAGCTGATGTACTTGCTGAAGCTGATGTGCTTGCTGAAGCTGATGTACTTGCTGAAGCTGATGTACTTGCTGAAGCTGATGTGCTTGCTGAAGCTGATGTGCTTGCTGAAGCTGATGTGCTTGCTGAAGCTGATGTTGATTCAGAAGTTGATCTTGATTCTGAAGCCGATGTGCTTGCTGAAGCTGATGTGCTTGCTGAAGCTGACGTGCTTGCTGAAGCTGATGTGCTTGCTGAAGCTGATGTGCTTGCTGAAGCTGATGTTGATTCAGAAGTTGATCTTGATTCTGAAGCCGATGTGCTTGCTGAAGCTGATGTACTTGCTGAAGCTGATGTGCTTGCTGAAGCTGACGTGCTTGCTGAAGCTGATGTGCTTGCTGAAGCTGATGTGCTTGCTGAAGCTGATGTGCTTGCTGAAGCTGATGTACTTGCTGAAGCTGATGTGCTTGCTGAAGCTGATGTACTTGCTGAAGCTGATGTTGATTCAGAAGTTGATCTTGATTCTGAAGCCGATGTGCTTGCTGAAGCTGATGTACTTGCTGAAGCTGATGTTGATTCAGAAGTTGATCTTGATTCTGAAGCCGATGTGCTTGCTGAAGCTGATGTGCTTGCTGAAGCTGATGTACTTGCTGAAGCTGATGTGCTTGCTGAAGCTGATGTGCTTGCTGAAGCTGATGTGCTTGCTGAAGCTGATGTGCTTGCTGAAGCTGATGTGCTTGCTGAAGCTGATGTGCTTGCTGAAGCTGACGTGCTTGCTGAAGCTGATGTGCTTGCTGAAGCTGATGTTGATTCAGAAGCTGATGTGCTTGCTGAAGCTGATGTGCTTGCTGAAGCTGATGTGCTTGCTGAAGCTGATGTACTTGCTGAAGCTGATGTGCTTGCTGAAGCTGATGTACTTGCTGAAGCTGATGTTGATTCAGAAGTTGATCTTGATTCTGAAGCCGATGTGCTTGCTGAAGCTGATGTACTTGCTGAAGCTGATGTTGATTCAGAAGTTGATCTTGATTCTGAAGCCGATGTGCTTGCTGAAGCTGACGTGCTTGCTGAAGCTGATGTACTTGCTGAAGCTGATGTGCTTGCTGAAGCTGATGTACTTGCTGAAGCTGATGTGCTTGCTGAAGCTGATGTGCTTGCTGAAGCTGACGTGCTTGCTGAAGCTGATGTGCTTGCTGAAGCTGATGTTGATTCAGAAGTTGATCTTGATTCTGAAGCCGATGTGCTTGCTGAAGCTGATGTACTTGCTGAAGCTGATGTGCTTGCTGAAGCTGATGTACTTGCTGAAGCTGATGTTGATTCAGAAGTTGATCTTGATTCTGAAGCCGATGTGCTTGCTGAAGCTGATGTACTTGCTGAAGCTGATGTTGATTCAGAAGTTGATCTTGATTCTGAAGCCGATGTGCTTGCTGAAGCTGACGTGCTTGCTGAAGCTGATGTACTTGCTGAAGCTGATGTGCTTGCTGAAGCTGATGTACTTGCTGAAGCTGATGTGCTTGCTGAAGCTGACGTGCTTGCTGAAGCTGATGTGCTTGCTGAAGCTGATGTTGATTCAGAGTTGATCTTGATTCTGAAGCCGATGTGCTTGCTGAAGCTGATGTGCTTGCTGAAGCTGATGTGCTTGCTGAAGCTGATGTGCTTGCTGAAGCTGATGTGCTTGCTGAAGCTGATGTGCTTGCTGAAGCTGATGTGCTTGCTGATGCTGATGTACTTGCTGAAGCTGATGTACTTGCTGAAGCTGATGTGCTTGCTGAAGCTGATGCGCTTGCTGATGCTGATGTTGATTCAGAAGTTGATCTTGATTCTGAAGCCGATGTGCTTGCTGAAGCTGATGTGCTTGCTGAAGCCGATGTGCTTGCTGAAGCTGATGTGCTTGCTGAAGCTGATGTGCTTGCTGAAGCTGATGTGCTTGCTGAAGCTGACGTGCTTGCTGAAGCTGATGTGCTTGCTGAAGCTGATGTTGATTCAGAAGCTGATGTACTTGCTGAAGCTGATGTGCTTGCTGAAGCTGATGTGCTTGCTGAAGCTGATGTGCTTGCTGAAGCTGATGTGCTTGCTGAAGCTGATGTTGATTCAGAAGTTGATCTTGATTCTGAAGCCGATGTGCTTGCTGAAGCTGATGTGCTTGCTGAAGCTGACGTGCTTGCTGAAGCTGACGTGCTTGCTGAAGCTGATGTGCTTGCTGAAGCTGATGTGCTTGCTGAAGCTGATGTGCTTGCTGAAGCTGATGTACTTGCTGAAGCTGATGTTGATTCGAAGTTGATCTTGATTCTGAAGCCGATGTGCTTGCTGAAGCTGATGTACTTGCTGAAGCTGATGTTGATTCAGAAGTTGATCTTGATTCTGAAGCCGATGTGCTTGCTGAAGCTGATGTACTTGCTGAAGCTGATGTTGATTCAGAAGTTGATCTTGATTCTGAAGCCGATGTGCTTGCTGAAGCTGATGTACTTGCTGAAGCTGATGTTGATTCAGAAGTTGATCTTGATTCTGAAGCCGATGTGCTTGCTGAAGCTGACGTGCTTGCTGAAGCTGATGTACTTGCTGAAGCTGATGTGCTTGCTGAAGCTGATGTACTTGCTGAAGCTGATGTGCTTGCTGAAGCTGATGTGCTTGCTGAAGCTGACGTGCTTGCTGAAGCTGATGTGCTTGCTGAAGCTGATGTTGATTCAGAAGTTGATCTTGATTCTGAAGCCGATGTGCTTGCTGAAGCTGATGTACTTGCTGAAGCTGATGTGCTTGCTGAAGCTGATGTACTTGCTGAAGCTGATGTTGATTCAGAAGTTGATCTTGATTCTGAAGCCGATGTGCTTGCTGAAGCTGATGTACTTGCTGAAGCTGATGTTGATTCAGAAGTTGATCTTGATTCTGAAGCCGATGTGCTTGCTGAAGCTGACGTGCTTGCTGAAGCTGATGTACTTGCTGAAGCTGATGTGCTTGCTGAAGCTGATGTACTTGCTGAAGCTGATGTGCTTGCTGAAGCTGATGTGCTTGCTGAAGCTGATGTTGATTCAGAAGTTGATCTTGATTCTGAAGCCGATGTGCTTGCTGAAGCTGATGTGCTTGCTGAAGCTGATGTGCTTGCTGAAGCTGATGTGCTTGCTGAAGCTGATGTGCTTGCTGAAGCTGATGTGCTTGCTGAAGCTGATGTGCTTGCTGAAGCTGATGTGCTTGCTGAAGCTGATGTGCTTGCTGAAGCTGATGTGCTTGCTGAAGCTGATGTTGATTCAGAAGTTGATCTTGATTCTGAAGCCGATGTGCTTGCTGAAGCTGATGTGCTTGCTGAAGCTGACGTGCTTGCTGAAGCTGACGTGCTTGCTGAAGCTGATGTGCTTGCTGAAGCTGATGTGCTTGCTGAAGCTGATGTGCTTGCTGAAGCTGATGTACTTGCTGAAGCTGATGTTGATTCGAAGTTGATCTTGATTCTGAAGCCGATGTGCTTGCTGAAGCTGATGTACTTGCTGAAGCTGATGTTGATTCAGAAGTTGATCTTGATTCTGAAGCCGATGTGCTTGCTGAAGCTGATGTACTTGCTGAAGCTGATGTTGATTCAGAAGTTGATCTTGATTCTGAAGCCGATGTGCTTGCTGAAGCTGATGTACTTGCTGAAGCTGATGTTGATTCAGAAGTTGATCTTGATTCTGAAGCCGATGTGCTTGCTGAAGCTGACGTGCTTGCTGAAGCTGATGTACTTGCTGAAGCTGATGTGCTTGCTGAAGCTGATGTACTTGCTGAAGCTGATGTGCTTGCTGAAGCTGATGTGCTTGCTGAAGCTGACGTGCTTGCTGAAGCTGATGTGCTTGCTGAAGCTGATGTTGATTCAGAAGTTGATCTTGATTCTGAAGCCGATGTGCTTGCTGAAGCTGATGTACTTGCTGAAGCTGATGTGCTTGCTGAAGCTGATGTACTTGCTGAAGCTGATGTTGATTCAGAAGTTGATCTTGATTCTGAAGCCGATGTGCTTGCTGAAGCTGATGTACTTGCTGAAGCTGATGTTGATTCAGAAGTTGATCTTGATTCTGAAGCCGATGTGCTTGCTGAAGCTGACGTGCTTGCTGAAGCTGATGTACTTGCTGAAGCTGATGTGCTTGCTGAAGCTGATGTACTTGCTGAAGCTGATGTGCTTGCTGAAGCTGATGTGCTTGCTGAAGCTGATGTTGATTCAGAAGTTGATCTTGATTCTGAAGCCGATGTGCTTGCTGAAGCTGATGTGCTTGCTGAAGCTGATGTGCTTGCTGAAGCTGATGTGCTTGCTGAAGCTGATGTGCTTGCTGAAGCTGATGTGCTTGCTGAAGCTGATGTGCTTGCTGATGCTGATGTACTTGCTGAAGCTGATGTACTTGCTGAAGCTGATGTGCTTGCTGAAGCTGATGCGCTTGCTGATGCTGATGTTGATTCAGAAGTTGATCTTGATTCTGAAGCCGATGTGCTTGCTGAAGCTGATGTGCTTGCTGAAGCCGATGTGCTTGCTGAAGCTGATGTGCTTGCTGAAGCTGATGTGCTTGCTGAAGCTGATGTACTTGCTGAAGCTGATGTTGATTCAGAAGTTGATCTTGATTCTGAAGCCGATGTGCTTGCTGAAGCTGATGTGCTTGCTGAAGCTGATGTACTTGCTGAAGCTGATGTGCTTGCTGAAGCTGATGTACTTGCTGAAGCTGATGTACTTGCTGAAGCTGATGTGCTTGCTGAAGCTGATGCGCTTGCTGATGCTGATGTTGATTCAGAAGTTGATCTTGATTCTGAAGCCGATGTGCTTGCTGAAGCTGATGTGCTTGCTGAAGCTGACGTGCTTGCTGAAGCTGATGTGCTTGCTGAAGCTGATGTTGATTCAGAAGTTGATCTTGATTCTGAAGCCGATGTGCTTGCTGAAGCTGATGTGCTTGCTGAAGCTGATGTTGATTCAGAAGTTGATCTTGATTCTGAAGCCGATGTGCTTGCTGAAGCTGATGTGCTTGCTGAAGCTGACGTGCTTGCTGAAGCTGATGTGCTTGCTGAAGCTGATGTTGATTCAGAAGCTGATGTACTTGCTGAAGCTGATGTGCTTGCTGAAGCTGATGTACTTGCTGAAGCTGATGTTGATTCAGAAGCTGATGTGCTTGCTGAAGCTGATGTGCTTGCTGAAGCTGATGTGCTTGCTGAAGTCGATGTGCTTGCTGAAGCTGATGTGCTTGCTGAAGCTGATGTGCTTGCTGAAGCTGACGTGCTTGCTGAAGCTGATGTGCTTGCTGAAGCTGATGTTGATTCAGAAGTTGATCTTGATTCTGAAGCCGATGTGCTTGCTGAAGCTGATGTGCTTGCTGAAGCTGATGTGCTTGCTGAAGCTGATGTGCTTGCTGAAGCTGATGTGCTTGCTGAAGCTGATGTGCTTGCTGAAGCTGATGTGCTTGCTGAAGCTGATGTGCTTGCTGAAGCTGATGTTGATTCTGAAGTTGATCTTGATTCTGAAGCCGATGTGCTTGCTGAAGCTGATGTGCTTGCTGAAGCTGATGTGCTTGCTGAAGCTGATGTTGATTCAGAAGTTGATCTTGATTCTGAAGCCGATGTGCTTGCTGAAGCTGATGTGCTTGCTGAAGCTGACGTGCTTGCTGAAGCTGACGTGCTTGCTGAAGCTGATGTGCTTGCTGAAGCTGATGTGCTTGCTGAAGCTGATGTGCTTGCTGAAGTTGATGTACTTGCTGAAGCTGACGTGCTTGCTGAAGCTGATGTGCTTGCTGAAGCTGATGTGCTTGCTGAAGCTGATGTACTTGCTGAAGCTGATGTTGATTCAGAAGCTGATGTTGATTCAGAAGCTGATGTGCTTGCTGAAGCTGATGTTGATTCAGAAGTTGATCTTGATTCTGAAGCCGATGTGCTTGCTGAAGCTGATGTGCTTGCTGAAGCCGATGTGCTTGCTGAAGCTGATGTGCTTGCTGAAGCTGATGTTGATTCAGAAGTTGATCTTGATTCTGAAGCCGATGTGCTTGCTGAAGCTGATGTGCTTGCTGAAGCTGACGTGCTTGCTGAAGCTGACGTGCTTGCTGAAGCTGATGTGCTTGCTGAAGCTGATGTGCTTGCTGAAGCTGATGTTGATTCAGAAGTTGATCTTGATTCTGAAGCCGATGTGCTTGCTGAAGCTGATGTTGATTCAGAAGTTGATGTTGATTCAGAAGTTGATCTTGATTCTGAAGCCGATGTGCTTACTGAAGCTGATGTTGATTCAGAAGTTGATCTTGATTCTGAAGCCGATGTGCTTGCTGATGCAGATTCTGATGAGCTTGTTGATGCTGACTTAGATGCACTTGTTGAGGCAGATTCTGATGCGCTTGTTGATGCTGACTTAGATGCACTTGTTGATGCAGATTCTGATGCGCTTGTTGATGCTGACTTAGATGCACTTGTTGATGCAGATTCTGATGCGCTTGTTGATGCTGACTTAGATGCGCTCGTTGATGCTGACTTAGATGCACTTGTTGAGGCAGATTCTGATGCGCTTGTTGATGCTGACTTAGATGCACTTGTTGATGCTGACTTAGATGCACTTGTTGAGGCAGATTCTGATGCGCTTGTTGATGCTGACTTAGATGCACTTGTTGAGGCAGATTCTGACACATTCGTTGAAGCTGACTTAGATGCACTTGTTGAGGCAGATTCTGATGCGCTTGTTGATGCTGACTTAGATGCACTTGTTGAGGCAGATTCTGATGCGCTTGTTGATGCTGACTTAGATGCACTTGTTGAGGCAGATTCTGATGCGCTCGTTGATGCTGACTTAGATGCACTTGTTGAGGCAGATTCTGATGCGCTTGTTGATGCTGACTTAGATGCACTTGTTGAGGCAGATTCTGATGCGCTCGTTGATGCTGACTTAGATGCACTTGTTGATGCAGATCCTGATGCGCTTGTTGATGCTGACTTAGATGCACTTGTTGATGCAGATTCTGACACATTCGTTGAAGCTGACTTAGATGCACTTGTTGAGGCAGATTCTGATGCGCTCGTTGATGCTGACTTAGATGCGCTTTCTAATTCTGAGGTGCTTGTTGAGGCTGACTTAGATGCGCTTTCTAATTCTGAGGTGCTTGTTGAGGCTGACTTAGATGCACTTTCTAATTCTGAAGCACTTGTTGAGGCTGACTTAGACGCACTTTCTAATTTTGAAGCACTTGTTGAGGCTGACTTAGACGCGCTTGCTAATTCTGAAGCACTTGTTGAGGCTGACTTAGACGCGCTTTCTAATTTTGAAGCACTTGTTAATGATGTACTTTCTGAAACCGATGTACTTTTTATAATTAATGATTCACACGCTGAAACAAGTGTACTTTCTGAAGTCGATGCACTTATACTTGTTGATGCAGATTCTGATACTGATGTACTTGTTGATGCAGATTCTGATACTAATGTACTTGTTGATGCTGACTTAGACGCGCTTTCTAATTCCGAAGCACTTGTTGAGGCTGACTTAGATGTACTTTCTAATTCTGAGGCACTTATTGATGCTGACTTAGACGCGCTTTCTAATTCTGAGGTACTTGTTGATGTAGACTTAGATGCACTTTCTAATTCTGAGGCACTTGTTAATGATGTGCTTGCTGAAGCCGATGTGCTTTTTTCACTTAATGATTCACACGCAGAAATAAGTGTACTTTCTGAAGCTGATGTGCTTACACTTGCAGATGCTGATGTGCTTTTTGATCTTAACGATTCATACGCTGAAACAAGTGCACTTTCTGAAGCTGACGTACTTGCGCTAGCTGATGATGATAAAGAAGTCGAGGCACTTCTTTTGGCTTTTACTGACTCACATGCTCCACAATGTGAAGCAAGTGTGCTTTCGTAAGCCGAAATACTTATTGAAACTGATTCGGATGCCGTAGAATCTGATCCACTAACAATTCCAGTTCCTCTTAAAGCTACTCCTGTTAGGATTGCTTGGCCGTTACGGATATCACGCTGACCAGAGTTTGCTCGCAAAACAGCATTGACGATAGAGTTACGTGCTGATGTTGCTGTTTTAACAACTCCAGCAAGGTCTGCATTTGGATCCTTCAACGCATCTTCAATTTCAGAGATTGCAGTTTGAACTTTAAGAATTGCAGAGTCCGTATCTGGTAAATCTACGGCTTTTGCAAGATACTCACCCATTTCAGCTGAAAGTTTAGCGAGTTTTTTGCGTTCTTCTTCCGCCTTTTTAGCTGTCGCTCCCGAGTCTACTGCAGCAGCAATAGCTGTCGTAGCTGTAGTCGTCACATCTCCGTGTTTAAAGTTTACATCTTCAACTTTAGAAATAGCATTAGCAAGCGCTACTTTACCATCCAAGCTTGGAGTAACAGTTTCCTTCTGAGCATCCGTTTGCTGGTCATTATTTCTGCCAGTTTCCGTTTGATTCTCCGTTGGGGCTGTTTCCACATTTGCAGCCTGATAACTACGTACAGTTGAACTTGCTGATACTGAAGCACTTGTAGAAGCTGATACACTAGTAGATGTTGAGGCGCTTACTGACTCAGATGCACTTGCTGATACTGAAGCACTTGTAGAAGCTGATACACTAGTAGATGTTGAAGTGCTTACTGACTCAGATTCACTTGTTGATGCGGATGTTGAAACACTCTCACTGATAGAAGTAGATGTTGAAACAGAAGCTTGTTGTTCACCATCTTTATCAACAGTCCCTAAAACAACCTGATCAGAATTGACTAGGGTGTCAGTTCCATCAACGACCTTCTCTACAGCGACTTGTTCATTGGCATAGACATGAGATTGAGTTGCAATCCCTCCACCTATTAACGTTCCTGCAGCAGCTATCCCCTTGAGGATATCTAGCCCAGTTAGGGAGGTAGATACACGATCTTCTACAACTTCAGTTGTAACTTGGGCTGTATCAATACCACCACGAAGAACTTTAAACAAGCCAAATTGTGATGTTGAGGCACGCAACCAATGTTTCCCCGATTTAACCAACTTATATCGGGTAACACGATCAGTTTCTCTATATCGTCCTTCTTGATGTCTGAAAAACATATTCTTTTCTCCTTTAGTTCGTTTTTTATAAAAAACAAATCCCCAGAATCGTTAAAAATTAAATTGAAGTTCCATATAGAACTTTTCTCCCTGTTGAATAAATCAATCGATGCCATTTTTTTAAAAACATTCCAACAAATTTGTTCTTTTACGACAGTTTATTATATCACACTTTATCCCCTCTTGTCCAAACATTTTTATAAAAATGTAGCTAAAAATATGATAAAATTAAAAAAAATAAAAATAAATTAAGGAGAAACCATGTCTAAACTATATGATATTACCATTGTAGGAGGTGGACCTGTCGGTCTTTTCGCAGCCTTTTATGCTCACCTTCGTCAAGCCAATGTACAAATCATCGATTCTCTTCCTCAACTAGGTGGTCAACCTGCCATCCTATATCCTGAAAAACAAATTCTTGATGTACCAGGTTTTCCAAACCTTACAGGGGAAGAATTGACTAACCGCCTTTTGGAACAACTTGAAGGGTTTGAGACACCTGTTCACCTCAATGAAACTGTTCTTGAGATTGAAAAAGAGGATGATGTTTTTAAGATTACAACTAATAAGGGAAATCATACTTCTAAAACCGTTATTATTGCTATGGGTGGTGGTGCCTTTAAACCGCGTCCACTCGAATTAGAAGGTGTTGAAGGCTATGACAATATCCACTACCACGTTTCTAATATTCAACAATATGCTGGTCAGAAGGTAACTATCCTAGGTGGTGGAGACTCAGCCGTTGATTGGGCACTAGCTTTTGAAAAGATTGCTCCAACTACTCTTGTGCACCGTCGCGATAACTTCCGTGCACTTGAGCATAGCGTACAAGCCTTACAAGAGTCTTCTGTGACTATCAAAACACCATTTGTGCCTAGTCAACTTCTTGGAGATGGCGAAACTCTTGACAAACTTGAAATCACAAGAGTCAAAACCGATGAGACTGAAACCATTGAATTGGACCACCTCTTTGTCAACTATGGCTTCAAATCATCAGTTGGTAATCTTAAAAACTGGGGATTAGAACTGAATCGCCACAAGATTATCGTCAATAGCAAGCAAGAGTCAAGCCAAGCTGGAATTTATGCTATCGGTGACTGCTGCTACTATGAGGGTAAGATTGACTTGATTGCGACAGGTCTAGGTGAAGCACCAACTGCTGTTAATAATGCTATCAACTATATCGACCCCGAACAAAAAGTACAACCAAAACACTCTACAAGTCTATAAGAAAAGAACCACGAATCATGCGATTCGTGGTTTTACAATTCCTCTGCAATTTTGTTGATCTTTCTTAGGCGATGATTGACACCACTTTTTGTGAGTGGATTTGTCAAACTGTCTGCCAATTGCTGGATAGAGTAGTCCGGATGTTGGATACGTAAATGCGCTACTTCCTGCAAATCTACTGGCAGATTATCCAAGCCAATTCTATCTTTGATTTTACTGATATTATTAATGGTTTTCATACTCGCTGAAACCGTACGAGCAATATTTGCTGTCTCTGCATTATTGGCACGATTGAGGTCATTTCGAGTTTCTCGGAGAATCTTGACACCTTCAAAAGTATCTCGCGCCTGCATAGCTCCTACTAAAATCAGGAAATCCATAATATCTTCTGCTCGCTGGAGATAGGTCACTGCACCTTTTTTTCGTTCAATCACCTTGGCATCTAACAAGAACTGCTGCAAGAGCGAAGCGATCCCTTGGGCATGGTCCAGATAAACTGAACTAATTTCCAGCTGATACTTGCCTGACTCGGGATCTCGAATGCTCCCATTTGCTAAAAATGCACCACAAAGATAGGCACGACCTGCTTCTTCATCTCCTAAATATCTGGATCAATTCCCGTCTCCAGACCAAAGAAAGAATCAGCCAAACGCAAATCCGCTAAAAGTTCTTGGACTTGTTCATCTGTAAACACAGTATAGACCCGATTTTTACGAAGATTGCTTCTCTGATGATGACGAATCTCCGACTTGATACCATAGAAGTGTAAAAACGATTCATAGAGATGGCGGGCAAGCTTGGCACTCTCTGTAACAACGGATAGGGTCAAGCCAGAACTAGACAAACCTACGCTTCCAGACATCTTGATAATGGCTGATAACTCATAGCGACTCAGGTGGTGTTGACCTAGGATTTCTTCTTTTACTGCTACTGTGAAACTCATTTTCTCACCTGTATGATGCGCATCAACTCGTCCACGATTAAATCTCCATCATGGAAGGCACCACCATTTTCCAAACGTAGGAAGTTGGATGAAATGACACGGGGAACTTGTTGATACAAACCATCGAAATCATGCTCAACCTGAACTAGATACTCATCGAAACGGTTGGTGTCCATATAGTCTCTTGGAACCTTTTCAATATTAACAAGTACTGTATCAATAAAGGGACGACCAAGATGACGATGCAAGACTTCCACATGATCACTATCTGTAAAATGCTCAGTCTCACCACGTTGGGTCATGATATTGCAAACATAAGCCACCTCTGCTTTGGTTTCAAGAAGGGCTTGTCCAATCTCTTCAATGACAATATTGGGCAAAATGGAGGTAAGAGTGAACCAGGCCCTAAGACAATCATATCACTCTCAAGAATGGTATTAACAACTCGGCGACTTGCTTGGGGTTTTTCATCATTCAGGGTATTGGTGACATAAACATGGTCAATCATGCCTGGATGGTCTGCAATGTGACTTTCCCCAGCTACTTCTGAACCATCTTTAAAGACTGCGTGCAAGGTCAAGGGATGATCACTAGATGGATAAATCTTACCTGTCGTATGAAAAAATTTACTCAGCAATTGCATGGCATTATAGGTTGAACCCTGCATTTCAGAAAGCCCTGCTATGAGAATATTCCCCAGCGGATGTCCAGCAAAGGCACCTGCATCTTCCGAGAAGCGGTATTGAAAAACCTTCTCATAGAACTTTGGCATGTCAGACATGGCCACAAGGACATTGCGTAAATCCCCAGGTGGTGTCAACTGCTGCATATTTTTACGGAGTTCACCTGAAGAACCTCCATCATCAGCAACAGTTACAATGGCTGCAATGTCAACATCTCTGTCCCGTAAACTTTTTAAAATAACAGGGATTCCAGTTCCTCCACCAATCACCGTAATTTTTGGTTTTCTCATGAACGGTTTACCGTTTCCTTTCTTCGGTCTTTATCACGATGACTTTCATTTACAGGCCAATTCTTAGACAAATCATTAGCTAATCGTTTGGCAAAGGCAACACTCCGGTGTTGTCCACCTGTACAACCTACTGCAATGGTTAAAACAGATTTTCCTTCTTTTTGTAGCCAGGTAGGATTGGTTCAATCAAGGCCAACAAATGACGGTAAAAATCTTCAGATTCTTCATGGTTCATAACATAGTCATAAACGGCCTGGTCTTCACCTGTCTGATTGCGAAGTTCTGGTAGATAGTAGGGATTTGGGAGGAAACGGACATCAAATACCAAGTCAGCATCAATAGGAATGCCATATTTAAACCCGAAAGACATAACCTCAATACGGAAGGACTGAGCCTGTTCTTGGTCTGAAAACTGCTCTGCAATGGTCTTACGGAGTTCACGAGGAGTTAACTCTGTTGTGTCAACCACGTTTTGACTCATATTTTTCAAGGGTGCCAAGAGTTCGCGTTCCAACTTGATTCCGTCCAAGATACGACCATCTGCTGCTAGTGGGTGACTTCTTCTTGTTTCCTTATAGCGTGCTACCAATTCCTTATCGGCTGCATCCAAAAAGAGGATTTTAAAGTCCAAATCATCTTGGTTTTCCAATTCATCCAAGACAGCCTGAATCTCTGAGAAGAAAGAACGACTACGCATATCAACCACTAGGGCCAACTTATGATCATCATCCTTGGTTTCAACTAATTGCAAAAATTTTGGTAAGAGGGCAGGTGGCATATTATCAATGGTAAAATATCCTAAATCTTCAAAGGATTGAATGGCTACAGTTTTTCCTGCACCACTCATCCCTGTAACAATCACCAGGTGAAGTTGTTTCTTTGTCATCTTTGTCTCCTTATATCAAAAGAAGTTTGGAAGAACCAAACTTCAACTCGCTTATCCAATCTCTGCGATGACTTCAATTTCGACTTTTACATCGCGAGGAAGACGAGCTACTTCTACAGCTGAACGAGCTGGAAATTCCTTGTTAAAGGCTGTTTGGTAAACCTCGTTAAAAGGTACAAAGTCGTTCATATCACTCAAGAAGCAAGTTGTTTTAACAACATGGTCAAAATCTGTTCCCGCTTCTGCCAAAATAGCTCCAATGTTTTTCAAAACTTGTTCAGTCTGTTCTTGAATCGTTTCTCCTACGATTTCTCCAGTTTCAGGAGATAGAGGAACTTGACCGCTAGCAAACAAAAGATTGCCAACGATTTTTCCTTGAACGTAAGGTCCGATTGCCTTTGGAGCTTTATCTGTATGAATTGTTTTTGCCATTTGTATTCCTCACAATTTTTCTAAAATAGCATCCCAAGCTTGATCCATTCCTGCTTTTGTCACTGAAGAAAAGAGGATAAAATCATCACTTGGATCAAAGTTTAATTTCTTTTTAATAGCTGATTCGTGCTTGTTCCATTTACCACGCGGAATCTTGTCTGCCTTTGTTGCTACAATGATGACAGGAATCTCATAATACTTAAGAAATTCGTACATCTGTACATCATCAGCCGTCGGATCATGGCGAAGGTCAACGAGACTGACAACCGCTCGAAGATTTTCTCGAGTGGTTAAATATTCCTCAATCATACGCCCCCATTTTTCGCGTTCCTTTTTGGAAACACGGGCGTAACCATAACCAGGCACGTCTACAAAGCGCATCTTATCATCAATATTAAAGAAATTGAGTAGTTGTGTTTCCTGGTTTTCCTGAAGTACGAGCTAAATTCTTACGATTGAGCATGGTGTTGATGAAGCTTGACTTTCCAACATTTGAGCGACCTGCAAGAGCAATCTCAGGAAGTTCATCCTGCGGATAGTGGGACTTGTTGGCAGCACTCAGCAAAATCTCAGCATTGTGTGTATTGATTTCCATAGTCACCTCTAGGCTGTCTCTAGAATTGGCTTAGCCGTTCCGTCAACCGCTTCTTTTGTGATACGAACTGTTTTCACATTTTCTTGACTTGGAACTTCAAACATAACGTCTAGCATGGTTTCTTCGATAATTGAGCGAAGACCACGGGCACCAGTTTTACGTTCGATGGCTTTATTGGCAATTTCCTGGAGGGCTTCGTCGTCAAATTCAAGCTCTACATCATCATAAGAAAGCAAGGTCTGGTATTGTTTAACCAAGGCATTTCTTGGTTCCTTCAAGATGCGAACCAAATCATCTACAGTCAACTGCTCCAAGGCTGCAAAGACAGGCAAGCGTCCAATCAACTCAGGAATAATACCGAATTTTTGAATATCTTCTGCGATGATTTCTTGCATGTAAGAACTATTTTCGTCAATAGCCTTGTTGTTTTGTCCGAAACCAATCACTTTTTCACCCAGACGCTGTTTGACAATCTCTTCGATGCCATCGAAGGCACCACCCACAATAAAGAGGATGTTTTTTGTATCCACTTGAATCATTTCTTGTTGTGGATGTTTGCGTCCACCTTGTGGTGGTACACTAGCTACAGTTCCTTCGATAATCTTGAGAAGGGCTTGTTGCACCCCTTCACCAGAAACATCACGTGTGATAGAAACGTTCTCGCTCTTCTTTGCAATCTTGTCGATTTCGTCTACGTAGATAATTCCACGTTCTGCACGTTCGATATTAAAGTCAGCTGCCTGCAAGAGTTTGAGGAGGATATTTTCCACGTCCTCACCGACATAACCAGCCTCAGTAAGAGCTGTTGCATCTGCAATAGCAAATGGTACATTCAAACTTCTAGCAAGTGTTTGAGCAAGGAAAGTCTTCCCTGAACCAGTTGGACCAATCATCAAAATGTTTGATTTCTGCAAATCCACATCTTCTGTCTCTTCACGAGTGTCATGGAAATTGATGCGTTTGTAGTGGTTATATACAGCCACTGCCAAGGCACGTTTGGCACGATCTTGACCGATTACATAGTGGTTCAAGATGTTTAAGAGTTCGATTGGTTTTGGTACTTCAGACAAGTCTGCCAAGACTTCCTCAGCCAACTCCTCACGAATAATTTCCTGGGCCAACTCCACACATTCATTACAGATAAAGGCATTGTTCCCAGCGATTATTTTTTTTACTTCTTCTTGGCTTTTGCCACAAAATGAGCAATAAACCATCATATCATTTTTCCTATTTGTAGGCATGATTCCCTTCCATTCTAATTATTCATTCTCTCTAAAATAAGGTCATATAAAAAGCATGAATGCTATTCACCAAGTTTGTAAAGGCATTAAGCCAGAGTAGAGTAGCAAGTCCAAAGCGCTTTTTACGAAAAGCGTGTGTTCCAGCTACAAGACAGACAGCACACAAAAGAGCTGTAAAAAATCCAAAAATACTACGCTCCATTAGACTTCCTTTCTCTTTCTATATTCGATGGTGAAATCATAGGCATTTTCTCATCTCTAGTATAAGATTTGCTTGCAAGAGTCTCAAAAACAGTTAAGTCAAAATCTGCTGGGAAATAAGTATCCCCTTCAACTTGAGCATGGATTTGTGTCACAATAATCTCATCAAGATAAGGTTCAAAAAGCTGAAAAATCTGCTTGCCCCCAATGATATAGAGATTTTTATCCTGGTTCTGATACCAGTCTAAAACGTCCTCAACATTTTGGAAAACCAGAGCCCCCTCGATTGACTCTTCAGGATTGCGCGTCAAAATCAAGGTTTCACGTCCTGGAAGCAATCGTCGACCCATCCCATCAAAGGTTACACGACCCATTAAAATGGCATGATTCAAGGTTGTTTCTTTAAAATGCTTTAACTCTGCAGGCAAATGCCATGGTAAGCGATCCTCTTTCCCGATCACACCCTTTTCATCTTGAGCCCAGATGGCTACGATTTTTTTTGTCATGCTTTCATCCTTTTCATTGATAGTTCTATTCTATCAAAAATCTTCAAAAAAGACTGTTTTGGAATGCCCTCCTGAATAGAAAAAATCCGTAGAAAACTTCTACGGATTTTTAGAAAAATAATGTATCTTACAAACCAGGTGCTTGTCCTAATTCTGCTGCAAGCATCCAGACTGTTTTTTCAAGATCTGCCTTAGCACCAACGAAGATATCATTGGTTACATCATCACCTTCTTCATCTGTTACATCCAATGCTTTTTGGAAAAGAGTGATAAGGTAACGATAAATTTCAAGGACACGTTCCAAACTTTCTTCTACGTTACGGAACTCTCCAGCTCCTTCTTCGATTTCACTGTGTTGAAGGAATTCTGTCAAAGTAGAGTAAGGTTTGCCACCAAGAGTGATCAAGCGTTCGCTGATTTCATCAAGGTAACCATCTAGGCTATCCATGTATTCATCCATCTTAGGATGCCATACTTGGAAACCACGACCACGCATGTACCAGTGTACTTGGTGAAGGGCAATGTGAGCCACATACAAGTCTGCTACTGCTTGGTTAAGCACTTCCTTTGTTTTTGCTAGCGCTTCAGGCGCTGATTTAGATAATGTTGTTACATCTTTTAATGCATCTTTTTTCAATTCAACCATTTTTCTCACCTCATAATATTATTTTTGCAACCATATTTATTGATTACTACCTCAGTATACTACACCTAGTAGACAAAGCAAGAAAATTAACCCATATTAAAAAAGTTGTAATTGACTGATAATTTAAGAAAATGAGTGGCTATTTATCCTAGCTATTTTCTCTGTTTTTACTAGAGAATTGACTTCGGTAAAGGTCATAATAGAAACCTTTTGCAGCTAAGAGACTTTCATGATTCCCTTGTTCGATAATCTGTCCATCTTTCAGCACTAAAATCTTGTCCGCTTCCTGAATAGTAGAAAGTCGATGGGCAATAACAAAGCTTGTTCTCCCCTTCATCAAACGCTTCATGGCCTTTTGAATCAAGAGTTCTAGACGCGTATCGACTGATGAGGTCGCTTCGTCCAAAATTAAGATTTTTGGATCAGCCAAGAGAGCACGCGCAATAGTTAACAGCTGTTTCTGACCAAGAGAAATATTACTTGACTCTTGGTTCATTTCCATATTGTATCCACCAGGAAGGGTGCGAATAAAGTGGTCCACATTGGCAGCCTTAGCCGCTTCGACGATTTCCTCATCTGTTGCCTCAAGATTTCCAAAGCGAAGATTTTCCTTGATACTGCCCTCATAGAGCCAAGCATCCTGTAGGACCATCCCAAACTGACGACGGTAGTCCTGACGAGACAGGTCACGAATATCTTGGCCATCCACTAAAATGGCACCAGCGGTCACATCATAAAAACGCATGAGCAGGTTGATCAAGGTAGTTTTACCTGCTCCAGTAGGTCCAACGATAGCTACCATCTCTCCAGGTTTAACATCTAGGTTGAAATTGCGAATCAATGGTTTGTTTTCCACGTATTGGAAATCGACATTCTTGAAGCTAACTTGACCTGTCAATGGTGCCAAGTCTTTTACTTCTGTAGTTTGGACTTCTTCTTGTTCATCCAAAACTTCAAAGACACGGTCAAGCGAAGACTTAGCGCTTTGCATTTGTCCTGCTAATTGAGTGATATTTTGGATTGGTTGACTGACCTGCCACACATACTGAACGAAAGCCTGCATATTACCAATGGTTAAGCGGCCTGCAATAACCTGCAATCCTCCTAGGACAGCGACTATCAGATAAGTTAAGTCGGATACAATGTGTAAGGCAGGCATCATCAAACCGGAAATAAAGCTCGCCTTAAATCCAACTTGTTGCAATTCATCCGTAATCTTTTCAAATCTCTCTTGAGAATTTTCTTCGCGTCCGAAAAGTTTTAGGACATTGAAACCTGTCAAGTTTTCTTGTACAAATCCATTCATACGCCCCAATATAGCCGCCTGCTGTTTAAAGTATGGCTGCGAACGATTCAGAATTGTTTTAGCCCCAAAATAAGTTATCGGAATCGACAAGATAACAATGATAGCTAACTGAATATTTAAATAGAGGACCATTCCCATAACAAAAAGAATGGTAAAGACTGCATTGACAATCTGTAAGAAAGATTGTTGTAGAGCGTTCGAAACAGTTTCAACGTCACTTGTAAAACGACCTAACAAATCTCCAAACTGATGCTTATCAAAGTAGGACACAGGAATACGATTGATTTTTTCACTCATTTCATTTCGCAAATCCTGTATCATAGACTGTACAGCATTGGTCATAAAGTAGTTTGAGTAGTAAGAACCCAACTCATAGAGAAGACCACGCAAGAGATAAATAACCAGAATCACTGCGATATAGCTGGTATTAATACCTGCTCCTGCAACACCATTTGCCATAGCAAGAAGATTGCTGGTTAATTCTGTGATGGCAAGCCCCAATACGAATGGCTCGATAACACTCATAATGACGCTGACTATTTTCAAGAAGACTGCAAAGAAAACAGAGAATCGGTAGGCTTTTAAATAGCTCCATAGACGAGCTAGACTAGATTGTTGTTTCATCCTTTACCTCCTATTCTTCTGTTAGAGACGCATTTTTCAGCTGCGACTCAGCAATTTCTCGATAGATGTCATTAGTTTCCATCAATTCTTCATGACGGCCACGACCAACGATTTCACCCTTATCAAGGACGATAATCTGGTCCGCATCCATGATGGTTCCAACACGCTGCGCGACAATCAATACCGTAGCATCTTGAGTCACTTCCTTGAGACGACGGCGCAAGATAGCATCTGTACGGTAGTCCAAGGCTGAGAAAGAATCATCAAAGATATAGATGTCTGGACCCTTGATGACTGCTCGGGCAATCGACAAGCGTTGTTTCTGACCACCTGATAGGTTGCTTCCCCCTTCAGCCAGATGCGTCGCAAAACCTTCTTCTCGACTTTCGATAAAGTCTTTGGCTTGGGCAACATCGGCTGCTTGATTCAACTCTTCACGACTAGCATCCTCTTTCCCGTAACGCAGATTTTCAGCAATCGTTCCAGTAAAGAGCAAAGCTTTTTGAGGAATAAAACCAATCTTTTGACGAAGGGACTTGAGTCGGTATTCCCGCACATCAACTCCATCAACCTTGATTTTCCCTAAGGTAACATCATAAAAACGTGGAATCAACTGAACCAATGAAGACTTCCCAGAACCAGTCGAACCAATAAAGGCAATGGTTTCTCCTGGTTTAGCAGTAAAGGAAATATTGTGTAGAACCGGGTTCTCTGTCTCTCCAGGATAGGCAAAGGTCACATTTTCAAATTCTAGGTAACCATGGGTTTCTGTTTCTTGAATTCCGTCCTCATTTGGATCAATGGAAATTGGCATATCCATGATTTCCTTCAAACGCTCACTAGACACAGCCGTACGTGGATACATGGTAAAGAGGTTTGACAAGAATAGGAAAGACAAGAGGGCGTGAAAACTATACTCGATGAAGGCTACCAAATCCCCAATCTGCAAACTTCCTTGCTTGAGAGGATCTAGAGCAAACCAAACGATAGCTACAATCATGGCAATAATGATTTGCACAAAAAGCGGCTCTGTCAAACCAGTCAATTTGAACAAACGATTTGAATTATCTGCATAGATTGCATTTCTCTTTGAAACGTTTTTCTTGGAAATCTTCACGAGCAAAGGCACGAATCACTCGCAAGCCCATCAAATTTTCACGGACATATTGGTTTATCTTGTCCAGTGTTTTCTGTTGTTTTTCAGATAAGGGGCGCGTTTTCATTGCCACATAAAGGACTACTACAGCTAGAAAAGGAACTGAAAAAGCGACAATCCAAGCTAGTGAGGGACTAGTTAAGAAAATCATGAGAATACTCGACAGCATCATCATGGGAGTGATAACACCCAACTTAAGCGTCTGCTCTGCAAACTGCATAAGGACAAAGGCATCACTGGTAATACGAGTCACCAATGAAGAAACACCAATTTGTTCATATTCGTGATGAGAATACTCTTGTAATTTAGCATAGACATCATCCCGCATGTCCTTAACCATATTGGTGGTCAGTTTACTAGCAGCATAGGATAGAACAACCCGCCCAAATGTCCCCAAGACGATAATGACCAACATAATAACAGCCCAAAAATAGAGCTTTTCGTCATTACCTTGATTAATCCCCTGGTCAATCATACGAGCCAGAACAGTCGGTAGACCTAGATTGACAATGACAAAAAAAACTGCTCCGAGAAAGTCTAAAATCAACCACTTGGGATAACGTTTGAGATAAGACCAGATATATAACATAATTCTCCTTTCTTTTTCTCTTAAGATGCAGAAAAGAGCGTGCTTACGCACGCCTTTATACTAAAAAGAAGACAGGCAGTCTTAACCACGAGGGAGAAAACTGTCTGTCTCAGATATTTGAAGCTTATTTTACAAAGTCAAGCAATGCCAAGAAGCTTGCAGGCTCAAGTGATGCACCACCAACAAGAGCTCCGTCAACGTCTGGACAAGCCATGTATTCTGCAACGTTTTCAGGTTTAACTGAACCACCGTATTGAACACGTACTTTATCAGCTACTTCTTGACCAAAGTCAGCTGCTACAACGTCACGGACAACTTTACACATTTTTTGTGCATCATCTTGTGAAGCAGATTTACCAGTACCGATAGCCCAGATTGGCTCGTAAGCGATAACTGATGCAGCAACTTGCTCAGCTGTCAATCCTGCAAGAGCAGCAGATACTTGAGCACCTACGAATTCAGCAGCTTTACCAGCTTCGTAAGTTTCAAGTGACTCACCACAACAGATGATTGGAAGCATACCGTTCGCAAAGATTGCTTTTGCTTTTTTGTTGATGTCTTCATCTGTTTCGTGGAAGTAGTCACGGCGCTCTGAGTGACCGATCACAACATAGTCAGTACCGATTTCTTTCAAAACTTGTGGGCTAGTTTCACCTGTGAAAGCACCTGCATTTTCAAAGTAGCAGTTTTGAGCAGCAACTTTAAGGCTTGAACCTTTAGCAGCAGCAAGAACAGTTGTCAAGTCAAGAGCAGGAGCTGCGATACCTGCTTCAACAAGATCAGCTGAAGGAAGTTTTGATGCTACAGCTTCAACAAATGCTTTTGCTTCTTCTGGGTTTTTGTTCATTTTCCAGTTACCAGCGATAAATGGTTTACGTGACATTTCACATACCTCTTTTTTCATTTTATTTTCTACTTATTTTATCATAAATAGAGGGAGCTTGCAAATCTTACTCTGTAACTAGAAGCCTTCTTTTCAAAAACTTTCCAGTTATTCTTTCTATTTGGAAGCTGACTTACGCCTCGTTAATTTGACCACTGCTTCTGTTCTAGCCGTGTGTGGAAACATATCAACGGACTGGATATAATGTAAGTCATAGATCTCTACCAAACGGACTAAATCACGCGCCAAGGTAGATACATTGCAGGATACATAAACCATCTTTTCAGGAGCGTATTTGACGATGGTATCCAAGAGCTTATCATCTAAACCAGTACGCGGCGGGTCTACTATCAAAGCATCGGCACGATAGCCTTCCTTGTACCAACGAGGAATAATTTCTTCTGCAGTTCCTGCTTCATAATGAGTATTGGTATAACCCATGCGCTTAGCATTTTCTTTAGCATCCTCAATGGCTTCTGGAATAATATCCATCCCTCTCAAACTTTTGACTTTTTTAGCAAAGGCAAAACCAATGGTCCCAACACCACAATAGGCATCAATCAGATGGTCGTCCTCAGTCACGTCCAAGGCCTTAACCGCTTCATTGTAGAGAATTTCTGTCTGTTCAGGATTAAGCTGGTAAAAAGCTCGCGGCGAAAGAGAAAATTCATAATCTAGGACTCCCTCGCCTATACTATCCTGCCCCCAAATAATCTCTGTCTTATCCCCATAAATCTCACTAGTTTTAGCAGTATTGGTATTGACTGCGACAGTCACTACTTCAGGATAATCCTTGACTAGGTCTTTCACAAATTGAGTCAGATTCAATTGACGATTAGTCACAATGATAATCTGAACTTGCCCAGTTTTCCGTGCTCTTCGAACCATGATGGTCCGAACTCCAAGGATTTTCCGTTCATCCGTAATCGGAATTTGATGGTAAGTCAAGAGTTCAGCGATGCGATTGGCAATAGATTGCGTCTCCTTGTCTTGAACAAGACAGTCCTTTAACTCGACCAAATAATGGGAATTCTGAGCATACAAACCTGCCTTGACTTGACCTTTAAACTTTCGAGTTTGGAATTGCAGTTTAGCCCGATAATACTTTGGTTTTTGCATGCCAATGGTTGGTCTGATCTCATAGTTTTCATAGCCAGCAGGTGCAAATTTCTTCAGAGCTTGATGGAGAAGATCTGTCTTGAATTCTAACTGCTTGTCATAATGAAGGTGCATGATCTGACAGCCACCACACTCATTATAGATAGTACAGTCTGGGACTACTCGAAACTTGGATTTTTTATTGACCTCAAGCAGCTTAGCCTCAACGTAGTTACGCTTAACCAAAGTCACCTGACAATAGATATCTTCTCCCTTGAGGGCACCTGGAACAAAAACGAGGGTTTTCTGGTAAAATCCGATACCTTCCCCGTTTATCCCCATACGCTTGATTTTTAATGGAATTTTTTGTTTGACTTTTAGATTCATAAGTCTATTATACCACGTAGTTTCTCAATGGTTAAGAATATGTTACAATAAAACCATGAATACAAAGATATCTTTTTCCTCATTGGATTTTCCTGAGCAATTACGAACTTATATAGAGGGGGCAAACCTATCAGACAGCTCTTCTCATTCAGGTGCAAGAGTTCTCTATCTTGATTCAGGTTACTATTTAAAAATTGATCAAAAGGGAAGATTAGAGCGAGAAGCTAGCATTGCGAGTTGGTTTGAACAAGAAGGAATAGGAACTCCAGTCATCCACTATCTATCTACAGATAAAGACTACCTCCTGACTAAAGAGGCTATTGGTCATGATGCTCTCGCTTTTTAGACCAACCAGAAAAAATCTGCCAAACAATGGCAGAGGCTCTTAAAAAGCTTCACAACTTAAACCCACAAAATTTTCCATCAGAAAATCATTTAAAAGCCTATAAAGAAAGAGCCTTTAAAAACTATGAAAAAGGGGAGTTCTATGCCAAGGCGCTCCTACCCCAATTCCAGATTAGCCATTGTGAAGAGGCCTTCCAGATTATTCGAGAACAAGAGCACCTTTTAAAGACAGATGCCTTTATTCATGGGGATGCCTGTCTACCAAACTTTATTCTCAAAGATGCTAGCCACTTCTCTTGCTTTATTGATCTTGGTTTGGCTAATTTTAGTGACCGACATATCGATCTCTTTTGGGCTATTTGGTCCCTCAATTACAACTTAAAAGATCCCAAATATGCTGAACTATTTCTCGACCATTACGGGAGAGAACAGGTCGATAGCAATAAACTTCGACTCGTTGCTGCCTTCGAAGCATTTGGATAAGAGGTAAACCATGAAAATCACAAAACTTGAAAAGAAAAAACGACTCTATCTGCTCGAGCTTGATAGCGACCAAACCTGCTACATTACAGAGGATACCATTGTTCGCTTTATGTTGACTAAAGGGAAAGAGATCTCAGCTGAGGAACTAACTGAGATTAAATCATTTGCGCAATTTTCCTACAGTAAAAATCTAGCTCTCTACCACTTATCCTTCAAGGCCCGCACTGAAAAAGAAGTTCGAGATTATCTTGCCAAACATGAAATTGATGAGAAAATCATCCCCAGAGTTATCCAGTCTTTAAAAGATGATAATTGGATTAATGATCGCCAATATGCTTATGCTATCATCAATTCCAATCAGCTTTCAGGAGATAAGGGAAGCTATATGCTGATGCAGAAGATTTCTCAAAAAGGCGTTTCCAAATCTATTATCCAAGAAGTCTTACAAGAATTTGATATGACGGAAGTCGCAGAGCGCACAGCTGAAAAACTACTGAAAAAATACCAGGGGAAATTACCTGCCCGTGCTCTACAGGATAAGATTATCCAAGGCCTGACCAATAAAGGATTTTCCTACACAGAAGCCAAAACAGCCTTTGACCAATTGGATAGCCAGGTCGAAGAAGAAACCGTTCAAGAGCTGATTTTTAAAGAGCTCGATAAACAATACCAAAAATATTCACGAAAGTATGAAGGATACGAACTGAAACAACGTTTGACCCAAGCTTTAGCACGAAAAAGGCTTTGATTTTTTTCGGATATAGCCAGTGCTCTCAGAGAATATCTTTAATTTTTTCATGAAAAAACTAAGAACTTTAAACAAAAAAATGTGATACAATAGTAAACGATAAACTTATAAATTGTAGAAAGTTGGTTAGTTATGAAACTTCCAAAAGAAGGCGACTTTATTACAATTCAAAGTTATAAGCATGATGGGAGTCTCCACCGTACTTGGCGAGACACCATGGTACTAAAAACAACAGAGAACGCTATTATCGGCGTCAACGACCACACACTTGTTACCGAAAGTGACGGTCGTCGTTGGGTGACTCGAGAACCGGCTATTGTTTACTTTCACAAGAAATATTGGTTTAATATTATCGCTATGATTCGTGAAAATGGTATCTCCTACTACTGCAATATGGCAAGTCCTTACTATCTGGATGAAGAAGCTTTTAAAAATACATTGACTATGATTTGGATGTTAAAGTTTTTACAGATGGTGAGAAACGCCTCTTGGACGTTGAGGAGTATGAACGACATAAGCGAAAAATGAAGTATTCTTCTGATCTAGACTATATTCTGAAAGAGCATGTAAAGATTCTTGTTGATTGGATTAACAATGAGCGAGGCCCTTTCTCAGAAGCCTATGTCAACATTTGGTACAAACGCTACGTAGAACTAAAGAATCGGTAAAGTTGTCAGAGGTCAGGATTAAAATCCTGACCTCGTTTTTTGATTTTCAACGAGCCTTTGAGTGGCGACTAATTGAACTGTTTATCAGCATTCTAAATTCCAAAAAAACTCTTTTAATACTGGACTAAAATCAAAAAACATCTTATAATAGTAGTTATGAAACTTACAAACGAAGAAACACAAAAAATTGAACAACTCTTAAAAGATTCATCGTACGCCAAATATCACAAACGTCTACAGATTATTTATTTTTCGCTCAAAAGAAAAAGAGTTATAAGGAAATCATGGATCTCCTAGATTGTAATAAAAACAACTGTTTGGAGAAATTTGAAAAAAATATAAGGAGTTTGGTTTAGAAGCTCTTCTTCAAGAAACCCGTGGTGGACGTCATCGAGAATATATGACTTACGAAGAGGAACAAGCATTCCTAAAACGTCATATAGAAGCTGCTCAGGCTGGGGAATTTGTAACTGTCAATCAGTTATTTGAAGCCTATCAAAAAGAGATTGGTCGCACTTCCACACGTGATGGTTTCTATTATCTCCTGAAACGCCATGGTTGGCGAACGGTCACTCCTCGACCTGAACATCCCAAGAAGGCAGACGCTCAGACAATTGAGACGTCTAAAAATAAAATCTACATTCGAGACCTTAAGTAAGCGCTTTAAAGAGGAGGGGACTTATAACAAAGTACGCTTGATGTACCAAGATGAAGCTGGTTTCGGGAGGATCAGTAAGATGAGTTCTTGTTGGGCTCCTCAAGGAATTCGACCTAGCATTCCGAGTCATTATATGCGAGAATATCGCTATTGTTATGGGGCAGTAGATGCTCAGACAGGAGATTCCTTCTTCCTTATTGCTGGAGGATGTAATACTGAGTGGACGAATGAATTTCTACGGCAAGTTTCACAAGCTTATCCAGACGACTATATTTTACTTGTTATGGATAATGCTATATGGCATAAATCAAGTACCTTAGAGATTCCAAGTAATATTGAATTGACTTTTATCCCACCTTATACACCAGAAATGAACCCTATTGAACAAGTCTGGAAAGAAATTCGAAAACGAGGTTTTAAAAATAAGGCTTTCCAAACATTGGAAGCTGTCATTGATAAGGTTCAAGAAGTTATTCTAGGACTGGAAAAAAATGTTTTAAAGTCAACTGTCAGCAGACAATGGACGAGGTTGCTTTTTGAAAATAATTGAGTATAAACAAAACTTCATTTCATCCACAAGTTTTAAGATGCACTGATTTATTAAAGGATTGAGATTCTAGGACTAGAAATTCATAGATTAGTCCATCAATTTCTGTCTTTCGCTTTTCCCTAGTAAAAAACCTGCCTTGAGGCAGGTTTTCGTCTAAATATCTAACTTCGTAACAGTGAACTTGATATGCGAATAGTCTTTTTCGATATCCTTATCTACCATAAAGGCTGTTGCGTCCTTCTTGACCTGTACTAAGTCAATATTCTGTGCTTGAGCGGCATAGACACAGCCACAATAACACTGGCGATAAATGTCGTACTCTTCACACATTTCTACAGAACGTTTGTAGCCTTGATTTTTCTTAAAGTCGCTCGGAAGATAATGAGTAGTGTAGATTTTCTGCACATCAATCCCGATACTATTGATGGTTTGTGAATTTTTGTGAGGACTGATTGTTAGGGCTGAGCCAAAGTAGTCAAAGCCTAAGTCCATAGCCACTTGCGCTGTCTTGTCCAAACGATAGTCAAAACAAACCTTGCAGCGATCGCCACCTTCAGGTTCTTCTTCCAAACCTCTGACCAGCTGACGGTATTCGTTGGGCTCATAGGGTGCTTCTAGGTATTGGACATGATTGCCAGTTCGTTCATTGAAATCACTGACAAATTTTTTGGTCACATAAGCACGCTTGTGATACTCAGCTTTAGGATGGATATTTGAATTAGCAAAATAAATGGTTACATCTGCATACTTGGTCAAATACTCTAAAGTATAGGTGCTACAAGGAGCACAACAGACGTGCATGAGAATGGTTGGTCTTTCTTCATTTTTTTCCCAAACTTGAACCATCTTTTGCATGACACGGTCATAGTTGATCTTTTGATTGGGATTCATCTTACTTAGAATTTCTTCTACATCGATCATACTCTTCTCCTTTTCCTCTTGCTATTGTACCACAGGATGACCCTTTGGGCAAATAGGTTTTCGTGCTTTACTCAGTTTTTAAGTCCTTCTCTAATAGCTTGCCCATCCTTGTCAGACTGATTATTAGGATAGGACAGGTTAAAAGCAAGATAAGACCTAGAACTAAAAAGACAGCTATAAGACCCCAACGATCGATTAACCAACCTGTCAACGGGAAAATAACAATCATAGAAAGACTAAAGAGCATGGAATTGATACTAAGCATAGTTGCTCTTACACTGGACGGTAAATAGCCTTGTAAGTCATTGAAATAGATTGGCTGATAAACTGCATAGAGTGTATCGGTCAAAAGATATACGAGAAGAAAAGCAAAGGGAGTTCCAAAAAACACCAATAGTAAGGCCAAGCCCGTTAGTGCAACAAGCGTCGGAAAAACTCGATTGCTATTCCATTTTTTACCAATTTGACTAGCTACATAAACTGCTATAAGATTTAAGCCACTACCAATCAGCATGACCAGCGAAACCTGCCACCCTGCTAAGTCACTTATTTTCTGCTGATAGTAAAAGTAAAACATACACATGAGTGTTCCGACTAGCTGATAAGTCATCATCCAGTAAAAGAGTACTGGTTTCCTGCCATTCTTTTCGAACTTGCAGGACAATCGTTTTAAAAGTTAAAGCTTCATTTTTCTCTCTCTTAGCCATTGGTTCTTTCATAAAATAAATCAAAATGATAGAAAGACATGATAATCCAAGAGCAATCAGATAGGTCCAAGCCAATGCTCCGTGAATAAAGAAGCCTGCCACAACTGTACCTAAGGTTCGGGTGACTTCTGCCACACCAGACAAAAAACTAGAAATCTGAAGATATCGGTCCTTTTGACCTGCTTCAACTGCTGAATCATATAAGAAAGCGGTACTGGTCCCCGAATCAAAATTATAAGACCAAGCATTGACCATCATAGCAAAAACATAAATCCAAAAATTCCCCTGACCAAACAAAATCAAGATAGAGGACACAATACTGGCCAAGCGAGCCAAATAGAGATTGGTCTTGTAGCTAAATCGATCGGCCAACATACCAGATGGGATTTCACATAAGAGACTTGTCCCATGAAAGATACTCTCTAATAGACCGATTTGAAGCAAGGAAAGACCATTCTGAATGAAAAATAAAATCCAAAAACTGGTAATTCCAAAATAAGAAGTGAATTCCAGACCTGCTAGGAGTGGAATATTGCGTTTGTAAGTTCTTTTAAACATCGTTTTCTCTCTTTCAATATATAATATGAGTTTTTCTAAAAGACTTACTTAGAGTTGCCTACATTTTCTCCACCTCTTTCGTTTAAAGTAAAAACGCCAACTGGCGTTTTATATAGTTATTAAGGTTTGATACGGTGCAACATACGTGGGAATGGAATAGCTTCACGGATGTGTTTTGTACCTGCTGCGAAGGTTACCATACGCTCGATACCGATACCAAATCCACCGTGTGGTACTGTACCGTATTTACGAAGGTCAAGGTAGAATTCATATTCTGTACGATCCATACCAAGAGATTCCATCTTCGCTACAAGGGCATCGTAGTCTTCCTCACGCATTGAACCACCGATGATTTCTCCGTAACCTTCTGGTGCGAGCAAGTCTGCACAAAGTACGCGATCTGGGTTACCAGGAACTGGTTTCATGTAGAAGGCCTTGATGTCTGCTGGGTAGTTAATCACGAAGGTTGGTACACCAAAGTGGTTTGAAATCCATGTTTCGTGTGGTGAACCAAAGTCATCACCATGCTCGAGATGTTCGTAGTCTGCATCTTCATCATTTTCATGCTCTTGCAAGAGGTCAATGGCTTGATCGTAAGTGATGCGTTTGAATGGCTCTGCAATATAGCGTTTCAAGAGTTCTGTATCACGCTCCAATGTTTCCAAGGCTTGAGGCGCACGGTCAAGAACACCTTGAAGCAAAGCTTTAACATAAGCTTCTTGCAAGTCAAGTGACTCATCATGTGTCAAGTATGAATACTCTGCATCCATCATCCAGAACTCAGTCAAGTGACGGCGAGTTTTTGATTTTTCAGCACGGAATACTGGACCAAAGTCAAAGACACGACCAAGAGCCATAGCACCAGCTTCAAGGTAAAGTTGACCAGATTGACTCAAGTATGCTGGTGTTCCGAAGTAGTCTGTTTCAAACAATTCAGTTGAATCTTCTGCAGCATTTCCTGAAAGAATTGGGCTATCAAACTTCATGAAGCCATTTTTATCAAAGAACTCATAAGTTGCATAGATGATAGCATTACGGATTTGCATGACAGCTACTTGTTTGCGTGAACGAAGCCACAAGTGACGGTTGTCCATCAAGAAGTCTGTTCCATGTTCTTTTGGAGTGATTGGGTAATCTTGAGATTCACCGATAACTTCGATGTCTGTAATATCCAATTCGTAACCAAATTTAGAACGCTCGTCTTCTTTAACAATCCCTGTCACGAAAACAGATGTTTCTTGGCTTAGGCGTTTGATGGTGTCAAATTTTTCAAGACCTACTTCTTCTCCAAATTTTTCGATAAAGTTTGGTTTAAAAGCTACACCTTGGAAAAAGGCTGTTCCATCACGCAATTGCAAGAAAGCAATTTTCCCTTTTCCTGATTTGTTGGCAACCCAAGCACCGATAGTGACTTCTTGACCAACGTAATCTTTTACTTCGATAATTGTTACACGTTTTGTCATCATTTATCTTCCTTTTTTCGTTTAACTTGTCCAAAGACATTATTACTCATTATTGTACCACAAATAATGCCTGATAGCTAGCTAGTTTAACAGAAATTCATAAGTTTTTAGCTACAAAAACCTCCGCCAAAAGTACGGAGGTTTAACTTCTTATTTTTCCATAAATTGGTGCAAACGACGAATGGCTTCTTTAAGAGTTTCCAAGTCTGTCGCATAACTGAGACGAACATTCTCTGGTGCTCCAAATCCGGCTCCTGTAATTAATGCTAGACCAACTTCCTCAAGGATAGCCGTTGTAAATGCTGTTACATCGCTATAACCTTTCATTTCCATGGCTTTTTTAACATTTGGGAAGAGATAGAAGGCTCCTTGTGGTTTGACAACCTCAAAGCCAGGGACTTCACACAAGAGTGGATAGATGGTATTCAAACGTTCTTCAAATGCTTGACGCATGACTTCCACAGAATCTTGCGGTCCAGTTAGCGCCTCGATTGTTGCGTATTGTGAAACAGCGGTTAGGTTAGAAGTTGTTTGACCAGTCAATTTGCTCATGGCAGCGATGATTGCTGGATTACCCACTGCATAACCTACACGCCAACCTGTCATTGCGTAGGCTTTTGATACCCCGTTAATGACAATGGTTTGGTTGCGAATGGCTTCTGATAGACTAGAGATTGGGACGAATTCATTTCCGTTATAGACCAAACGACCATAAATATCATCTGCTAGGATGAGAATGTCATGTTCAACAGCCCAATTTCCAATGGCCAAGAGTTCCTCACGAGAATAGATCATACCGGTAGGATTAGATGGTGAGTTAAGAACCAAGACCTTGGTCTTATCTGTACGAGCTGCTTCTAATTGCTCAACAGTCACTTTAAAGTGATTGTCTTCTTTGGCTTGGACAAAGACTGGAACACCTTCTGCCATCTTAACCTGATCCCCATAGCTAACCCAGTAAGGTGTTGGAATAATAACCTCATCTCCAGGATTAACCACAGCCATAAAGAAAGTGTAGAGTGAGAATTTTGCACCTGTAGCAAAAGTGACTTCGTTAGCCGCTACGGAATAACCATAATAACGCTCAAAATAGGTATTGACCGCTGCTTTTAACTGAGGCAAACCTGAAGCTACCGTATAGAAAGAAGCACGTCCATCTCGAATGGCTGCAACAGCGGCATCTTGAATATTTTCAGGAGTATGAAAATCGGGCTGACCTAAAGTTAAGAAAAGAACATCTTTTCCTTCAGCCTTTAATTTCTTTGCTCTTGCATCACTAGCCAGAGTGACACTTTCTTCCATTTCTAAGACACGTTTAGATAATTTCATAGCTTCTCCTTTTCGATTAGGGCACCAGTTTCAAAATCTACTAGATAATAGTCTCCACCAGACTTGATTTCCCAAACAGGCTTTTCAGCATAGCGTCCAAAGGTAACCGTATCAATTTCAGTTGCTCCTTTTTCTCTAACAACTGCTTCTGCTTTTTCTTGTGAAATACCATTTTCTAGTTGATATACGTAAATATTGTTATTACTTTTCTCTATTAAAACAGCAACTGGTTTCTGATTCTTATCTTGACCAAGAACACTATAATAGCTTTCTAAGCCATTAAAGATATCAACCTGGCTGACCGTTTCTAGATTCGCATACTGCTTAGCCAGTTTTTCCCCTTCTACCTTTGCTGTCTGATAAGGCTTCATGCTAAGCCACACCAAATAGAGAAAGGAAGAAGTCACAACTAGAGCCAGCAGGGTTAAGCCAATACTGTACTGAAATAATAAGGAATTTTTTTCTTTTTTCTGTCTCATTTTCACTCGTCTATTTTACCATCTATCCTAGTGAATTACAAGTGAATAAAGGGGAGGATTTAGCACGGAACTTCTCTTATGACAGGAGTATATGACGCTTGAATCATTGATTTCACAGACTTTTCATAATCTCTACTCCTAAAAATAATCTTGACTATCATCGATTTTTATTTTCTGAGCAGATTTCTTGCAAATGATTTCCTTTTGTTGTAACATTATTCATAACAACAGAGAAAGCTCTGATTAAAATTTAAAGGAAACACCCTATGTCTAAAAAAAGTATTATTTATCGTTGGTTCACTTCGTGAAGGTTCTTTCAACCACCAAATGGCGCTAGAAGCTGAAAAAGCTCTTGCAGGAAAAGCTGAGATTAGCTACCTTGACTACTCAGCAATTCCACTTTTTAACCAAGAACTTGAAGTTCCAACTCTTCCAGCTGTAGCAGCAGCTCGTGAAGCTGTTCTGGCTGCTGATGCTATCTGGATTTTCTCTCCAGTCTACAACTTCTCAATCCCTGGAACAGTGAAAAACTTGCTTGACTGGCTTTCACGCGCTCTTGACTTATCTGAAACTCGTGGTCCATCTGCCCTTCAAGATAAAATCGTTACTGTATCTTCAGTAGCAAATGCAGGTCATGAACAACTATTTGCAATCTACAAAGACCTCTTGCCATTCATCCGTACACAAGTTGTTGGTGAATTCACCGCAGCTCGTGTCAACGATTCTGCTTGGGCAGATGGCAAATTAGTCCTTGAAGACAGTGTTGCTACTTCACTAAAACAACAAGCTGAAGACTTGGTTCAAGCTATTCAATAATTGAATCATAACCACCCGTCTAACGGGTGGTTTGCACCAGGGCTATAAGCCCAAATTACCAGCCAGCGCCTAAAGACGCTGGCTTTCACGTTGTTCAAGCCCTATTGCTCTTGACTCGTCACTTGCCTCTTAAAGAGGCTTTAGTATTACTTGCCACTATCCCTAAAGGGATCCTCATATTCTTTTACACTCAATTTATCTAGTGCTATATCATGCTTTTCCTGCTCTTGAATATATTTCTTAATTGTGGCTTCATTAAGCCCCCTACTGTACTCACATAATAACCTTCCGCCCAGAAATGCCGATTCCCAAACTTATACTTGAGGTTGGCGTGTTTATCAAACATCATGAGTGCACTTTTACCTTTTAAATACCCCATGAAACTTGAAATACTTATCCTCGGTGGAATACTTACCAACATATGTACATGATCAGGCATTAAATGACCTTCGATAATCTCAACACCTTTATAACTGCACAAACGATGAAATATTTCTCCCAAACTACTTCGATATTGATTATAGATGACTTTTCGTCTATACTTAGGGGTGAACACAATGTGATACTTACAGTGCCACTTTGTGTGTGATAAACTATGAGACTTTTGTACCATGGTTTTCTCCTTTCGCTTTACAATTGGCTTGAACACCTTTATTGTATCGCGTTTGGAGTTTTTTTGGTATAACCTTCGACGCGCACCCGCATAGCGGGTGGTTTATTTGTCTCGCACCTCACGGAGCGAGACGGACTAATAGTCACATAATGAAAAAAAGATAGTAGAAAATGTTGGTTTT
>BNJU01002722.1_pt1 | contig 112461 bp, 138 predicted proteins | sample 8539281 | NCBI WGS metagenome assembly BNJU01 (sample SAMD00202456, study PRJDB9452) | human saliva metagenome | isolation source: human saliva | place: Japan
ATAAATAGTTATATAATAGGTTTGTTGAAAGGTGATTTGTAGTGATTCAAGTTACTCTTTTTCACAATAAAAATTTTCATGATTTTCATAAGGAGAAATCACTAATGGTAGTTAAAGTTGGTATTAACGGTTTCGGATCGTATCGGTCGTCTTGCTTTCCGTCGTATCCAAAACGTAGAAGGTGTTGAAGTTACTCGCATCAACGACCTTACAGATCCAGTTATGCTTGCACACTTGTTGAAATGATGACAACTCAAGGTCGTTTCGACGGTACTGTGGAAGTTAAAGAAGGTGGATTCGAAGTTAACGGTAAATTCGTTAAAGTTTCTGCTGAACGTGATCCAGAACAAATCGACTGGGCTAACGACGGTGTAGAAATCGTTCTTGAAGCAACTGGTTTCTTTGCTACTAAAGCAGCTGCTGAAAAACACTTGCATGCTGGTGGTGCTAAGAAAGTTGTTATCACTGCTCTGGTGGATCAGATGTTAAAACAGTCGTATTTAACACTAACCACGATATTCTTGATGGTACTGAAACAGTTATCTCAGGTGCTTCATGTACTACAAACTGCTTGGCTCCAATGGCTAAAGCTCTTCAAGATAACTTCGGTGTTGTTGAAGGATTGATGACTACTATCCACGCTTACACTGGTGACCAAATGATCCTTGACGGTCCACACCGTAAAGGTGACCTTCGTCGTGCACGCGCTGGTGCTGCTAACATCGTTCCTAACTCAACTGGTGCTGCTAAAGCAATCGGTCTTGTTATCCCTGAATTGAACGGTAAATTGGACGGAGCTGCTAACGTGTTCCTACTCCAACTGGATCAGTTACTGAATTGGTAGTTGTTCTTGACAAAGAACGTTACTGTTGATGAAGTGAACGCAGCTATGAAAGCAGCTTCAAACGAATCATACGGTTACACTGAAGATCCAATCGTTTCTTCAGACGTTGTAGGTATGTCTTACGGATCATTGTTTGACGCAACTCAAACTAAAGTTCTTGACGTTGACGGTAAACAATTGGTTAAAGTTGTTTCATGGTATGACAACGAAATGTCTTACACTGCACAACTTGTTCGTACTCTTGAATACTTCATGAAAAATTGCTAAATAATTTCTGAGTCGAAAAAAGCAAGACCAATGAGTCTTGCTTTTTTGTATCTATGAAAAAAATGGATGATAAAATATCATCCATTTTGTTTTAATTCTCTTTCAAATGTATCTGATAGTGCAGTAAAAGCTTAATTTGTTTAAAGTCAGAGGGTGGATAAAAGGATGGTTTAAATGCGTGAAGCATCAGTCTGCTAGCTTTTTGGAATGTGGATTGTAGAGAGGGTCTCCAAGATTGGATGTCCCGTGGTGAGATAGGTGCACTCGAATCTGATGAGTGCGTCCTGTTTTTCAATCTACACCGAACAAGACTGGTTTTTGTTTTGAAATTGTTTCAAACCGAGTTACATGGGTTTCAGCGTATTGACCATTTTTGATCCACAATTCTTTTTCTACGATCGTGACGATTGCGACCTGATTTTTATCTCGGAAGATAAGTTCTTAGCCTCTATTTCTTCCATCAACCAGAGCCCAGTATTCTCGAGAAATCTCTTTTTCTAATAATCGATTGAGGATAGGAAGTATAAATGGATTTTTCGCAAACAGTACGAGACCACTTGTTTCCATATCTAGTCTATGAACAACATAGCAGGTTTGACCGACATAGGCGCTGACATGATTGAGAAGAGCTATCTCATCTGGCTGATTTCCATGAGTTTTCATACCCTCGGGTTTGTTGACGACGATCAAATGTTGATCTTGATAGACTTCTTTCGACAAGATTTAGGATTTCCCCAAAGCAATTTCTTTTTGTAGGATAATCTTCCTCATCGAAAATCAATTGACATTCATCTCCTAGCTTTGATAGTTTGGTGCCAATGAACTTCTTTTTTGTTGATAAGGATATGTTTCTTAACTCTCAAAAAATGTCGTATTTTTCGAGGGATTAACAGTTGCTCTTCCAGAAAAAGTTTGACTGTCATTTCAGGCAAAGAATCAGGTATATTAAAAGTAAATTTCATACAGATATTGTAACAAAAATAGATTTATTTGGACAGGGAGATTAGCTAAATTCTTGTCTTCCTATGGGGAAGATGATAAAATAAACGCATGAAATTAGATACATTATTTGAAAAATTTCTTTCTTTATTTAAAAAGAAGAACCGAAGAAATTGAAGAAACAGAGACTAATGAAGTTGAACATGAAGGTAACGAGTCTAGTAATTTACGCCGTTCAAGAGCTGGACGAAAGAAATCTGGGGCAGTTGGTCCTATTCGAAAATTCTGGCGCCGTTATCATCTGACAAAGATCTTTCTGATTATAGGACTAAGTGCCAGCCTGTTTGTTGGGGTTTATCTAGTTGCCCTAGCAAAATCGACAAATGTTACAGACTTACAAAACGCTTTAAAAACACGTACTCTGATTTTTGACAGAGAAGAGAGAAAGCAGGGCTCTGTCAGGTCATAAAGGGACCTATGTCGAACTTTCGGATATTAGTGAAGATTTGCAAATGCTGTTATTGCGACAGAAGATAGAAGCTTTCTACAAAAATGACGGAATCAACTATGCCGCTTTTTCATGGCCATCTGACAGCAGGTCGCTCGGTGGTGGTTCTACGATTACTCAGCAGTTGGCAAAGAATGCCTATCTTTCTCAAGATCAGACTGTTCAAAGAAAAGCCAAAGAATTCTTCTTAGCTCTAGAATTAACCAAAAAATATAGCAAGAAGGAAATCCTAACCATGTACTTGAACAATGCCTACTTCGGTAATGGAGTTTGAAGCGTTGAAGATGCAAGTAAAAATACTTTGGGGTTTCAGCTTCAGCTGACGCTCGATGAAGTACTAAACTTTAGCAGGAATGCTAAAGGGCCGGAATTGTACAACCCTTTTGAATTCTATTGAGGATTCTACTAAATCGTAGAGACACCGTCTTGCAGAACATGGTAGCCGCTGGCTATATTGATAAAATAAAGAAGCGGAAGCTCAAGTGTTGATATGGCCTCTCAGCTGCAGGATGCTTTATGGAGGGAAAATTTCAGACTACCGATATCCTTCTACTTTTGATGCAGTTGTCAATGAAGCAATTGAAAAGTATAATCTAACTGAAGAAGAAATCGTGAACAACGGCTATCGTATCTATACGGAGTTAGACCAGAATTATCAGCTAATATGCAGGTCATCTATGAAAACACGGCTCTCTTTTCCATCAGCGGAAGATGGAACTCATGCTGAGTCGGGTAGTGTTGCTTCTAGAACCAAAAACAGGAGGAGTTCGAGGAGTTGTTGGATCGTGTCGAGGAGATGATAAAGCTGGTTTCCGAAATATCAACTATGAACCCAATCAAAAAGAAGTCCAGGTTCAACTATTAGCCCTTTAGTTGTCTATACCCCAGCAGTCGAAGCTGGTTGGGCTCTAAATAAAGAGTTGGATAATCATACTATGAGTATGGTGATTACAAGGTCGATAACTAGCGCGGAATCGAAAGACATCTCGCGAAAGTGCAATGTGCCAAGCTTTGGCTGGATCCCTAGAAACCTTCCTGCGTAGCGCGGTTGGGAAAGCTTGGTATCGACAAGGCTTTTGAAGCGGCGAAAGAGTTTCGAGTCTCGACGCAGACGATGTAGATCGTGTGTGGGTGATGCTCTGGGTGGTGGCGTGGAAACCAGTCCACCAAATGGCACCCAGAGCTTATGCACGACGTTCGCCAAACGAAGGTTTACGATGCCTGGAAAGCGCATTTTGATTACACGTAGTTGAGAAATGCCAGTGGTCAGAGTCATTGCTACGCATAAAATTCTCAAAAACGAGTGATAGACAAGTCCAGCGGATAAAATGACTAGCATGATGGGAACCTTCACAAATGGTACAGGAATCAGTTCTTCACCTGATGGTTATGTAGCTGGAAAAACTGGAACGACAGAGACTGCTTTTAACCCAGAATATACGAGTGACCAATGGGTTGTTGGGTATACACCTGATGTAGTCATTAGTCACTGGCTTGGTTTAATACTTATGAAGAAAAATTATCAGAAAGATAAGCAAGAAGCACGACCGCTTTCTGGGCAGACAGACAGTTTGAGCCATAAAGCCCTTCTCAGAGCTGAAGGAAACATTACCGACTTCCAAAAAAATTAAAAAGGTGTGACAAGAATGAAAAGTCAAGTACTCAATAGTGAGTTGAAAATATGCTTCAAATTCCGTTGGTCAAGGGGTTGGGAGCCTGCAGCACTAAAAGCGGTAACACGGGTTCAGTCCGTACGGACATAGTAAATGGATGGGAAGCAGATGAAAAAAAATTAAGGTTTTCAAAAGTGTTTGACTAGTGAGAAAGCAGCTGTGATAACCTGTGTAGTTGTCACTTGAGAGGAAACCAGGTGACAGACGCTGGTGAACAAGACAGACAATGTACAAGAACTTTACAACTAAGGTTGGTACTTTGAACAATGAAAAAACAATAAATCATCAGTATGAAATGAGTGAGAACTCAAACTTTCATGGGTTGATCCACAGCTCAGAGGACGAACGGCGTGCCTAGCCATGCAAGTAGAAACGCTGAAGGAGGAGCTTGCTTCTCCGGATAGTTACGAACAGACGTGCTGTAGGTAACCTAACCTGGTAGCGGGGATATGTGGAAACGATAAGCTAATACCGCATAATGATCTTGCATGACCTCTGGCAGGTGCAAATGCATCACTACAGATGGATACCGTGTATTAGCTGGTTGGTGAGGTAACGGCTCACCAAGGCAACCGATACATAGCCGACCTGAGAGGGTGATCGGCCACACTGGGACTGAGACACGGCCCGAACTCCTGCAGGGAGGCAGCAGTGAGGGAATCTTCGGCAATGGACGGAAGTCTGACCGAGCAACGCCGCGTGAGTGAAGAAGGTTTTTCGGATCGTATAGCTCTGTTGTAAGAGAAGAACAGTGTGAGGTGGAAAGTTCACACTGTGACGGTATCTTACAGAAAGGACGACTAACTACGTGCCAGCAGCCGCGGTAATACGTAGGTCCCGAGCGTTGTCCGGATTTATTGGGCGTAAAGCGAGCGCAGGCGGTTAGATAAGTCTGAAGTTAAAGGCTGTGGCTTAACCATAGTACGCTTTGGAAACTGTTTAACTTGAGTGCAAGAGGGGAGAGTGGAATTCCATGTGTAGCGGTGAAATGCGTAGATATATGGAGGAACACCGGTGGCGAAAGCGGCTCTCTGGCTTGTAACTGACGCTGAGGCTCGAAAGCGTGGGGAGCAAACAGGATTAGATACCCTGGTAGTCCACGCCGTAAACGATGAGTGCTAGGTGTTAGACCCTTTCCGGGGTTTAGTGCCGCAGCTAACGCATTAAGCACTCCGCCTGGGGAGTACGACCGCAAGGTTGAAACTCAAAGGAATTGACGGGGGCCCGCACAAGCGGTGGAGCATGTGGTTTAATTCGAAGCAACGCGAAGAACCTTACCAGGTCTTGACATCCCTCTGACCGCTCTAGAGATAGAGTTTTCCTTCGGGACAGAGGTGACAGGTGGTGCATGGTTGTCGTCAGCTCGTGTCGTGAGATGTTGGGTTAAGTCCCGCAACGAGCGCAACCCCTATTGTTAGTTGCCATCATTCAGTTGGGCACTCTAGCGAGACTGCCGGTAATAAACCGGAGGAAGGTGGGGATGACGTCAAATCATCATACCCCTTATGACCTGGGCTACACACGTGCTACAATGGCTGGTACAACAGAGTCGCAAGCCGGTGACAGCAAGCTAATCTCTTAAAAAGCCAGTCTCAGTTCGGATTGTAGAGCTGCAGCTCGCTACACGAAGTCGGAATCGCTTCCGTAATCGCGGATCCAGCACGCCGCAGTGAATACGTTCCCGAGGCCTTGTACACCGCCCGTCACACCGAGGTTTGTAACACCGAAGTCGGTGAGGTAACCTTTTTAGAGCCAGCCGCCTAGAGGTGGGATAGATGATTGGGGGTGAAGTCGTAACAAGGTAGCCGTGTCGGAAGGTGCGGCTGGATCACCTCCTTTCTAAGGATAAGGAACTGCGCATTGGTCTTGTTTAGTCTTGAGAGGTCTTGTGGGGCCTTAGCTCCAGCTGGAGAGCGCCTGCTTTGCGCAGGAGGTCGGCGGTTTCGATCCCTTCAGGCTCCATTGGTGAGATCACCAGTAATGCACGTGAAAAGTGAATATCTATATCAAATAGTAACAAGAAAATAAGCCGAAAACGCTGTAGTATTAATAGTTCTGACTGAAAGGTCAAATAAAGGTTAAGTTAATAAAAGGCGCACGGTGGATGCGCCTTGGCACTAGGAGCCGAAGAAGGACGTGACAAACGACGATATGCCTTGGGTAGCTGTAAGTAAGCGATGATCCAGGGATTTCCGAATGGGGGAACCCAACAGGTACTACCTGTTACCCATATCTGTTAAGGATGTGAGGAGGAAGACGCAGTGAACTGAAACATCTAAGTAGCTGCAGGAAGAAAGCAAAAAGCGATTGCCTTAGTGGCGGCAGGCAGAGCAGCAGGAGGGCAAACCGAAGGTTTACTCTTCGGGGTTGTAGGACTGCAAATGTGGACTCAAAGATTATAGAAGAATGATTTGGGAAGATCAGCCAAAGAGTAAGAGCCTCGTATTTAAAAATGAGTCTTTGTACCTAGCAGTATCCTGAGTACGGCGGGACACGAGAAATCCCGTCGGAATCTGGGAGGACCATCTCCCAACCCTAAATACTCCCTAGTGACCGATAGTGAACCAGTACCGTGAGGGAAAGGTGAAAAGCACCCCGGGAGGGGAGTGAAATAGAACCTGAAACCGTGTGCCTACAACAAGTTCGAGGCCCGTTAATGGGTGAGGCGTGCCTTTAATAGAATGAACCGGCGAGTTACGATATGATGCGAGGTTAAGTTGAAGGAGACGGACCGCAGGGAAACCGAGTCTGAATAGGGCGCATTGAGTATCATCGTAGACCCGAAACCATGTGACCTACCACTGAGGCAGGTTGAAGGTGCGGTAAGACGCACTGGAGGACCGAACCAGGGCACGTTGAAAAAGTGCTTGGATGACTTGTGGGTGTGGAGAAATTCCAAACGAACTTGGAGATAGCTGGTTCTCTCCGAAATAGCTTTAGGGCTAGCGTCGACATTAGAGATTCTTGGAGGTAGAGCACTGTTTTGGGTGAGGGGTCCATCGGGATTACCAATCTCAGATAAACTCGAATGCCAATGAATTATGGTCGTGCAGTCAGACTGCAGTGCTAAGATCCGTAGTCGAAAGAAACAGCCAGACCACCAGCTAAGGTCCCAAAATAATTGTTAGAGTGGAAAAGGATGTGGGGTTGCACAGACAACTAGGGATGTTAGCTTAAAAGCGACTATTCATTCAAGAGTGCGTAATAGCTCACTGGTCAGTGACCCTGCGCCGAAAAATGTACCGGGGCTAAAACAATTTACCGAAGCTGTGGATACCTTTATGGGTATGGTAGGAGAGCGTTCTATATGTGTGATGAAGGTGTACCGTGAGGGTGCTGGAACGCATAGAGTGAGAATGCCGGTATGGTGGCGAAAGACAGGTGAGATCCTGTCACCGTAAGACTAAGGTTTCCAGGGGAAGGCTCGTCCGCCCTGGGTTAGTCAGGACCTAAGGAGAGACCGAAAGGTGTATCCGATGGACAACAGGTTGATATTCCTGTACTAGAGTATGTAGTGATGGAGGGGACGCAGTGAGGCTAACTAAAGCAGACGATTGGAAGTGTCTGTCTAAGCAGTGAGGTGTGATATTGAGGTCAAATGCTTAGTTCTATAACATTGAGCTGTGATGGGGAGCGAAGTTTAGTAGCGAAGTTAGTGACGTCACACTGCCAAGAAAAAGCTTCTAGCGTTTAAACATACTCTACCCGTACCGCAAACCGACACAGGTAGTCGAGGCGAGTAGCCTCAGGTGAGCAGAGAACTCTCGTGAGGAACTCGGCAAAATGACCCCGTAACTTCGGGAGAAAGGGGTGCTGACTTTACGTCAGTCGCAGTGAATAGGCCCAAAGCAACTGTTTATCAAAAACACAGCTCTCTGCTAAATCGTAAGATGATGTATGAGGGTGACGCCTGCCCGGTGCTGGAAGGTTGAGGGTGCTTAGGGTAACGCGAAGGTATGAATTGAAGCCCCAGTAAATGACGGCCTGTACTATAACGGTCCTAAGGTGGCAGAATTCCTTGTCAGGGTAGTTCCGACCCACACGAAAAAGCGTAATGATTTGGGCACTGTCTCAACGAGAGACTCGGTGAAATTTTTAGTACCTGTGAAGATGCAGGTTACCCGCGACAGGACGGAAAGACCCCATGGAGCTTTACTGCAGTTTGATATTGAGTGTCTGTACCACATGTACAGGATGAGTAGAGTCTATGAGATCAGGACGCCAGTTTCGAAGGAGACGTTGTTGGGATACTACCCTTGTGTTATGGCCCTCCTAACCCTGGATAGGGTTATCCCTATCGGAACGGTGTCTGACGGGCAGATTTGACTGGGGCGGTCGCCTCCTAAAAAGGTAACGGGAGGCGCCCAAGGTTCCCTCAGAATGGTTGGAAATCATTCGCAGGTGTAAAGGTATAAAGGGAGCTTGACTGCGAGAGCTACAACTCGAGCAGGGACGAAAAGTCAGGGCTTAGTGATCCGGTGGTTCCGCATGGAAGGGCCATCGCTCAACGGATAAAAAGCTACCCTGGGGATGACGAGCTATCTCCCCAAGAGTTCACATCGACGGGGAGGTTTGGCACCTCGATGTCGACTCGTCGCATCCTGGGGCTATGGTCGGTCCCAAGGGTTGGGCTGTTCGCCCGATTAAAGCGGCACATGAGCTGGGTTCAGAACGTCGTGAGACAGTTCGGTCCCTATCCGTCGCAGGCGTAGGAAATTTGAGAGGATCTGCTCCTGGTACGAGAGGACCAGAGTGGACTTACCGCTGGTGTACCAGTTGTCTTGCCAAAGGCATCGCTGGGTAGCTATGTGAGGAAGGGATAAACGCTGAAAGCATCTAAGTGTAGAAACCCACCTCAAGATGAGATTTCCATGATTTTATATCAGTGAGAGCCCTGAGAGATGATCAGGTAGATGGGTTAGAAGTGGAGGTGTGAGCACATGTAGCGGACTAATACTAATAGCTCGAGGACTTATCCAAAGTAACTGAGAATACTGAAAGCGTAAGGTTTTCTAATTGATTTGATAGATATTCAATTTTGAGTAGGTGTTACTCAGAGTTAAGTGACGATAACCTAGGAGATACACCTGTACCCATGCCGAACACAGCAGTTAAGCCCTAGAACGCCGGAAGTAGTTGGGGTTGCCCCTGTGAGATATGGAAGTCGCTTAGCTTTTATCCGCCATAGCTCAGTTGGTAGTAGCGCATGACTGTTAATCATGATGTGCCGTAGGTTCGAGTCCCTGCTGGCCGGAGTCAGATAAAGAACACCACGTGGTGTTCTTTTCTTTATCATGACTAATAGTCCGTCTCGCTCCGTAGGTGCGAGACAAATAAGCTCACCGCTATGCGGGTGCCGCATCGAGGATTGCCAAAAAACTCCAAATGCGGTGCAATAAGGTGTTCAAGCCAGTTGTAAAGCGAAGGAGAAAATAACAAGCGCAAGGCGCATAGTTTATCACACAAAGTGGATGTTATTAATATCACATTGTGTTCAGCCCTAGTATAGACGAAGTGATCTATAATCAATATCAAAGTGGTTTAGGCGAAATATTTCATCGTTTGTGCAGCTATAAGGTGTTGAAATTATCGAAGGTCATGATGCTGATCGTAACACATATGTTAAGTATTCCACCAGGGATAAGTGTTTCCAAGTTTTCATGGGGTATTTAAAGGTCAAAAGTGCACTCATGATGTTTGACAGCACGCCAACCTCCAAAACCCGTAGCGAAGTTTGGGAACCGGCATTTCTGGGCAGAAGGTTGTGCATATGGTACAGTGGTCTCAATGAGCCACAATCAGAAGTATATATTCAAGATTAAAGAAATTATCAGTGGATGATTTCTCTTCACGAGTATAAAAATTCGAGAACAGAGTAAAGCATGATATGGCACTAGATAAATTAGTGTAAAAGAATGTAGAGGATCCCTTTAGGGATAGTGGTAAGTAGTACTAAGTCTCTTTGAGGCAGGTGACGGGTGAAACAATGAGACTTGAATTGATGACCAGCGTCTTTAGGCGCTGGCTGGTAATTGGAGCTTATAGCCTGGTACCATCATCCGTTTGACGGGTGGCCATGATTTTATAAATGAGTAAACTTCTCAAAACTCAAAATTTTATTTTTGTGTCTTTAATTACCTTTTTATTTTATTTTAGTTCGTTAGCTTTAAATTCTTCTTTTATAGGATTTGAAGCTTTTTAGTCTTTTTCTGTTAGACTAGTGTTACTAATAAGAAAGGGAATTTTTTATATGCTTCAGAAATTTTATGATCGAGCATTTGTCTTTTTGAAACTAGTTGAACAAGAATATGCCTCTTTAGGCCAGAGTTGTTCAGAGTGGAATCACTTCATCTTCGTTTTTACTATATTACTTAATCCGATTTAAAATTAAAAGTGATAGGGACTTTTCTCTATATCACTTTAGAACAGCTTATCGTCTATATCTAGATAAATTATTGCAAGGTGGTACAACTCTCATCCAATAGGAGGTATCTATATCATAATTACGAACGATAGCTGTAGCTAGTTTTTTAAAAAAATATAGAATTAGCTTATAATCAAAAAGCTTCTGTATTTAGAAATGAAAGAATTTCCAAATCTTTTCTACTGTTTCTTCTTGATAAAATAGTGTTTTTCTTATAATAAATTGTAAGATATAATTGCGGGTGAAATTCCTGCCATGTATATGAGAAAGGACGAGCTCCTAGTAGCTCAGACGAAATTTATTATGACTTCAGTTGTTGTTGTAGGTACCCAATGGGGCGATGAAGGTAAAGGAAAAATTACAGATTTTCTTTCAGCCAATGCGGAAGTGATTGCTCGTTACCAAGGTGGTGATAATGCAGGTCACACCATTGTTATTGATGGTAAAAAGTTTAAGTTGCACTTGATTCCATCTGGAATTTTCTTCCCTGAAAAAATTTCAGTTATTGGAAATGGTATGGTTGTAAACCCTAAATCTCTTGTGAAAGAATTGTCTTATCTGCATGAAGAAGGTGTTACAACAGATAATCTACGTATCTCTGATCGTGCGCATGTTATTTTGCCTTACCACATTGAGTTGGATCGCTTGCAAGAAGAGGCTAAGGGTGATAATAAGATTGGTACTACAATAAAGGGAATTGGTCCAGCATATATGGACAAAGCTGCTCGTGTTGGAATTCGTATTGCGGATCTTTTGGATAAAGAGATTTTTCGTGAGCGTTTGGAACGCAATCTTGCGGAAAAGAATCGTCTGTTTGAAAAATTGTATGATAGTGAACCTATTTCATTCGATGATATTTTTGAAGAATATTATGAATACGGGCAACAAATCAAGCAATACGTGACAGATACTTCTGTTATCTTGAACGATGCGCTTGATAATGGCAAACGTGTGCTGTTTGAAGGTGCACAAGGTGTTATGTTGGATATTGACCAAGGGACTTATCCATTTGTTACTTCTTCAAACCCTGTCGCTGGTGGTGTGACAATTGGGTCTGGTGTTGGTCCAAGTAAGATTGACAAGGTTGTAGGTGTATGTAAAGCCTATACGAGTCGTGTAGGTGACGGACCTTTCCCAACGGAATTATTTGATGAAGTGGGAGATCGCATCCGCGAAGTAGGTCATGAATACGGTACAACAACTGGCCGTCCACGTCGTGTGGGTTGGTTTGACTCAGTTGTGATGCGTCATAGTCGTCGTGTATCTGGGATTACAAATCTTTCATTGAACTCTATTGATGTTTTGAGTGGTTTGGATACAGTTAAAATCTGTGTAGCCTATGATCTTGATGGTCAACGTATTGACTACTATCCAGCTAGTCTTGAACAGTTGAAACGTTGCAAACCTATCTACGAAGAATTGCCAGGTTGGTCAGAAGATATCACTGGAGTTCGTAATTTGGAAGATCTTCCTGAGAATGCGCGTAACTATGTTCGTCGTGTGAGTGAATTGGTTGGCGTTCGTATTTCGACATTCTCAGTAGGTCCTGGTCGTGAACAAACCAATATTTTAGAAAGTGTTTGGTCTTAAGAAAATTTTTAAGATTAGTTTAAGATAGGTCGGGTATACTATAGACAGTTACAAGAAGACCTCCTAACTTGTTGTAACAAATATCCTAAACTTTTCTTTTTCATAATAATCTCCCTATTAAGTCACCCCATTGGGTGGCTGCTCATAAGTCCTACTTAGGCTTCATACGACTTTTTAAGATAAAGATAGTGGATAGAAATCTCTCGACCAAGTCTCGATTTAGTAAACCTATATCTGTAAGATTTTCAACGTCTGAGTAAATTGGTTAATGTTGTGAATGGAGAAAAAGAAGTTTTGGTAAAAAGTGACTGAATCTAAAATACCAACGAAACAGTTCAATCTACTAATAAATTATAGGTGTATAACTATAACGCAAAAATGAGGGTTGGGATTTTTGGTCAACCTCTCTTCAGTGAAACTTATTTTCTTTGGGGTTTATAAGTTAGATAAAAATTAAATGTAAAGTAGCTTATTTGATAACGCGGTTTCCTGAGTTTGTCATTTTGAATTTGATGGTTCATTTCGTGCATATAAAACATCTGCTTTCAGTTTGTCTGTGATGCTACTGCCTTATTAGCTTATTTGGAGTCTACTCATATCAGCTTCTATAGGATTTCTAATTTTCCATGGTTAACTTTGCTGCAATTAAAGGGACGTAATGGTTATTTCGTTCGATATCTTATCTAGTTGATTGATAATGTAATACCGCTGAGGCCTCTGCTACTATAGGTATAATACTGAACAGTATTGTTTTATGAACTTCTAATTTTATCTCCATTTATGAAGATATGTACCCCCATAAAACATATAGAAAGTGGAGCATAAATCCAGTCGATTAGCACTATAATAATCTTGTCTGTAAAATCGGTGTTATAAGCTATCAGATTAGCTAGAATCAGAGATCATCTTAACAGATAAAAGATATCATGAATGGATCTGTTCTATTAAATTGATTTTATATGGAAACATTAAAGGTATTAAATTTTGGTTTTATCCAGTAATAACTCTAATTTCATCATTTACCACCTTTCATATTGTTTATTGTATAAATTTCAGTATATTCATTTCTTGAACTTTCTGTCTGAGTTATCCATTGTCTAGGTTCGTCGCAGTTTCTGCAGTTTTCTATCAATTTTGTTAATATTATACTCTTTTTAAAACATTGTTCTACATATCCAGCAGATTTGATACTATCTAAAAGTTAGTCACTGCTGTAAATATTTATAGAGGCTCTGTCTAGGAAAACATGCTATAATGATAGAATTGATAAGCAGGAAAAGAGAAACTACTGGATTATACAGTTAGCAGAAGAAAAAGAAGCCTTTATGAGAGGAAGCTTTGAGAGAGGCTGAGAGTTGCCTTAGAACACAGTGAAATTCTATTGGTTTGTGTGATTGTCAGGATGGAGAAATCATTGGTAGGGGCATAATAGCGCGTGAGGGATTACAGAGAGCAGTTATGCATGCGGAAGTGCAATAGAGAATGCGAACTTGAGTGAGGAGAGCTGGCGCTTGCTGGATTGCACATCTTTTGTGCACCATAGGCCCTGTGTGATGTGTGGTGAGGCGTATCAGGCTTGCCCGTATTCCAAACGTAGTCTACAGGGGCTAAAAATCAGAAATTTGGCGCCGCTGGGAGCTTGTACGATATTTTGACAGATGAGCGTCTCAATCATCGTGTAGAGGTTGAAACGGGAGTTTGGAGAGTGAGTGTGCAGGGATTATGCAGGATTTTTCCGAAATCGACGGAAAAATAATTTCTCTTTAAAAACAGAGGAATGTGGTAATAAATAGTGGAGCAACAGTTCTGCGTGAAGCGGGTCAGGGAGAATCCAGCAGCCCTAAGCGAGTGTGAATTGTGTGCTCTTTTTCGTGCTTTTTCGAATAAATAAGATAAAATAGCCTAGAATAAATGATATAGAAAAGAAAAATATGAAAATTCGTGGTTTTTGAATTGGTTTCGAGTTATACAGATGAAATTTACTACTGAAGCGTGGAGACAGCTCATGCGGCTGGCTATGACTTAAAGGTTGCGGAACGCACTGTGAGTTGCTCCGGGAGGTAGTTCTCGTCCCAACAGGGAGTCAAGGCTTATATGCAGCCGACAGAGTGCTCTATCTCTATGACCGTTCTTCAAACCCTCGTAGAAGGGATTAGTCTTGATCAACTCAGTTGGCGTTATTGATGGGGATTATTATGGCAATCCAGGAATGAGGACATATCTTTGCTCAGATGAAAAATATTACTGACCAGGAAGTGGTTCTCGAAGTTAGAGAACGTGTGGTTCAGAGCTGTCTTTATTACCATTTTAATTGCAGATGGAGATGCAGGCTGATAGGCTTGCGGACTGGTGGATTTGGATCGACTGGGCACTAGGATGAAAGATTATCTTTGTACGTCATGGGGAGACCAGATTACCGTGAGTTGAGAGGAGCGTTCCTATACAGGTTTTGGAATGGATTTGGCGTCCCACTTATCTGAGAAGGAAAGAAACAAGTTCAGCGACTTTGCCAAAAATCCCTTGCTACAATCAGCTGAAACCTACTAGTGTCTTCTGCTGGTGACGCGAGCTTTAGAAACAGCTTCTTATGCTTACGTGCCACTGGGCTATCTTTGAGAGTTGAGGCCTATATTGCACACGAATGGCAGGTCTATGAGGCAGGCATAGAAAAACTTCGAAAAAGCTAGATGTCTGTTTTTAGAAAACAAGGGGAGTTACTTCCTAATAGCCCTATTCAATATGAGACAGCTACGGAGATGGAGTCTCGATTTCTGAGAATCTGTGGCTGAAAAGTATCGAGATTGCCAGACCCGTGATAGTGGTAACTCACAACATGCTCATGCGTCAATTTGCTTTCAAATGAGAAGATTGATTTTGCCAAGTGATTGAGTGTGAGATAGAGATTTAGAAAGAGGTTTATCATCGCAAAGAAAAAAGCGACATTTGTATGTCAAAATTGTAGGTATAATTCCCCTAAATATCTGGGACGTTGTCCCAACTGTGGGTCTTGGTCTTCTTTTGTAGAAGAGGTTGAGGTTGCCGAGGTCAAGAATGCACGTGTATCCTTGACGGGGAAAAACCAAGCCCATGAAACTGGCTGAGGTGACTTCGATCAATGTCAATCGAACAAAGACCGAGATGGAGGAATTCAACCGTGTGCTTGGAAGTGGAGTAGTACCCGGAAGTCTTGTTCTCATCGGTGGGGATCCAGGGATTGAAATCAACCCTTCTCCTCAGGTGTCGACCCCAGTTGTCTCAAGTGGGGACAGTTCTCTATGTCAGTGGGGAGGAGTCTGCTCAGCAGATTAAGCTACGAGCAGAGCGCTTGGGAGATATTGATAGCGAGTTTTATCTCTATGCAGAGACCAATATGCAGAGTGTTCGAGCTGAAGTAGAAAAGAATTCAGCCAGACTTTCATCATCATCGACTCATCCAGACCATTATGTCTCCTGAGATTTCAGGGAGTGCAGGGTCAGTTTCTCAAGTGCGTGAGGTGACGCTGAGCTTATGCAACTGGCTAAGCACTAATACGTGCCATTTTTATCGTAGGGCATGTGACTAAGGAAGGAACCTTAGCGGGTCCGCGTATGTTGGAGCATATGGTGGATACGGTACTTTACTTTGAAGGGGAACGCCACCATACCTTCCGTATCCTGAGAGCAGTCAAAAACCGTTTTGGTTCCACTAATGAGATTGGCATCTTTGAGATGCAGTCAGGTGGATTGGTTGAGGTGCTCAATCCGAGTCAAGTTTTCCTAGAGGAGCGTTTGGATGGGGCTACTGGCTCGTCAATCGTTGTGACCATGGAAGGGACCCGTCCGATTTTGGCGAGGTCAGAGCTTTGGTAACACCGACCATGTTTGGGAATGCCAAGCGTACTACGACAGGTCTTGACTTCAATCGTGCGAGTCTGATTATGGCTGTTTTGGAAAAACGAGCAGGGGCTTCTCTTGCAAAATCAGGATGCTTATCTCAAATCTGCTGGTGGCGTCAAATTGGATGAACCTGCGATTGACTTGGCTGTTGCGGTTGCCATTGCTTCGAGCTACAAAGACAAGCCTACCAATCCTCAGGAATGTTTTGTAGGTGAACTGGGCTTGACGGGAGAGATTCGACGCGTGAATCGTATCGAACAACGCATCAATGAAGCGGCAAAACTGGGCTTTACCAAGATTTATGTACCCAAGAATTCCTTTGACAGGAATCACTCCACCCAAGGAAATTGAGGTCATTGGTGTAACAACGATTCAGGAAGTTCTGAAAATGGTCTTTAGCTTAATCTGTGACAAATTCTCTTAAAAATGATAAGATAGGAGAAATATTTGATTATCAAATTTTTGAGGAGAATCGTGTCGTATTTTGAACAGTTTATGCAAAGCCAATCAAACTTATAGTTTGCCCTACATGGGCAGTTAAATCTGCCACTTAAACCCAAAACCAGAGTAGCGATCGTGACCTGTATGGACTCACGTCTGCACGTTGCGCAAGCTCTAGGTTTGGCCCTTGGGGATGCTCATATCCTGCGGAATGCGGGTGGTCGAGTAACTGAGGACATGATTCGTTCACTGGTGATTTCCCAGCAACAAATGGGGACAAGAGAGATTGTGGTGCTTCACCATACAGACTGTGGAGCTCAAACCTTTCAAAATGAAAGTTTTCATGAACATTTGAAACACGAGCTCGAGGTCGATGTGTCTGATCAAGACTTTTTACCATTTCAGGATGTGGAAGAGAGTGTGAGAGAGGATATGCAATTGCTTCGAGAATCTCCACTGATTCCTGATGATGTGGTTATTTCAGGTGCTGTCTATGATGTGGATACAGGAAGTATGAGAGAAGTATACTAACTTTGTCTCGAAAAAATCCCATCCTAACATAAAAATCGATTGTTAAAATGCTAGCGATTTTTAATTTTAATATAGCTAATATAAAATAGTATAAAACAAGGGTATAAATGTTTGCTCTTGTTTTATTTTTGATTGAAAAATAAAGGAAAAAGCGCTACAATGGTAGATGGAAAATGTTGTGTAAAAAACAAGTGATACATAAATACCAGGAAATCATGTCTTTTTCTGATTTAAAAGCTGTTTGCCCTTTCTTCTAATGAGAATTGGCAGAGCGTGTGGCGCAAGAAGATTGGGATAGAGTTGGGGAAATCAAGTGTTCGTCAATTTTCAGATGGGAGATTCAGGTCAATATCGAAGAATCAATCCGTGGAAAACACGTCTTTATCCTACAATCAACTAGCTCACCTGTAAATGACAATCTGCTCGAGATTTTGATCATGGTAGATGCCTTGAAGCGTGCCAGTGCAGAATCTGTCAACGTTGTCATGCCTTACTATGGCTATGCACGTCAGGATAGAAAAGCAAGAGCGCGTGAGCCAATCACTGCAAAAACTCGTTGCAAACATGACTAGAAGTTGCTGGGGTAGATCGTTTGTTGACGATTGATTTTGCACGCTGCACAGATTCAGGGATTCTTTGATATTCCTGTAGATCACTTGATAGGGGGCTCCATTGATTGCGGACTATTTTTGAACGTCGTAGGGATGGTTGGCTCTGACTACGTGGTTGTCAGCCCAGACCATGGTGGGGGTGACTCGTAGCTCGTAAATTGGCGGGTTTTGAAAAGCTCCGATTGCGATTATTGACAAACGTCGCAGTGTAGATAAGATGAACACCAGCAGTGATGAACATTATCGGTAAGGTAGAAGGTAAGACTTGTATCTTGATTGACGATATAGATCGATACAGCTGGAACTATTTGTCATGCAGCGGACGCTCTTGCTGAAGCAGGTGCTGTTGAAGTATATGCAAGCTGTACGCACCCAGTACTTTCTGGTCCTGCTATGGATAATATCCAAAAATCAGCTATTAAAAAATTGGTTGTTTTGGATACTATCTACCTACCAGAAGAGCGTTTGATTGATAAGATTGAACAGATCTCTATTGCCCACCTCTTGGGAGATGCCATCGTTCGTATCCATGAAAAACGTCCTCTTTCTCCATTATTTAGTATCGAGAAAAAAATCTAAACTTTCACTTGAAGTAGACAGAACTCCCTAGCAGGTTTCTTTTCTTGCTAGGAGATTTTTATAGTCAAAATCTGCAAACCTTTTCAAAATATGCTATACTGAGAAAAAAGGAGGAGTTTCTATGAGTCAAGAATTTATCAATCCAGTGATGGTGTGATTCGTCAGTATCTGGCGACCAGTAAAAACGTTGGCGGTAGTGGGTTTGTCTCGACCGTGAGGAAACAACTAGTAATCGAGTGACCAAGGAAATGCAGGCTCAGGGGCTATAAAATCATTCAGTTAATCCCAAAGGCTGCAGGGTGGGGAAATCTTGGAGAAAAGGCTTATGCGAGTCTAACTGAGATCCCTTTTCCAGTGGATATTGTCAATGTATACCGACATGGCAATTTTTACCAGATGTGGCGCGTGATTTTTCTCAAGGCTGATGCTAAAATTTTTGGGCACAGCTGGGGCTTGAAAGTCTGGAGGCGGAAGAAATCTTGCGTGCTGGAGGATGCGATGACATCGTGATGAATCGCTGTATTAAGAGAGAACATACTCGCTAATTCTTGAACAATAAAAAGAGTAGCCAGTAGGCTACCTTTTTGTATATAAAATACCAATCAATGCTTGCATGCCAAGACTGAGTGAGGATGATGGCAATCCAGCAAAAAGGGCTCCAAGAAGAATGGATTTACCGCTGGATTTGACCATGGCAATTAGATTGGTTTTGAGACCGATAGCACTCATGGTCATGATAATGAGAATTTGGAGGAGGTTGTTTTGAGAGGGGTAAAGCTACTAGACACACCGAGAGAGGTAAGGAGAGTCGTTAAGAGAGAGCCAGGATAAAATAAAGGATAAAAAGTGGGAAAAACTTTTTTCAGTTGTACGCCTTGTTTATTTTTCTTGCTGGCGACTTTGCCAATGAGGAGAGGAAAAGAGTGATGGGAATAATAGCCAGGTTCGTGTGAGTTTGACAATGGTTGCAGACTCAAGGGTATTGGTATGGTAAAGACTGTCCCATGCGCTGGCTGTGGCGTTACAGAAGAAGTATCGTTGACCGCAGTTCCTGCAAAGAGGGCAAAAGCCGTCATTGGATAGGTGAAGCCAGGTTCCTAGGGTTGGAAAGATGAGCGCAGCCAAGACATTGAAGAAAAAAGATAACGGAAATGGCTTGGGCGACTTCTTTCCTTGGCCTGGATAACGAGGCGCTGTCGCGGCAACAGCAGAGCCACCACAGATAGAAGATCCCACTCCAATCAAGGTAGCTAGTTTTGTGTCTGAGTGCACGCTGGAGAGGTAGGCGACGATTAAGGAAATCGAAATGGTGGAAAGGATGACAGGGAGTGAAGATTGTCCAACTGCGAAGACTTGCGAGATATTGAGACCAAAACCGAGTAAGATAACGGCATACTGGAGCAATTTTTTGGAACTAAAGGTCAAACCTGCATCTAGTTGTTTGTAGGGTGAGAGCCAGGGGTGGAGGCATTCCAGCAAAAATTGCAAGACAGGTGCGCCCACGACGGGGAAAAATCCTCCTAGAAACCAAGAAATGATAGAAATGAGAAGGCAGGCCAAGATTCCTGCCCCATTTTGATAAAAATGACATATAAACCTCCGAAAATAAGCACTTATTATTATAGTCCTGTCGAGAAGAAAAGTAAAACAGAAGAGTGAAAAATGCGGGTTTCAGATGGATTTTTGCGGTCAGGAAGCTTTTGTAGTATAATAGTACTATGTTCTGTAAGCAAGGGGGATATCTATGGACTTAACCAAACGCTTTAATAAACAGTTAGACAAGATTCAAGTTTCCTTGATTCGCCAGTTTGACCAGGCAATTTCAGAGATTCCTGGGGTCTTGCGTTTGACCTTGGGGGAACCTGATTTTACAACGCCAGATCATGTCAAGGAGGCAGCCAAGCGAGCCATTGACCAGAACCAATCCTACTATACAGGGATGAGCGGTTTGCTGACTTTGCGCCAGGCTGCTAGCGACTTTGTAACAGAAAAATACCAATTGGACTACAATCCTGAAAATGAAATCCTGGTCACTATCGGAGCGACAGAGGCTTTATCTGCTACTTTGACGGCTATTTTGGAAGAGGGGGACAAGGTGCTCTTGCCAGCTCCTGCCTATCCAGGATATAGAACCGATTGTCAATCTGGTTGGGGCAGAGATTGTTGAGATTGATACAACTGAAAATGGTTTTGTCTTGACTCCTGAAATGTTGGAAAAGGCCATTTTGGAGCAAGGCGACAAGCTCAAGGCGGTCATTCTCAACTATCCAGCCAATCCGACAGGAATTACCTATAGTCGGGAGCAGTTGGAGGCCTTGGCAGACGTTTTACGCAAGTATGAGATTTTCGTTGTCTGTGATGAGGTTTACTCAGAATTGACCTATACTGGACAAGCCCATGTATCTCTGGGAACTATGCTGAGAGACCAGGCTATTATTATCAATGGCTTGTCTAAATCGCATGCTATGACAGGTTGGCGTTTAGGCTTTATCTTTGCTCCTGCGGGCTTTACAGCCCAGTTGATCAAGAGTCACCAATACTTGGTTACTGCCGCAAACACTATGGCTCAACATGCTGCGGTAGAAGCCTTGACAGCTGGTAAAAACGATGCGGAGCCTATGAAGAAGGAATACATCCAGCGTCGAGATTATATCATCGAGAAGATGATTACTCTTGGTTTTGAGATTACCAAACCAGATGGGGCCTTCTATATCTTTGCTAAGATTCCAGCGGGCTACAATCAAGATTCCTTTGCTTTTCTGAAGGATTTTGCTCAGAAGAAGGCCGTTGCCTTTATCCCTGGTGCCGCCTTTGGGCGTTACGGAGAAGGCTATGTGCGCCTGTCCTATGCAGCCAGCATGGAAACGATCAGAGAGGCCATGAAACGACTTGAGGAGTACATGAGAGAAGCATGATTCAGTCTATCACGAGTCAAGGCTTGGTGCTCTACAATCGTAACTTTCGTGAGGATGACAAGCTAGTCAAGATCTTTACCGAGCAGGCAGGCAAGCGCATGTTTTTCGTCAAACACGCTGGCCAGTCCAAACTAGCTCCTGTTATTCAGCCCTTGGTGTTGGCACGGTTTCTCTTACGAATCAATGATGACGGCCTTAGCTACATCGAGGACTACCATGAGGGTGATGACCTTTCCCAAGATTAATAGTGATCTCTTTGTCATGGCCTATGCGACCTATGTGGCTGCTCTTGCAGATGCTAGTTTGCAGGATAATCAGCAGGATGTTCCCTTGTTTGCTTTCTTGAGGAAGACTTTGGAGTTGATGGAAGCAGGGGATAGATTATCAGGTTTTTAACTAATATTTTTGAAATTCAAATCTTGACCCGATTTGGGATTAGTCTCAATTTTAATGAGTGCGTCTTTTTGCCATCGGGTGGGTCAGGCCTTTGACTTTTCTTTTTAAATATGGAGCCTGCCTTTGCCCAGAGCATTATCATGAAGATGAGACGTTGCCATCTCTCAATCCCAATATCCATATCTGCTCAAGTCAATTTCAGGCTGTGATTTTGGAAACCTTGGAGACTATTTCGCTTGGGCAGAAATCAAGCAAGAGCTACGCCAATTTATGGATCAACTCTATGAAGAGGTACGTTGGGATTCACCTAAAATCAAAGAAATTTATTGATTCCCTGGCGAGATGGGACAATTACTAAAGAGGAAACAAATGACTCACAGTAGATGCTATGGGGGCGATTACGCGCTCAAGCCATCGTTGAGGTGTTAATCAAGCCTAGCTGACTTTTCAGATATTGAGATTCAACTTTATGGAGATGAAAGCAAGATCAAGCAATATCTAACAGCGACAGAGCGTATCAGTATTATCCATACGGATGAGAAAAATTGACTCAGATGATGAGCCGACAAAAGCTATCCGTAAGAAGAAAAATGCCCAGCAGTGGTATTGGCGGCTAAAGCTGTCAAGAGGAGAAGCAGACGCTCATCCTCTGCACGCAGGCAACTTTGCAGGTGCCTTGTTGGCAGCAGGATTCTTCATTGTAGGTCTATCAAAGAATATCGAGTCGTCAGGACTCATGTCTACCTTGCCGACGATTGATGGCAAAGGGGACTTTGACATGCTAGATCTCGGTGCCCAATACGGAAAATACGGCCCCAACACCTGTATCAATATGCTGTCCTGGGTTCCTTCTACGCGAAAATGTTCGTGGAATTTTCGAAACCACGTGTTGGTTTTGCTCAACAATGGAACAGAAAGCAGCGAGAGATCCCCTTGCAGCGAAACATACGACTTGCTAGTAGCTGATGAAAGTTTGAACTTTGTCGGAAATGTGGAAGCGCGTGATCTGATGAATGGCGTTGCGGATGTTGTCGTAACAGATGGTTTCACAGGGAAACGCTGTTCTCAAATCTATCGAAGGGACTGCTTTGGGAATCATGGGCTTACTTAAAAATGCTATTACAGGTGGTGGACTTCGAGGCGAAGCTAGGTGCTCCTACTTCTCAAGGATAGTCTTAAGGGTTGGAAGACACGCTCAACTATTCAGATGTTGGAGGGGCAGTTTTGTTTGAGTGTCAGGCGCAGTTGCTGAAAACTCATGGCTCAAGTGATGCCAAGGCTGTGTACAGTACGATTCGCCAGATTCGTACCATGCTCGAAACAGACGTAGTTGCTCAGACTGCGCGTGAATTTTCAGGAGAATAAAAAGATGACAGAAAAAGAAATTTTTGACCGTGTTGTAACCATTATCCAAGAGCGACAGGGAGAAGACTTTGTCGTGGCAGAAGCCTTGAGTTTGAAAGACGACCTAGATGCAGACTCAGTAGACTTGATGGAGTTCGTCCTAACGCTAGAAGATGAATTTGGTATCGAGATCAGCGATGAGGAAATCGACCAACTTCAAAGCGTAGCGGATGTAATCAAAACCATTAAAGGTAAAATATAGCAAAAAGCAACATGCAAGTCATGTTGTTTTTTTTGAAGAAAGAAGAAATTTGAAACATTTTTGTAGAAATTGCGAATATAGAGATGAGACAGAAAAAAGGAGGACAGTTTATGTACATGCCAATCTTGTATCCATGGTTAATTAGTGGTTTTTAAAATAAAAATAAAATAGTTAGTTCATTTTTCGAATTGTTTTTCGAATAGATAGAGTGAGGAAAAAGGAAGGAGACTACGTGATGTATTTACCAATCTTTATTGCCATGGTTTATTCAAATGGTATTTTAAAAATAAATGAACAGGAAGGAGAAAAAGATTTCAGTAATTTATCCAATCTGATTTTTAAAAATGGTTTAAGAGCTAGAAGTCGTAAACCAAAAATAGAAATAAAGGAGAAAAAGATGACAAATTTTGACAAAATGGAACAAAACTTTCTAGCTCTCACGGAAGAAGAGTTAATGGATGTGGATGGGGTTCTGTTACTGCTGTGGTAGTGAGGCATCTTACTTATGACGGTATTGCTGGGGATACTTTTGTAGTGATAATAGGAGGATAAAATGAATATGAATAATTTAAATAATTGGACAGAGTTGACAGAAGACGAATTTGATGAGATACTGATGGAGGCGTGATCACAATAGCTACTATTGGTATTGGAGTGACTATTTTTCCTTGGCGGTAGATTAATCAGGCAAGATTTAAAACGTAAGTTTGGATAAAAAGTGATTAGGTATGAAAAATCGAAAAAAATTTAATAGGCGTGACTTTTAATCATTTTTGAGTACTCTGTGTGCTAGGTGATTTAAATGTAATTACCTTTTAAAGTTGATCAGTATGTAGGCTTGGAATTATGGATTCCGATCCTTATTTTAATGATGAGTTATTTGGATTCAAGCAAAAACAAGGTTTAAAGAGAACTATTGTTAGTGTGTGGCAAATACTATTGAATAGTCATCTTTTAGTTACTACCAATAAAAATGGAGAAATAAATGAAGATTTCAAGAAAATTTTCAGTAATTATTATATCAGCTCAGGAATAGTAGGGCTTTTTGGTTGGAGATAGCTATTGGATTAGCTAGTATTATTCAAAAGGAGAGAGAAAAATGAAAAACTGGATGAAAAATTTGACATCATGACAGAAGCAGACTTATCTGTCACTGAGGGAAGGCTTCATTGTTACTACTTCCACAGCAATAGCTTGGGGTGTATTAGGAGTAGCTTCTATATGTATGGGCGTTATCTAGGAAGTAGACGCTAAGCTAAAAATTTGGGATAAAGTATGTAAGGGAAATCAATTATGAATCACAACTTAATCTCAATACACTCTTGCCTAAATTAGCCACTATAGTTCCTTTGTTGGCAATAGCTCTTAATCTCGCTCCATGTGATTCGTACAGGTTCATTAGTATCCTTTGATTGCAATGGACTTTAGTTAGCTTGCTTGCTTCGGGCTATTTTGGTATTTTTTTGCAAAAGATTTGTCAAAAGATAATCAAAACCATAAATGATGAATCTGAATGAAAAGGATTTTGTGCATGTGAATGGCGGAGTTTTTCCGCCTTTCTTATCAGGTAAATAGGAGTCTACCATGAAACAATTCTTATTAGGATTTGCTGAGGGTATTTTATCGCATCGCTCATTATCTACATCGTAACGTATTTGATTTTGAAAAATTCGATCAATACCCTATTTTTATCCAGAAACCTATCCGATTCTACTTGGTTTGTTTTTATCTAGGATACAAGTACAAAACAAAAAGAAAAGTAAAATTGAGAATTGATGGACCATCAGATTGAGTTTAAGATGAAAGTCGCTCAATTGCTACAAAAAAGCTGACAGAGGTTACTGTATTGTTTTAGCTCTATGGCTTATCTAATTATTAGAATCATGGCTGATGTAAACAAAATAAATCTACCTACATGGTTTGAATATTCTGATATACCTACGATTTCATTATTCTTGATGGCCTTCATCTTACTTTATAGAAGTGAAGAAAAGATGACAGGTAGTGACAACATGAGTCGGATCTCTGTACCTCCAGCAAGAAGAGTAATCTTGGAGAATGTTGAGGTGTTAAGACCAATGAACCATAATCTGCATTTAGTGAGGAAGGTGTCCGTATGTTAAAAAGAAGTGATCTTATTAGGGGTCTTCTACTAGTACGCATTGTACTTTCTATCCTTCAAGTTTTAATGGACTATAGGCTGTTACCAGGGAAGTATAGTGTAAATTTCATGAAGTCTCAGACTTATTCTCTTATCCCCTACTACTTTTAATCATTTACATAGCGGTAAAATACCATACTATTCTCCAAAAGAAAAGTAAAGAAAGTAATGAGAACCGAAATGAATAAGATTTTAGAAATCCTTCATTGTATTTATTTTTCTATTTTTAATAGAATATTCTCATCTTTACGATACTAGCAACTCTTGGATTTCAGGTGACAATGAGTGAAAGTAGTTATCTGGTACCCCTGTGTTTTCGTTTATCGTTTTATATACCATTCATAAAAGAGGTGGGAAAAGTGAAATCGTGTAATTGAATGATCTAGGCAGGACTCTTGTTCTGCCTATTTTCTTTGACAAAAAGTGCTGTTTAGGCGTGGATATTGTTTTTTCAGAAATAATTTTCCGATTTCTTCTTCGTTTGGTTAAAATAATCTCACAAAGTTTTTAAGAGATTGTTAGAAAAAGGAGATGGATATGAAATTTTGGGGAAAAGGCACTATCGTCCTCAGGTGGATCAGATGGATTGCGGCGTGGCTTCCTTGGCCATGGTATTTGGTTACTACGGTAGTTATTACTCCTTGGCTCATCTACGAGAACTAGCTAAGACGACCATGGATGGGACGACTGCTTTGGGTCTTGTAAAGGTGGCAGAGGAAATTGGTTTTGAAACGCGGGCTATCAAGGCGGATATGACACTCTTTGACCTGCCAGATTTGACCTTCCCGTTTGTGGCTCATGTGCTCAAGGAAGGGAAAATGCTCCACTATTATGTGGTGACAGGTCAGGATAAGAAGGCAATCCATATCGCTGATCCAGATCCCAGTGTTAAGCTGACCAAGATTTCCCGTGAGCGATTTGCGCAAGAGTGGACAGGGGTCAGTCTCTTTATGGCGCCATCTCCGGACTATAAACCTCATAAGGAGAAAAAACAGGAGCTCCTATCCTTCTTGCCCATCTTACTTAAACAGCGTGGGTTAATTACCAATATCGTCCTAGCGACACTCTTGGTGACCCTAATCAATATTGTCGGCTCCTACTATCTTCAGTCCATCATTGATAGTTACGTGCCAGACCAGATGCGATCGACGCTGGGTATTATCTCTATTGGGCTGGTCATCGTCTATATCCTCCAGCAGATTTTGTCCTACGCGCAGGAATATCTCCTACTAATCCTTGGGCAACGCTTGTCGATTGACGTGATTTTGTCTTATATCAAGCATGTTTTTCACCTGCCGATGTCCTTTTCGCGACACGCAGGACAGGAGAAATCGTGTCTCGTTTTACAGATGCCAACAGTATCATTGATGCGCTGGCGTCGACCATTCTGTCGATTTTCCTAGATGTGTCGACGATTTTGATTATCTCGCTGGTCTTGTTTTCACAAAATATGACACTCTTTTTCATTAGTCTACTTGCGCTTCCCATCTATACAGTGATTATCTTTGCCTTTATGAAGCCTTTGAAAAAGATGAATCAGGACACTATGGAAGCCAATGCGGTTCTGTCTTCTTCTATCATCGAGGACATCAATGGTGTGAGACCATTAAGTCTTTGACCAGTGAAAGTTCACGCTATCAAAAGATTGACAAGGAATTTGTAGCTTATCTGAAAAAATCCTTTACCTATAGTCGAGCAGAAAGTCAACAAAAGGCTCTTAAAAAGCTTGCTCAGCTCCTGCTCAATGTTGCCGTTCTCTGGATGGGAGCAGTTCTCGTCATGGATGGAAAAATGAGTTTAGGGCCAGCTGATTACCTATAATACTTTTGCTTGTTGCTACCAATCCTTTGGAAAATATCATACCTGCAAACCAAGCTCCAGACAGCGCAGGTTGCCAATAATCGCTTAAATGAGGTTTATCTAGTAGCTTCGGAGTTTGAGGAGAAGAAAACAGTCGAAGATTTGAGTATGATGAAAGGAGATATGACTTTCAATCAGGTTCACTACAAGTATGGCTATGGTCGAGATGTTTTGTCGGATATCAATTTGACCATTCCGCAAGGTTCTAAAGTGGCTTTCGTGGGAATTTCAGGATCAGGCAAGACAACTTTGGCCAAGATGATGGTTAATTTTTACGATCCAAGTCAGGGGAGATTAGTCTGTGGTGTCAATCTCAATCAGATTGATAAAAAGGCCTGCGCCAGTACATCAACTATCTGCACTCAACAGCCCTATGTCTTTTAACGGAACGATTTTGAGAATCTTCTCCTTGGAGCCAAGGAGGGGACGACCCAGGAAAGATATCTTACGGGCGGTTGAATTGGCAGAGATTCAGGAGATAATGAGCGCATGCCACTGAATTATCAGACAGAATTGACTTCGGATGCTGGAATTTCTGGTGGGCAGCAGCAGAGAATCGTCTGCGCGTGCTCTCTTGACGGATGCACCTGTCTCTGATCTTGGACGAGGCGACCAGCAGTTTGGATATTTTGACAGAGAAGCGGATCGTGGATAATCTCATGGCTAGATAAGACCTTGATTTTCATCGCCCATCGCTTGACCATTGCAGAGCGGACAGAGAAGGTTGTTGTCTTGGATCAGAGCAAGATTGTCGAAGAGGGTACCCATGCAGACTTTCGCTTGCACAGGATGGCTTTTACGCCCATTTGCGAATAGCTAGAAAGAGGAGAGATGAAACCAGAATTTTTAGAAAGTGCGAGGTTTTATAATCGTCGTTACCATAATTTTTCCAGTCGGGTGATTTTACCTATGTCACTTTACTGCTCATGTTTTACTGGGATTTGCAGTTTTTGCAGAGAAAGAGATTAGTTTATCTACAGAGCGACAGTCGAACCTAGTCGGATTATTGCAATATCCAGTCGACTAGCAATCAACATCGTGGTCAAACATTATCTGGAAGAAAACAAGTTGGTCAAGCAGGAGGAACTACCTCGTTCAGTACCAGCAAGGGCGGAGGCTGTCAGGTAGAGGCATATGCCAGTCAATTGGAGATGCTAAAGGATCAGCAGTTGGGGTGTTGCAATCCAGTTTGAAAAGAGGGAGCGATCAACTTTCAGAGGCGGATAAGTTTTGGTTATCAGGAGATGTTTAGACTATCTCAGCGTAACTAGTAGTCTTAGGAGCAATGCTTTCGCAGCAAATGCCAACATCTCCTCGCAGAATGCAGCAGCAAAAGTCAGAGCTGAGCTGAGATTGGCAATCATTTATCAGCCAAACAGAGGATAAAAATCCGAGACTACAAAACAGCTAAGTCGGCGATTGAAAAGGAGATCAACTGAGATGGTCAGAATCAGCCTACTCTTTTTATCAGACCTATAAAAACCAAGGTGAAGAAGATCCGCAAGCTAAATCGCAAGTTATTGCGCAAGTGGATGCTCAAATTGCCCAGCTAGAGTCTAGTCTAGCTACGTATCGTGTGCAGTATGCGGGATCTAGAGCTCAACAGGCCCACGCAACGGGACTGGATAGTCAACTGGAATCACTCCAGTCTCAGCACTTAGTTAAAGTCGGTCGGGAATTAACTCTTTTGGATCAGGAAAAATTTTGGAGGCGGAATCGGGTAAGAAAGTCCAGGAGGTCTCCCCGATAAGGGAAGATTACAGCAAGTGAGGATGGGGTACTTCACCTCAATCTGGAGACTAGCGATTCTACCATGGTCGCAGAAGGAACCCTGCTAGCCCAACTCTACCCATCCTTGGAAAAAGAAGGAAAAACCAAACTCACAGCCTATCTCAGTTCAAAAGATGTTGCTAGAGTCAAGATTGGGGATTCTGTCCGTTATACTACGACTAATGATGCGAAGAATCAAATTTTCCTGGATTCCAGGATTACAGAAGTATTGATGCGACAGCTACAAAGACTCGAACAAAGGAAATTTCTTTTAAAATTGAGGCGAGACTAATTTAACTTCGGAGCAGGCTGCAACACTTCGTTATGGTTTAGAAGCCGCCTGCAGATGATCACAGGGAGAAAAGCTATCTCCGTTATGGGATCAATTTTTGAATAAAGGGTAATATTCGTGTTTTTCAGAGGATAAATGATTTTTAAAACTGTAAGAAGAGTTCATCTGCAGTACCATGTTTAAAAATAGGGAAACGTTATTTATTCGTAAAAACCCTTGAATTTTTCATACTTTTGTGGTAGAATGTGCTCAAGTAAAACGAAAGGCGAACTTTAAAATGTCAAAACAACTGATCTATTCGGGAAAAGCCAAGGATATCTATACAACTGAGGATGAAAATCTCATTATTTCAACTTACAAGGACCAGGCGACTGCTTTTAACGGTGTCAAGAAAGAGCAGATTGCGGGCAAGGGGTCTTGAATAATCAGATTTCATCTTTTATTTTTGAGAATTAAATGTGGCTGGTGTAGCGACTCACTATGGAGAACTTTCGGACACGGAACAACTCAATAAAAGGTATGAGATTATTCCTCTAGAGTTGTGCTCCGCAACTACACGGCTGGATCCTTTTCAAAACGTTTTGGCGTAGAAGAAGGTAGTGCATTTGAGACTCCAATTGTCGAATTTTACTATAAAAATGATGATTTGGATGATCCCTTTATCAATGACGAGCATGTGAAATTCCTTAAAATTGCGGATGACCAGCAGATTGCTTACTTGAAAGAAGAAACCCGTCGATATCAATGAACTTTTTGAAGGCTTGGTTTGCATGAGATTGGTCTTAAATTGATTGACTTTAGCTAGAGTTCTGGTTTTTGACAAGGATGGCAATATTATCTTGGCTTGACGAATTTTCACCAGATAACTGCGACTTTTGGGACGCTGATGCAACCTACATGGATAAGGATGTGTTTCCGTAGAGGTCTCTGGAGAATTGACAGATGTTTATGAGATTGTCTGGGGAGAAGGTCAGGAATTGAAATAACAACCTAAAAGGATGTTTTGGAATATTGCAAGAGCTGAAATAAAAGGAACAAGAATTGATGGATAAACGTATTTTTGTTGAGAAAAAGCTGATTTTCAGGTTAAATCAGAGAGTTTGTGTAAGGGAGCTCCAGCATAACTTGAGTCTTTCAACTTTAGAAAAGTATCGCATTGTGCAGGTTTACTGGATGTCTTTGACTTTGGCAGAGGACTTGTTTGCACCTGCAGAGAAGCACGTCTTCTCGAGCAGGTGACTCGACCATGTTTTAGACCGAGCGGTTGTGCAGGCGGATCTCACAACTACTGCTTTCTTGCCATTGAAAGCTTGCCAGGGCAGTTTGACCAGCGTGCAGCTTCTTCACGGAAGCCTTGCTTTGCTAGGGAAGTTCGGAGTGATGTGACGAGTCAGCACAGCCCGCAACTGATACTTGGTTAATAAAGATATTGATGCAACTGAGTTGGAAGCGGTCAAGAACTACTTGCTCCAATCCAGTTGATTCTCGTTTTCAAGGACATTACGATAGGGATTGCCAAGCAGGATTTTCAGAGTCAGACAAGACCATTCCAAAATTGACCTTCTTTGAAAGCTATACGGCAGAAGACTTTGCCCTGCACAAGGCCGAGCAAGGATGGCCATGGAAGTGGATGATTTGCTCTTTGATCCAAGACTACTTCAAGTCAATCAGGCGTGCTAACTGAGGACAGAGCTCAAGGTTTTGGATACTTACTGAGTCTGACCACTGCCGTCACACGACTTTTGAGACAGAGTTGAAACAGATTGATTTCTCAGCTTCTAAATTCCAAAAGCAATTGCAAGCGACTTATGACAAGTATATTGCTATGCGTGATGAGTTGGGACGTTCGGAGAAACCACAAACCTTGATGGATATGGCGACTATTTTCGGTCGTTATGAGCGAGCTAATGAGGCGTTTGGACGATATGGAAGTGTCGACGAAATCAATGCCTGCTCGGTTGAAATCGAAGTGGATGTCAATGGTGAGAGAGAACCTAGCTCCTTATGTTTAAAAACGAAACCCACAATCACCCAACGGAAATTGAGCCATTTGGTGGAGCGGCTACCTGTATCGGTGGAGCCATTCGTGATCCGTTGTCAGGCCGTTCCTACGTTTACCAAGCCATGCGTATCTCAGGTGCGGGTGATATTACAGCTCCGATTTCAGAAACGCGTGCTGGGAAATTGCCACAACAAGTCATTTCTAAAACAGCGGCTCACGGTTACTCTTCTTATGGGAACCAGATTGGTCTTGCGACGACTTACGTTCGTGAATACTTCCACCCAGGATTTGTAGCCAAACGCATGGAGCTTGGTGCCGTTGTTGGTGCAGCTCCCAAGGGCAATGTTGTCCGTGAAAAACCAGAAGCGGGAGATGTGATTATTCTTCTCGGTGGTAAGACAGGACGTGATGGTGTCGGTGGTGCGACAGGCTCTTCTAAGGTTCAAACGGTTGAGTCTGTGGAAACTGCTGGTGCAGAGGTTCAAAAAGGGAATGCCATCGAAGAACGCAAGATTCAACGTCTTTTCCGCAATGGTGATGTCACTCGTCTCATCAAGAAATCCAACGATTTTGGTGCTGGTGGTGTCTGTGTGGCCATCGGTGAATTGGCAGACGGTCTTGAAATTGACCTCAACAAGGTTCCTCTTAAATACCAAGGGTTGAACGGTACAGAAATTGCCATCTCTGAATCGCAAGAACGGATGGCGGTCGTGGTTCGTCCTGAGGACGTAGATGCCTTCGTTGCAGAATGTAACAAAGAAAATATTGATGCTGTTGTTGTGGCAACAGTGACTGAAAAACCAAATCTTGTCATGCACTGGAATGGTGAAACGATTGTTGACTTGGAACGTCGTTTCCTTGATACAAACGGTGTGCGTGGTCGTCGATGCCAAGGTGGTGGACAAGGATGTCAAGCTTCCAGAAGAACGATCAACAAGCACTAACACACTTGAAGCAGATACCCTTGCGGTTCTATCTGATCTCAACCATGCGAGTCAAAAAGGCTTGCAAACTATCTTTGACTGTTCGGTCGGTCGTTCAACGGTCAATCACCCACTTGGTGGTCGCTACCAACTCACACCAACTGAGGCATCTGTGCAGAAATTGCCAGTTCAGCACGGTGTGACTCACACTGCGTCTGTCATGGCCCAAGGATTTAACCCTTATGTGGCAGAATGGTCTCCATACCACGGTGCGGCTTATGCGGTTATCGAAGCAACTGCTCGTTTAGTGGCTGCTGGTGCAAACTGGTCCAAGGCTCGCTTCTCATACCAAGAGTATTTCGAGCGCATGGACAAGCAAGCTGAGCGTTTTGGTCAGCCAGTAGCAGCTCTCCTAGGGCTCTATCGAAGCCTAAATCAACTTGGCTTGCCATCTATCGGTGGGAAGGACTCTATGTCTGGTACCTTTGAAGAATTGACCGTACCGCCAACCTTGGTTGCCTTTGGGGTGACGACGGCAGATAGCGTAAAGGTCCTCTCTCCCGAGTTCAAGAATGTTGGTGAAAACATCTACTACATTCCAGGTCAAGCCCTCTCTGCAGAGATTGATTTTGACTTGACTAAGTCTAACTTTGCTCAATTTGAAGCTATCCAAGCTGAACACAAAGTAACATCTGCATCAGCTGTTAAATATGGTGGTGTCCTTGAAAAGCTTGGCTCTCTGCCTTTGGGAACCATATCGTGCAGAGGTGACCTTGCCTGAACTTGAGACAGTCTCTGACAGCTCAATTGGGGCAGTTTGTCTTCACATCTCTCAGAAATTGCTGGAGTGGAGAAGATTGGACAAACGAAAGCAGACTTTTACATTGACTGTCAGCGGTGAAGCTAGATGGACTAAACTTGACAGTAGCTTCCATAGGAAATTGGAAGAAGTTTACCCTACTAACTTGCCTCAAGCTAAAGAACGGGTAGAAGTTCCAGCTGTCACTTCTAACGCAGTCATCAAAGCCAAAGAAACTATTGAAAACCCATGGGTTTTACATCCCAGTCTTCCCAGAACCAACTCAGAATATGACTCAGCCAAGAGCCTTTGAAAAGAAGGTGCAGAGAGTTAACTTGGTGCCATTCGTGACCACTCAATGAAGAAGCTATTGCCAGTCAGTTGAAACCATGAGTTTGACAACATCGACAAGGCTAACATTCTCTTCTTTGCAGGTGGTTTCTCAGCTGCGGATGAGCCGGATGGATCAGCTAAGTTTATTGTCAATATCCTGCTCAATGAAAAAGTGCGTGTAGCGATTGATAGCTTTATCGTTCGTGGTGGCTGATTATTGGTATCTGTAATGGATTCCAAGCTCTTGTCAGATCAGGTCTTCTTCCATACGAGTAGCCTCGAGGATGCAAGCAGCACTAGTCCAACCCTCTTCTACAATGATGCCAACCAGCACGTGGCCAAGATGGTGGAAACTCGGATTGCCAACCAACTCACCATGGTTGGCTGGTGTGCAAGTGGGCGATATCCACGCCATTCCAGTATCACACAGTGAAGGGAAATTTGTTGTGACAGCTGAGGAATTTGCGGAGCTCCGTGACAATGGTCAAATCTTTAGTCAATACGTTGATTTTGACGGCAAACCAAAGTATGGACTCTAAGTACAATCCGAATGGTTCTGTAAATGCCATCAGAAGGAATCACTAGCAAGAGCGGTCAAATTATCGGTAAAATGGGACACTCAGAACGTTATGAAGACGGTCTCTTCCAAAAACATCCCAGGAAATAAAGACCAGCACCTGTTCGCATCGGCGGTTAAATACTTTACTGGAAAAATAAGATTTGCGGTTTTTGATAGACAATATCCGTAATGTAAAAAGCCAGGTAGCTCAGCTCTTGGTGCTACACAAAATATTAGGTATAAAAATGACATACAGAAGTAAAAATCTCTTAATGAAGAAATGTGGTGTTTTTCGGTATCTGGGGACATCCAGATGCTGCGAAAATGAGCCTATTTTGGCTCCACAGTCTTCAGCACCGTGGTCAGGAGGGCAGGAATCCTCTCAATGACCAGGGCAACTCAAAAGCGCCATCGTGATATGGGGCTTTTATCAGAAGTGTTCAGAAATCCAGCTAATTTGGATAAACTGACTGGAACGAGTGCGATTGGGCATGTGCGTTATGCGACTGCTGCTGCGAAAGCTTCTGTGGATAACATCCAGCCCTTCTCTTCGCTTTCATGATATGCAGTTTTGGGCTAGCTACAACGGAAACCCTGACCAATGCCGAATCGCTCAAGAAAAGAATTGGAACAAAGAGGTGCTATTTTCAGTTCAACTCGGACTCGGAAATCTTGGCACACCTCATTCGTCGCAGTCACAATCCGAACTTGATGGGCAAAAATCAAAGAGGCGCTCAGCCTTGTCAAAGGTGGATTTAGCTTATATCCTGCTGTTTGAGGACAAGTTGATTGCTGCGCTTGATCCTAATGGTTTCCGTCCACTTTCTGGGAGAAAATGGCCAACGGAGCGGTGGTGGTTTCGTCAGAAACCCTGTGCTTTTGAAGTCATTGCGTGCCGAGAGTGGATTCGTGATGTGAAACCAGGGAAATTGTGATTATGGATGACAATGGGATTCAGTATGATAGCTATGACATGAATACCCAGTTGGCGATTTGCTCTATGGAGTATATCTACTTTGCCCGCCCTGACTCCAATATCCATGGTGTCAATGTCGCATACAGCTCGTAAGAGAATGGGAGCGCAACTAGCGCGTGAATTCAAGCATGAGGCGGATATTGTGGTCGGTGTGCCAGATTCCTCAGCTCAGCGCAGCCATGGGTTACAGAAGAATCTGGTCCCAAATGAAATGGGGCTGATCAAAAACCAATACACGCAACGCCTCTATCCAACCGAGCTCAAGAATTGCGGGAGCGAGGGCCTGGATGAAACTGTCTGCCGTTTCGGAGTGTTGTCAGAAAGACAAACGTGTGTGGTTATGATTGATGATTCCATTGTTCGTGGGACCAGCCTCTCGCCGTATCGTTCAGCTTTTTGAAAGAAGCAGGTGCTTCTGAGGTTTACGTTAGCTGTGAGGTCCTGCGCTAGCTTATCCATGTTTCTACGGGATTGATATCCAGACGCGTCAGGAGCTGATTGCGGCTAATCATAGCAGTCGAAGAACCCTGCAAATCATTGGTGTGGATAGCCTGACCTATCTTTCGATTGATGGCATGATTGATTCGATTGGGATTGAAACAGATGCGCCGAACGGTGGTCTCTGTGTCGCTTACTTTGACGGTGACTACCCAACTCCTCTCTACGACTATGAGGAAGAATATCGTAGAAGTTTGGAAGAAAAGACCAGTTTTTACAAATAGGCGGATAACGATTTTCCATTAAAGGAAAGGAATGAACAAAATGACGAATAAAAATGCTTATGCCCAGTCGGGTGTGGATGTTGAAGCGGGTTATGAAGTTGTTGAACGGATCAAAAAGCACGTAGCTCGTACGGAGCGTGCAGGTGTCATAGGGAACTCTGGGTGGTTTCGGTGGCATGTTTGACCTTTCAAAGACGGGGATCAAAGAACCCGTCTTGATCTCAGGGACTGACGGTGTCGGAACTAAGCTCATGTTGGCTATCAAGTATGACAAGCACGATACCATCAGGCAGGACTATGTGGCTCATGTGTCAATGATATCAGCCGCTGCAGGTGCGGGCACTCTCTCATTTCCTCGACTATGTGGCGACAGGGAAGAATGAACCGCTAGCTAGAACAGAGTCGTTGCTGGTGCCAGCAGAAGGCTGTGTCGCAGGCAGGCGCTGCCCTCATCGGTGGGGGAACAGCTGAAATGCCTGGTATGTATGGCGAAGATGACTACGACTTGGCTGGATTTGCGGTTGGCGTGGCTGAAAAATCTCAAATCATTGAGCGGTTCAAAAAGTGGCAGAAGGTGATGTTCTTCTCGGACTTGCTTCAAGTGGGATTCACTCAAATGGTTACTCACTCGTTCGTCGTGTCTTTGCCGACTATACAGGTGAGGAAGTTTTTGCCAGAATTGGAAGGCAAGAAACTCAAGGATGTTCTTCTTGGAGCCAACTCGTATCTATGTCAAGGCTGTATTACCACTCATCAAGGAAGAGTTGGTCAATGGAATTGCCCACATCACAGGTGGTGGATTTATCGAGAATGTCCCTCGTATGTTTGCGACTGACCTAGCTGCTGAGATTGAGGAAAGCAAAGTTCCAGTGCTTCCGATTTTCAAGGCTCTTGAAAAATACGGTGAAATCAAGCATGAAGAAATGTTTGAAATCTTCAATATGGGTGTGGGACTCATGCTGGCAGTTAGCCCTGAAAATGTAGGTCGCGTCAAGAATTGTTGGATGAACTAGTCTATGAAATTGGTCGCATCGTCAAGAAAGAAAACGAAAGTGTCATCATCAAATGAAAAATAGCGGTTTTTGCATCTGGTAATGGCTCAAATTTTTCAGGTGATTGCTGAAGAATTTCCAGTAGAGTTTGTCTTTTTCAGACCATCGTGATGCCTAGTGTGATCGAGCGTGCAGAAAAAGCTCGGCGTCCTGTCCTATGCTTTTGAACTCAAGGAATTTGAGAACAAGACAGACTACGAAGCAGCTCTTGTCGAACTCTCTGGAGAGCACCAGATTGACTTGTTTGCTCTAGCGAGGCTACATGAAAATCGTTGGGCTAACCTATTGGCGGCTTATGAAGGTCGAATCATCAACATTCATCCAGCCTACCTGCCCCGAATTTCCAGGAGCTCATGGGATTGAGGATGCTTGGAATGCAGGGGTTGCTCGAGAGCAGCGTGACCATTCACTGGGTAGACTCCGGTGTGGACACAGGCAAGGTCATCAAAACAAGTCCGTGTGCCACGTCTAGCTGATGATACCATCGAGCTTTGAAACTAGGATTCATGAAGCAGAGTACAAGTTGTATCCAGAGTGCTGGATAGCTTGGGGTGGAGAGAGATAAGAAGTAAATCAAGTTTTGATTGCGCAATCTTGCTAGGGAAAAAATGATTGAACTGAAATTGGTAGATGAGAGCAGTTTTCGGGCAGTGCTGGATTTGAAAATATCAGAAGCTGATGAACGAGCACGTTTCGTAGCTCAAATGTACGCTCTTTTAGCTGATGCATGGCTCTACCGGAAAAACGAGAGATGTGTTTCCGATGGCAATCTATTGGGATAAGCAAGTGGTTGGCTTTCTCCTGCTGGAAATAGACAAGGATGAAGCGGAATACTTTATCTGGCGGATAATGATTGGTCAGCAGTACCAAGGAAGAGGTTATGGTCGAAAAGCCTTGGAAGTTCTAATCAAAGAGGCTCAGATGGATAGAGCTTGCAGTCATATTACCGCAGATTATGTGGTTGGAAATGAAAAAATGAAGCACCTGTTGACTAGTTTGGGTTTTCAGGAAACAGGATTTATAGAAGAAAATAACGAAGTCGCTATGCGCTTGGACCTAAAGAAAGAGGAATAGAATGACGAAAAAGGCTGCAATCAGCGTCTCAGGGACAAAGCGGGCATTGTTGAATTTGCCCAAGAACTCAAAAAACTTGGTTGGGAGATTATCTCAACAGGCGGGACAAAGGTTGCACTTGACAATGCTGGTGTTGATACCATTGCTATCGATGATGTGACTGGTTTTCCAGAAATGATGGACGGTCGTGTCAAGACCCTTCATCCAAATATCCACGGTGGACTCCTCGCTCGTCGTGATTTGGATAGTCACCTGGAAGCGGCCAAAGACAATCAAATCGAGCTCATTGACCTTGTGGTGGTCCAATCTCATCCCTTCAGAAACAATTCTCCAAACCAGATGTGACTTACGCTGATGCGGTTGAGAACATCGATATCGGTGGGCCATCTATGCTTCGTTCAGCAGCTAAAACCATGCCAGTGTGACGGTTGTGGTAGACCCTGCTGACTACGCAGTGGTGCTTAACGAATTGGCAGTAAATGGCGAAACGGCTTACGAAACTCGTCAACGTTTGGCAGCTAGGTTTTCCGTCACACAGCGGCTATGATGCTTTGATTGCAGAGTATTTCACAGCTCAAGTGGGTGAAGAAAAACCCGAAAAACTCACTCTGACTTATGACCTTAAGCAACCAATGCGTTATGGGAAAATCCTCAGCAGGATGCGGATTTCTACCAGAAAAGCCTTGCCTAACGGATTACTCCATCGCTTCAGCGAAACGAGCTCCAACAGGAAGGGAATTATCTTTAACAATATCCGCGATGCGGATGCTGCTATTCGTATCATCCGTGATTTCAAAGACCGTCCAACCGTTGTGGCTCTCAAACACATGAACCCGTGCGGTATCGGTCAAGCTGATGACATCGAAACTGCTTGGGATTATGCTTATGAGTCTGACCCAGTGTCTATCTTTGGTGGTATCGTCGTTCTCAACCGTGAGGTAGATGCTGCGACAGCTGAGAAGATGCACGGAGTTTTCCTTGAAATCATCATCGCGCCAAGCTATACGGATGAGGCGCTAGCCATTTTGACCAATAAAAAGAAAAACTTGCGCATTCTAGAATTGCCATTTGATGCCCAAAAACGCTAGCGAAGTGGAAGCAGAATACACAGGTGTGGTTGGTGGACTTCTTGTGCAAAACCAAGACGTGGTCAAGGAAAGCCCAGCTGACTGGCAAATGGTGACCAAACGCCAGCCAACCGAGACAGAAGCAACTGCTCTTGAATTTGCTTGGAAGGCTATCAAGTATGTCAAATCAAACGGGATCATCGTGACCAATGACCACATGACACTTGGCGTTGGCCCAGGTCAAACCAACCGTGTGGCTTCTGTTCGTATTGCGATTGAACAAGCCAAAGACCGCCTTGACGGCGCTGTTCTGGCTTCCGATGCCTTCTTCCCATTTGCCGATAATGTGGAAGAAATCGCTAAAGCAGGAATCAAAGCCATCATCCAGCCGGGTGGCTCTGTCCGTGACCAAGAGTCTATCGAAGCTGCGGACAAATATGGCTTGACCATGGTCTTCACGGGCGTGAGACATTTTAGATATTAAAGAAGACAAAAGGGAAGAAAACAGTTTCTTTCCTTTTTACCTAAAACGTGAGTGGAACGAGATTAAAACGAACGTTTATGGTATAATATTATTAAATAATTCGCAAAAAGAGGTTGAGAGATGAAGCTGTTAGTTGTCAGTTCTGGTGGTCGTGAACATGCCATTTGCTGAAGTTACTTGAATCAAAAGACGTTGAAAAAGTCTTTGTAGCTCCTGGAAATGACAGGGATGACTCTGGATGGTCTGGAATTGGTAAATATCTCTGTTCCGAACATTCTAAATTGATTGAGTTTGCAAAAAGCCAACGATATTGCTTTGGTCCTCATTGGTCCAGATGACGCCCTCGCGGCTGGGATCGTGGATGATTTTCAACCAAGCTGGGCTCAAGGCTTTTGGTCCGACAAGAGCTGCAGCGGAGCTGGAGTGGTCCAAGGATTTTGCTAAGGAAATAATGGTCAAATACAGCGTTCCGACAGCAGCCTATGGCACATTTTCAGATTTCGAGGAGGCCAAGGCTTGTATCGAGGAGAAAAGGCGCTCCTATCGTTGTCAAGGCAGATGGTTTGGCTCTTGGGAAAGGTGTCGTCGTTGCCGAGACAGTCGAGCAAGCGGTCGAAGCCGCTCACGAGATGCTTTTGGACAATAAATTCGGTGACTCAGGTGCGCGTGTAGTTATCGAGGAATTCCTCGATGGAGAAGAGTTCTCTCTTTGCTTTTGTCAATGGAGACAAGTTCTACATCATGCCAACGGCTCAGGACCACAAACGTGCCTACGATGGCGATAAGGGTCCTAACACGGGAGGTATGGGAGCTTATGCGCCAGTTCCTCACTTGCCACAGAGTGTAGTTGCTACAGCGGTTGAGACTATTGTCAAGCCGGTTCTTGAAGGGATGATTAAAGAAGGGCGCCCCTATCTTGGGTGTCCTTTACGCAGGGCTTATCTTGACAGTTGATGGACCTAAAGTCATCGAGTTTCAACGCTCGCTTCGGCGATCCCGAAACTCAGATTATCCTACCTCGCTTGACATCTGACCTTTGCACAAAATATCACGGATATCCTCGATGGCAGAGCTAACCATCACCTGGACAGACAAGGGTGTGACTCTGGGTGTGGTTGTTGCATCAAACAGCTACCACTAGACTATGAAAAAGGTGTTGGTTGCCAGCAAAAACCGAGGGAGATATCATCACCTACTATGCAGGGGCTAAGTTTTCGGAAAAATAGCAGAGCACTGTTCTCAAACGGCGGACGTGTCTATATGCTCGTCACCACAGCAGACACCGTCAAAGAAGCCCAAAACACTATCTATCAAGAACTCGCTCAACAACAAACAGAAGGCCTCTTTTACCGAACAGATATCGGAAGCAAGGCAATAAAAAGATTAACAGACACAAAAATTGTCATGGTGAGCGAAAGCGGCAAACTAGATAATAGTGCTGTATGGTGAAAAAGACCAGAACAGTCTATGTTCTGGTCTAGGGAAAACTCGAGACTTCGGGCTCAAATTTTAGGAATAAAAACCGAAGGTTTGCTTCCGACCCACCACCCTAAGACCATTATCAAAAAAGAAAAAAAGGAAAAATTATGATGAAACCAGTAATTTCCATTATCATGGGCTCAAAATCCGACTGGACAACCATGCAAAAAACAGCCGAAGTCCTAGACCGTTTCGGTGTAGCCTACGAAAAGAAAGTCGTCTCTGCCCACCGCACACCAGATCTCATGTTCAGACATGCGGAGGAGGCTCGTAGCCGAGGCATCAAGGTCATTATTGCAGGTGCTGGAGGCGCAGCCCATTTGCCAGGAATGGTAGCTGCCAAAACAACCCTTCCAGTCATTGGTGTACCAGTCAAATCACGTGCTCTTAGTGGCGTGGACTCGCTCTACTCTATCGTACAGATGCCGGGTGGCGTGCCTGTGGCGACAATGGCTATCGGTGAAGCAGGCGCGACCAATGCGGCTCTCTTTGTCCTCCGTCTCCTTTCGGTAGAGGATCAGGCTATCGCGACAGCTTTGGCAGATTTTGCAGAAGAACAAGGAAAAATCGCAGAGGAGTCTACAAATGAGCTCATCTAAAACAATCGGAATCATCGGTGGCGGTCAGCTGGGTCAGATGATGGCCATTTCTGCTATCTACATGGGGCACAAGGTTATCGCGCTGGATCCTGCGGCGGATTGCCCAGCCTCTCGCGTGGCGGAGATCATCGTGGCTCCTTATAATGATGTGGACGCCCTGCGTCAGTTGGCTGAGCGTTGCGATGTCCTGACCTATGAGTTTGAAAATGTCGATGCTGACGGTTTGGATGCGGTTGTCAAAAGATGGGCAACTTCACAAGGGACAGATCTGCTCCGTATTTCTCAAAATCGCATCTTTGAAAAGGATTTTCTCGTAAACAAAGGCACAAGTCACTGTTGCCCTTACAAGGTCGTGACTTCTAGTCAAGATTTTTGCAGATATTGACCTTTCTAAAAATTATGTCCTCAAGACGGCGACTGGGTGGCTACGACGGGCATGGGCAAAAGGTTATTCGCTCGAAGTAGACTTGGAAGAAGCTTATGCACTAGCGGATTCAGCAGACTGTGTTTTGGAAGAATTTGTCAACTTTGACCTTGAAATTTCCGTCATCGTGTCAGGAAATGGCAAGGATGTGACGATTTTCCCAGTTCAGGAAAATATTCACCGAAACAATATCCTATCTAAGACTATCGTCCCAGCTCGCATTTCAGAAAGTCTAGCTGAAAAAGCCAAAGCTATGGCAGTACGAATAGCAGAACAACTGAACCTTTCTGGAACTCTTTGCGTGGAAATGTTTGCGACAGCTGATGACATCATCGTCAAACGAAATTGCTCCACGCCCACACAACTCTGGCACTATTCGATTGAAGCTACGACTTCTCGCAGTTTGACACACATATTCTGGGTATTCTCGAGCACCATTGCCAGAAATAAATTACATGCGCCAGCCGTCATGCTCAATGTCCTCGGCCAACACGTCGAGGCCGCTGAAAAATATGTCACAGAAAATCCAAGCGCCCACCTCCACCTGTATGGTAAAATAGAAGCGAGCACGACCGCAAGATGGGACAGTGACTTTGTTTAGTGATGTGTCGGATGAGGTTGAAGAATTTTAGAAAATAATCAGTGAGGTTATAATGATGTTAGAAAAATTCAACAAATATTGAAGAGGATTTTAATTTTTGAGGATGAAAAGTCTTTTGATGAGGTAGTTTTCAAAATTAGATATTGGAATACGACATATACATTTGGGAGAATAGCTGAATTAGATAAAAAAAGAAAACTTATAAAAACCAGATTTTGCAAAAGATCTTATGTGTGGAAGCAAGAAATGGCTTCAAGATTGATCGATTCAATTTTATTAGAATACCATTGCCTAATTTTTCATTTATAAAAATGAGGATGAATCAAATGATATCATTGATGGTTTACAAAGATAAAGGAACTATATCTAGCTTTATAATAAATGTAGTCTTCCAGGCACTAAAGTGAAAAACCATTTAGGTTAAGTAAACGGTAATTACATCAGTAGTAGTTGGAGAGGAAAAACATTTGATGAATTAACATCTGATGAGCAGGAGATTGAGTTGACGGGAAGCTTCGATTGTTTTTCTTTGAACAGAGGTTCCCAAATAGCAAAGAAATTGCAATTAAAAGACATGTGTTTGAGAGAATTAATACTGGAGGAATTAAGCTAACTCCATAAGAAATTCAAATGCATTGTATCCTGGGCGGCTAAATGATGATATTAAAGAATTAGCTCAACAATGAGTGATAGAATTCCGTTTTTCTGAAATGGATTTTAGAAAAATTTAAAATAGATGAATTGATTTTACAGTTTTAACTATGGAAAAATATAGTTAGTAAAAGGGTACATAGAACTGCAAAAAGGATGAGAATGAGTAACATAATTGATACACCAATATCAGCGTCTATAATTCTACCAAATGGATCTTTTATGGAACAGAATACTAGAGGTATGAAAAATCAATCTATTAGCTATAGATTTTTATTATGAAAATTATGATGATAGAAATTTTTATAGGAAAGAATAAGAATAATATTAATTCGGTCTATGCAGAGACAATCTTCATCATACTGATGAGGGAAATAGATAGAGGTAATAAAAATTAATTTAACTTAGTGTAAATTATGAAAAATATGTCTCCAGAGAAACTTCCATTCACTAAGCAAACGACAAAGACTGGTAACGAAATCTCGTATAGAAAAATTTAATAGTATATTGAAAGAGGACAGCAATGAGAAAAATTAGTATTTCTTTGCCAGCTTATTTGAAGGATGATATCGACTATATTTCTTCTGAAATAGAAAGATTGGAGAGTATGAGAGAAGCAGAAGAGTGAGTTAAGTGTTGAAAAGAGACATTTAATTTTATTAATTGCTACCTTTACAGAACAGTCTTTAAAAATTAAGAAAAAGATATCATTGAGTGTTGAAGGTACCCCAGATATATAAAAATATTTCCAAAAATAAAGATGAGAAAAGAGCCACTATATGTAAAAGGTAGATAGTGAAATTCTATTTTAAAGTCGGTAAAAGAAATAGTAGTTTTAAATTAGATTTCATTATTAAGAAAGCAGATTCTGTTTTTGACGAACAGGAGAATATAGAGGAGTTTGAGAAAATCGTGATAAAAATCGGAATCAAGCTGCTCATGAAGTACAACCAAAATTCACTTTGGACTATGATAAAATACGTAAATTTTACGACTATGTTCTTTTGTTTTAGGAACATTATTATAGACAATCGGAAGAAGTATTTTCGAATAGGTCATGATAATGTTTAACTCTGATTGATAGTTATAAAGAATACTTTAATTCGGGCTCTTTAGTAAGCAAATATAATGAACATAGTTTTTATATATCGAAAAATTCAATATAGAGAAGATATTAAAGCGAATTTTTCTGAAGAAGAGTGGCGGTGGATATTTTATCAATATTTCATAAAGTCCGATAAACATAATAATGATTTATTAAAAATATAGAAAATATTCCACAAAGATTAAGAGATTGGGTTGAGAAAATAAGTGAGCCTGAATCAGTTTGGAGATATGAACAAGGAGGATATTTAGTTAGAGAAAATATGTATGAGAATTATCTAAGATAGCAGAAGAGAATAAGAAATATATCAATTTTCCACATAAAAATTAAAGGGAAAAAATTTATTTTTGGTAATAAGAAAGTTGAGTAAAGAGACAAATCAACATGATCATCGTTACTCTCGCCCTGAGATGGCGAATATTTGGAGTGAAGAAAATAAATACCGTGCTTGGCTGAGGTGGAAATCTTGGCCGACGAGGCATGGGCTGAGTTGGGAGAAATCCCTAAGGAAGATGTGGCTTTGATTCGCGAGAAAAGGCGGACTTTTGACATCGACCGTATTTTTGGAGATTGAGCAGGAGACGCGTCACGATGTGGTGGCTTTCACGTGCGGTTTCTGAGACTCTTGGTGAAGAGCGCAAGTGGGTTCACTATGGTTTGACATCTACTGACGTGGTGGATACTGCCCTACGGTTACCTCTACAAACAAGCCAACGACATCATCCGTCGTGACCTTGAAAACTTCACCAACATCATCGCTGACAAGGCTAAGGAGCACAAGTTCACCATTATGATGGGTCGTACCCACGGTGTGCACGCTGAGCCTACAACTTTTGGTCTTAAATTGGCGACTTGGTACAGCGAAATGAAGCGGAACATCGAGCGTTTTCGAGCATGCGGCTGCTGGTGTGGAAGCTGGGTAAGATTTCTGGTGCGGTTGGGTAAACTTTGCCAACATCCCACCATTCGTTGAGCAATACGTCTGCGACAAACTGGTATCCGTGCTCAAGAAATCTCTACACAGGTGCTTCCTCGTGACCTTCACGCTGAGTACTTTGCAGTTCTTGCTAGCATCGCAACTTCTATCGAGCGTATGGCGACTGAAATCCGTGGTCTAAAAAAATCTGAGCAACGCGAAGTGGAAGAGTTCTTTGCCAAGGGGCAAAAAGGGTCTTCAGCAATGCCTCACAAACGTAACCCTATCGGTTCTGAAAACATGACAGGTCTGGCGCGTGTTATCCGTGGTCACATGGTGACGGCCTGAAAACGTCGTCTCTGGCACGAACGTGATATTTCCCACTCATCAGCTGAGCGCATCATCACACCAGATACGACTATTTTGATCGACTACATGCTCAACCGTTTTGGAAATATCGTTAAGAACTTGACGGTCTTCCCAGAAAACATGATCCGCAACATGAACTCAACTTTTGGTCTTATCTTTAGTCAACGTGCTATGTTGACCTTGATTGAAAAAGGTATGACGCGTGAGCAAGCCTATGACCTTGGTTCAACCAAAACAGCCTACTCTTGGGATAATCAAGTGGACTTTAAACCCGCTTCTCGAAGCAGATCCAGAAGTGACCTCACGCCTGACTCAAGAGAAATCGACGAAATCTTCAACCCTGCATACTACACCAAACGAGTGGATGATATCTTTGGACGTATCGGACTGGGTGACTAATCCTAACAACAAAAAGCGAGATTCAATCTCGCTTTTTATATTCTTATCGAAGGGTTTAATCTTCTTTTCTCTTAGTGAGTCCGTAGAGCTGCTAGAGTGGCCATGAGTCCTGCTGCGACCAAAGCCTGCAGAGTCTTGACTTCCTGTTGCAGGGAGTTGTTTTTCATCTGCTTTGCTAGTAGTTGTTTCAGCTTGCTTAGCTTTCTCAACGGCAGTCCCGACTTCGACAACCTGAGCTACCGCTTCCTGCGATACCGCACTATTGACAAGGGTTCTTTCTTCCTTGCCGTCAGCAGTGGTGCTGACAGAGTAGAAGACGGTACGGCGACCATTTACTCCAGCAACGACGACTTGACTTTGTCCTTTTGGTAATTGCGGATTTTCACGTGTCACGGTAGTGAACGGAATCTCTTCTTCTTGGATGTCTAGTCTCGGTTTTGTTTCTGTGGCTGGGGCAAGACCGTGTTCATCCCCTACATGGGTTACAAGGGTTCCGACTTCAATAACTTGGGTCACTGCTATCTTTGGGTCACAAGGCTATCTACAAGAGTTTTCACTTCCTTACCGTCAACAGTAGTGCTCACAGAGTAGTAATGACTGCGACGACCGTTAGTGCCTTTAGTAACAACTTGAGTCTTCCCTTTGAGTAAGAGTGGATTTTCACGTGTCACGGTAGTGAACGGAATCTCCTCTCTTGGATATCTAGTCTCGGTTTTCGCTTCGGCAGCTGGAGCAAGACCACTTTCATCCCTTTGTGAGTAATAGGGGTGCCGATTTCAACCACTTGGGTCACAGGTTCTTTGGTTACTTGGCTATCTAGTACCGTTTCTGTTTGTTTCCCATTTTCAGTAAGGACAGAGATGTAATGAGTGCGTTCGCCCTCTACACCTGGTGTGATGATCTTTTCCTGACCGGCTGGGAGGTTCGGATTTTCCTTCTTGATGACCTCAAATGGAATCTTTTCTGCTCTTGTGATGAGTTCCGGTTTGGTTTCAACATTGGCAGCTAGTTCGTTTTCATCGAGGCTTCCTGAGTGGGTTGCTGCTGGTTTGAGGCCTAGGCAGGCTGCCTTGAGTTTGGCTACGAGAGCGTCTAACTCGGCTTGTTTGTTACGGTTGAGGTTGTAGTTGAGAGCTTCTTTCGCTGCATTTAGGGCCTCCAAGCTTTCCTTGCTGTATCCATCCAAGTTTGCAGGGATTTGAGCAAGTTCCTCACGGAGGGCATTGTAGTTAGCGCGGAAGTAGTCTTTGTTGTGATCTGCAAAGGCAGTCATGAGTTCAAAGATTTCTTCTTCCTTATACTCAGCACTTGGTCTATCTGCCCAGATAGCAAGCATACTACCAACTAGTTGGAAGGTCTACTTCAGGGATATTTAGTAGATGCTAGCTGGTTAAATGGTAGTTTTCTCAGTATTTTTCGAGTGCTTTTTTTGAGGAAGCCTACCATCTTCGGTTTTTGACCGAGAATGTAGTACCAGTCTCCGTTGGTATTTGAGAATTTATAGCCTTTGCTTGCAAGGTACTGAGGAGATGCAAGGTTGTAGCCCCACCATCCTTTAGACCAGTAAGAGATGATGACATCCTTGTCAAACTCAACATCATCCTTGTCCTCATAGTAGAAACCATCGTTGAAGGCCATTGGTTGAAAGGCCTCTTTCTTTAGCCATAGCAGCAAGAGTGTTAGCATATTCAGCAAACTTTGCCATAGAGTCCATACCATTTGAGGTAGTACCAGCCTTGAGCGTTGGTGGCGTCATTAGCGTATTCGTCTGTACCGTAGTTGAAGATCTAGTCTTGCCTGCAAAGAAGTCCATGTACTTGCCGATGAGGGCTTTGACAAAAGTTCATCGCCTCTTCGTTTTCGAGGTCCATAGTTGTTTTGGAGACCTTGTCAAAAGTTGGCTTGAGGATTCTTGATTCCAAGTTTTTCCATAGCGACGAGCATGGCATCCATGTGACCTGGGCTGTTGATCGCTGGGATGAGTCCGAGGCCTTTTGATTTTTGCGTATTCGATCAATTCAGTGATTTCAGCTTGACTAAAGTGGTTCCGTTTGGATCATCGTAGTAAGCTTTTGTTCCTTCGATGATGGCCTTTTTGACATCGTCACTTGCATAAGTTTTTCCGTTAGCTGTGATGGTCATGTCATCAAGGAGGAAGCGAAGTCCATCATTTCCTAGGAGGAGATGACATCAGAATATCCGAGCTCGCTCGCCTTGTCTATGATGCGTTTGAGTTGGTCGAGCGTGAAGTACTTACGTCCAGCATCGATGGAGATCACCTTGTTCTTGGCAAGTTTTTTTCAACTTCGCGTTTCGCGTCTTCTTCTTTTTGAGCTTCTGGTGTGAAGGTCAAATTGCTGACAGCTTCTTGGAGTTTTCGCGATTGCTTGGTCAATGGTGTCTTGTTGGGCACGGCTGAGGTTGCTATCGAGTGAGCGAATGGCTTTTTCAGCTTCTTTGACAGCTGCGACACTTTCTGCAGTATAGCGGTTAAGGTCTGTTGGGACTTCTTTCAGGGCTTGCTCAGCAGACTCATAGTCAGCTGCGAAGTATTCAGCATTGGCATTTGCGAAGCTACGCATGAGTTTGAAGAGGCGTGATGGTGAATAGCGTGCAGATGGGGTATCCGCCCAAGCAGCTACCATACCCCCGATGAACGGGATAGTAGCCCCATCAGATTTTGGTACAGAAGTGATTGGAGTGTTCTTGATACCATTGAGTCCTTGGTCGAGGTTGTACCAGCCTTGGCCATCGGCATTTCGTCCCGAGGACATAGTACCAAGCATCGTTGGTATTAAGGATTTGGTGGCCTTTTTCAACTAGAAATTTTAGAAGAAGCGACGTCGTATCCGCCCCATCCACCAGTCCACATAGAAACGATGATGTCTTTGTCAAAAGTACCAAAAGCTAGTGTCGCTATTGTAGTAGATACCATCGTTGAAGGCCATTGGTTTTGAGACCGTGAGATTTGACGATGCGAGCAAGGTCATTGGCGTAGGCGATAAATTTATCATAACCCTTGTCTGGGAATTCATCTTCTGGATACCATTTATAGGCTTGAAGAACGCTCCAGCCTTTGGCATCTGTAGCATCATTGGCGTACTCGTCTAGTCCGATGTTGAAGATGTCAGATTTGCCAGCAAAGTATGCAGCATACTTGTCGATCAGGGCTTTGGTAAACTCAACAGCCTCTTTGTTATCAAGGTCAACGGTACGAGCAGATTCCTTACCAAAGTAGTTGAAGTTCGGTTTTTGGATGCCTAGTTCTTTCATGGCATGCAAAATCGCATCCATGTGACCAGGGCTGTTTACAGTTGGGATGAGACCAATGCCTTTGTTTTTAGCATAGTTGATCAAGTCCGTCATCTGACTTTCTGTCAAATGGTTGCCGTTTGGATCCTTGTAGTAGGCATCGGTTCCGTTTTCGAGTGCACGTTTGACATCGTCACTTGCATAGGTTTTGCCATTCGCTTTGATCGTCATGTCGTCCAACATAAAACGCATGCCATCATTTCCGACTAAGAGATGGAGGTCAGTATAACCGTAGTGTTTGGCTTTGTCGATGATTTCTTTGAGTTGCTCAGGTGAGAAGTACTTGCGTCCAGCATCGATTGAGATCATTTTTCTTTTCGCCAGTTTTTCATTTACTTGACTTGCTCGTTCAGTGCTAGGAGCAACTGCAGCAGGTGTGACTGGCTTCATTTTTCTTGTCTTCGTCGTGCTTTTACTGGGTTTGAGTTTTCTGCTGAAACAGGGTAGCTTTTCTCAGTGACTGGAGTCTCGTCAATTTTTCTCGCAACTGCTGGGCGATCTTCAGTTTTTTGCGACTGTTGGAGCGAGTGTGCTGAGCTCCTCTTTGGCTCTCAGACTTTTTCTTCAAGCTTGCTTTCGAACCTGATGTCTACAGCTGTCTGTGGTTCTCCTTGAGCAGTCTGAGCTGCGCTTGCAGTTTTTCTGGAGCTGGAGTGATCCCTGTCAGCAGATACGACTTGGGTACCAAAAGCAAATCCTATGAGTACAGAAGCTGCTCCCAATCGCGTATTTACGAATGGAGAAGCGCTGTTTCTTTTCTAGTTTCATGATAAAACCTCCCTGTTATTATATTGTATGATAGCGTTTACACAAAACTGTTTTTATTTTATTATCTAAGATATAAAAAGTCAAGCGGCTTTATGAAAGAACTATAATAAATGGAGGAAATCATAAGATTTAGGAAAAAAATTGTCAAAAAACTAAAAACAAGGAAAATCTAGCCAATATTTAACTTGTTTTTAGTAAAAGCACTACTAATTAAAGAATTACCCTTCGTCATATGTTCATACTAAATGGTGCATGCTATAATGAACATAGAAAAAGCCTGAGCTAGGGCTCAAGCTTTTTCTTAATGACCTCGATCACATGAGATGAATTTGATTTTTGTAGTAGTCAGCTCGCTTATAAGTTTCACTATAGGCAAGGACTTGGCCAGTGGCCTCAAGTTTTGTAGTCTTTGTTTGGAAGACAGTTGGAAATGTGTATCAATTCCCAACGTAGAAGCAGCATGCTCTGGGTGTTGGGAAATGCGATTTCGTTGATTTCCTCAAAATGCTCATCAGTCATGTGAATGCGGTAATCCAATTTGAAACGTTTATAGATAGAACTATAATAGTCAAGATTTGGATAGTTGGCATTGATATATTGTTCGGGAATATAAGAAGTGTGGTAGATATAGGTCCACCATTAGTTTGACGTGTCCGTTCGATCTTGTAGTAGAACTGGTCTCCACGCAAACCAAGTTTTTCCAAATATTCAAGCTTATTTCCACGTTCGATAGAAAGGACAGTTACTTTATCGTCTTTTGTTTCAAAAATTTCTACGTCTGAAAACTCAACGAGTTTGTGCTTACGAGCGCGTGAAACAAAAGTTCCCTTTTTCCTTGTTGGCGGACAATATAGCCATCTTTGGCAAGGTCGTTCAAGGCACGAACAACTGTGATAGAACTGACATCATACATCGCGATCAACTCTGCTTCAGTATAAAAACTTGTCTCCACTCGCAAATTGACCTGAGATGATTTTTATTCTTGAGTTCGTCTTTAATATATTGGTATTTTTGAATAGCCATAATTGCACCTCAATTTTTTTCTTTCTCCTTCTTTGATTTTACCACAAACACAAAGAAAATAGTAGCATTTAGATGAAAAAATAACATAATACATTAAAAATATTATTTTGCACATATATAAAAGCGCCATCAAAACAGAGGTCGTGCAAAAGCCCTCATTTCATGCTATTTTTTTAGATAATTTTTGGTAAAAAGAAGTAAAAATAGAAAAAAATTTTAAAGAATTTTTCTAAAACCTATTGACAAATGCAAAAGATTTGATTATAGTTAATATTATAATAAATGAAAGCGCAAACTTAATTCGTCAGAGGTAATAACATGACAAGATTTAAAATTGAGGACGATTTCTATTTAGACGAAAAACCGTTCAAGATTTTGTCCGGCGCCATTCATTATTTTAGGATTCCAGCAGAGGATTGGTATCATTCTCTCTATAACTTAAAGGCGCTTGGCTTTAATACAGTCGAGACCTATGTGGCTTGGAATTTACACGAACCTGTTGAAGGGGAGTTTGATTTTGAAGGTGCCAGAAATTTGGAGAGATTTCTTCAAATTGCACAAGATCTGGGTCTCTATGCTATTGTACGCCCGTCTCCATTTATCTGTGCGGAATGGGAATTTGGTGGCTTGCCGGCTTGGCTCTTGACCAAGGACATGCGAATCCGCTCGTCCGACCCAGCCTACATCGAGGCTGTTGCTCGCTATTATGACCAATTATTGCCAAGGCTTGTGCCTCGCTTGTTGGATAATGGTGGGAATATTCTCATGATGCAAGTCGAAAATGAATATGGCTCCTATGGAGAAGATAAGTCTTATCTACGAGCAATTCGAAAATTGATGGAAGACCGAGGATTGATTGCCCACTCTTTACTTCAGATGGTCCCATGGAGGGCTACTCTGAAAGCTGGAACCTTGATCGAAGACGACCTCTTTGTGACAGGGAAATTTCGGTTCTAAAGCTCCGTACAACTTTTCACAGATGCAGGAATTCTTTGATGAGCATGGCAAGAAATGGCCTCTCATGTGTATGGAATTCTGGGATGGTTGGTTCAACCGTTGGAAAGAACCCATTATCACACGGGATCCTAAAGAATTGGCAGAAGCTGTTCGAGAGGTATTGGAGCAAGGCTCTATCAACCTTTACATGTTCCATGGAGGGAACAAACTTTGGTTTCATGAATGGTTGCTCGGCTCGAGGAACTCTGGATTTGCCACAAGTCACATCTTACGACTATGATGCCCTTCTCGATGAAGAAGAAATCCAACTGCTAAATACCTAGCAGTCAAGAAGATGATGGCAACACACTTCCCAGAGTATCCACAGTTGGAACCACTCTATAAGGAAAGCATGGAGATAGGATCCATTCCATTGGCCGAAAAAGTTTCCTTGTTTGAAACTCTGGATAGTCTCTCTAGTCCTACTGAAAGCCTCTATCCAAAAGCGATGGAAGAACTTGGTCAAAGTTATGGCTACCTTCTCTACCGCACTGAGGCAAGTTGGGATGCAGAAGAGGAACGCCTCCGTATCATCGATGGACGTGACCGAGCTCAACTCTTTGTAGATGGTCAATGGATTGCTACTCAATACCAGACAGAGATTGGTGAAGACATCTACTGTCAGGGCAAACCGAGAAGGCTGTTCAGAGATTGATATCCTGATCGAAAATATGGGGCGTGTTAACTATGGACACAAGTTCTTAGCAGATACGCAACATAAAGGAATTCGTACAGGTGTCTGCAAGGATCTACATTTCTTACTGAATTGGAAACAATATCCACTGCCACTGGATAATCCTGAGAAGATTGATTTTTCAAAAGGATGGACAGAAGGACAACCAGCCTTTTACGCTTTCGACTTTACGGTCGAAGAGCCGAAGGATACCTACTTAGACTTGTCTGAGTTTGGTAAGGGAGTTGCCTTTGTCAACGGGCGCCACCTAGGGCGTTTCTGGAACGTCGGCCCGACCCTCTCACTTTATATCCCTCATAGCTATCTCAAGGAAGGTGCTAACCGCATCATCATCTTTGAAACTGAGGGCGAATATAAAGAAGAGATTCATTTAACTCGTAAACCTACACTAAAACACATAAAGGGGGAAAACTTATGACAATTGTAGGATGCCGTATCGATGGACGTTTGATCCACGGTCAAGTAGCCAATCTTTGGGCTGGAAAACTAAATGTTTCACGCATTATGGTTGTAGACGACGAAGTTGTTAACAACGATATTGAAAAAGAGTGGTTTGAAACTTGCTGACACCACCAGGTGTGAAACTCAGTATCTTGCCAGTTGAGAAAGCAGCAGCAAATATCCTTGCTGGTAAATACGATAGCCAACGTCTCTTTATCGTTGCACGTAAACCAGACCGTTTCCTTGGTTTGGTCGAAGCAGGTGTTCCGCTTGAAACACTCAACGTCGGCAATATGTCTCAAACACCAGAAACTCGCTCTATCACACGTTCTATCAACGTGGTAGACAAGGATGTGGAAGACTTCCACAAACTAGCAGAAAAAGGTGTAAAACTCACTGCTCAAATGGTTCCAAATGATCCAGTTTCAGACTTTTTGAGCTTATTAAAATAGGAAAAAATTTTTAGGAGGTCATTGTTATGATACAATGGTGGCAAATTTTACTTCTCACTTTGTACTCAGCTTATCAAATCTGTGATGAGTTGACAATCGTTTCATCTGCAGGTTCTCCCTGTATTCGCTGGTTTTCATTACTGGTTTGATCATGGGAGATGTGACAACTGGTTTGTTTATCGGTGGTAGCTTGCAGTTGTTCGTTCTCGGGGTTGGTACCTTCGGTGGTGCTTCTCGTATCGACGCAACTTCTGGTGCGGTTCTTGCAACAGCATTCTCTATCTCTCAAGGTATTGATACAGATCTTGCGATCACAACAATCGCTGTACCAGTAGCGACACTTTTGACATACTTCGACGTTCTTGGACGTATGACAACTACTTTCTTTGCACACCGTATTGATGCTGCGATCGAACGCTTTGACTACAAAGGTATCGAACGCAACTACCTACTTGGTGCGCTGCCCATGGGCTCTTTCTCGTGCCCTTCCAGTATTCTTCGCTCTTGCTTTTTGGTGGTGCTTTCGTACAATCAGTAGTAGACCTTGTTAAAGAATACCAATGGGATTGCAGATGGTTTGACACTTGCAGGTCGTATGCTTCCAGGTCTTGGATTTGCAATCTTGCTTCGTTACCTTCCAGTTAAACGTAACCTTCACTACCTTGCAATGGGATTTCGGTTTGACAGCTATGTTGACTGTTCTTTACTCATATGTAACAGGTCTTGGTGGAGCTGTTGCGGGTATCCTTGGTACTCTTCCTGCTGATGTTGCTGAAAAAGATTGGCTTTTGCTAACAACTTCAAAGGTTTGTCTATGATCGGTGTTTCTATCGTAGGTATCTTCCTTGCAGTTGTTCACTTTCAAGAACAGCCAAAAAGTAGCTGTAGCAGCACCTTCTACACCATCAGAAAGTGGGAAATCGAAGATGACGAATTCTAATTACAAACTTACAAAAGAAGATTTTAATCAAATCAACAAACGTAGCTTGTTTACTTTTCCAATTAGGTTGGAACTACGAACGTATGCAAGCTTCTGGTTACCTTTACATGATCTTGCCTCAATTGCGTAAAATGTATGGGATGGAACTCCTGAATTGAAAGAAATGATGAAAGTTCATACTCAATTCTTCAATACTTCACCATTCTTCCACACAATTATCGCTGGTTTTGATCTTGCCATGGAAGAAAAAGATGGTGTAGGTTCAAAAGATGCCGTTAATGGTATCAAGACAGGTTTGATGGGACCATTCGCTCCTCTTGGAGATACAATCTTTGGTTCACTTGTACCTGCTATCATGGGATCTATCGCAGCAACTATGGCTATCGCTGGCCAACCATGCGGGTATCTTCCTTTGGATCGCAGTTGCAGTTGCATATGACATCTTCCGTTGGAAACAATTGGAATTTGCCTACAAAGAAGGGGTTAACCTTATCAACAACATGCAAAGTACCTTGACAGCTTTGATTGACGCTGCATCTGTACTTGGTGTCTTCATGATGGGTGCTCTTGTAGCAACAATGATCAACTTTGAGATTTCTTACAAATTGCCAATCGGTGAAAAGATGATTGACTTCCAAGACATCTTGAACTCAATCTTCCCACGCTTGCTTCCAGCAATCTTTACTGCCTTTATCTTCTGGTTGCTTGGTAAGAAAGGTATGAACTCTACTAAAGCGATCGGTATCATTATCGTTCTTGCAGTAGGTCTTTCATTCATCGGTAAATTCTTGCTTGGAATGGGCGCATAATTTATGAGTAAATCATTAATTTTGGTGAGTCATGGTCGTTTCTGTGAAGAACTTAAAGGTAGCACAGAAATGATCATGGGTCCACAGGACAACATTCATACAGTGGCTCTTCTTCCAGAAGATGGTCCAGAAGAATTTACTGCAAAATTTGAAGCTGCTATCGAAGGATTGGATGATTTCCTAGTCTTTGCGGATCTTCTCGGTGGTACACCATGTAACGTGGTAAGCCGTTTGATCATGGAAGGTCGCGACATTGAACTCTACGCAGGGATGAATCTTCCAATGGTGATTGAATTTATCAATGCCAGCCTTACAGGTGCAGATGCGGACTACAAGAGCCGTGCTGCAGAAAGCATTGTGAAAGTCAATGATTTGTTAGCGGGCTTCGATGATGACGAAGATGAATAAGATGTGACAACGTGAAAATCGTTAGAGCATTTTATATAGAATATACATGGAATGGGAGTCACTCCCATTCCCATATTTTCAATAGGAATGAAACAACAATAGATTAGAGGAACTCTATGCTAAATTACACAAAAAGAAGAATTACTTGAACTGGGTGCAGAAATCACGACTCGTGAAATCTACCAACAGCCTGATGTATGGAAAGAAGCTTTTGAAGCCTATCAAGCGAAAACGGGAAGAAATTGCAGCCTTTCTGCAAGGGATCGCTGATAAACATGACTATATCAAGGTCATCTTGACGGGTGCTGGTACTTCTGCTTATGTGGGAGATACCTTGGTCCCATACTTTAAGGAAGTCTATGACGAACGCAAATGGAATTTCAATGCCATTGCGACAACTGATATTGTTGCCAACCCAGAAACTTATCTGAAAAAAGATGTGGCGACTGTTCTTGTTTCCTTTGCTCGTAGTGGGAAATTCACCTGAAAGTGTGGCGACGGTTGATTTGGCTAAAGCCTTGGTTGATGACCTCTATCAAGTGACCATTACATGTGCTGCAGAAGGGAAATTGGCTCTTCAAGCTCATGGCGATGACCGCAATCTTTTGCTCTTGCAACCGGCTGCTTCCAATGACGCTGGATTTGCCATGACTTCTAGCTTTACGTCTATGATGTTGACAGCTCTCTTAGTCTTTGATCCTACAGAATTTGCTGTGAAAGCTGAACGTTTTGAAGTTGTGACTAGCCTTGCGCGTAAAGTTCTAGACAATGCAGCAGATGTTAAAGAACTGGTTGACCTCGACTTTAACCGTGTTATCTACCTGGGCGCTGGTCCTTTCTTTGGACTTGCTCATGAAGCTCAGCTCAAGATTTTGGAATTAACAGCTGGTCAGGTGGCGACTATGTATGAAAGCCCAGTCGGCTTTCCGTCACGGTCCAAAATCATTGATCAACGAAGATACAGTTGTTTTTGGTCTTTTGGCACAACGACAGACTACACTCGCAAGTACGACTTGGACTTGGTTCGTGAAGTGGCTGGTGACCAGATTGCTCGTCGTGTTGTGCTCTTGAGTGATCAAGCCTTTTGGTCTTGAAAATGTCAAAGAAGTAGCCCTTGGTTGTGGCGGTGTCTTGAACGATATTTACCGTGTCTTCCCTTACATCGTTTATGCCCAACTCTTTGCCCTATTGACTTCACTCAAGGTAGAAAATAAACCAGATACACCGTCTCCTACAGGTACCGTAAACCGTGTGGTACAAGGTGTGATCATTCATGAATATCAAAAATAAGGAAGTGTCTATGAGTAAATTACAATTAAGTCCCAATAAAGTAGCTTGCTTTGCAAAAAAACTCTCTGACGAGAACGGCATTATCTCAGCTCTTGCCTTTGACCAACGTGGTGCTTTGAAACGCCTCATGGCTCAATACCAAACAGAAGAGCCAACAGTGGCTCAAATGGAAGAACTTAAAGTATTGGTTGCAGATGAATTGACAAAATACGCATCCTCTATGCTTCTCGACCCAGAGTATGGACTTCCAGCTACAAAAGCGCTTGATGCCAAATGCTGGTCTTCTCCTTGCTTATGAGAAAAACTGGCTACGACACAACAAGCACTAAACGCTTGCCTGACTGCTTGGATGTTTGGTCTGCAAAACGCATCAAAGAACAAGGTGCGGATGCTGTCAAAGTTCTTGCTTTACTATGACGTAGACAGCGCTGACGAACTCAACCAACAAAAACAAGCCTACATCGAACGCATCGGTTCTGAGTGTGTGGCGGAAGACATTCCATTCTTCCTTGAAATCCTTGCTTACGATGAAAAAATTGCTGACGCAGGTTCTGCAGAATACGCAAAAGTGAAGCCACACAAGGTTATTGGTGCCATGAAGGTCTTCTCAGACCCACGCTTCAACATCGATGTCTTGAAAGTGGAAGTTCCAGTCAACGTCAAATACGTTGAAGGCTTTGGTGATGGTGAAATCGTTCATACACGCGAAGAAGCAGCAGCCTTCTTCAAAGCTCAAGACGAAGCAACAAATCTTCCATACATCTACTTGAGTGCGGGTGTATCAGCTAAACTCTTCCAAGAAACACTTGTCTTTGCCCACGAATCAGGCGCAAACTTCAACGGTGTTCTTTGCGGCCGTGCAACCTGGGCTGGATCAGTTGAAGCTTACATCAAAGACGGTGAGGCAGCAGCTCGTGAATGGCTACGCACAACTGGATTTGAGAACATTGACGAACTCAACAAAGGTTCTTCAAACAACAGCGACTTCATGGACTGAACGTGTAGAAGCATAAAACAAGTATAGAAGAACTCCCCTTTTTGTTAAGAAAGCTACTTAAGGTTTTTCTGACAAAGGATTCTGAAAATAGAAAGCTACAACCATAGATGGTGAAATACACTCTCTATGGTTTGTTTACTGAGAGAAATGGATCAAAGGAGAGAAGAATGAAAGCATACACAGAGCGTGTATTTGGAAATCATGAGGGCAAGGATGTCTTGGCCTATCGCTTTGAGACTGACAGTGGCTACCAACTAGAAAGTTATGACTTATGGTGCGACCATCTTTGCGCTATGTCACGCCTGACAAGGCTGGGAAATTTTGCCAATGTGATTTTTGGGCTTTTGATGATTTTTGATAGCTATGTAGGCAATAGTCCCAAGCATGGAGCAAGTGTAGGGTCCTGTAGCGGGCCGTATTGCAGGTGCGACATTTGAGCTCAATGGTCAGACCTATGACCTTGAAGTCAACAACGCTAGCAACTGTAACCACAGTGGTTCAACAGGTTGGGATTCGAGCTTGTTTGAATTGGTAGAGGTGAGCGACCATGGCTTGACCCTCTACACAGAGCGTACAGACGGAACAGGAGGATTTCCTGGTAATCTCAAGATATGGATCAGCTATCACTTGGAAGAAACTGGCGCCTACGAAATCAGCTATAAGGTAACGACTGATCAGGATACGCTTGTCAATCCAACTAATCACAGCTACTTTCAACTTGTCTGGTGATTTCACGCAGACAGTTGACCGCCATGTCTTTCCAGCTAAACACGGAGGGCATTTAGCCCAATCGCTCCAGACGGTGTTCCAGCTAAGACTCCAGATGCTGATCGTGATGTAGTGAAACACATCTACAATGGTGCTTTGTTGAAGGATATCTTTGCAGAGGAAGATGAGCAAATCCAGTTGGTATCTGGTTTAGATCACCCATTTGCTCTTCCTGCAGGTCATGACAATGCTGGTTTCCTTTATGACCAAAACTCAGGTCGTTTCCTGCTTTTCAAGACAGAGGCCCCTTGCTTTGTGGTCTACACAGCAAACTTTGTGGATGAGAGTGTCATCATCGGAGGCCAGCCAATGGTACAGCACAATGGGATTGCCCTTGAAGCGCAGGCTTTACCAGATGCTATTCACAGTGACCTCAAAGACCAAGTCATTCTCAAAAGCAGGTCAAACCTTCACCAGCAAAAACTTGTTACGAGCTTGTTGTAAAATAAAAAGAAGAGCTGGTTCCCAGCTCTTTTTGAGTTGTCTTTCGTTGACATTAGAGGCAGTTTGGCTAATACATGGCTTATTTTTCCTTTTTCTGTTTCTCGATTCTCTCTAACATTCTGTTTTTACGCTCCTCCAGTTCTTGGATTTGCTTTGAGTAAAAAGATCTGAAAAGTCACTATCGAGCTCTTCAGCCTCTCACTACTATACCAATCTAAAGGCGACAATGTGATTATTTTTTTATCAAAGCAGAAAATCATATCTCCATCACCGATGATAGACAGAAAAGGGATATAATCTACAAAGCCCTAGTTCATGTAATTCTTTGGTCTTCAGTCGAATATCTAGAAAGTCAGGAATTCCATTTGCAATGCCGTAAACCTTAATACCACGACAGAATGTCCAAAATGGTGCCACATCAAATGCTTTGGCTCTTGGCCACAGTTCCTCCCTGACTTCCATATATAGTCCGCCTAGGGGTGACATGGTAAATTCTCTAAAGTCGTCTGGAAGACTGATTTGATACAGTTTTTCAAAATCTTCTATATCCTGTTCGGAGGGTTCATTTCCCATGCAGGCTACAACTTGGTAGGTTTTAGAATCATAATGATGAAAATAATCATAGACTTTTTCTAGTGACATGGTTACACCTCTCTATCCTAGGTAAATATATTCGACAACTAAATCACAAAGCTGATTATCCTTATCATAGCCAAAGTACACAGGATAGACACCATCTCCAAAACCCTGATTGGATCATCGGAATGCTTAGGTCAGTGTTGGGGATTTTAAAATTAATCCAATCTCCACCCTCACGTTGATAAAGGGGATTGTCTATGGCATTTTGAGCAAAAAAACTGCTGCAAAGAAATCATCGTAGATATTTTTTTGTCAGGATTTTTCTTTTATACCAACTCTCTTCAAAATCGCAGTAGACATTCTTGGTGTCAACGTCCACTATCGTTGCCAGACCTGCGTCAACTGCAAAATCCAAAATAAGAGTCTTTTTCAACAGTGTCTATATCTTCATCACCAGTCAGTGCTTCATAGTAGATGACTGGCACTTGATCTGTAAATTGATTCTCGTTGCTACATACCTGTAATGGTCTTCTTCTATCTTGGCTACTAAAGTTTTTAGTCTATATGTTCCTTTGGGAACAGATTGTAAGTAAGGCTTTTTCCTCTCTCGGAGCCAGACCAAAGGATCTCGGAGCAGAATTTCTCCCTAGGAAAAGTCACTTCCCCATATCCAAAATAAAAATTTCTGCACCTTGTATTTTCTTTCCTCTCAAAAACACTCTGCATAATTGACAGACGAAGTGAGTAGATGCTTTTATTTCTTGGTATTTTTGCAACCATTCTTTTGAAACTTGTATTTTTCCCATAAACGGTTTCTTTCTAAATCTTTTATCTTAAATCGGTGTTCTCAGAGTTAAAGATTTGCGTACTCATTATACATTTTTCCTACACAAAGGATGCATTTTATGCTTTTTATTTCCCTAATGATCGAAAAATTAGGTCTTTAAGATTTTCTGCCACATACACAACTTCATCAGGATCATGGATATAGCCGATAATCTGCCCTTCTTTTTCCTCTGTATTCGGATCAAAAATCCAGCATCAGGAAACAGCTGTCACAATACTCCATCCCTTTGAAAAATACTCATCTAGTGCGGGTATATTTCCCTTTATAATATCACCTACAATTTGTGGAACAGATTTAAAATTTCCTATATCTTTTAATTTGACCATTTTAAGTCTCCTACAGATTATGTACTCATCTGTTATAATTTATTTCCCTAAAGGAAGCGGATCAGGATTTAAGCCTACCCAGAGAACCGAAAGTTCACACAAACGTTCAGTTATAGTATCTTCATCACTGCCTTTTGCACGGATGCTGGAAATCAGTTCCTTAGTTTCTTCCAGTTCTTCTTCGGAAAGCGGTGTACCTGAAGCGAAATGATTTGGCAGGGCTTTAAGCATGTTCCGGTAGTGTTTATCCCAGTTGACACCGCCATTTCTATAGAGCTCATCCTGTACGCGCCCTGTTATACGGATCACTTCGCCTTGTACAGTTTTCGCTGGCCCGCTTGAAGGAATGAGTAAATCCCAAAGCTCGTTATACTGCTCCTTCCAAGAACCTTTTTTTACAATAATAGGAGAAACTCCGTCATGTATCTTGCGTTTAGGAGCAGGCTTTACACTAAACAGTGCATAGAGTTTCTCAAGCCCTGCTTCTGTTTCAGTCAAGTAATCTTTATTAAAGTTTTCTCTGTGAAATTCAAAATCCTTTCGATTAGTTCGACTCTTTCTGCCATATCAGGAGTTACCTCAGCGCCCGCCTTTATGAGCATTTCTGCAATTTCTGCTACCTGTGCAATATTAATCTGCTCTACAAGTAGCAAGGGCTTCAGCTAGTGGAGTTCGCCCCATAACATTTTTTGCATTAGCATCTGCACCTTTTTCAATCAAAAAACTGACTATCTTAGGGCGGAAAAACCCTGCTGCCGTATGTAGAGGTGTACTCCCATATGTATCAGGTTTTTGTATATCACCGCCTAATTCATACAGCAGTTTTTACAGTATCTCTCCCCAGAGCGAGCATGTTTATATAATGGTGTACGTCCCATAATAATCAGAGTATTTACATCTAAACCCTGTTCCACCAGCCAGATAACAAGCTCATCAGGAACACCTCCAAAATGAAGTGCCGTATTTAAGCTGTATCTGCCGTCATGAGCAGTAAGCTCACATTTATCATATACGGCTTTAAGAGCTTCAATATCTCCTGCTGTAATCAGTTCATCAAAATTTTTAGGTAAGGTCACTCTTTTTGGCCATTGTTCTTCTCCTTTAATATAAAACTAACATTTGCATTTTACATTTCTAAACCCACTTAAGCCCATTAACATTTTTTAAGAATCATAGATTTTTCCATCGTAGTCATTTTTAACTCGATTTCTTTTTCCTTAACCGAAATGTTGTTGTACCAGTGGTCCAAACTTGCATATTTTCCTGTATGGATATTGATAAGCATGCTTGTTATAGGATCCCAAGTGCCCTTCTCCACTGTTTCTACAAGCAAATAATAGGCATCTAAAAATATGAGATTTCTTCCATACATCCAAAATGGAAGTTGAATATCTAATAAAGGCAATTTTGCAGAAAAATATCATCTCCACGTGGTGGCACGGTTTCATAATGAAATTCTATCTCACTCCCATAATATGCTATCGTTGCTCCTTCGCAACCGATGCTTTGAGGAATACCTCCTCAGCTACTAAAAAATTCCATGGGCTTCTCCTTATATTGTAATTGAATGAACCCTGATCAGACTCTCCACGTTTACAACCAGATAGTAAAGGTAATCACTTGTTTTTTTATAGGTGACAAAGATTTTTCCTCTAAACAGACTGACGAGGTGCTGGGCCATGGAGAGGCCAATACCATGACCAGATGTGGTTTGGTTATTGTGTGATGTTTCGGCGCGATAAAAGCGGTCAAAGAAGCGTTTAATATTGGCAGGCTGTCCATCCTTGTAGTCGTTGAGACACAGTGATACAGGTGCGCTTGCGTAGGAGATAGGCTTTGCGTTTGAGAGTTGAGATGGATGGTGCCTGCTGGATCACAGTATTTGCGGGCATTGTCAAGAAGAATGCTAAGAACTCATAAAAATTCCTCTTGGGCTACTTTTTCTACAACGTCTGCTTCAATAGAACTTTCAAATTTTTATCTTCTTTGGTAAGAGAGAGCAAAATCTGAGGCAACCTTTTTCAGCGATGACGGAGATATTTTTGAGGAGCTAGTTTGATATCCTCTTGCTCCTCGAGCCGAGCAAAGTCGGATTAGTCGTCCAATCAGGTGGGTTGAGACGCTCGGTCTGTTCCTTGGTACTGATGCTCCACTCGGTCTCTCCTCCATTAACTCCTGTAGCTCGGTATTGGCTGAGATGATGGCTAGGGGTGTTTTGAGTTCGTGTCCTGCATTGGTGATAAACATCCGTTGTTTCTCATAGTTTTTGACGAAGGGACGGATAACAATCCCAGAAATCAAGGTAAAGAGCAGAGCAGGAGAGAAATAGGCTAGCCAGTGATAACCAGATAGAGACTTGAAAGAGGGTGTCCCGTTCGCGAATGTAGTTGGTAGCTTCAAAAGAAGACTAGGAGCTTGCCCGAAGCTGTCTGACTAATCTGGTAGGTGAAGTAGCGCCCGTTGCGAGTAATCGTGCCATAGGTTTCCGGTTTTTTTAAGAATTTTCTGAGAAAATCTCTGACGTCTGCTTCGGTCAGTGATTGGACATTCCCTAGAGAAATAGTGTAGTCATTTCCCTTTTCTCTGACAGAAATACTGAAAATTGTAGATAATCCCTTCCTGGATGTTCTTTTTGGTGAAACTTTCCTTGATTTCATCTGTGATTGGGAGTTCGCCTTCATTTTTAGACAAGATGGAGAGGACGGTTTGGATATTATCCTCTGTCTGAGTATAGACGATGCTATTCATCAAGACCAGAAAGAATGCAAGAATCAGAGCGATAGCAGCAGTGGCTGTGACAATAAACTTGAAGCGTAGTTTTTCGAAACATCTAGTCTCCTCCTATCAGTTGGAAAGGCCCTTCTGCAGATCCTAAGATTTGCAAGTTGGACTGAACACTTTGGAGTTTTTGGCGTAGGGTAGGAAATATAGAGAAAAAACGAGCTCGTAATCACTTTCTTCCAGCTCATCTGAGCCAGACTTGCTCTAGTAGTTGTTGACAACTGAGGGCTTGGTTAGCATGCCGAATGAGGGAGGGTCAAGAGTTGAGTCTCCTTTTTCCCTAAACGAATGCTGTTTGTAGCAGCTAATTCTTGTTCGTTAATATCCAAGCGAGTATTTCCCTAATTGGACCGTATCTGGGGTATAGTCCTCCAGACGGCGGGCAGTAGAACGGAGCCCTAGCCAATAGTTCCTTGAGTGAGAAGGGCTTGGTCAAGTAGTCGTCAGCACCTGCATCGAGTCGGTTACACGATCATCTACTCTCAGCCATGGCTGTCAGCATGATAACGTGGGTCGTGTTGCCCAACTGGCGAATTTCTTTGAGGGCTTCGATTCCTGTCTTAATCGGCATCATGATGTCAAAAATCATGAGGTGATAGTGAGTTAGTGTAGCTTTTTCGACAGCATCTTGTCCATTAAAAAAACAGAATCAACGCTATAGCCTTCCGTTCTAAAGCAACGGTGATGACGCGATTTAGTTGGGTTTCATCTTCGGCAAGTAGGATTTTCATAGGGTTCTCCTTAGTCTTGGTCAGATCGCTGAATCAAATCACGGATGGTCTGCATGGTCAAGTCGTAGAAGCAAAGCTCATCGGCACAACGTTTGAGCTCGCGCGTGATTCGTTCAGGATTTTTGGATGTTTTTCTTAGTACTTCATCTGGTGCTCAAGGCTGGCCCAAGAGTCCATAGCAATTGTGCAGTTGGATCTCGATAAAGTAGATTCCTTTGGTCATTTCCCAGACAGTCTGGGTAGGGAGTAGTCACTTCGAGGATCAGATGGTAGGAACGGTAGCCATTGGGCTGACCTGACGGATATAGTCTTTCTCTTTAAAAATATGGATGGTGGGTATCTGGCGAATATAGTCAACGATGCGGTAGATATCATCTGTAAAAGCCTGTGATGATCCGAACTACCGATAGCATCTCGGATTTCTTTAAGAGCGGATTGACTCGTCTGAGGAAGGCCTTTTGCGTTGGCATTTTTCACGCATACTTTTTCTGTTTTGATGCGTGCATGCAAATGCTCATATAGTTTGAGGGAGGTTTCTTTTTGTAATTAGCTGCGACCTCTTCCATATCTTCAATAAAAGTCTGCAAGATAGTGGGTAAGTAGACTTCGCAAGGAGACCATAGATAGAGTTCATAGGCTGGTCCATTCTAAGAATGACTCGTATTGCTACGAGCATAGATTCTAATAGTATTTGTCATTCTATTATACCATGAAAGCGATAGTAGGGTGAGATTCTATAGATAAAGAGGAACGAGAATTTTGACAAAGAAGTCCATTAGAGATATAATGAAGAAAAATCGACCAAGGATAAGAAGATGACAAACTCAAAGTATATTACACGCCTGAAACGTTCAGAGGGGCAGTTGCGTGGAATTCAAAAAGATGATCGATGAAGATCGTGATTGTGCAGATATCATTACCCAGTTGACAGCGGTTCGTTCGAGTGTGGAGCGCGTGATTGAGATGATCATTACCGAGAATCTCACAGCCTGCATCAACCAACCCCTGGACGACCCTGAGGCTCAAAAAAGAACGCTTAGAAAAAGGCTGTTCAGTACCTAATCAAACGAAAATAGTAGTTCTCTATGTGATAGAACAAGATAAGAAAGTGGATCACAGGAGGGGAAAGATGACAAAAGAAGAACGAGCAGAAAAATGGTTTTCAGAGTGTTCCTGAGGCAGAAGCTATTCCTATACAAACTAAAATGGAGATCTGTGTCAGGCAGCGAAGCGAATGGCGTTTATCTGGCTTGGCCTACTTGGTGTGGAATGTTTGTTCCTATTCTGGTTCACTGGGGGCGAACTGTTCAATCAAGTAGCGGACTTTCTAAATCAACTATCAGAAGGAGCCCTCACAAAAATCGATATAAGGGTCTCGCACTTGCAGGGACTCTTATTTGTCTGCCTGTCTTGATCTTTCCTAGTGTTGTTGCCCATTTCTTTAGACAAGGTTGGATCTAAAAAGAAGCTGAAAAAGGTAGTCAAGTGATGCCCCCTGTTACAAGTGATCAGCCTTATCTAGATGGGAGATGAGGGAGCAGATTTTGCGAGCATTTCAGGAAGAATCTTTGCGGATTGGGTGCTAGATGATGGTGAGAAGGAACAAAATGGCTTTGAACTTGAGGAAGTATGGCAGCAACTGGCAGCTGTCCAAGATGGTGATAGGGATTTTTCTCACTGATACCTCAGCAACCAGTTAAACTAAAGGGAGTCAGCTTGTATCGGATTTTGTACAGGTTTGTCAGGATGAAGATTCGGACGGTCTTCATTTTGAAATCAGTGTTGCCGATGCTGAACGGATCGACGAGAATGTAATCTACGAAAAAAATGGTCTGAGCGAGAAAGAAACTCAAGACATGCTTCGGACATATTTTGGAGAACAGAGTCACATCAGAGCTAGAAGACTGGGAAATTGTACTAGATATGCGGACAGATGAGCAGAAAAATATCGCAATCTATCAGAAATAACCCAACTGCTAACAGATGATAGTGAGGTACGATCGTTTGACCTCCTGTTTTTGAATCACCGAAAGCCTATTTCAAGCAGTATGCAGAGATATGACGAGCAGGGGCATAGGCGAAGAAAGTCAATGAAGCTACGATAAAAATGGCTTGCTATTGCTGATGAACTACTTGCTGTGGATGCAGTCATTGAGTTAGACTGGAAGACGGATAAGGACGAATTTCTGTACCAATTAACGCCTCTGGCAACTAAACAAACTCTTGATTTGGAGGAGAATTGGTTCGACGAGGATGATGACATCCTTACTTGGTGTAAGATTTTGGACGAAAGATGGGCTGGACACGATTTCTGTCTTGCTTGTATGGATATGAATAGTGATAGTTATGTGCTATTTATCTGCAAGAGGGATATTCTGGAAAAATTAGTCACCTTGAGTCACACAATCAATCAGCGTTTCGGCTATGCAAAAAATATGTAATGGCTTGTGCTATGCGGTGGAAAGAAAAAGATGGGCTTGCTGGCTGGAAATCATGCCCATCCTAACAGTTGGGGGCCCGTCTAAGATAACTTGTATGAAAATGAAAGAAACCTAGAGATACTTGGATATAAATTGGAAGAAAACCCATTTTTGTTGTATAATTAAAGGTAGTGAGACAAGTTAAAGGAGGCCAGCAAATGGAAGCATACGAAAAAGTAGTAGAGATGCTAAATGGGCTAGATATTCCTTTTGAAATCGTGGAGCACGAGCCAGCCTTGACGACAGAGCAAGCCGATAGCTTTATCGAAGGGATCGAAGGTGTCCGTACAAAAACCATGTTTCTCACCAACAAAAAGAAAACAGCCTATTATCTCGTGATTATGGATGATAAGAAACGTTTGGATATGGACCTCTTGAAAGACTTGGTAGGAGCCAATAGAATCCGTATGGCTTCCTCTGAGAGCCTGTTTGAAAAATGATGTTACCAGCAGGCGTTGTCTCTCCATTTGGCTTTGCTGAACAATACTGACAAAGACATTCAGGTTTATTTCGACAAAGAAATCATGTCTGAAAAACGGATGAGTTTTCACCCCAATACCAATGAAAAACTCTCTTTTTAGATACAGACAGATATACTCAAATTCCTAAAGCTATTGGCTATGAGGCTCATATCATCGAGTTATAAAGATTAAAGAAACCGACTAAGTTCATCTTAATCGGTTTTTTGATTATTCTACTTGACCGGGCCAAGCATTCATACCACCTTCTACGTTGATAACGGTGAGACCTTGGGCGCTGAGAAATTGACAGGCAGAGGCAGAACGCACTCACCTTGACAAATGACATGGTATTCATGGTCAGGTTTGAGTTCTTTGTAGCCTTGCTCCAAGGTATAACGGAAGATTTTTTGCACCTGGCGCATGTCCTGCTTGAAACTCATGTACTTCACGTACATCGATAAGATCTAGTTTTTCATTTTGATATTTTTCATAAAAGTCAGCCATGCTGATATTAGTTACCATATTCTACTCCTTCTGGGTTAGCCATTTTGTATAGTGAATAAAGCGCCGTCAAGGTTTTGGACGGTAAATCCTGCTGCTTGAGGTTCGCTCTGCGATATAGCTACGTAAACCGCTGTGGCAGCTAATAATGTGAAAACGGTTCTTGTCCAGTTCATCAAGCGTTCCCGTAGTTCGTTCAGGGGGATGTGGATGGTATCGACTTTGAGTCAGCCACTCTGGAATTCGCCACTTGTCCCGTACATCTAGGAATTTCTTGCCCTTATCCAGTTCGTCTTCGAGCTGGTACCATTGAACATTATCGCTGAGACCTTCGATAAGGTTCAAAGGCTGCGTAGCCTAACATATTGACAGGGATCCTTAGCAGAGGCAAATGGTGGCGCATAGGTGAACTCAATTCTGGTAAGTCAAGACGGTGAGATTTCCCTTGATAGCAGTTGCTAGGGATATCGATTCGCTTGTCAGCACCTTTCTTCCCGACTCCTTGGGCACCGTAGATTTTTCCAGTGGTTGGGTCAAGAGGAGCTTCAAGGTCATATCAGTAGCGCCTGGATAATAACCAGCATGGTCTTTCCCACTGACATGAAGGGCCTTGTAGGAAGTTGATTCATGCCAAGACTACGTTCGCTGAGACCAGTCGAAGCACGCTGTCATATCAAAGGCACGAACGATAGCAGTGCCGATACTGCTATGTTAGTACGGTCGAGGTCCTGCAATGACGTCCGCCACTGGCGTCCCTGACGATTAGCGGGAGAAGCGAGAGAGATGAGGGCATCTTGGTGACAATCTCTTGCTTACGACGATGGCATCTCCAACTGCAAAAATATCTTTTGACTGGTTTCGTAGTGTTCGTCGACCAAGATACCGCCACGAAGTCCCAGTTCAATCCAGCTGCCTGAGCCAATCCATTTTCAGGTTCAGCACCGACAGAAAAGGATGGTGAGGGTCAGAAGCAATCTTTGACCGTTTTCGAGAACGATGATTTTTCCTTGGTCTTCAAATCGAGTCGCAGACGAGAAGTGATAACACGGACGCCGTTTGCCAGTAATTCTGCTTGGACAAAGGCCGCCATTTCCTGATCTAATGGTGGCAAGACATGGGGTGCTTTCTCCACGATGGTGACTTGCAATCCACGTTTTGCCAGATTTTCAGCCATTTCAAGCCCGATAAAGCCTGCACGATAACGACAGCTTCTTTTGGATGATTGTCCGAGCTGCCATAATCTCATCGAGATCAGGAACATTGCGAAGCGTGTAGGCATTCTTAGCCTCTGCTAGCCCTTCAATAGCAGGAACAAATGGTTTAGCTCCTGGAGAGGAATCAGCTTGTCGTAGCTTTCTGTAAACTCTTGTCCATCATGCCCGCACAGTCACATTGTGTTCTTCTGGCAGAAATCTGGATGACCTCGTGAAATGGTCGCACATCCAGATTAAAGCGTGCCCTGAGACTTTCAGGAGTTTGGACCAATAAACTATCACGGTTGCAATTTCTCCTGAAACATAGTAGGAAGTCCGCAGTTTGCAAAGAAACAAAGGACCCTTTCTCAAAAATAATGATCTCAGCGTCTTCCATGAGAGGCGTCTGAGACGGGTTGCTGCTGACATACCGCCTGCAACTCCCCGACAATGATAATTTTCATTTGACTTTCTCCTTTATGCTTCTAGATGACCTTACCTGTCCAAGCACTCATACCGCCTCGGACATTGATGACATCGTATTGCTTTCTTAAGCTTCTTTCGCAGCTAGTTTGCTTCGTGCACCAGAATGACAAATGACATAGAGTGTTTCTGTTGTCGCTGTTGTGTAAGAACTCGATTTCCGTTAAAGGAACATTTTTGGCATTTTTGATATGACCTCTACAGAATTCCATAGACGTCCGAACATCCAGTAGCTGAATCGGTTCCTTGAGTTTAGCTTCTAACTCGCTGGTAGAAATACTGTCAATTTTTGTAAAAATAATAAGTGAAACATAGGCACCTCCAAAATATACCCTTATGGGGTATATTAAATCATGAAGTCAAGCTTTTGTCAAGCAAGTTGTTTTTGACTTGGGAGGGCTTAGTTTTGAGGAGTATGAAAGCAGTGCCATTCTTGACCTTTCAAAGGCTTTTGATATGATGGGTCCAAAAGTAGTGTGAGGTGATAAGATGGCTAGCGAATACCAGAAAAATGATAGCAGGGGAGCCTTACCGTCCGTCGGATCCAGAATTACGGGCCTTAGCTCAGACAGCACGTCAGAAAGCAGGCTGATTTCAATCAGGAACTAGATCCCTTAAAAGGTGCGGAGATTATCAAGACTTGGTTTGGTTCAACTGGGCAAAATCTCATGTCAATCCACGCTTACGGTGGTTGATTATGGGGTCAACATCCATCTAGGGGAAAATTTTTATTCTAATTGGAACTTGACCATGCTGGATGTTTGTCTGATTCGCATCAGGAACAACGCCATGCTTGGCTCTCAACTGTCAATTTTTAACTCTCCACCCACTGGATCCGCATGAACGCAATTCAGGGTCGAATACAGCAAACCCATCACCATCGGAGATAATTTCTAGGGCTGGAGGTGGTGTCATTGTCCTTCCTGGGGTGACACTGGGTAATAATGTCGTCGCTGGAGCAGGGGCCGTGATTACCAAGTCCTTTGGAGACAATGTCCTTCTAGGCGGTAATCCTGCGCGAGTTATCAAGGAAATCCCTGTGAAAGAGAAATTAAAAAGAACAGCTGGGGCTGTTCTTTTTGTAATCTTTATCTTAGTCTTATAAATTTTTCTTTTTTTGGCTTTTTGGGTTAGAGTGACATCGCACTTGGGGATGTTGGTTTTAAAAATATTAAATGCATTTTAGTACTCTCAAATTGTTTCTAGTAGCCCTTTTAGAAGAATACTAAGCAAAAACTGAAATTAAGGAAAATTTTCAGAAAAGTTTTAGTTTTGTTTCAGGAATCTTCAGTGAACTGTCTAGCTATATATATACGAAGGAGAGGAAAAAGGTATGAAATCAAAAAATGGACCCTACTCACAACAAGTTTAACGGCAATGAGTGCTGATGGCAGCATGTTCCCGAGTCAACAACTTCATCCAATACCAATGCAACGACAAATAGTGCCACAACAACTGCAACAAAAGACAAACCAATCATCCTATTTTTACAGAGAAGGACAATGATACCTCTTATGATGAAAGCACAGCTTCTAGATTGAGTTATCTGGCTCATCAGCAAACGTCTCTGGAGATGGGGTGACAGTCTCTGAATCAACAGTGACCATCACAAAATCTGGAACCTATGTGATTTCAGGTCAGTCTGACGGAGTGCAGATCAAGGTCGAGGCAGATAAGTCTGCAGATGTTCATCTAGTCCTAAAAAGGTGCGACCATGACCAATACCAATGCAGCGATATCTGCGACATCAGCTGGGCATGTCTACCTGACTCTAGCAGAGGGAACCACCAACAGTCTCTCTGACTCAAGCTCTAACAGCGATGAAAAAGCAGACGCAGCTCTCTTTTCTAAGGTGGATTTGACCATCAACGGGAAAGGAACTCTCGATGTAGATGGCAAGAAGAACAACAGTATCAAGGCTAATGACACTCTCCACATCACAGGGTGGAGACCTATAACATCACAGCAGTTGGCGATGCCTTTAATGTTAATGATGAACTCAACATCACTGGTACGACCATGACTATCGACGCCAAAAGAAGATGGGGTCAAGGTGGACAATGACGAGGATACTTCAGTCGGGACTATGTACCTATCCAACAACACCATCACCGTCACAGCAGGAGATGAGTGGCATCCACGCATCAGGTGATTTGGTTATCGATAGTGGTACTACACCGTCAAGAAATTCGACAGAGGACTTGAAGGTAAGTCAATCACTATCAACGGTGAGGGACGTACCATTTATTCGACAGATGACGGAGTTAATGCAGCTAATAAAAACGCCCAACAGAGTGAAATCTTCTTTACCATGAACGGTGGGAACCTGACGGTAGAAGTCGGCCCAAGGAGACACAGATCCAATCGACTCGAACGGCAATATCACAGTCACAGGCGGAACCATTAAAATGACTGGTCAAACAGGTTTTGATTTTGATGGAACTGCGACCTACACAGGTGGAGATATCTATCTCAACGGTGAAAAACAAACGGAAATTGTCAACTCTATGCCTGGAGGCGGTGGACCAAATGGAGGCCCTCAAGGCGGAGGTCCAGCCCCTGGCGGACAAGGATAAAAAAGAATCTCCTTTCTCGAAAGAGAGGGAGAGTTTTATGTAGGAAGGATTTTCTAGAATAAATACCAATCCGGAGTTGAGAACTTCTTGGTCTGTTTCATATAAAAACGGATAAAGTGAATTTCCATAGCTAAGGTTATCAAGGTTGCTATTGTGATGACAGTAGTAGGATTGGCTGAGAAAAGTAGAGGAAGAATAGGCCTTTAAAAAGTGGACAGGAAAGACCATTTCGGAGTATCGTGAAGAGATTTGAAACAGCTCTAAAAGCAATAGCTATCCATTATAAGCATCAGATATTAATGTCTGGTGCTCTATTTTTTAAAGAATTCAGATTTTCTCTTGACAAGTGAGTGATTACTCACTATAATAGCTTCGGTGATTTAAAAAGTGAGTATTAACTCACCAAGGAGGAAGTAAATGAAAACATTACTACATTTACAAGATTTAGTAAAATCTTTTGACCATCAAATAGTTCTGAATCATGTCAGCTTTGAATTGCAGCCAGGAGAAATTATAGGCAATTGGTCCGTCTGGTGCTGGTAAATCAACTATGATTAAGACTACGTTAGGAATGGAAAAAGGCTGATGGAGCGTAGCTTTAGTGTTAAATCACACAATGCCCAATCGCTATATTTTTAGGAGATATTGGCTATATGGCCCAATCAGATGCTTTATACGAGACCTTGTCAGGCCAAGAAAATCTGGAATTTTTGGTCAGCTAAGAGGGCTTTCTAAAAAAGACCTAAAGGCGGAAATTGCTCATATAGCTCAAGTAGTAGATCTGACAGACTACTTAAACAAGGCGGTATCTGGTTATTCTGGAGGAATGAAACGGCGTTTGTCACTTGCTATCGCGCTTTTAGGAAATCCTCAACTCTTGATTTTGGACGAACCGACAGTTGGAATCGACCCTTCTCTTCAAAAGAAAAATCTGGAAAAGAATTATTCGCGCTTAGAGACAATGGGGTTGGGATATTGAGTTACTACCGTGTTATGGATGAAGCAGAGTTGACGGATAAGGTCGGCTTATTATTAGGCGGAAAAATCATTGCTTTTGATACACCGCAACACTTAAAAAGAAAGTTATCAAGTTTCAAGTATTGAAGAAGTATTTTTAAAAGCAGAAGGTGAGTAAAATGAGAACAATAGCGATTGCAAAAAAGTCATCAAAGAATTACTTCGTGACAAACGAACTCTAGCCCTGATGTTTATAGCACCTGTCTTTTTATCATGTGGTTGATGAACCTCATGTTTTCAGCTAGATACCAACCGTGAATGTCAGAGTTAGCAACACAGGATCTACCAACTGGTTTGGTAACGAAAATGGATGAGCTCGATCATGTGGACGTCGAGACTTATCAAGACTTAGATCAAGCCAAAGAAGCGCTAGCAAATGAAAAAGTCGATGCTGTGATTTCTTATAAAAACGGTGAGTACTAGGGTCGACTACGCAAACACAGACGCCTCAAAACATCTATGATACGACAAGTGTTACGAACGAGTATCGCCAGTGAAAGCATCCGATCAGTTAGTATCTCGTGTTAAACAAGCTCTTCCACAGGTGGACTCGGACGCAAAAACACCAGAAATCAAGGAGTCTTACCAGTATGGAGATGAAAAATACAAGCTTCTTTACCAGTATGATTCCGGTTTTGATAGGTTTTGTAGTTTTTCTTCTTTGTCTTTTTGATTTCAGGTATGGCGCTTTTTGAAGAGCGCACCAGTGGAACACTAGAACGTTTGTTAGCAACACCAGTGAAACGATCTGAAATCGTCTATGGCTATATGTTTGTCTTACGGTATTATTGCGATTTTTCAAACAGCAGTTGTCGTTTTAGCGGCAATTTGGCTACTAGATGTAGAAGTTGTAGGAAGTATTTTAAATGTTATAATAGTTAATGTGTACTGGCTCTTGTAGCACTAGCTTTTGGAATTCTCTTGTCTACTCTAGCAAAATCAGAATTCCAAATGATGCAATTTATTCCTCTCGTGATTATGCTACAACTTTTTCTCAGGAATTATTCCATTGTCATCCATGGGAGAATGGGCTCAACTGTGGGAAAATTTTGCCATTAACCTATTCTGGTGATGCAATAAAGTCAGATTATTCTTCTGGACACAATCTTGGTGATATTTTTGTCAAATCTTGGTGTTTTAATGATTTTCTTGATCGTTTAACAATTCTCAATATTGTTGGATTGCGTCGTTATCGTAAAGTTTAGAAATCAACATAAATAATGCTAAAAAGGTGTGAAGATTAGATGGATAAGACTGTTTTTTGAATCGTTTGAAGATTACTTAGAAGAAGCGAATTACCCTCAAGGAAAGAAAAATCATGCAGGCAGCAGTGGATCTCATATCAACCAGGAGTTACCATGGGACTTCAACTCTTCACATAGCTGAGCGTGCTGGACTAAGCCAGGCAACTTTGTTTAAGTATTTTTAAGACGAAGGATGATCTACTGACGGCTATTTTTACATCCTGTAGTCCCAGGAATTTTTCGGTAGTTTTTGAGGAACTCTTAGCTTTTGAAACGACAGAAGAGAGGGTTCGTTATCTCGTCCACAATCGTATGAGCTATCTCATCGTGCTTTTGATGAAAATCATTCTGCAAGAGAGGTTTTTCAAATAAAAACTAAAAAATGAACAGATTTTTATCTGGAATGCTATTCAAGATAAACTTCGAGTACTTCATAAGAATTGCTAGCAGATCCACGTGTAAATCCAGAATAACGATTCCTCAAATGGTTCGTATTTGTGTTGGTCATTGTTGGCTTACTTTCAGCTCAGCTTTATATCGTTAGCGACAATGGAGAAATAAAAGAGGAAGACTTAGACTTATTAGAAAAACAGATTTTAGGTGGTTTGTGGAAATAAAGGGAGTTCTAGAAGAACTAGGTTTATTTACTTAACTTTTCAAATAGCTAAAAAGACATGTTCTGCTTATTTCAGATTCATGTCTTTTTGTTGTTGAAATTTGGTATTTATTTATAACTCCTCAATCACTTTACTAAAACAGAAACCGACTTCTCCAGCAGTGCAACGATTTCTTAAGTGTATGGAAGAGGAGTTTTTGGCTACTAAACCCAACTCCTTGACACTCCGTCAGCTTTTTGATACAATAGTACAAAAATTAGAGGAGGTGGGTTATGATTCAAAAGCATACGATTCCCATTTTAGAGTTTGGTAACAATCCCCAAGCAGTCCTTATGCCAACACATGAGAGATTGGACTTAAAGTTGCCAAAGAAGTGCATCTATGCGTTTTGGAGGAGGAGATTGACCGCTATGCCCAGGAAGTAGGGGCGGATTGTGTTGGTGAGTTCGTTTCGGCTAGCAAGACTTATCCAGTCTACGTCCTCAACTACGAGGCGAGGAGATCTGTCTAGCCAGGCGCCCGTGGGCTCTGCCCCAGCAGCCCAGTTTATGGATTGGTTGATTGGCTATGGTGTGGAGCAAATCATTTTCCCACTGGAACCTGTGGCGTCCTAGCCGATATTGAGGAAAATGCCTTTCTCGTTCCCTGTTCGCTCTGCGAGACAGGAACCAGCTACCACTATGTAGCGCCTTCTCGTTATATGGAGATGCAGATTGAGGCTATCTCTGCCATTGAGCAAGTCTTGGAACAAAGAGGCATTCCTTACGAGGAGGTCATGACCTGGACGACAGATGGTTTTTACCGAGAGACGGCTGAAAAGGTTGCCTATCGTAAGGAAGAAGGCTGTGCCGTTGTGGAGATGGAGTGTTCTGCTCTTGCGGCAGTAGCTCAGCTACGTGGGGTTGTCTGGGGGGAATTGCTCTTTACCGCAGATTCCTTAGCAGATCTGGACAACTACGACAGTCGTGACTGGGGTTCTGAAGCTTTTGACAAGGCACTCGAACTCTGTCTTGCCATTGTGCACCACATGTGAGTGTTCTGACTGTTTTTATGGTAGAATGTAGCTATGTTATTCAAATCTTTTTTGGAAAAATCAAGACGACTCTGGTTCAGTTATCGCCAGCCCGTCGTATCTTTTTAAGATTTTTGCCCTAGTTATCTTCTTGAGCTCGCTCCTTTAAGCCTCCCCTTTGTGCAGGCAGCTACGTCACAAGCGACCTACTTTGACCATCTCTTTACAACTGTATCCATGGTCTGTGTGACAGGGCTCTTCACCCAGCCAGTGGCCTCTACTTATAATATTTGGGGTCAATTGATTTGCATGCTGTTGATCCAGATCGGTGGTTTGGGGCTTATGACCTTTATTGGAATCTTTTATATCCAAGGAAACAAAAGCTCAGTCTTCGTAGCCGTGAGACTATTCAAGAAAGTTTCAGTTATGGAGAAACTCAGTCTCTAAAGGATTTCATCGCTCGATCTTTCTGACGACTTTTTCTGGTGGAAGGGATCGGTGCCTTTCTCCTGAGTTTCCGCTTTATTCCCGAATTTGGCTGGGGGCGAGGGGGTTTAACCTCTATCTTTTTGGCTGTTTCAGCTTTCTGTAATGCTGGATTTGATAATTTTGGAGTACGAGTTTGATAGCCTTTCAAACGGACCCCTTGATCAATCTAGTGATTGCGGGTTTGATTATCACGGGTGGTCTAGGGTTTATGGTCTGGTTTGACCTAGCGACCCAGTTTGGGAAAAAGAAAAAAACGTCGCCTTCGTTTCCATACCAAGTTGGTTCTCTTTTTTTAACGGCGGGAATTCTGCTCTTTGGAACCGTATCGACTTTGTTCATCGAGTGGAACAATCCTGGAACGATTGGAAATCTCAGCGTTCCAGAGAAATTGCTGAGTTAGTTTCTTCCAGACCGTCAGCATGAGAACGGCAGGTTTTGCTTCCATTGACTACACCCAGGCTCGACCGGTGACCTTGTTCATCTATATCCTACAGATGTTTCTAGGAGGGGCGCCTGGAGGGACAGCAGGGGCTCAAGATTACGACCTTCTTTGTCTTGTTGGTCTTTGCTCGTAGCGAACTATTGGGCTTGCCTCATGCCAATGTGGCTCGGAGGACCATTGAACCCCGAGACTGTGCAAAAAAATCTTTCAGTGTCTTTATTATCTTCTTGCTAACATTCTTGCTGGGCTTGACCCTACTAGGGATAACAGCAGAGGAAATCCGCGTTTATCTACCTCATGTTTGAGACCATTTCAGCCCTTGCGACAGTTGGAGTGACGGCGAATTTAACACCAGAGCTAGGCCAGATAGCCCTCAGCATCGTTATGTTGTTGATGTTTTATCAGCCGTATTGGTCCCTTGACACTACTGGTCAGTGTGGCGGAATACCAGCCAGACAAGAAAGATACGATTCACTATATGAAAGCAGATATCACCATTGGATAAGAAAGGAAGAACGATGTCAGATCGGACAATTGGAATTTTAGGCTTTGGGAATTTTTTGGGAGCAGTGTTTTGGCTGCCCTAGCCAAGCATGACATGAATATCATTGCTATTGATGACCACGAGGAACGCATTAATCAATTTGAACCTGTGCTGGCGCGTGGGGTAGTTGGAGATATCACGGATGAAGAACTCCTTCTATCAGCGAGGGATTGACACCTGTGATACCGTAGTTGTCGCAACGGGGAAAATCTGGAGTCCAGTGTTCTAGCGGTTATGCACTGCAAGAGTCTAGGGAGTGCCGACCGTCATTGCCAAGGTCAAAAAGCCATACAGCTAAAAGGTTCTAGAAAAAAATTGGGGCAGACGCAGTCATCTCACCAGAGTTTGAAATGGGGCGCTCATTGGCACAGACCATTCTCTTTCATAACAGCGTAGACGTCTTTCAGCTGGACAAGAATGTATCGATTGTTGAGATGAAAAATCCCTCAATCATGGGTAGGTAAAAGCCTCAGTCAGCTAGATTTACGTGGGCGATACAACCTCAACGTACTAGGTTTTCGTGCCTGAAAAACGCTCCTCTGGATGTCCAATTCGGACCCTAATGACCTCTTGCAGGCAGATGCCTACATCATGGCCGTCATTAATAACCAACATCTGGACACCTAGCTGAACTGAGTGAGTAGGAGGAAGGGTACTCTCTCTCCAATAATGTAACGAGTCAATATAAGTATTTTTATAAGAGGTTTAAGAAAAATTTTAACTTTTTCTTAATCCTTTTTAATTTAGGAGATTATACTAGAGTCATCAAAAAGAAAACTCTAAGGAGAATCCTATGAAAATTCAATCCAAATCAGAGATATACTCGTTGGTCAATTCCTACGTCTCAGTGTCGGTGTTGCTTCAGTTGTTGTGGCTAGTGGCTTCTTTGTCCTGGTTGGTCAGCCAAGTTCTGCACGTGCTGATGTCGTCAATCCGACTCCTGCCCAAGTCGTGCCAGACGCTGGTCTCGGTGAGTGAAAAAGAGCGACTTACCAGCAGAGGTTCTCAAAAAGCAGTCGATGTAGCTCTTCCTTCAGAACAGTCTGTTCCAACACTTAAAAGCAAGTGTGGATACGACAAGCTCTTCAGAAAAAGTGGACGCAACTGCTAAAAGAGCCGGCAGTAGCACCAAAAGAAGAAGTGCAAGCACAACCCTGACTCTAAGAAACAAACAGAAGATGCAGTTAAACCTGTGGAAAGTCCTGCGTCTACAGTTTCTGGGCAAGACCGTGAAGCCAGTGAATCGCAACCAGCGACCACCCCAGCTGAAGTGCAAAAAAGTGTGGCTGACAACACCAAAGATACAGTAGATGTCCCAGCTAGCTACCTTGATAAAAGCCAACTTCCCAGGACCATTTACAGCTGGTGTCAACCAAGTCATTCCATACGAAAGCTTTTTGGTGGAGATGGCATGTTGACTCGCCTCTTGTTAAAAAAGCCTCAGATAAAGCCCCATGGTCAGACAATGGTTCAGCTAAAAATCCAGCTCTCCCACCAGTAGAGAAATTGGGCAAAGGTCTTTACTTCTATGAAGTGGACTTGGCCGGCACCAGGAAAAATCTGACAAAGAGTTGTGACCTCTTAAAACAAAACGGTACTCAAAGCTATAAAGCTACCATCAAGGTGTACGGTGCAAAAGACGGCAAACCTGATTTGACCAATCTCGTAGCAACTAAAGATTTGACTGTTAATTTGAACGCTTCAACCACACCAAATCAGGTTAAAGAGTCTGTTGTTAACAATGTCAAAGACATGATTGATGTTCCAGCTAGCTACCTTGATAAGGCTAAGGTTCCTGGACCTTTCTTGGCCGGTGTCAACCAAGTTATTCCATACAGAGCTTTTTGGTGGAGATGGTATGTTGACTCGCCTCTTGTTAAAAGCTTCCGACAAAGCTCCATGGTCAGACAACGGAACGGCTAAAAATCCTGCTCTATTGCCACTTGAAGGCTTGGCTAAAGGCCAATATTTCTACGAAGTGGATTTGAATGGCAATACGACAGGCAAAGAAGGACAAGCCCTTCTAGACCAACTTCGTGCCAATGGCACTCACACTTACTAGCTACTGTCAAAGTGTATGGTTCTAAAGATGGCAAACCTGATTTGACCAATCAGTTGCTACTCGTCAAGTAACGATTCAACTTCGTGGAAAAAGAAATGGCGACAATACCATCTCAACAAGGTCAGATGAATACGAAGCCTTCTGAAACAGGCTCTACAGGTACGACTGAGGGTATGATGGGTACAAATCACCATATGTCAGATATGAAGGTCGATCAACCAGCTTTCTAGCCCAATGGCTAATATGATGAAAAAGATGATAAAGCGATGCTACCAAATACTGGGGAAGCTAAAACAGCTACAGCTGGCCTTGGTATCTTTGGTCTAGCCTTGGCAGGTCTTGTTGGACTTTTTGGGTTTGACAACCAAACGGGAAGATTAAGATTCAAATCACTTTAAACATTAGGGAAAATAGTGTTATACTAAAAGCAAGTATAACACTGTTTTTATCGAAGGAGTGTCAGATGAAAAAAAGACAATTTTGCTGGTTGATGATGAGATAGATATTCTAGATATTCAAAACCGCTATCTTATACAGGCAGGTTACGATGTTTTGGTCGCCCATGATGGTAAGGAGGGATTAGAACTTTTCAGAAAAAAATCTATCGACCTCATTATCACAGATATCATGATGCCCAATATGGACGGTTATGATTTTATCAGTGAAGTTCAGTATATCGTTCCGGATCAACCCTTCCTCTTTACAACTGCTAAGACAAGCGAACAGGATAAGATTTATGGATTAAGTTTGGGGCAGATGATTTTATAGTCAAACCCGTTTTAGTCCACGTGAATTAGTTTTAAGAGTGAATAATATCTTTGCGTCGCCTTAGCCGTGGAGAGAGACAGAACAGATCGAGTTTGGTGACTTGGTAATCAACCATGTGACTCATGAGGTTCGCATTGGGGATCAACCTTTGGAATTGACAGTAAAATCCTTTGAACTTCTATGGATATTAGCCAGCAATCCTGAGAGAGTCTTTTCAAAGACGGAACTTTACGAGAAGGTATGGCAGGAGGACTATGTGGATGATACCAATACACTCAATGTTCATATCCATGCTTTGAGACAAGAGTTGACTAAAGTATACAAAGTTCAAATGCTCCTGCTATCAAAACTGTCTGGGGTTTGGGCTATAAGATGGAAAGACCAAGAGGTAGAAAATGAAATTAAAAACTATATTTTAGTGGAGTATCTAGTTTCGACTCTACTAACGATTTTTGGTCGTTTTCTGGGCAGTCCAACGAATGTTGATTGAGAAAAAGTGAAAGTTTTACTTTCTGGTTGGAATGACCTTGATTGCTAGTTTCATTGGCGCTGCAGTGAGCATCTTTCTTTTTGTCACCTGTGTTCTCTTCTCTGAAACATTTGAAAAACAAGCTCAGGATATAGCTGAGCAAGAGATTTCAGCACAGAAATTGAAACCAAAAGGACCGATTAGAATTTCAAGAGCTGAGGCCCGAGCTTTTAATGACATGTCCCACAATTTGCAGGATACCTTTCAATCACTTGATGAGAGCGAGCAAGAAAAGAGATGATGATTGCTCAGCTCTCACGATATTAAAACTCCCATTACCTCCATTCAGGTTACTGTGGAGGAATTCTAGATGGAGTGATTAAGGAAGAGGGACGACTCACTACTTAACCACGATTGGTCGCCAAACCGAGCGTCTAAACAAAGCTAGTGGAGGGAATTGGATGTTTTGACTCTTAACACTCAACCTCAAGATACTGCTGATGAAGAAGTCGAAGAGGTCTTTTTAGATCAGCTGTTGATTGAGTCAATGAGTGAATTTCAACTCCAGATTGAACAAGAGGGCGAGATGTTTACATTCAAGTATCACCTGAGTCAGCGAAAATCAAGAGTCATTCTGACAAACTTTCTCGTATTCTGGTCAATTTGTTAAACAATGCCTTTAAATATTCAGAACCAGGAACCAGAATCGAGGTTCTTGCTCAATTAACAGAGAACAAGAGCTGACAATCAGTGTGAAAGACGAGGGTCAGGAGTTCTTCCTGAAGATTTGGAAAAGATCTTTAAACGACTTTATCGTGTGGAAACTTCGCGTAATATGAAGACAGGTGGACATGGATTAGGGCTTGCGATTGCACGAACTAGCTCATCAACTAGGTGGCGAAATCACAGCAGAAAAGTCAGTATGGATTAGGAAGCACGTTTACATTTCAGCTCTCAATTTGAAATAAAACTAAAATCTCTTTACAAATCTAGCTATTTCATGGTACAATAGCCTTTGTGTGAAATAGCAGCAGGAAAGCATGAAAGCTCGTCAACAGGTGTCTTATGACAAGTAACCTTGGCTGTTTAGGCGAAGAGCATCTGCACGAATCAGGAGCTTTCTAAGTGACTATTTCCACCGAAATATTATTTATATCAGGGAGGACATACATATGTCACGTTATACAGGACCATCTTGAAACAAGCTCGTCGCCTTGGCCTTTCACTTACAGGTACAGGTAAAGAATTGGCACGTCGTAACTACGTACCAGGACAACACGGACCAAACAACCGTTCTAAGTGTCAGAATACGGTTTGCAATTGGCTGAAAAAAACAAAAAAACTTCGTTTCACTTACGGAGTGGGTGAAAAACAATTCCGTAACTTGTTCGTACAAAGCTACAAAAATCAAAGGCAGAATCCTAGGTTTCAACTTCATGCTTCTTTTGGAACGTCGTTTGGATAACGTATGTTTACCGTCTTGGTGCTTGCGACTACTCGTCGTCAAGCTCGTCAATTCGTAAACCACGGTCACATCCTTGTTGACGGAAAACGCGTTGATATCCATCATACCGCGTAACTCCAGGTCAAGTAATCTCAGTTCATGAAAAAAATCATTGAAAAGTTCCAGCTATCCTTGAAGCAGTTGAAGCTACTCTTGGACGTCCAGCATTCGTATCATTCGACGCTGAAAAATTGGAAAGGTTCATTGACTCGCTTTGCCAGAACGCGACGAAATCAACCCAGAAATCAACGAAGCACTTGTCGTTGGATTCTACAACAAAATGTTGAAATATTTTGTTGAATAGATAGGCTGTAAAGCCTTGAAACTAAACACTTTAGGCCTCGATCCTAGAGTGCTTTTTGATTTACTACCCTTTTAGTTACCCATAACTAATTGGTATAGTAATAGGGTAGATCCCAAAATGGAGCACCCTTTTTATTTATAACAAAGAATAGAACATGCCTGATGGAAGAGAATATATACAGGATTAAAAGAAAGAAGAAAAATAGAGGTTGGAATTGCTTTAATTATAGCAGGAGTTATAGTCTCTTCACTTTTGTTGGTTCAATATTGTTTTCAAATTACAGTGACGAATACCACTAAAAACATATCATAATTTTTAATTTGTATTGCTTTTATCTATTTTATATTAAAATACAATATAGTAAAATAGAATATGTGTAAAACTGAATCACATTAAAAGCTGAGAAAAGAGGTTAACAATGAAAAAAGCTAATAACATTTGCTGCTGTTGCTATTGCTGCTGTTGTATTAGCAGCATGCACTTCGAACTCTGATAATAGCAAAGGTTCAAATTTTTCAGAAGCTAAGGTTGAAAAACAACATCTTCTTCAAGCAAAAGCGGAACCAACTGCTGAGGATAAGGCTGCTCTGAGAAAGCAAAACAAACTTTGGAGAGTTTCCATTTATCAAAAAGAAAAGCTTAGAGTCTCTTCTTGTAGAGCAGGAAAAAAATTTACAGAAGAATCAGCTCAATATGCTATAGATAATCTTGAGGTAGATTGGAAAAACAAGCATTAGAACAAGCAAAAGTGAATCAGAGGATTACTTCACTCTTCAAAAGAAAAACTAAAAAGATTTATTAATAAACTACGAAAAATTTACAGAAGAAAGAAGCTCAATACATCGTAGATCATTTGAAATAGATTTAATGTTTAAGCAGGATTTATTCCTGCTTTTATTTACGTAAGAATAGCAACAAAAGGAATTCCAAGTTAATCCATTGATTAAAAGTTTTTGAAAAATTTATAAATAGAGATGTAATTAATTGAATATATAATAGATTTTTAGAAGCTTCTGTTGTTATATTATAGATGTGAAAGTGTTTTTCATGGTATAATAATTGTATCTGCATAGTATAAAAACAATAAGAATAGAGGAGTGAAAACAGATGAATGTTCAGAAACAATTTGATTGGACTAGTTTTACCATGAGTTTGCTCAAAAATTAGTAGCTTATAAAGATAATAGGCCGCTTCTTATCGAGAAGGTGAAAGACATTTGATGAACTTTCAGGTATATCAATGCCAACATTGGAAAAAGATAATAATTTGGTGACATTGATCCTTTTTACGAGTATTTGGATTATTCAATAAGAACTTGAGAGTTGAAAATAGGTTAAAATCTTAAATGCAATAGTAAAGTTATTTTGGTTTAGGAAGTAAGACTCCGAATTCTTTTGATGGCATACCAGTCCTAAACAATCAAAACTCTACCATTATCAATTTATTGATGAAAGAAGTGATGATGATATTGAAGATTTATGGTCACTATTTCTTTGCGGCATTAGAATTTGATAAGAAAAACTACTGATAATAAGGATAAAGTTTCACACTACTTTTCGATATTGTGAACAATAAAAAGGAATGGCAATAACAAAAACTACCATAGGTTTTGATTGGATTGCTCCCGATTCTTTTTAATTTAGATAGTCGAAACCAATGGTATATTTTTGAATCTGGTAAATTTCCGGCAGAAATTTCAAGTAGTTTACTAAGTATAGATTTAAAGATAACAGCTGAAAAATATTTTTCAAATAGTTGAAACAATAAGTTCCTATTTTAATAGTACAGAAGCCAAATTTAAAATTTTAAAATTATCTTTTGAAGCATGGAGTATTCTGAAGAGTGAATAAAAATCAAGAACTTAAGATGGTGGCAGAATCTTCAGCTTTGATGGATGATGAGAATGAAACAATAAGGTATTGGGTATATGCTCCAGGGAAAGGTTCTTATATGTGGGAGGACTTTTACAAGCGTAGTAATGGCTATAGGATGGAATGAAAGTGGAGATCTCAGTTTATTTAAAATAAATCAGAGATCAAAGAGGCAATGATTTATGGTCCTAACTTATCATACCAGAATACAACACATGCTACTTGGCAATTTGCCAATGAAATGAAAGTTGGAATATTATTTTTGTAAGGTAGAAGTCAACTTATTGGGCGTGGGATTGTTACCTCTGACTATTTCTATGACTCTGAAGCTGAGGAGTATAATCATATAAGAACAGTGAATTGGACTCATCATGGAGAATGGCCTTATCCAGGTAAAGCAGCTATGAAAAACTTTAACCGATGTAACTCCTATATTGATGTTGTGAGAAACTAAAAAAATATTTTTGATGATGATACATCTGAAAGATGTTGAAGAAGTTGAAAAATCATATTCTTCATACACAAAGGAAGATTTTCTAAATGATGTATTTATGTCGGAAGAAGAGTATGAAAGATTGAGGTCTGTTCTTGTTTTTAAAAAGAATATTGATCTTACAAAGGGGCCCCAGGTGTAGGTAAAACATATACTGCAAAACACTTAGCTTATTCTTTTATAGGAGATGTTGATAGAGTTTAAGATGGTTCAATTTCATCAAAAGCTATTCATATGAAGATTTTATCATGGGTTTTAGACCTTCTGATATTGGGTTTGAATTAAGAAAAAGGTACATTTTATAATTTCTGTAAACGAGCAGAACTAGATGCTGTTAATGATTATTTCTTTATAATTGATAAAATTAATCGTGGAAATTTAAAGTAAGATATTTGGCGAACTATTTATGCTGCTTGAGAATGATAAAAGAGGCATCTTTACAACTCGTTTATTCGGATGAAAAATTCGCTATTCAGATAATCTTTTATATCATTGGTATAGATGAATACAGCAGACAGAAGTTTAGCTATGTTAGATTATGCTTTGAGAAGACGGTTTGCATTTTTCGAATTAAAACCAGGGTTTGAAACTGAGTGAGTTTTAAATCCTATCAATTAACTATAAATAATAGTAAGTTAAATAACCTAATTACCTGTATTAAAAATCTAAATTATGCTATTGTTTTCAGATGAGACTTTGGGTGAAGAGATTCTGTATTGGCCCATAGTTATTTTTGTAACTTGAAACCTGAGAGTGTGGATGACCAAGTGATTTCTAATATTGATTGAATATGAACTTGTACCGTTGTTAAAAAGAATATTGGTTTGATGAACCAAATCTGATAATAGAATGGAGCGAAAGCTTAAAGGAGTGCAATTACAGTGATACCAATAAAAGAATGTCTATTATATGCTAACTTATGCGTTCAGTGTCTTAAAAGGTCAAGGATATAGAAACTTTCTACTGAAGAATTCAAAATACTCGCGGATCTCATGAGTGCTATTCTAGTTAAGGTCATGGTAATTCAACTTAAGAGGATTAGAGAAAAAGTATATCTCTAAAACCGAAGAACTTTCAACGTTGAGAGGAAAAATTGAGATAGGTGAATCATTAAAGAGTCAAAGTTCTTTTTAGAAAAAGGGTGATTTGTTCATATGAGGAATTTTCAGTAGACAATACAATGAATCGTATTATAAAATCTACTTTACATCTTTTATTGAAATCAGATATTCCCAAAAACGGGAAAAAATTACGGAAGATATTGGTATTTTTCAATGAAATTGATATTATTGATTTAAATAAAAGTAAATTGGAAGTTTTCAATATAATAGAAATAATCAATCCTATAGAATGATTATTTCTATTTTATTATTTAGTTTGTAAAGGGGGTTGTTGCAAATGACACTCAGATGGCCAGATAAAACTCATGGATTTTTAGATGAGCAACAAATGAATCGTTTATATGAAAAGTTTATTCTTGAATATTACAAAAAGCATTATCTACAGTTAAAGCCAAATGCTTCCCAGATACCTTGGGCTTTAGATGACAGTATGGTGACATGTTACCAATTATGCAGACTGATATTCAACTTCAAAAAGAGAATAACGTCTTAATCATTGATGCTAAATACTATTCAAGTACTACACAAGTACGTTTCGATAAAGTACACTATTCATTCTAATAATCTTTTATCAGATATTTACATATGTAAAAACCGTCAATATCAATTTGGAGATAATAAATGTCTAGTATCAGGTATGTTGTGTATGCAAAAACTAATGAACAAATTCAACCCGACAATCTTTATCAGTTTCATGGAAATCAGATTAGTGTTCGTACGTTGGACTTGAATTTACCGTTTAAAAGAAATAGAAGAGCAGTTAGATTTAATTGTATTATCTCAATTTGAAGAGCAGTTAAAAAATATAGTATCTAAAGTTATTTTGAGAACAAAGAACTTTATCAAAATTTTTAAAAGATTGAATTAGTCATTTATTATGTGGTGGATGAATCAGCAATTACGACGTTTAAAATTATTTGAACAAATGAAAAATCTAACTAGATGTCTCGATGTAGCAAATGATTATCAACTAATCAAGAAAAGGTGAATAATGGAAAAAGACTATCTATTTAAATTAAATGTTCAGCCTCATATGCTGGAAAAATATTCTGGAAGCAAATTGAAACTTTAAAAATGAATTGTTACCTCATATTATTTCATTTCAATTGGTAACGATATATTTAGTCTGACAGAATCTAATATTCAATTAGAAGGCGATCGGATGGGCTTTCAGATTGTTAGAAACTATCAGGATATTTTTAGAATCTGAGGAATATGAACGTTTTAATAGAATTGACTTCTGAGTTAACAAAGGGTATGTTAGGATTAGTAGAGAATATTCTAATAAAAACGGAATTCATTATAGTCAAGAATATTTGGATAAACATCAGGAAAGCAATTGAATTACGAAAAATTATTAGAAATCTTTGAGGAGTTGAAGCAGTCTCAAAAGAATGCAGCAGTTCTACAATTGATAGAATATTAGAAGCAGAATACGATTTTTGTAATAATGTCAAAAGTTGGAACAGGTATAGATCATATTCGGAAAGTCAAAAGGTTTCTTTGTTTTTAGAAGAGTATAAAAACAATCCTATAGAAGCTGTGCAAGTGAGTATATAAATTTCAGTCAGAGAGATTAAGTATCCGAGCTCGAAGTCAACAGGAGGCACTTACCTTACATCGTATAATTGAACATAAAATCAATAGTTCAGGCGAGATTAGGTGAGGTTGGGAAAGATTACTATAAATCCCATATATGAAGAAATTGTATTAAATATTGATCAACAGAATACTAGGAGTATTGGAAATGTAACAACTTATCCAAACGGTACTGCAGATGAGTTGGAAGATTTGATGGTAGATCCTAATGAATTTTTTAAAACTAAAAGAAAAGCCGTATGACATTGATGTTTTCAGATGATAAAAATAATAGAGTAACATGGAGAAAAATTTGGAACTTCTTAATTTTTGAAAAGCACTGACAGAGACTATTTAAGATCTGTCAATAAAAATGGATGTTATATTATTGATGGAAAAACTCTGTATTACAAACTGAGGAGGTATTAAATATGTTACAAAAAGCCAGAAAGAAAATCCGTTAAAAATTATTTTGGTTATCGAAAAAGTGATATACTTCCAAAAAGAACTTTGGATAGCTTATGGTATTTTTGTGTATTATAACTGCTATTAAGTTTTGTATGCCTATTCATGTAATTGATGTTGATTCAAAAATCTATCAGACAAATCAGTATATTTTTCTTGCTATCTCGTCACTTAGCCTTAGTACTATCAATATATACCTTTGGTAGGGAGGTGTATACTCTTGATGACTTTGCAAAAATTTTTATTTAAGAAACAATGGAATAACCTATTATAAATATTTAACAAATTATTTATTTCCGTCGTTGATGTGGCTTGTAGTATATTTTTCAATAATGAGATTAATGCTTGTGTAAAAATATCTAATACAACATTAGAGGTTTTTGAGAGTAATATATCTTTCTCAAGTATTATTAGCTATTATATCAACCGTTAATTTAGTAATTAATAATGAATCGAGTTTCAAATAAAGTCTATATGACTTCAAAAAGTATCGGCGAGGAGTATTCACAAAAAGAAAGAAGCTGTTGGTTCAGAAACAATAGAAGTACAGTGAATACGTTAAACATTAGTGTTGGGAAATTTAAACGTGTAGTACATTTTCAGTGTTGAAAAACTAGATTAAAAAGATTAAGATAATTTCGCTTGAATTTATTTTAGAGATATTGGGTGAAAAATAATAAAGGGAATCACTTCTCTTGATCAATACTAATTAGATTTTTCATAAATTATGGAGTGATTTTTCACTTATCTTGAAATATCTTGCATTAAACCGATTTCTAAGAAAAAGATGAAACTGTGTGTAATAGGTAAAAACGATATCGTACTATATTTAACTGAAATTTTTAATAATATTCAATCTCTACCTCGCAGACAGTTATAAAGTCAGTCAGAACAAGTCTTGTAAGTGTGTAAATTAATTTTTACAGAACTAAAATTATTCCCCTATTTAGAATCTATTAATTCATATTTTATGAAATTAATTAGTAGATATTGTTCTGAAAAAGCCTTGATATTACACTATTTTTAGTTCAACTGAAACCCATACTTTCAAAAAGCCAGGTCTTACGATTTGTAAGTAAAGAGCAAATAAAAAGAGGAGCTTGACACTAAAGTTCCTCTTCTTTTTAAATAAACGAATCAGTTTCTTATTACATAAAAGGTAGTGAAAAAGGTAGTGATTCGATTGAGTTCATATCGCAATGTGGTGAAATTTTCGAAAATTCAAAATTGCTTTAAATCAAGGTTTTCTAAAGTCTACTGACTGAGTAGTGAACCCTATTTCACTTCTGTAAACACAACGTGTTTGCGAAGTTTTAGTGATATTTCTTCAATTGAAGACGGTCTGGAGTGTTACGTTTGTTTTTAGAAGTAAGGTACAAGCGTTCACCAGATTCTTTGTGTTCAAGTGTAATATTTACGCGCATGGTATCTCCTTCTATTATTCAGCTGATGCAGCTTTTAGCGATCTTACGTCCTTTGTAGTATCCTTTTAAGTGATACACGGTGAGAACGTGAGTAATCTCCAGTAGTTTCGTCAAAAGTTTACAGATGGAGCTGTTACTTTGTAGTGTAATACGACGTTTGTTTTTCTTCGCTTTTGAAGTGCGACGTCAGGTACTACCATTTTGATTTCTCCTTTAGGGTATTTAAATTCGATTAAATCTAGTGATTTTCATCAACCATACTAGGATAACACATTTTTGTAAAGTAAAGTTACTTGACAAAAAAGATAAAAATCTCCTGTCCGACATAGCAAACAGGAGAAGGTATTAAATATCAATCTCAAATGGTTCGTCAATGGTTTCCGATACGTATTTTTCCGTCTTTCTTCCGTTGTTTGACACACTCTGTGAGGAGATATTCGATTTGCCCATTGACTGAACGAAAGTCGTCTTTCTGCTCCATGATGCGAGTGCAGCGTATAACTTTGTTGAGAGTCGAAGGGGATCTGCTTTTTGGTTTCAGCCATCTTTTAGTAAAGACTTCCCTGCGTTGACAATTGGTTGTGCATCATGATTGCCACAGAGAACGACTAGGAGATTTGAAACCATGGCAGCTTTTCGTTCTTCGTCAAGTTCAACCAACTCTCCTTCATTGGAGACGTTCTGAGGGCCACTCCATTCCTACAGCGCCGTCAACAATCATCTTACGTGCATCGATAATAGCAGATGCTTGATGACGTTGAAGCATGACAGCGCAATTTCTGGTGCATAAGCTAGGTAAATAATACGTGCTTCAAGGATTTCCAAGCCAGCATCCTCAACACGACTTTTAGTTTCTTCACGAATACGGTTAGCTGCTAATCTCACTCAGAACCGCGGAGGCTTCCTTCATCGGCTTGCCCATCACCTGTAGTGTCCACATTGGAGACACATCGTAAGGATAAATGCGGACAATATTACGAAGGGCGCTATCACACTGCAAAGAGAGATATTCCTTGTAGTTATCAACGTTGAAGACGGCCTTAGCGGTATCGACAACTCTCCAAGTTACCGCAATTCCAATTTTCAACAGGGTTACCTAAGCAATCGTTAATCTTTTGACGGGAATTGCTCAAAGTCATAACTTTGAGAGAAATCTGTTTCTTGCCAATTTCAAAGGTTTACATCATTGCCATTTGATGATTTCATTCCTGAAAAAGGAGATTTTGTGCTAACATCACCACTTTGACCAAGTCAGTGTGGTTTTGCAGGGTTGACTGCTACGCTGAAGGATTGACAAAGTAAAAACCAGGTTCTTTGATGGTACCTGTATAGTTACAAAGAGTGTCAGAACCAGAGCTTCCTGAGGGTTTGACAACTTTCAAACCAGCATGAGTTAGGGCCTGCAATTAAGCAATAAAAGTCCGATAATAATTCCAAAAAGCGTTTTTCGAACCAGCACCCATTATAAATATAAAGATACCAAGTACAGTGTCAACTCAATGAGAATCAATGCGAATACACCATTTGGTTTTTGAATTGATTAGTTTTTCAGTCATAAGAATGACCTCTGTTATATGATATCTAAATGATATCACTTTAATTTATAAAGTCAAGAAATAAATGTAAAATTTTTAAAGAAAATATTGCTGTAGAATTTTCTGAAAATTCAGAAATTTTATTCTGTTCTTCATGCGGAAATGTGCTATAATAGTAAAAACTGAAATGGGAGGGATAAGATGACTGAATTAGATAAACGTCACCGCAGTAGCATTTATGACAGCATGGTTAAATCACCAAACCGTGCCATGTTGCGTGCGACTGGTATGACAGATAAGGACTTTGAAACACCGATTGTGGGAGTGATTTCGACTTGGGCGGAAAATACCCCGTGTAACATCCATCGCATGATTTTCGGGAAGTTGGCGAAAGAAGGTGTCAAATCTGCAGGCGCTTGGCCTGTTCAGTTTGGAACTATTACTCGTAGCGGACGGGATTCGCCATGGGAACGCCATGGTATGCGTTTCTCTCTGACGTCTCGTGATATTATTGCGGACTCAATCGAGGCAGCTATGGGTGGTCATAACGTCGATGCCTTTGTCGCTATCGGTGGTTGTGACAAGAATATGCCAGGTTCTATGATTGCCATTGCTAATATGGATATCCCAGCTATTTTTGCTTATGGTGGTACCATTGCACCGGGTAATCTTGATGGAAAAGACATTGATCTGGTTTCTGTCTTTGAGGGTATCGGAAAATGGAACCATGGTGACATGACAGCTGAGGACGTGAAACGTCTTGAATGTAATGCCTGCCCTGGCCCTGGTGGCTGTGGTGGTATGTACAGCTAATACCATGGCGACTGCTATCGAAGTTCTCGGTATGAGTTTGCCAGGATCATCCTCTCACCCAGCTGAATCAGCTGACAAGAAAGAAGATATCGAAGCGGCAGGACGTGCTGTTGTCAAGATGTTGGAACTTGGTCTCAAACCATCTGATATCTTGACTCGTGAAGCCTTTGAAGATGCTATCACTGTAACCATGGCTCTCGGTGGTTCTACAAATGCCACTCTTCACTTGCTTGCCATTGCCCATGCGGCTAATGTTGACTTGTCACTTGAGGACTTCAATACGATCCAAGAACGTGTGCCTCACTTGGCCGACTTTGAAACCTTCTGGTCAGTATGTCTTCCAGAGACCTCTACAGAAGTCGGTGGTGTCCCTGCGGTTATGAAGTACTTGCTGGCGAATGGTTTCCTTCATGGAGACCGCATCACATGTACTGGTAAGACAGTCGCTGAAAACTTGGCTGACTTTGCAGACCTCACACCAGGTCAAAAAGTCATCATGCCACTTGAAAATCCAAAACGTGCAGACGGTCCGCTTATCATCTTGAACGGGAACCTTGCCCCTGATGGAGCAGTTGCCAAGGTATCAGGTGTTAAAAGTGCGTCGTCACGTTGGACCTACTAAGGTCTTTGACTCAGAAGAGATGCTGATTCGAGGCAGTTCTGACAGACGAAATCGTTGATGGCGATGTAGTCGTTGTCCGTTTTCGTTGGACCGAAGGGTGGTCCAGGTATGCCTGAGATGCTGTCACTTTTCATCCATGATCGTTGGTAAAGGTCAAGGAGACAAGGTTGCCCTCTTCGACAGACGGACGCTTCTCTGGTGGTACTTATGGTCTGGTTGTTGGACATATCGCTCCCTGAAGCTCAGGATGGTGGACCGATTGCCTACCTCCGTACAGGTGATATCGTTACGGTTGACCAGATACCAAAAGAAATTTCCATGGCCGTGTCCGAAGAAGAACTTGAAAAACGCAAGGCAGAAACAACCTTGCCACCACTTTACAGCCGTGGTGTCCTCGGTAAACAATATGCCCACATCGTATCATCCGCTTCGCGTGAGCCGTGACAGAACTTTGGAATATGGACAAGTCAGGTAAAAATAAACAGAAAAAGCAAGCCATTTTCGGCTTGCTTCTTTTCATCTTCAAAAGTGATTTGCCTGCTTATACTCAATAAAAATCAAAAGAGCAAACTAGAAAAGCTAGAGCAGGTTGCTCAAAAGCACTGTTGAGGTTGGAGATAAAAGCTGACGTGGTTTGAAGAGATTTTTGAAGAGTATTAACGAGGTGGCAGTCCAAGGGCAATACGTCCGTAGCGACTGATTCGTGTGATCTTCCAGGCAGGAGACCAAGTAACTTCGACCTTGACATCTTCGATACCCTCGATTTGTTTTTAGACCTGCGACGATTTCGATAGGCGGGCTTTTCGGCGCAATCGCGAGGCAGTGTCGGTAAAGGTCATGACAATCTTACAGAGACCGGTTTCATCCAGATTGATTTCATCAAATCAAGCCCAGATTGTAAACATCCAATTCCACGTCTGTATCAAAAACCTTCTCTAGTTTTTCGATAATTTGGTCTTGTAAGGCCAAAAGCGCGGTCATTGATTTTGATATCGTCTCTCATAACAGTCCCTCCACGTGATAAATATCCTCTATTTTCTCATAATTCTGACAATTTAGCAAGTTTTTGATGAATTTTCTGAAAAATATGATAATATAAGAAAACACTCGAATTAAGGAGAAGGCTATGGAGCAGATTGGAAAAGTCTTTAGACAATTACGAAGTCAAGAAATATCTCGCTGAGACAAGCAACTGAGGGACAATTTTTCGCCGTCCATGTTGTCTCGATTTGAAACAGGTCAGAGTGAGCTTTCGATGGAAAAGTTTCTATTGCCCTAGAAAATATATCTGCCAGTGTGAGGAAATCCTCTTTCCTAGCTAGAGGTTTTCAGTATGATACAGATTCTGAGTTGAGAAAAGAAATCACAGATATCTTGGTTCCAAAGAACATAGCACCTCTCGAGGACTTGTATCGTAAGGAGTATCAAAAGCATGCCCATTCTCAAAACAAACAGAAACATATTCTAAATGCTATTATTATCAAGTCGTATATGAAGAGCATGGATGAAACGATAGAGTTAACAGCAGAGGAAGGAAGTCCTTCATGACTACTTGTTTTCTACCGAGATTTGGGGAATCTATGAACTCAATTTGTTCTCAGTCAGTTCTCCTCTCTTATCTATTCCTCTTTTTACTAGATATGTATGAGAGATGGTACGAAATCTGATTTTCTAATGGAAATGAAGGGAAATCGGAACCTTTTTCACACCATGCTATTGAATGGTTTTTTAGCCAGCATTGAGTGTGAAGAATTTACCAATGCTTATTATTTTAAACGTGTCATCGAAGAGCATTTCTACAAGGAAAACGAGACCTATTTCCGAATTGTCTAGTTGTGGGCAGAAGGTCTTCTTGATAGCAAGCAAGGCAGAGTCAAGGAAGGACAGAAAAAGATGGAGAATGCTGTCCGTATTTTTGAGATGTTTGGCTGTAACAAATCTGCCGAATACTACAGAAAATCGACAGATTGTTGAATATCTACAAACCAAGAAAAAAATTTGAAATTTGAAGCGATAGGACTGTTGACCTTTTTCACGTCATCAAAGAAGTTCAATCGTTTCTTTTTTCTCATTTTGCTTGTTGCATATATTCAAAAAAATTTCTCGCTAATTCATAAGTGCTATACTGTAGTCATACTTCATATAGGGATTAGAACAAGAAGGGAGATTACCTATGAAACTATTGTTTAGAAATCAAGATTATCGACTTTTGACTTTGTCACGATTCTTCAATGCTTTTGGTGCTTCGATTTTTAACCTGGTATTTATCGTTTATGCATCGACCTTGCCACAAGCCTCTTTTGCTGTTGCTATGGCGAATATTGTCATGATTCTTCCGACTCTCTTACAGTTTTTGTAGAATTCGGGCAGATTGCACGAGGACAAGATCAAATGGATGACTTACAGCGGTTTGTTTCAGGCTCTTCTCTTTTTCCTGGCAGCTCTGTTGCTTGGTCAAAGCCAGTCTCTTTTGCTTTTTCTAGCCTGTGTTTGATCAATGTCATCAGTGATGTGATCAGTGATTTTGCTGGTGGCTTGCGAATGCCTCTCGTTAAGGAAAAAGTAGCTGAAGAGGATCTGATGGAAGCTTATTCTTTTTCCCAGTTTATCACCTATATTTCAGCTATTGGTGGTCAAGCTTTTGGAGTTTGGCTCTTAGGTCTATCGGTCAATAATTTTTTCTCTCTTGTTGCGGAATCAATGCCTGTTTTCTTTCCTAGTATCAGCCGCTATTCTCTTTTTAGGGAAAAAGAAAATTAAGCCTGTCAATTTCATCTCCTGATGGTGAAATCCTAAAAATGAGAAGCTTTCTATCAAAGAGCAGTTCCTAACAATTTATCGAAATTTACGTCTTGTTTTTCTTAAAAAGTGGACAGAAAAACTTTGGTTTTATGATCTTTGCTGTCTTGCTTATCAATGCCTTGGGTGGCGCTCTAGAAGCATTTATAACATCTTCTTTTGAGTCATTCTCTCTTGATTTTTATTACACAGAGGCACTATTTATCGAGCAAGTCTGTGTTTTATTAGTATCATCATCAGTAGCCTTGCAGGCAATGATTATTTTGGGAAGCAGTCCTTGCCTAGATTGATGATGTGGGTGACATTAGGGAGTCAGTCTAGTTGGTCTGCTAACTTATTCAATCAAGTCGTGCTTGGTTTGCTATTTCTCTTTTTCAACTCTGTATGTTTCTGGTAAAGTGTCCCCAAAAAGATTAGTGCCATGCTCATGAAAAATCTAGCTCAGATGTTCTAGCTCGTACCAGTAATTTTTAGGTTTATTGTTTTACCTTATCAGTACCTCTTGGTACAGCCTGTTTTTCACCCTTGCAGCCGTATGGAATATGCAGTTGACTTGGATCTATGTTGTTGGCCTTTTCCTTGCTGGCTATTTGACAAGTCTGAATCTCAAAAATGATATTTGAAATCCTAATCTCACTGTTTTAATCCCTTTATTTATGGTAAAAATAAGACTATTAAGTTTAAAGAGGATTCCCTATGAAATTACAAAAACAAAAGGAACGCGGATATTTTACCTGCTGAGTCTGCCAAAGTGGCAGTATGTTGAGAGCTTTGCCCGTGAAATTTTCAAGCGCTATAACTATGCAGAAGTGCGCACGCCTATTTTTGAGCACTACAGAGGTCATCAGCCGCTCTGTCGGAGATACAACGGATATCGTAACCAAGAAATGTCGATTTTTACAGACAAGGGTGACCGCCATATTACCCTCCGTCCAGAAGGAACTGCGCCCGTTGTCCGCTCTTATGTGGAAAATAAACTCTTCGCCCCAGAAGTGCAAAAGCCAAGTAAGTTCTATTACATGGGCTCTATGTTTCCGTTATGAGCGTCCACAAGCAGGTCGTTTGCGTCAGTTCCACCAGATTGGTGTCGAGTGTTTTGGCTCAAGCAATCCAGCTACCGATGTGGAAACAATCGCTATGGCAGCACATTTCTTGAAAGAAATCGGCATCCGAGGTGTCAAACTGCATCTTAACACTCTTGGAAATCCTGAGAGTCGATGCAGCCTATCGTCAAGCCTTGATCGACTATCTTTGACACCGCTCAAGGAGACCTTGTCTAGGGATAGCCAACGTCGCTTGGAGGAAAATCCTCTCCGTGTCTTGGACTCTAAGGAAAAAGAAGATAAGGTAGCAGTAGAGAATGCACCGTCTATCTTGGACTTCCTTGATGAAAAATGCCAAGCTCACTTTGATGCTGTGCGTCAGATGTTGGAAAATCTGGGAGTAGACTATCATCGATACCTAATATGGTGCGTGGTCTGGACTACTAACCACACCATTTTTCGAGTTTATCACTGAGATTGAGGGCAGTGACCTGACAGTCTGTGCTGGTGGTCGTTACGATGGTCTGGTTGCCTACTGGTGGCCCTGAAACTACTGGATTTGGTTTTGGACTTGGTGTGGAGCGCCTGCTTCTCATTCTTGAAAAAGCAAGGTGTGACTCTCCCTATCGAAAACTGCCCTTGATGTTTATATCGCAGTCTTGGGCGAAGGGCAAAATGTCAAGGCCTTGGAGTTGAGTACAGGCTCTTCGCCAACAAGGTTCAAAGCAGAGCAGTGATTACCTCAGACCGTAAGCTCAAAAAGCTCAGTTCAAGTCAGCCGATGTCTTTGCAGCTAGACCCTCATCACCCTGGAGAGAGTGAAGTCGAAAGCGGACAAGTGACGGTCAAGAACAACCAAACACGAGAAGAAGTGCAAGTGTCACTTGAGGCAATCAGCCAAAACTTCTCAGAAATCTTTGAAAAATTGGGCTTTTAATGACAGATAAACTGGTCAAGGATCTATTCTGACCTTTTTCTTTGCAAAATGACAAAAATCATAAACCTTTTGACAAACATACTTGTCAAAAGAAAAAATATATTACAATATAAGCAAGTTAGAGAAAAGGAGAAAAGAACGATTATATGGGCATTAGGATTTGTACCTCTTGTGATTATGTATTATACTACCATTCCCAAAAGGTCAAGAAATTAGAGAATAAAATCAAAAGAATTGAGCAAAAGAAAGGAAATATAGAAAATGTCAAGAATTTTCTAGGAATTGATTGGGAAAAACCAACAATCGTGGGCCTAGTGTTGCACTGATCCCGTGGGAGACCTTGAGTATGAGACGAGAATGGGTCCCAAAAGTCTACGTCAAGTGTTATTAGGAGAGGAATAGAGAGAGAGAGGTTAGCTAGCAGCGTGTGAGTAGATACTGAGAACAAAGACCGTTGCAGGTGTGTCTGTGCAGGTTTGGAGAGTGAGTGTGCTATCAAAACTATCGTGGTTCGTCTGGATACTGTTCTTGTTTGCTTTGCTCTGACTGAATTTGGGAGTCTGACAGTCACTCGGCCTATGCCTAGCTGGCAGTTGGCAGTACAGAGCGTCCTGAGGGCTAGTGAGACAAACGGATGAGTACACCCCAGCTATTCTCATTGCCTGAAAATATGCACGTTTGTGTAGAACAGTCGAAGCTCATCACTGGGAGGAGGATGCGATGAAGCAGCATGCTAAAGTATGCATGATGCAGGTGACAGCATAGCTACTGATGGTCAGCGTGTTTCTAGTAGGATGAACTTAGGTTGGTTTAGTCTATCAAGTGACCAATTTATTTGGGCCTGCACACTCTTATCCCAGTCGTTGACTGGATTGAAAAAGTAAACAATGAGTGAAAGCGAGAATGAGTATGAAAGAGGTGGATTGTATTTTGGCGTCTGTTGTCTTGGGAGGTTTTCTTGGGCATGTGGCAGGGATGTTGAGGCAGATGCCGAATCCACGCGGAGTATATTTGAGATGTGAAAGCCCTTGATGCATGCTATGAGCTATCAGTTTTACTATAGCCGTCATTATTCTTTTTTGACTTTCAATTTTCCTAAGAAAAAGCAGAAAATTTCATTCATTGTATCAAGAGGAAATGGATGATGATTTGAATGAAACCTATTATGTGCAGATGTATCGGAATCTCGAGTTTGGAACCATTGCTTTTAATATTGCAAGCGTAGCAATTTCATTATCTATCTCTCTCTCATTAAATGAAGTGGTTATATTGCATACAGACCACCAAACATTTTCCCTCTCTTTCTTAGTCTTTGTGCTATCCTTAATCGCTCAAAAATCTCTTTTTAAAACAATTGCGATTGTGCGTCAGTTTGATTTGGCTCTTTTCTCTACACCAAAGGATATCTTGGACTATAAATTCCTACGATGAAAAGGGGGCACGACTAATTTGGAACAAGTTTTCCGAATTTTATTCCAATTAAATCAGTATATCTTACCAGGCTTATATATTTTTCTTTTTATCGTTTCTTTCTTGACAGGAGAAATTCAGCTACTAGCCTTCTTGCTTGTCGGAGCGATCCATGTTTATATGATGTGATGCAGGGTGCCTATGGTAAAACGCTATTTTTCAAATAAAAGGAGTTTCTATGATTCGTGTTGAAAATGTAAGCAAAAGGTTTGGGAGCAAAAAAGCTCTTCATCAGATTTCTTTTGAGATTAAGGAAGGTGAAATCTTTGGTTTTCTTGGTCCTTCTGGCTCAGGTAAAACAACCATGATCAATGTCTTAACAGGTCAGTTGACTGCAGATCAAGGTAAAAACAGTTTTGTTAGGAAAGAATTCTCAAGATTTAACCTCAAATGATTTTGGAACAAATCGGTATAGTTAGTGATGGCGTGGTTTTATGAAAAAGATGAGTCTTTGCAAAAATCTTCTCATCTATGCTAAGACTATATGGTCTCAAGTCAGATAGAGTAAATCAGGTGCTCAACAGGTTGGATTGGCAGATGCTAAAGATACTATCGCAGAAAAACTATCTACAGGAATGAAACAACGAATGTTCTTGGCCCGTGCCCTTCTGAATGCTCCTAAGATTCTCTTTCTAGATGAGCCAACTAGTGGCTTAGACCCTACAACATCTAAGATGATTCATACTACTAAGAAATTAAAACACGAGCAGGGACAACGATCTTTCTGACCACGCATGATGCATGAAACAACTCTGCTGTGATCGCTTATCTCTTTTTAAATAAAGGAAACTTAATAGGTATGGAAGTCCGCAAAGATATGATCCAGAAGTACCATGTGGATAAGAAAGTACGTGGCTTTATAAACGATGGACAAGGAACGGAAGTAGTTCCATTTGAAAGTACCCATTTAGACGACAGTTGATGTGGTTCCACTCTTGTGAGCCGACACTAGAAAAATCTTTATCAGATTGACAGGAAAAGTTAGATGTTTAGAAAATTAAATGCCCTACTATGGTTAAGATTGCAAAGTTCTTAATGAGCAATTCAACTTTGTTGGCGACTCTATTGATGCCTGTATAGCTGTTGTATACTAATGAACTCTCAAATAAGAATGGAGAATTGAGCCTGTTTCTCCTCTCTTCAAAGCTTTGACGATGTCTTGAGCATGGGAAGTGGTTATATGGTATCGATTATGATGGCAGAGAGATTAAAGGAAGCTGATGTCAAATCACTCATCCTAAGTGGTGTGACAGCGACAGAATACTACTTTCAATGCTCGTTCTCCTATTCTTTTGATAATGTTGGTTGCTATGATTGTACTTCCCATCTATCTCAGAAATGCGATGTGTCTGGTTGTTATTTGCCCTATGCTATCTATTTCGCTCCTAGCAACTAGTTTGTGTTATTTTTCTCAACGCCTTCTAATCGAGGTGCGATTATCGGATACTCAGTCTAAAAGCGCAAAGTCCATAGTATCTTTCTGTGTCTTTATCGTCTCTTTTTACCCATAATGGTGCTCTTCCAAAAATGATTCACGGCTCAGAAAGTGTTGAGATTACTCGTTCGTCGTCTCAATCGTAAATCCTTTTTAAAGAGGTGAAAAGGTGAAATATCACTTTTCTATTATTGGTATGTTGCTTGCCTGGGTACTTGTGTGCGGAATATGCAGACCTGCTATTGTATTGAGCAAACAGCTATAAAGCCAAGATAGGAGACCTTTATGACTACTTAAAACGCTGGCTGGTTTCTTCTAGCCTTTTCTATCCTTCTGTTTCATCTGTGGTGCCATTCGCTCATGACTACGAATCTCTTGCAAACTTAGGTGGCTTCACCCTATGCTGCTACCTTGCTCTATGTGGCCTTGGCTGGGTAGGTGTACGTGTACAGTATTTACAAATGGTATCAGCAAAGCTCCTGTCGTATTGAAGAGTGGTTTAACCGATTGTTGGCTCCCTAGCCTTGTTTGGTTCTTATCTCTGGATTGTCCAAAAGTCTTGCCAGACGATCGTCAGTGCAAATCAACACAGTACTAGACAGACTGATTGTCTAGCCACTGCCTCTCCTTCTTGCGTTATGCTGCTCAACTGACGGAAGAACTAATCTTTAGAGGATGTGGCACGCTATCTCTTTCATGGGACAATAGCAAACAAACTCTGCTTTCTTCTGGTCGAGTGTTCTGTTTGCCTTGATTCATTCCCCAGGTGACTGTGCAACAGTGGTCTATGCTGAGCCTTGGTTTTCGTCTGGGCTTGCAGCCTGTTAGTGAGAAAGGTCCTGGTACTGTATTCTCTCATCGCTTTGAATAATTTGGTCGGCTTTTGATGAGTTCTCTGTGCTGTAATAGGGTCAGGAGGTCACATGAGAGCAGGTAATTTGTGTAGCAGTGATTCAAGCAGTCGTTCTATTTTTCATCATTGGGGCGCTAGACTTGTGCCTTTAAAGGGCGATTTCTTCTACGCCATCTCGCAGTGAGCACGCTATTGCTGCTGGTATCTGGCGTTTTGGGACGGCAACATACGGCGAAAATCGTCCTGCGTCGAGCGTGAAAATCGCTGAAAAGCGCACTTGGGCATAAAATTCAAAATACAAAAGGAGTCCGGTGACGAGTTCATCGAGTAATGATAGCGCTAATTTTAGGGTCTCACCTGATAAGCAAAGCTGTACAAAAGCTTTTACTGATTGGTTTTCATGAAAGAGCCTGCGCTTTTATGGTAAAAATAGCAACAGAATAAAAGGGAGAAAAGCAATGAGAGCGTAGTATGTATGCTGGGTCGTGTTCGTGAGGACACGTCGTCGAGATGCCAACCTTGAAGAGATAGATGATCGGCGTCGTGCGATCCTTAGTGGTGGTGATCTTTATCGACCTTCATGACCGTGAAGGATCATGCGGTTGGTTATCAGCCTGAAAGAAATCTGCCGAGGTCATGGCAGCAGCTAGAAAAGCTTCGTAGCGAATGGTTATCGGAGTGACTGTTCGGGTCGCTGCGCGTGGAGCGACTCAATGATAGTTGCCCAACTGGATTTGCGGTCGAGGCTAAACGTGACTAGCTCTGACGTGCTGAATACAGCTGGAGACAACACCATTTGAGATTAAGGATGGCATTGAATGACGATGACGTGCGCGTTGCGTGCAGTTACCTTGACCTTCGTCGATCCAGAGATATTGGAAAATCTCTTAAAGCTTCATGCTAATATAGACCCTCTCTCGCACTGCTATCTTGGATGAGTTGGAGTTTATCGACGTAGGAACCTGATCTGCTAAGTCCAGCACTCATGGAAAGGACGCGTGACTGCTTCAGGTGCCGTCTCACGTGGTAATAAAGGGCATTTTGCGCTCTTCCTCAAAGATCACAAATCACAGGCAGCTCTTGACGATGAATGCTGGTTTGACCGTTACATACCAAATCGTTAAATGTTTCGTGACGAGGACTTGCGTAGTGAACCGCCAGCCTGAGTTCCTCCAGGTCGACCCAAACTTCATTCATACGGGCAAAGTCAAAATGTCAGAAAGCTTGATTTAGCGTGGTTAGCTTCATGGCAATTGCAACTATACAAGATTTGGCTGGCGATTGGATGGGGCAGCTCTGAACCCATCTACACTTGGTTGGAAACTGGTCTTGGCATTATGACTGAAGATCAGTGACACCAGCTGTTGAAGAAACTTTGCTTGACGTGATTATCATGAATCAGAGAAATTTGTGGTGGGTAAAGAAATAATACAATATCAGGAGACACCATGTACTGACATCTTTCGGGGCCTTTTAAAATCGACACAATAAAACCATTGCAGAATGTAGCAATGAAAACTTTACCTTGCTCTTCTTAGCACCTGTAGCAGCTTACTGAAATATGGCGGACAATACTATGGTAGAAAAAGTTTACTACATCTCAAGCTGAGTTCTTGATTGGTAAACTTTTGTCAAACAACAAATCAACCTTGGTCTTTACGATGATGTCAAGAACTTTGGCTACGGGTAAAGACCTAATCAGAAGTAGAAGAGTTGAATTGGAACCATCTCTTGGTAATGGTGGTTTGGGACGTTTAGCTGCCTACTTTATCAACTAATTACTGCTCTCTTGGTTTGAACGGTGACAGTGTTGGTCTTAACTACACCACGGTCTTTTCCAGCAAGTTCACCAAAACAACCAACAAGAAACAATTCCAAACACGCATGGTTGATGAAACCGTGGTTGGTTCGCTCAAGCCATGCTTCAAGTACCATTTGCGCACTTCATTGACATCAACTCTTTGTTGTATTGATGTTCCTGGATTACAAGACAAAATAAGAACCTTACGCCTGCGTTGTTGACTTGGATTCTGTTGATTCTTCAATCATTAAAGATGGTATCAACTTTGATAAGACAGACATTGCTATAACTTGACTCTCTTCCTTTGCAGATGATAGTGATGACCGTCAGAAGGTGAATTCTCCGTATCTTCCAGCAATATTCATGGTTTCAAACGGTGCTGTTAAATCATCAGAAACAATCGAAAAGAGGCTTAGCTTGCATGATATTGCTGCTGATTACGCAGTTGTCAAATCAACGATACTCACCCATCAATGGTTATTCCTGAGTTGATCCGTCCTTTTTGACTGCTCGTGGTATCAGCGAACCCGGCAGAGCAATCTCAATCGTTCGTAGCATGACTACCTGCTTGCCCCAACACACAATCCTTGCTGGAAGCCCTTGAAAATGGCCTCTTGATTCTTGCAAGAAGTGGTTCCCTCACTTGGTACCCAATCATCAATTGGACCGTCGTGTGAAAGCAAGTGAAAGATCAGCTGTTCTGGGTGACGAGCGGACGTGTTCACATAGCCCCACATGGATATCCACTACGGATATAGCGTTGGTGCTTGCTCACACACCAAATCTTGAGAACTCTGGGTTGAAAGCCTTACGACCTTTGCAGAAAAATTCAACAACAGTAAAGCATTATGTCACTTTCATGCATACTTCTTCATTGTCTCCTACTTGGATGGGGTTCTTGGGATTGGTTGGCTGCCGACAGATGAGCTTAGCTTGTCTGGAAGATAAAGCTGTCAAAGAAAAATTAGGCATCAGGCTCACAACAAACGTAAATTGGCTCGTCAGAAAGAACACCAAAATTTAAATCAATTAAAACTATCTTTGATAACCGTCAAACGTCTACGCAAACGCCAACCGATGTTGCCAGCCCGTGATCCACCGTACCTTGATATCAAAGCTGGTAACATCCCTGCTCGTCACAATCTTACTGGTGGTAAGCCAGCTCCAACCACAATCGCTCGGGCGTATTCACCAGCATCCTTTGCGCCTCAGAAGTTGTACTGCGGTAGCGGTAGCTCACACTTGCAAGTGGTTATGGTTGAAAACTACAGTACCTGCAGCAAGCCGATCCCAGCATGTGATCATAGAACCAGTCCCTGCCTTCTAAAAACTGGGTACCGGTAACGTGATTCATATTGAACGAACTGACTCGCTGGTACTATGGACTGGCGTAACATTAAATCATGAGTTGGTTGGAACGAAAACTTATCACGGTATTCAAACTGTTATCGACGCGCAGCGGCGATCAAGCAGATTCTGCGCTCGACTATCAAACCATTAGTTGACTTCATCGTTGGCGATGCGGGATGCTGGCTGAGCAGGAACTCTTTAATGGTGTTAACAAAAGACTGGACGCGACTCTTCTTGACTTGAAAGACTACATCAAAATTGAAAGAGCAAATGTTGGCTATTCACGAAGTTGACATGGTTGATTATGTTAACATTGTTTCATGAGGGTTCTTCTCTGACGTACTGATCGCTCAAGTATAACAGGATATCGCGCCAGACTGGCTACAAATTTATACTAATACGATCTTGTAAGCGAAGTTTCGAGTTGAAATTCGCTGAATGCTGATTTGAAACCAATCTTGTCTAAAGACAAAATCATAGACGACAGTGAAGCTTTAAATGCTGGTTTTCTACTGTCAACGTCCTCATGTTTCTTCGTGAATTGATTGCACCTCCTTATGATTGTGTCGCTTACATAAGTATTATAATATAATTGTAGGAGAGGGTGTTTTATGATATATACAAAATTGGTGTTGTTTGTATTACCTTTCTTGTAATAAACGTCTCTGATAAGATTTTTGGATATATATTTGGAAAATAGTTCTTTGCAATATTGATGGCGGCGACGCATTATCATGTACTAAGTTATGCAGAATAGCGTTTTATTTTGGATTTTGATCTATGTTTTGACCTGCCTCTATATAGGTAACCACGATTTGTTTCCTCTCAATCATCAAGAAATCTCTTTCGTGGTAGTTTGCTGTTTCGGTACTGCGCCATCACTTACTGTTTATGTTGAATGCTCGTGGGTTTGGGTCAATCTTGTCTAAAACAGATAAATGGCTAGATACGATGAAGGTTTAAAATGCTGGTGCATCTCTCATCATGTTTCTTTCGTAGTTGAGTACCTCGTATTTCCTGTATTCGCTCACATAAAAGTATTATAATGTGATTATAGGAAAGAAGGTGTTCTTATGTGGAGCATATCAAAATGTAAATGGACCGTTCGTTACGGATTCCCTGTTGTTGTTTAACATGACCTCTTGGCATGGGTAGTAGTACTCTTTTTCCGCTTACCCATCAAAGACTTCTTATCATGGTGTGCTTATGGAGATTACGCTTGCCTTGTATCGCTTGCTGTTGTGATAAGTTTGTTCAGCTCGAATCAATAAATGGAGAAAGCTCAAAAGCTTTAAATGTTTTGGAGCTTTTAGGATAGATGGTTTAAAAATTGATTTAAAACCATGAATCTTTACTTGAAATGCGGTGTATCAGTGTAGTACTTTTCCCAACAGAAATCTCAGCCTCAATGGTAATCTCTGTCAGTTGGCTCCACAAAGATAAAACCTTCACCACAACCGATATCTAAATTGTTTTGGCATTTTTGGGTTTGAAGTAAATTAGAGACGACCTCTAAGAATAGCCTGATAAATCCAGCTTCTAGGATTTGTTGACGGTTTTAATTTTCCTTGTCTGTGGATTAACCCAGATTGTTTGATTTGAGGGCTAGATTGATATAGCCGAATTTCATCAAGTCAAAGAATGGCGATTGCTACATTGAGACACTCTCTGCCGAGTCTAGTTTTCTTGGCAGGAATAGGACAGGCAAAAGGCGGTCGCAGCAGCAAAACGCTGGGTTTGGGTTTGAGTTGTATTCATGGTTCCAGTGTATCAAAAGGGCAAATAAGAAAGCAACTTTAGGAATAAGTAGATAGAATTCGGTAAATGCAACTAATACTCTTCGAAAATCAAATTCAAACCACAATCAACGTCGCCTTGCCGTACTCAAGTACAGCCTGCGGCTAGTTTTCCTAGTTTGCTCTTTGATTTTCATTGATATAATTCTGGTATAAAATAAAATTGCTTCCTATCTAAATTGTGCTATATAATAATGATAAGGAGGAAATAAGTATGTTAAAAAGTATTAAGCGTTATAAAAAGTTGCGAAAAAATCATCACTCTTTTGAATTGGTGTCGCATTTTAGTATGACGAAAATCTTATGATGAGGGAAGCTAAAGGTTATTCAGGCCTTTTTGTGAAATAGAATATCATTAAAATGAACTGGGAGGCGCCACTGCACACAAAAAATGAACACAAGAAATTATCATTTATCGCCAATGCTGAAAAACTAGTGTTAAAGTAACCTTTGGGACAACTTGCAACTGCTAGCCTGAAGCTCTGTTGTCGACTAAGAATGTCCTATTTGGAACTGGAAAGGACGTTGCTCCCGCTTCTCGATAGTTTGGTAAGAAAATCAAGACTATGTTGTTGAGCAAGATGCTGTCATTCAGCAGTTCCTTTACTGAATAAACGCTATCCGTACTCGTGTCGAGCCAGGTGCTATTATCCGTGACCAGGTTGAAATTGGTAATGCTGCTTATCATAATTGGGAGCGGTTATCAATATCGGTGCTGGTGGTGCAGGGAACTTCATGATTGACATGGAATTTTATCCTTGGTGGCCGATGCTATCGTTAGGAAAAACAGAATCCACGTTGGTGCAGGTGCGGTTCTGCAGGTGTGATTGAGCCAGCAGCGCAGAACCAGTCCGTGTTGGAGATAATGTTCTTATCTGGCGCCAATGCAGTGGTTATCGAAGGGGTCCAAATGGTAGTGGTTCGGTTATTCGCGGCCCAAAGACTATTGGCACACTAGATATCCAGAAAAACGGCGGTGGTGGCAGTGTTCAGCTCGCATTGATAAAGAGATTGATGCCCAAACCCAGCAAAAGTGACGCTAGAAAGGATGCGCTTCGTACCTTATAATTGTAAAGTAATAAGAAGGCGGAACCCTTCTTCAGCCTCTTTCTGCTCAGGAGGATAGATAGATGTTAGATTTGATTCCATAGACGAGATTTGCCAGATTCCAGAATTGACAGAGGGTTCAAGACTCAGAGCTTATCTGCTGGATGTGATTGAAGAGTGAGCTGCGGGCAGAAATTTTGTTCAAGTTGTACTTGTGGACCCAGGTATTTTGGTTTTACTTGCAGGGAAGTCAATAAGAGCGTACCATTGGTTGTGACAGACATTGATGGTCTGCAATCGAACTAACAGGACTACCTTTTCTTCCAACACCAAGATGTATGCACGCTTGTGGCCATGTTCCACATGAAGAAAGCTATTGCTGGGCTGTCTTGAGCCCTTGAGAACAACAAGAGCAATCTGCTCTTTCTGTTTCCAACCTGCTGAAGAAAAAATGAAGCGTTGGCATGCTCATGTATGAGGATGGCGCTTTTGGAGACTGGTTGCCAGACCAGATTTATGGAAGCTATCAACAATAGTTGAAGGTTGGTCAGATTGCGACAATACTCATACACACTCTTGCAGGGACTGCGAGGTGAATTAGTTTCAAAAAGGCAAAGGTGGCCACGAAGCCTTTCCACATGAAACTGACAGCGCCTGGTGGCATTTGCTGATTGCTGTGTGACCCAAGTACAGTCGGTGGTTATGCGCAATGTTAATCAATCGAGGGGCGGTGGGCGACTGCGGTTTTCAAGCTGGAACAACCAACAATGTCATCACAGACACAACTTGCTTTTGGAACTGCTGGAGCATGACTCAGATATGAATCTCTTGGTGCAAAGCGGGTCAAAACATTTGCAGAGGTTACTGACGCCTTCGATATGGAGATAAAGTGGAACTCAAGCAAGGTGGTTACCTGCCTGTTGAGAACAATCCAGCCTTGGCGCGTGAACTAATGGACTTTTGAAGAAGAAAGACGGAATTGAGTTGATTGATATCGAGCCTGCTATGACAGGTGAAGACTTTAGTTATCTCCTTTCAAAAGTTGATGGCGTTATGTTCTATTTCGTTATTGATAATTCCACCTTCATCACCCTCAGATGAGTCCTAGGGAGGGATCGTAGCTGATAGAATTAGACGCGATTACTAGTTTCCTGAAAAAAGCGACAGAGTAGAGGGTGTCTGTAAATCAGTGCATGTGATCATGCAAAAATGAGGCTTTACCTCGAGAGCAAAACGGTTTATGAATAAACTTTAACAGAACGACTTTTACAACACCCTTTTACCAAGAAACAGGATCATACAACTCTCTTCTTTTCAACAGTTTCAAACTGAACCAATTAAAACAAACGCTGAAGGATATTGAAAATTCTGATACAACTTATCCCAAGGGCACATGGACTTTGTAGTCTATAATCACATGTAACCAAAACTTTTCTTTGGCTTACTGAACAGGAGATTTGGAAGTAGTGGATGCATTTCTAGATTGATTTGATTCATGTTCCCTGGTCTGGCACACAGAGAGATATCAGTTGGGCAAAGTGGAGAGGAGTTAATATGACGCTATCTGAACATTTCAATGACCTTTGGTACGATATGTCCTTGTCAAAATTTCGGTTTATCCCTGAAAACCATGATATTCCTGTTCAGGAGGTATTAGTGATGGAAGGAAATCTTTGATGAACGTTACCCTGTAACGAGTTTTCCTCTTGGTATTTCTTAGTGTTTTACTAATATTTGATGCTACAGGCGAGAGAAACTTTAATAGGTGATCCTCTTCAATTTTAGACCGTAATAGATGACTATTCCTCTTTCCTGAGCAGGCTTGACTCTTTTCTGCCATTTGTTCATAATGGTTGGAGACATTTCATTGTCAGACAACTTTCTTTATTGTCTTGGTGGGCAGTGGGAGATTTTCGGATCCAGGGGTTTTCTTTCTCTGTCACATCAGGAATTATGAGCAAATCTCTTCATTTTGTATTTAGTCCCAGGAAATCCATGGCCAGGAGCTTCTACTTCTCCTCTATGGACTATTTCTTGCGATTATTTAACTAAACTATTACAGCAATCCTTATATCAACAGTTTAGACAGTCTAATCGACACTTTTTGTGGTTAACATTATTGGCAGTGTTCAGTTCCAGGAATCAGCCTAACTTAGTTTGTCTCGAGGGGCAGTTGGTGCGACATTTCTAGCAATTCTCTTTCAGTTCAGGAGAAAAGACAGATGTATAGCTAGTCAGAGACTAGTAGCGTTAGTGTTCGAGGACTCTGCGGTCTTGCTTCTCTACAGAGTCAGGTTGGCGACTATACTCAGCTAAAATGAAGCAAACTAGGAAACTAGGCTGGGGTTGCTCAGCACTCGCTGAGGTTGTAGATAGAACGGCGAAATTGACAGCATATACGACAAAATTGAAACTAACGTGGTTTGAAGAGATTTTCGAAGGTATAATATGTAAACTTGAATAAGAAAAAAAGCTACATGAAAATGGTAACTTTTAATGTGTTCTGGAACCATTCGAAACAACACAGCTCTAAAATAGACAGACCGGATGTCCAGTGGTCAAGTTTGGAACCATTCAGGCTGTACAACTCTAAAAACAACAGTTAGAATAAAGCCACTAGCCCGGTTTTGGAACCATTCAAAACAACACATTTCTAAAATACGACTTATTAGATAATAAGCACAATGGTTGTTTTGGAACCATTCAGAAACAACAAAAAAATATAAAAACTATTGTTATTATGTACAGTACACTTTTAAGTTTTGGACCATTCTTAACACAGCTCTAAAACTGCTTTTCCCGAGCCAGTCATGTTCATGCTCAGTTTGGAACCATTCGAAATATTTTACAGCTCTAAAACATTGGTCAAGGTGATTGAAGTGATTCAGGTTTGGAACCATTCAATAACACAGCTCTAAAACTAGACCAAGTTATCTGTTGCGTCCTAGAAGATGTTTTGGAACAAAACGAAATAACACAACTCCTAAAACTAACGTCTGTGTGCCGCCTAAGACCCTGTTTGGAACCATTCGAGAATAACACAACACAAACTTCAGGTGTGAATTCTGCACAAATAAGTGGGTTTTGGAACCATTCGAAATAACACAGCTCTAAAACGATATGAAACACCTGAATATGGGTGAAGTTTGGAACCATTCCCAAAATAACACAGCTCTAAAACTATTGTTATTATATACAGTACACTTTTAAGTTTTGGAACCATTCGAAAATAACACAGCTCTAAAACAATCACTTCGTAACGACTTCTTCAGCACGTTTTGGAACCATTTCAAAATAACACAGCTCTAAAACTTCTTTTCGAGCAGTCATGTTCATACTCAGTTTGAACAAATTCCAAAATAACACAGCTCTAAAACGAGGAGAAATTATCTGAAGCATTGAAGATTCGTTTTGGAACCATTCGAAATATAACACAGCTCTAAAACAAGAATGGATATATGTACACTATTCAAGGTTGTTTTGGAACCATTCGAAAATCTTAAGCTCTAAACCTCGTGAAAAATTTTTACTAAATTTCGTAATACGCCAATTCGTCCCAACAGACTTCAGCTCATTGGGGTTCCAATGATTACTCTTATTACCATATTTTCAGGGTTCGAAATAGTCTTGTTCACTTATACTACACAGGAAATCATAGACTCGGAGTTCGACAAATAAAACTTTTAATTGGTTGGTTCTCTCTATTTTATATCCTTTGATAGATGAGCAGATGCATTGATGGTAAGGGTTTCTTTTTAGAAAGATATTTAAAAACCTGGACAATTTCTAGCATCTTTTTCAAAATTATATCATTTCAACGACACCAAGTGCATCGATTAACTCTAGAATGGTAATTTCATCATACTCTGGGTCCAACTCGTTTCCTAAACCTCAATGCCAATAATTCTGTAATCGTGGCTACCAACTTTTTCAATCATGGATGACTTTCTGGTTTATCGTGGGTTGATTTTCAGATGAAGCATGCTTATCAACTTGAGCATGGCAGGTGGAGTTGGTGATCGTAACTGACATCCGTTATCGCTAGTAATGCTCAGACTCTTTCAGAGGCTTTTCAGATTTCTATCAAACAACACAACTCCTCATCATCGGTGGTAGAATTGCTTGGCGATAGTTGAAAAAATGGCTGTCTTCAACACTAAGGTAGCTTTTCAGCCATAATGGTTCATCAATAATTAATTAATCTTCATCTCTGACTCCTCTCCCTGAAAAGACCAAGCGTGCGTGGAGTTTGCTACGCTGTTATTTCGTTTATATTAAATAAATCATCGGCCAAAGAAAACGCTGCTTTTCTAACAGTTAAAATATGTTACCTTTCTTAGGGTTATGGTCTTGAGTCGCTCAATCATGGCATTAGCAGGATTTGAGCAGGCTTGCTATAGATGGAGGTGGTGCATGGCAATCCTTCATCGCGAACTTCAATTTCCGATAGGCCTTGCGTTCCTCTACGGTATCAACTGGCATCAAACGACCAAAATCGCCACGCATATATCGATACTCTGTATCCTAACTCAGGAACTCCTTTCTGGGGTTGAATTAAGGCGCTGGATGACTTTCTTGGTATGTCACTGATGATATTGGACAGGGTACATATCTTTACCATTGTGTGGTATTTGAGAAAATAGTAAAGTTCTCGTTTTGATTTTGACAAAAGAACTATTTCGATTTTATAAATTCTGTCAATAATCGGACGGAAAGGCTCCATAACATCACTAGCTGGGTTGAATTAGTTGAACCGTTGGGATGGAAACAAGCAAACTGAGTCATACAACCAGACAAACAATCTCACGCGCAAACCTACTCAAATTAAGGTGTACCCATGGTCCAAGCAGCCTTCATCACTATCTTGCTCACGACTAAAATCATTTAAAACAAGATGGTAAAATATAAGTCAGTACATGCCTTTCGGGTGCAGGATGAATAAATCAACCCATGATGGAGATACGATGACGGACTGGCTCCTTTTCCGAAAACCACAACTCCCAGATAAAAAGCGATTCGCGGTGCCGTACGGCGATGGTTAATCATATTGCCAACCCCATCTTCATTAACAATTTGACGAAGGTTGTAAACAGATCAATATCGACCATAAGCGGAGCATTGAAACCATGCCATTGGTAAGCGTTTATCGTCTGGATGACAGAATATTTTCATCTACCAAGCGGACTGGACATAGTGGAGAACAATATCTGTCGATGCTCCAAAAGCTTGGATAATACTCGGACGGTGAATTAACTCTGTCCGAGAGGCATACACTAAAAAAATCAGTGGTTGTTGTTCTTGTGGGAGTTTGGGGTGCGTGATGTCCAGCTAACAGTTCTCCATCCCATTAGTCTTCTCCTAATTTGCCAAGTCAATCCGGGTCCGTAGAGGATGATGATGGATGGTGGATAGGGGTGGC
>BNJU01002740.1_pt1 | contig 112458 bp, 220 predicted proteins | sample 8539281 | NCBI WGS metagenome assembly BNJU01 (sample SAMD00202456, study PRJDB9452) | human saliva metagenome | isolation source: human saliva | place: Japan
CATCAACTCCATCATGCCCTTTGACACGAAGAACTGCGTGAGTACAACGCAAACTACCTGAGAGGCTATACTCGGAAAAGCGCGACGTTGACGTCAACAACGTGCGTCCCTTGGTCGCGACCCAGGCACAGGACATTGCCAGGATCGCTGCAAACGAGACGCTCGCGAAGTACGATCGCGGGATCGCGTGGTCAGGCAGAGGCCTTCGACATAAAAGAGTCTTGGCTGGCGGCGTACCTCCCGTTTGGCTGGCTACAGCTACCTACAGGTCAAAGGGAACAAGAAGCTGCTGCACTACGTGGCAGTGAATGCCCGGACCAAAGAGACGATGGGCAGCGTCCCATCGACATGACCAAGCTCTGGATCGTTTCGATCGCCATCGAGTTCTTTGGCTTGATTCTGGCGCTGTTTGGGCAGCAGTCTGGTTGGTTGGGATAAGAAGGAAAGATGGCTGCTCCTCCTTCTCAGAGTCGTGTTCTTTGCGATCATGACATGCGGTATCGAAACAGCGGGGCACGGCATACCTACGAGAACGAGACGCAGCGGAGCCTGTCCAACGTGCTCGCCGCAGACGAGTTCATCGAGCACAGGAAAGGGCCTGCGCAACCCTCGCGCATCGAGGGCGCCAATAACACGAACCTGCATGGCACCGGCGGTGGGTCCATCCTCGACGGCCTCCTCTGAGGTCACCCTGGCGGGGCCATAACCGTCACCCGGCGGGTGCTGCGCCCTTGCCGGTCACGACCCGCCGGATGATGGATCCCCTGCAGAGTCGTTGGGCCTGGGGCATCCGCATGCTGAAGAAGGCGGTGCCGTCCTGTGCTGGATGTTTTTGTCCGGCGCATGGACGGCACCTTGAAATTATGCGTTATGAAGGTGAAGGTATCTCACGAAATATGAAGAGATTAGGGTAAAACATATCGAATGATAGCATCAGCGATTACAAAATATTTGAAGGAATGAAGCTATATTCTGAAATACTAAATCAAAAGACGGTAAGAAATTAACAAACAAAAGAGTGTTTGTTACAAGAAAGCATAACTATGTATACTATGAACGAACAGATGTAAATTGGAACTACTGGTCAGACAAATCAAAAATATGACTCATGGCTTTGATTCAAACGATATAAAGCATAATATAGTATTTGAAGTATCAACAGAATTGAAAGGGTTTACAAAATACTTGGGTGAAGAGATTATCAAGAAGAGTCATGCTGAAAAGAGAAAATGGAGAAATAGTGGCGTCGGATATCTATTATATCAGGCAACCCAGGTATGGGAGGCTGACACGAGGGCCTGGTGGCGGTGGCCTGCCCGGCCTGCTGTCCCTGGGCAGACGTGGGCAGGCAGTCTCGGACAGCTCTGCCCTATGGACCAAACGAGTGAGGTCGATGTCTAAGGTGACCATGGCGTTCTTCGGCGCAGGAACCGGTGATCCTCAAGGAGGTAGCGATGCGAAGGAGCAGCTTGCCACGCTCGAGGTCACTGCGCGAGGACAGTACTCGCAGCCAGAGGAGGCGGCTGACTCCGACATCCGTGCCCCTCAAGGCAGGCATCGTCGGGGAGGATCGCATTCTCTTTTGAGCTGAGAAACAGCCACCCGTCTCTGTGATTCACGATCTCCACCTGAATTCGAGGGGCTCACCGCCGGATTGACTTTCTGGTGCCACGAGACGACGCAACTTTGTGCTCGAGTGCGAACCCTCTATGGTGACATCTCTGTCAGCGCGCGGGGACTTCGTGCGCTCCTTTGGGGGAAGGAGACGAGAGGATCTACTCGCCCCATCACGCAGAACCAACGACACCTTGGCACTGATGAAGCGGATCAACCTGAGCACACGAAAAGGGGACGATCATGAGCGCCCTTCTCTCCGCGCTTCGATGACCTGTATGGGGGCTTGTCGTCCTCGCCAACCCAAAAGACCATCCTGCATGACCGCACGCCAGAAGGAGGTCAAGCAGCAGCTGGTGCGTGGCGATCAGCTTTCAGGCCACCATCGAGTCGATCAACTCGATGCGGGGGCCCGCAGATGGGAAGATCCCTTCAAGGACGTGATGGAGAGGGCTGAGCGGTGGCTCTCCATGGATACGCCCGTGAGGACCGACTATACTGCCAGATACTTTGAGGGAGAGAGCTCATCGGCTGGTAGGGCAGGCTCGCTGGTCGGCGGGATCGGCGTGGCGGCCGGTGGGCCAGATTCGCCATCACAGGCCCAAGGGGGCGTCGGGTCTATGGAGGCCAGACCCGCAGGCGCCTCAGGGCACCCGATCAGGTGAGCGCGTTTCCTGATGGCGATTCGAGCTGGGACGCCCTAGCTAAGCTCACGGATGCGGAGGATGTTGGCGTTGATGCTGCGAGGTTCGAGTCAGCCGCTGGCTCGATGCCCGCCGGCGTGTCGGCCCAGTGGCCCGCTGCGAACCAGGGTCCTGCGGCTCCCGCCAGCGCGGCAGCCCAGTGGCCCGCTGCGACCCAGGGTCCTGCGGCTCCCGCCAGCGCGGGCCCAGTGGCCCGCTGCGAGCCCAGGGTCCTGCGGCTCCCCGCCAGCGCGGCAGCCCAGTGGCCCAAGTCCTCTTCAGCCCCCGTCAGCGCAGCAGCCCCAGGCCCCGACCCCCTGTCCGCGCGGAGAGCCAGGCGATTGGCGACGGCCCGGATCCCGATGCCCCGCGCTGTCCCGTATGCGGTTCCACGATGAGTGCTGCACAGCCAAGAGGTGCGCGGGCGAGCAAGAAGTTCTGGGGTGCAGCGAGTATCCCTACTGCCGTGGGATCATCAACGTGGGGCAGTGAGTGTACGTTCAAGCACGTCTGGTGCCTGAGCGGCAGCCGTGCCCTCGGCATGGGTTTCTCAACTCCCACATGTGGAGACGACATAAGCGCGTAAAAATGTGATATGCTCCCAATGTGCTTCATAGTCGAAGGACGTCGGGCGTCTTCCACACCAGACCCACGCCCGGGGAACATCGGCGACGGGCTCGCGCGGCCGCATCCTGTCACGCAGGGGGCTCCCGTACACGCAGCCCTGCGCCGCGCTGAGCCCCTGGCCGGCCGCCATACCCGACAGCGGCGCGAAAAAGTGCGCCTGACAGGTGCCCTCGTGGGTTTTTCGCAGGTCGCCGGAAACGACCACCCGTCAGGGCGCACTTTTCGGGCTGTCGAGTACCCGCCCTTTCACGCGGGACCCAGGCCCCCTGGGCCACGCCGGGCCAGAGGGTGGATCGAGCCGCAGGGGCGGGGTCGGCGGCATGCGACTATGAGGCATATTGGGGAGCATAAAATGATACCCTCCATTTATCGATAGATTTGGGTAGCATATGGAACTGTCGAGATCGACGGCTCCTCGATTGGAAGAGCAGCCCCCAGCGTAGCCGCTCCTCCTCTTTGGTGCTCGTCAGGTGGGCAAAAAGCTACCTCATCGAGCAGTTTGCGAGGAGAACTACGAGAAGTACGCCCTGTTCAACCTGGAAGAGGATCCGAGGCTCGCACGTGCCTCGATGGCAAACCTCGATCCCTTGCACTGTCATATCGAACCTTAGTCAGATCACAGGTCACACCCTCGATACAGAAAACATGCTCTATGTCTTCGACGAGGCACAGGTATCAACCGAGCGCTAACTGCGCTCAAGTACTTCCAAGAGGCGAACTCTTCGCATCCCGTCATCGCGGTGGGGAGCCTGCTTGGCTGTCGCGGTCAACCAGAGGTACTACTCCTTGCCAGTGGGCAAGGTCAACACCATGATGTTGCATCCGCGACCTTCGACGAGTTTATGGGGCGACAGGCATGCCCTCGTGCTTGAGGGCATACGCGAGGCCATGCTTCGATAGACGTGCCTAGCAGCTCCACGATCAGGCGATGAATCTCTACCGCACCTACCTTCTCGTGGGTGGCATGCCGAAGGCCGTGACAGCCTATGCGCGCACTGGTGACGTCTGCGATGCCGTGCGGGTGTCATCGTGACATCCTCAATCTCTACCTGGCGGATATGGCCAAGTACGCGCCAAAGCTCCACTGACGTCGTACGTGCTCGCGACGTGTGTACAGCGTGCCCAGGCAGCTTGCTAAGGAGAATCACAGAGTTTCAGTACAGGCAGGTGCGCAGCGGGGCAGGGTCGAGCGAGTACGAAGGTGCCATTTCGTGAGCTTCTCTCGGCAGGGCCCATCGACAAGTGTATGCGAGTGTCTTCCGGTCAGGTGCCTCTGCGACTTCGGGAGGATAGAGGTTCCTTCAAGATCTACGCGAACGACGTCGGCCTGCTTTCCACGATGTCAGGCATACCGGCTAGCGCACTCTTCGACGAGCGCGGGCGTTCGCTGCTCGACACAGGTGGGCTTACAGAGAACTATGTGGTGCAGCAGATGGTTGCCCGAGGCATCGAGCCGCGCTATTGGACGAGCGGCAATAGGGCGAGATTGATCTTGTCGTCGAGAGCAGCTCCGCCAAGACCGTGCCCATCGAGATCAAGTCCACCAAAAATGTGCGTTCCAGGAGTCTCGGCGTGTATAGGGACAGGTACGAGCCCGACCGTGTGTGCGCGTTTCTGCGCGTAACTTCGGTACGGTGTTAACGGGAGATGTAGAGCATTCCGCTCTACGCGGTGGGATGTCTGGCCGATGACGTGGGCCATGAGGCGAGGGGCAAACGAGGGGATGAGTAGTTGAGCACCAACCGCATGAGGAGCCTTGCGACCGGCGCTCGGTCTGGTCGGCAGGGTCACGTCAACGTAGCAACCCCTCGCGGCACAAGGGCTGCAGGTGTTGAGTCACCCCACGTCTTCCCGGGTCGAGAACCTTCCCAGATCGACTCCCATCTTTCTTTGGTCCCTCTCGCACAGTTCGTGAGGACCCATGCCGTCGATCTCTGGCAACTCGGCCATCGCAGCGGGAAATCCGTTGGACATGGCCGTTCCCAGGTAGTCCCTCATGTAGTCTCGCAGCGCGTCCACGTCTATGGTCGCCATGTCACGCCCTCCTTGCCTCAGGGTCTTCTCCGGGGTCTCTCTGATACGTGCGATGCGCCGACTCGGGTGGGTGGGGCGAGTGATCGCAGGCATCGCCTGGCCTCCACGCCAGCATAGGACTTTGCTGGTTGGCTGTCCACCGAACGAGCGTACCCAGCTGGTCGTCCCGCCCTCGCCTCCAGACCCACCGTCTCGCTCCCAGGACCTGCCCAGTGCCCCCAGGACCTGCCGCAGTGCCCACTGCCCGGCGCTTTAGTGCCCCGCCAATCTGGCGGGTACCTTCCCCAAGACGTTTGCCCAGTTGGCGGATGTTAAAGTCGGTACCCGCCAGGCTGAGGGCCGTTGCGGGTCCCCTGCGGGGGCCGTTGCGGGTTCCCACCGGGCCGTTGCGGACCCCTGCAGCCTATGCCCCGCCCAGGGCGTCTGTCCGGATGCCATGGCAAAACGCAGTCTTAACATTCTTTGTCACGTCAGAAAAACTTGCGTGGCACAATGTCGCCCGGGATGATCCAGAATACGAAAGATGTCACGACCCGCGCCCGGCGCGCAGGCGCCTGCGGCCCTGGGAGGAGACGATACCATGCAGCTCTCGAAGAGACTCGACCTGTTCGGCGACGAGGTCTTTGCCTACTTCAACCAGAAGCGCCGTGAGCTGGAGTCCGAGGGGCGGCGGTGTTTGACCTCTCCGTCGGCACGCCCGACTTCGCGACGCCCGACTACATCAAGCGGGCGCTCGTGGACTCTGCGGCAGATGACGCCAACTGGAAGTACTCCTGCACGACAGGACGAGCTCCCTTCAGGCTGTCTGCGACTACTACCAGCGTCGCTACGGCGTCTTGGGCATCACGCCGGGCATGGTCACGAGCTGCGCCGGCACCCAGGAGGGCATGCAGTACGTGTGTGCCGCCATCGCCGACCCGGGCGACGTCGCGCTCATACCCGATCCCTACCCGGTCTTCAGGGCAAGCACGTTGCTTGCGGGCGCAACTCCCACTACTATCCGCTTACGGAAGATCACGACTTTCTCCCACACGTGGCGGACATCCCCGATGACGTCGCGGATCGCGCGAAGTACATGATTGTCTCGCTGCCTGCAGAACCCGGTGGGGTCGGTGGGCACTCCAAGATCTACAGCGAGATCATCGCCTTCGCCAAGGCCCATGACATCGTGGTCATCCGACGACAACGCCTACTCAGACGTCGTCTTCGACGGCCCGCGTGGTGGCTCCTTCCGACTACCCGGGTGCCCTCGACGTGGGCGTGGGTTCCTCTCGCTCTCGAAGTCCTTTTGACGTGACGGGCGTGCGCCTGTCCTTCGTCGTGGGGACATCCCGACATCGTGGCGGCCACCCGCAAGCTCAGGGGCCAGGTCGACTTTGGCAAGTTCTTCGTCGAGCAGGACGTGGCCATCGCCCGCCTGACGGGCCCCTCGATGGCGTTGAGCGCCAGAGGCTCGCCTACCAGAGCGTAGGGACGCCCTCTGCGACGGACTCGAGGCCTTGGGTTGGCAGCGCCCAACTGTCACGGCACGCTCTTCGTGTAGGGGCCAAGCTGCCGCATGGGCGTCGCGACTCGCTGCCTTTGCGATGGAGCTGATGGAAAGAGCGGCGTCATCGTGACCCCAGGCGTGAGCTTTGGACCCCATGGTGAGGGCTACGTGCGCTTTGCCCTGGTCGCGGATGTCAGGGAAGGATCCGCGAGGCCGTGGCGGCGATAGGGGAGGCCGGGCTTTAGGGAGGCACATGGGCTTTGGACGGCCTTGCGCGCCGGTCGGCCGACACGCTGCCTCGCGCGCACGCGTCGGCACCCTGCCCCAACGCCTGTGGCTCTCGCCTAGAATGACACTGACGGTGAGGCAAGCGATCAAAGAGGGGAGTAGCATGAAGATGAGGGAAGGCTTCCTGTGGGGTGGGGCCACGGCCGCGAACCAGTATGAGGGCGCTTGGGACGTGGACGGCAAGGAGACTCGGTGCCCGATCACATGCGCGGCGGAGACGTCAATACCCGCGACAGATTGACGCGACCTTTGACCCGAACGCGCTCTATCCCAGCTGGGAGGCTACAGTTTTCTACCACCACTACGAGGAGGACATCGCGCTCTTCGCTGAGATGGGCTGGAATGTGTATCGCCTGTCCATAAACTGGTCACGCCTCTTTCCGACGGGTGAGGAAGAGAGGCCCAACCAGGCTGGTCTCGAGTTCTACGATAGGGTCTTCGACCGCCTGCGCTCCCACGGCATCGAGCCGCTTGTGACCATCAGCCACTACGAGCTGCCCCTACAACCTGGCGGCCACGTATAACGGCTGGGCTGATCGCAGGCTCGTTGACCTCTTCCTCAGGTATGGGAGGTGTATCCTCGACCGTTGGCATGATAAGGTCAAGTACTGGCTCGCCTTCAACGAGATAAACGCAGGCACCATGACGATGGGCGTGACGCTCTCGCTCGGCACGCTCAAGGGCTTCACGGGCACCATGGACAAGGTCAAGGATGACATCAACGAGCGCTACAACGCCCTGCACCACCAGTTCGTGGCCTCGGCCGGGCTTGTCAAGTATGCGCACGAGAACTACCCCAAGATCAAGATGGGCAACATGGACTGCTTCATCCTGACCTATCCCGCGACCTGCGACCCGAAGGACGAGCTTGCCAACCAGGCCGAGATGCGCCGCATGAACTGGTACTGCTCAGACGTTCAGGTGCGTGGCCGCTACCCCAGCTACGCGAGGCGCTTCTGGGACGAGCACAACATCGACATCAGGATGGAGCCAGGCGACGAGGAGCTGCTGCGCGAGGGCACGGTGGACTTCTATACCTTCTCCTACTACATGAGCAACATCATCGGCACACACGGAGACGTGAAGCAGGGCTCCAGCAATATGAGCTTTGGCGGCAGGAACCCCTACCTCAAGGAGACCGACTGGGGCTGGCAGATTGATCCGGACGGTCTGCGCTCTCGCTGAACGAGATCTACGACCGCTACCAGATTCCCTTGATGGTGGTCGAGAACGGCATGGAGCCCATGACAAGAGTAGAGCGCCGGCTCCATCCATGACCCCTATCGCATCGACTACCTGCGCGCTCACGTCAAGGCCATGCGCGAGGCCGTGACCGACGGCGTCGACCTCATGGGCTACACCTGGTGGGGACCCATTGACGTGGTCTCTGCCGGTACCGGTGAGATGCGCAAGCGCTATGGCTTCATCTATGTGGACAAGCACGATGACGGCACGGGCGACCTGCACCGCGCTCGCAAGGACTCTTCTTCTACTAGAAGGTCATCGCCAGTAACGGGAGGACCTGGACTAGGATTTTCGACCTACGCTGAAACGTGAGGCTTGGGGCCGTGGTATCAGCTGGCTGGCACTGAAGGGGCAACGAATCGCGCAGCTAGGGATGCCACGGTCTCGTTATGCGAGTGCGCTCGCCAACACGTCCACCGCCTGGCGTGTGGCGTATGGGTTGATGTGGGTGTATATCTTCACGTTAGCCTTCTTCTCCGATGCGGTGGGTGCGGTGGGCATCACCTTTGACGCGCTGATCAGAGATGCGGGCGTCTCGAAGGTGCGCGTGCTTCTGCGATGTGCTCTTTGATAGGAAAGAGCTGATTAATAGCGTCTCTGCAATCGTTTGCGCAGTTCATGAGCTTGCAAAAAGTGGCGATTTTGGGCGATAATCAGTGCTTCCATAGGGAGAAGGGGGCAACAGGAAGTAGCGTGGGCTTCGTGCGGGCCTCCTTCGCAGGCTGCCTACTGCAAATCTTGCAAAACGCTCCCCAGCATGCCTCATGGCTGCGGGATGCCAGGCCCGCGCCCGGGCCGCCCCTAGGCCGGCGTGGCAGAGGACCAGGGTCCCCGCGTGAAAGGGCGCGTACTCCCTAACAGCCCGAAAAGTGCGCCCCTGACGGGTGGCCGTTTCGGCGACCTGCGAAAACCCATGGGGCACCCCGTCAGGGCGCACTTTCGCACCACCTTCGGGTATGGAGGCCGGCCGGGAGCCGAGGGAGGCGCCGGGACGCAGGCCACGTGTACGCGGACCCCGCGCGTGACAGGATGCGGCCGCGCGGGGCCGATCCGTGTCAGGCGCCGGCGCCCGCGTGACAGCCTCCCGCCGGACGGCGCCCGCGTGCCTTCGCCTCGACGTCGCCGGCGGGCGACGCGCACCCCATGCCGGGCCCCCGCGCGGAACCCGTCGCCGATGCCGCCCCCCTGGATGTGGGCTGGGGTGGGAGGCATCCGATACCTGCGACTATGAAGTGTGTTGGAGGCACTTTCTCAAAACGTGCAAAACATGCACTCTCGCAAAGCGTGCAAAGGTGACGTAGCATATCGATGAGGGAGAGGCTCATGTACGCATCAGCAAAAGAACCCTTTACGCCAACTTTCGGGAGGATTCCAGCTCAGCTCGTCGGCCGCGACCTACTTCTGAGCGATCTCTTTGGTGCTCTTGCGAACGGTCCAGGTGACCCTAACCTCTCCACGCTCATCTCTGGTGCGCGGGGAACAGGAAGACAGCTCTTATGAACTACGTTGCGAGTGAGGCTGTGGGCTATGGGTGGGTCTCCTCGAGCGTCTCTGCGGTTCCTGGCATGCGAGGATCTCTTTCCAGAGGGCATTGGAGAGCGCGGATCTGAAAACTTGTCGGCAACAAGGCTTAGCTCTTTCGGCCTTGGGCCCCATGAACGTGAGCTGGAACTACACCCTGGGTTCGAGCTCAGCTGGCGTACGAGAATGAACAGGCTGTTGGATCAGCTGTCTGAGCGAGAACTCGGGCTACTCATCACCGTCGATGAGGTGAAGGCGACGCTTCCTGACATGGTGCAGCTGCAAGTATCTACCAGCATTTCGTCAGGGAGAATCGCAGGGTCCGGTCTTCTGATGGCGGGACTTCCTATGACGTCTCGGCCCTTCTTGGTAATGATGACGTGTCCTTTCTGCGCAGATCGGTACAGCATGTGCTTACAAACGTCTCTCTTGCCGATGCAGAGCTGGCCTTGCGACGCACGGTGGAGGATGCCGGTAGGAGCATCAGCGAGGAGGCCTTGAGACTTGCCGCACGGTGCAGCGGCGGCTATCCCTACCTCATGCAGCTCATCGGCTTTCGCATGTGGGCAGTCGATGTACGCTCGAGCGAGATATCCAAACATGACGCAGAGGATGGGGTCCGCCTCGCTCGCTTGGACTTTGAGCGTCAGGTGCTTGCCGCGACCTATCAGGACTTCTCCGAGAGGGATATCCGCTTTCTTGAGTCCATGCTTCCCGATCGTGGCTCCTCTCGCCTGGCTGACATCGCGAGGCGCATGGGAGTTAGCTCCAACTATGCCTCGACCTACAAGTCCCGTCTTCTCGGGCGGGGGTGATAGGCAGAGCGCGGTGCTGGCAGCTGGGCTTCGAGCTGCCGTACCTGAGAGACTACGTGGAGAATGAGGGACGAGAGGGGGTGAGGCGGCGCCTTGGTGAGCGGCGGCGGACCGTGCGGATTGCCTTCCGGCTGTCCCAGCCCCCTATCGGCGGATGAAGCTCTCGTCGTCCTCAGGCTTTTTCGAGATCGGCGTAGTGGTGCTACATACTGCGAGTCATGCTTCTCGACAGCTCGTGCCCAGAATGTGGTTTTGTGGTGACGCCGCCGCTGCGTGTGCGTGTGACGATGTCGCTTTTCCGTGAGGCGATGAATACAGAGTGTGCTTTTCCGTGAGGCGGCGCCACGTTTGCCCAGGTGAAAAAGACGCATTCTACGGAAAGACGCATTCTGGCTGCGGGCCCTCACGAAAAGCGCATTCTGCAGAGGGCGACGGAACGCATTCTGGCTGCTACGTTCTGTGGTAAATGCCACGGCTGTGTGTACTGGTCTGGCTTTCGTCCTCCACTGCGAGCCCCTGCTCAGATCGTCTCAGGAGTGTGGACTTTCTCGTGAGGCTTGCAGTCACCAACCTTCGCAGGGAGTCTTCTGGAACCCTGCGTGCTCGGACTCCATATCTGTCCCATGGCGGCGCCATCGCTGGTCTACAATGGTGTCCATGATGTGAGTGGGTATGTAAGGAAGTGGTAGATGGGCGCACCAGCGTCCAGGTGAGTGGGCGTGCTCAGCGCCCAGAAAGGATAGAGGAATGGGTCTGTTCGACGATATTCAAGAGGCCGCCGCGCCCCAGAAGCCCGAGGCGCTTTCGGTCAGCTGCCCGGCCGGCAGCATTCTCGCGCCGGTTGCGGGAAAGGCCATCGCCTTGGAGAAGGTCAGCGACATGGTCTTCAACAGTGGGGCGATGGGCAAGGGATGCGACATCGAGCCATCTGAGGGAGGTTGTCTACGCACCGTCTGCACGCTGACGGCGGCTGGTGCTCCCCAACCACCATGCTGTCGCATCACGGGCGATGATGGCGGAGGTCCTCATCCACGTTGGCGTCGATCACGGTCGAGATGGCGGGCGAGGGATTTACCGTGTATGCGACCAAGGGAGCGCACGTGAGCGCCGGCGAGCCGCTGCTTTCGTTCTCCAAAGCAGAAGATTGCCGCTGCGGGTCACGACACCGTCGTCATCATGGCGCTTCCAACACCGACGACCTCGCCTCCGTCGAGCTTGTTCACGAGGGCGACGTGAAGGCGGGGGAAGTGGTGGTCAGGTTGACGCCTAGCCTTGCCCTGTCCGGGGTCGGTGTCATCTGGCGGGCAGGCCGCAGATGTTCTTGGGGTCGCTGTCTGGATCTTGCCCTATGGCCGTGCGTCATGCGCTGCCTGGGGCGGATCTGGGGTGCTCCAGTTCACGGTGATGATGCCTGCCGCGACCAACGCGAGCGCCAGCGTCGCGCGGATGGGCTCGATGCTCTGTGTCTCCCAGCAGCAGCGCCGAAAGCGAAAGCCGAAGACCGGCGTCATGAAGCGGTATATCGCGATGCGCGAGACGAGGGTTCACCGAGAGCTAGGACGCTCGGAGCGAGTAGGCTACCGCCGAGATGAGGCCCATGTACGTGATGAGAGCGGCTCCCTGCGGCCCCGTGGCTCAAAGTCTTCCGCCCAGAGCCACGCCCACGCAGGCGAGCGTCACGCCACCCAGCATGAACTGCCAGCCGCTGAGCATCACGGGGTCATGGCGTTGCGTGAGGACGCGCGCAAAAAGGCAGGTCACGATGGCGCCGCAGAGCGCCGGAGGAAGATAAGTCCTCGCCGTCGAGCGCGAGGCCCGTTCCAACAGCGAGCGAGCTGAGGTTGATGAGTGCGACCTCCGAAGCCCAGCGCGCAGCCTAGGACCTTGCGTGCGCCGAGCCTCTCCTGCCTGAACACGTGCGCCGCCAAGAGGATGGAGAAAGGTGGAGCTCGCGTTGATGACAGAGCTCGTGGTGCCGAGCGCGTGGGAGAGCCCCAGGTAGAAGAGAGTACTGCAGCACGGTCTGGAAGGTCGAAAGCAGCGCGACCGCTGCCAGCTCACCCTGTGCGGGCGCACGAGGGCGATGGGCGCGCAGGCTGGCAAAGGCCACGACCATGGCGCCGGCAAGGAAGAACCTCACGCCGGCAAAGAGGGCTGGAGCCCGTGTCAGATGCGCTGATGGAGAACAGCTGGTAGCGAAAGCTTGATGCAGGGAAAGGCACTGCCCCAAAGCAGACGGCGGACGACGCTCAGCAGCAGGGTTCCCGAGGTCCTGAAGATGGTGGGGACCCCTGGCCGGTGGTGCTCGGTGTGATGTCGTGCGCGCATGCTGCTGACGCTCCTCGTTCCCTGCTGTGCTCCCAAGGGCCTATCCTATCAAGAGACAGGGGCTGGTGCCTCAGCCATGTTCCTCATGTCAGCTCATGTCAGGTGGTGGTAAATCTTGTGTCACGTGAGGGGTGATTGGGGGACTTTGGTCACCGGTTCGCATGCAGGATGCGCTTTTCCGTGAGAGACCGAGCGCAGGTGCGCTTTTCAGCGTGAGGGCCCAACGCCAGAAGTGCGTCTTTCGTAGAGATGCACTTTTTCACTCACCTGGGCCCAGGCGCCGGCGCCTCACGAAAAGCGCAGTCTGCATGTGGAACATAACGGAGCGCGGTCTGTGGTTGTGGCGTCACCAAAAGGCGCGGTCTGCGGTCCGCAGGTTGGGCGAATGCGCTTTTCCGTGGTCAGCTCAAACCGAGATCTGCGTCTTTAAGCACGCCCGCCCCGCAGGCTGGCGAAGGGTTATCGAGCGCTCGCGCTCAGTTGGCCATCCACCGTGCCCGCAGCGGCGCAAGCGGCGGTTTGCCCACACATCGGGCGCGCAGCGTGACGGGCGCATTCCTGCGCAGACGACCTCACAGGCACATTCTGTGTAGATGACCTCGCGGAAAAGCGCATTCTGCGCAGAGCGGCGGTTGCCGTCGGTTTTGTGGTGTACGAAGGGTGGCGAGGCCTGTCCGGATGCCGAGTCCTGCTCTTCTCAGGGGGCATGCCCCCCGAGAAGACCTTGCTCTGCCCTTACCCTACGACGCCTTGGCGTATTCGTCAAGCGCCACCATCATGATGACCTCGGCGCGTTTCCTCACCTCCTCGCTCGGGGCGAACCCCTCGATGCGATTCTCAGCCCTCTCGAGGTCCCAGGACGGGCCTGAGGGACTCCTTCGACATGAACAGGTTCTCGGAGGCCCAGCCGGCGTTTGCCTCGCCCGCGATGCCACCGAGCAGGCGCAGCACGGACCCCGTCGACGGGAACGTCTGGACGACCTTGGTCCTGCGCCTGGGCTCGCAGTTCATGCGCTCCTCCACGTTGTTGGTCCGGATCTTGATGCGGTGCTCGCGCGGGAACGACAGGTATGCGACGCGTCGACCTCGGCGTCCTCGAGCACGCGGGAGGCGTCCGGCGCGAGGGAGGCCAGCTCGTCTGACGGCCTCGTGGCAGGGGCGCGCACGAGCGTGGGGTCGGACTCCCCCGAGGATGGGGGACATGACGGCGCGGGCGCGGCGCTGGGCCTCCCTGCCGTCGATCTTGGCGAGCACGTCGCGCTTGACGCGGGCGACGCGGCGCTGCCACGTCGCCTCGGGGTAGACCTCCCGGATCGCCCTGACGAGGCCCGTCGTGGGCGTCGGAGGTGACAGGCGCGTCGCACGCCCGCGTCCCCGGGGTCCCGCGGGAGGCCGCGCCAGGAGGCGTAGCTCTCGGCGTTCGCACGCGAGGCCCACAGGGTGCCTGCGCCCGTCGTCGCCGACGCCGATGGCGGTGATGAAGGCCTCGGAGCGCACGCGCCCGGAGACGCGGCACCTCACGTAGGTGGCGTCCAGGAACAGGTAGGCGAAGCGCATGGCCGACCAGTCCCTTGCCAGAAACGCGTCGACCTCCCCGTCGATCACGGCGCACAGGCGCGAGACCTGGTCCCTTCGAGCGACCCGCCGAACGCGGTTCTCGACTTGCGGGTCTGTACATCTCGCGACGGCGGCGGCGGGCGCGTCGGTGCGCAGTAGCGCTCAAGGGTCGGTGAAGCTGGCTTCAGGATCCGGTCGAGCGTCGACCGTGGTGTCGACCTGCGCTGGTAGCCGTTTCGGCTGTTCACCCGCGGGCGTGCCCATCGGGCCTCGTGGCTGGTCGACTGATCTCGCGGGCGGCCCGTCGTGTTCATCTGTGCCTGGCTCGACGCTGTCGAATTCGACAACGTCCTCAGCTCGGTTGTCATGGGTTATCCTTGGGGCTGACCATCGTTTTCCTTCGTCGTTTCTTGGTGGACCGACTTCTAGGATAGGATGGTCTTCAGGTGCTCTGGGCCGCCGTCTCACGAAAGCGCATTCGGTCCGCCTTTCCTCTGGTGGTCTCACGGAAAAGCACTTTCTGGGCCTTACCCTACTCGGCCCGACGTCTCACGGAAAGACGCACTCTGGCGAGGCGTTTGCCGCGGCCATCAGTTACTCCACCTTACGCTAATGGAGCGACAACGCCAAAGATACGGACATCTTGGATCTTGCACCTTGCACTTGCACTCCTTGGACGCGCGGAAAGATACACCGTACCTTAGCGAGATCGTTGAGATCGTCGAGTCCCACATAATCAGGGGTGTAGCAGGCCGTTGCCTGCTGACGTGGTGTGGCGGCAGGCTTCTATACGTCCTCTCATCGCGCTTTCTTGCCTCCGTGCCATGCTACTGCGTCCCTTGGCGCCGAGGTAAGAGGCGCGGTGATAGAGTTTTTGCGCATCGTGCAATTTCGACCATCATAATTTTTGAGCAACGTGCGTTGTGATGGCTATGAAGTAGTGGCGGACGTGCAGAGGGAGTTCATCATGCTCAGGCGGAAGGTGTATGACGGACTGCTCAGGTGGAAGAGCGAGAGGCAGGGTAAGACGGCCGTGCTTCTGAAGGGGGCTCGTCGTGTGGGTGAGATACCCTCGTTGAGGCCTTTGGAAAAACAGTATGCTTCCTACCTCATTATAGACTTTTTCAGCTCCTGCTGAGTAAGGCATACTTCGAGGACTATCGCACGGACTTTTGACACCTCTTTTTGTGCCTTCGAGGCATTCTATGGGGTCGATCTGGTGAGCGCAAGTCGCTCGTGGTGTTTGATGAGGTCCAGATGTTTCCCCAGCGCGCGCGGCCTCATCAAGTATCTGGTTGCCGATGGCCGCTACGACATAGAGACTGGCTCTTTGCTCTCGATACGGCAGAACGTCGAGGGGCATCATCATCCCCTCGGAGGAGTGAGGCGGTTAGTCTTGGTCCCTTGACTTCGAGGAATTTCTCTGGGCCATGGGTGAGGAGAAGCTCGCGACCCTCATCCGCAGGCAATTGAGGCCCTGCAGCCGCTTCCCGACGGTCTGCACCGTCGGGCGGCAGGGCTCCTGCGAGTATCTGTTGGTCGGTGGTATGCACGACCTGCCGCCACGTACGTCGAGCAGCGAAGTTTCGCGCCTGTAGACGAGGAGAAGAGGCGGATACTCGAACTCTACCGCAACGATGTCTCAGATTTGCCAAGGGTTGTGAGTATAAGGTCGTCTCGGTGCTTAACAATCGTCGCGGGACAGCTGTCCAAGCGCGAGAAAGAGATTCACGTTGGCGTCGATGGGGAAGAACGCACGCATGCGAGGTACGAGGAGGCATTCTTCTGGCTCTCTGACGCTCGCATCGCGAACGTCTGCTATGCCTCTAACGACCCTGGTGTGGGACTCTCGCTGAACATGGAGTGCTCGTCACTGAAGTGCTACATGGCAGACACCGGTCTTCTCGTGACACTTGCGTTCGCGGACGGGGACGTTACGGATAGAGGTGTATCGGTCGATCTTGCGCGGAATATTGGGGTCAACGAGGGCATGCTGGTAGAGAACGTCATTGCCCAGATGCTTGTGGCCGCCGGGCATCGGCTCTTCTTCTACTCGCAGTCGGGCAAGGGAAGAAAGAGAATCGCATGGAGATCGACTTCCTCGTCACGCGTCCCTACGCGAATACGGCGGGCAAGCCCCGAGTGAGTCCGATCGAGGTGAAGTCTCCGAGCAGTACGGCACGACGTCGCTTGACAGGTTCAAGGAAACGTTTGGGAGGCGCGTCGCACGGTAGACGTGCTGCACCCCAAGCAGATGCAGATTGAGGGAGATCGCGTGTGCCTTCCGCCTACATGGGCTGGTGTTTGCCAGCCGGCGTGTCGCCACGAGGGCGGCTCTTTACCATCACCTACGCATGTAAGATCTCGATCATTGCTCATGCGCCAAATTTGGGCGAGACAATCACTCACTTCGCGGTGGCGACGTGTGCGAATAGCCCCTTGTTTGCTAGGATCTCTCCACGGCGAGCGACGTGAGAGGGCGGAGAAGGCTCACGCACTGCTCCTGCGCTATCGCCTCCAACGCTTCTTTCATCTCTGGCGTGGCGGCGAGATATGATCCGCTCGGTCTTCTTTGACCCAAGCACGTGTTTTTCAGCTTCTGCCCATCCATTGGAAGGTGCCCTTCGCACGAGGTGCTGTAATAAAATTTATGAGCATTTTATCGTATCAAGCACTATTCTCGACTTCGCTGGCAACCCCTGCATGACTCCTACGCATATTGCCGCATCGACGCATCGCGCATCGCAGCCTCGTCACACGACCGACTGACGGCTTCGCGCAGGAGAGGTGCTCATCTAAGACGAGCACGATATTGCACCTCTCTGCCCTGGGCAAACAGGAACTCGATGACCTCGCGGATCCCCGAGAAGGCGAGCGGAGGCTCGAGCTCCTCGAGACGAGCGCGCGAGGCTCGCCACGTTGCCGGCCTCAGAGATCTGGCGGCACTCGTGGTAGATCGAGGATCCGCCCCGCCTGACAAGCGCTTGCTGATGAGTTCGCTCTTGCCGATGCGGCGGTGTCCTCGTAAGAGGGGACGTCGCGCTGGGTGGGTTCAAGCGATATGACGAAAACGTACACTGACGGGACTTGCCGAGTATAAAGGACTCTGTATGAGCTAGGCGATGCGGATCCTCAGGCGACGCGGATCGGGTGGCGCACGACGGTCCTGAGCTCTCGGGCGCGACCCTGCGGGCGTCAGAGAGGTATATCTCGTGAGTGGTGGCGCTCGTCCGGTGATGTCGAGCGCAGCACCTGGGCCTCCGCTGTGGGTGCGTAGCTGACCAATCGTCGCGGGCTCGTCGTCGTATGGGCCCACGTGCATGCATTGCGCAGAGGCCCTCGTCATACGCAAGGAACTCCACCTCGCCAAGTCGCGCCCTTCTTGGCGGATGCCTCGCCCTTCGCCCACTCCTCGTCTGGTCCCCGCGAAGTCAGGCAGGCGGATGAGGAGATCGAGTCGAAGTCCTCCTTGCGGGTGTGGTCACGCCGCGCACGCCTCCTGCCACCAGAGACCCTCCAGGGGCGGCACCACAGTCGAAGTAGCCGTCAATGCGGTGGTTTTCCCTTCTTGGACATCTTGATGGTGTGCGCGACCCCATAGAGCAGCTCGATGGCCCGGTGGTACGCGCCGCCCTCGGCGTTGGTCACCGTGCCCGCGCACCGCCAGGTAGCTCGCCGAGCGGCACCGTGACGATGCCCGGCTTTTCGGGTGGAAGGTAGAGCCCTTGTGTTCTTTCTTGAAGTCGAGCGCCATGGTTTGCTTCCCTTCGGCTTGGGGTGTTGCGAGCTGAGGGCATCATACGCGAGCATCACGCGACAACAGTGTGTCATGTAGCTGCTCGTCGCTCATCGTATCATGAGTCACTGCCATTAACACCACTTTCTAACGGTAGCTCTGTACGTACATATAGTATGTCGTAGATATCGAATCACTGGGTAAACTTTGATGTGCTGACGTTTCGGCCGGCCGCCAGGTGATGAGCCTCATATGAAGACGTATGTCGAGACCTTGACCTGTCCCCACAAGTGCCAGCCAGGCATGGGCGGCGCTCAAGGAGATGAACCTATGGTTGCCCACGCTGTCAACCAACCGGGCAGTCAATTACGATAGGGTCTGACGACTTCTTCTATCAAGGTAGAACGTATGAGGTCGTAACCAGGGAGGGCGTTACGATGGATAGCGAGATCTACCTTGTGGATGAGGCGGAAAGAAGGTAGAGATCCACGCGAGTCACTCTATCCTCAAGTCGCTGCTGACCTGCTCCGTCGAGAGGATCGATGACCATCGCTGCAAGCTTACCCGCACGCAAAGCCTATCCGGGGTGTTCGGGTTCGTCTTTGTGACCTTCTTTGACCATCGGGAGTCAGGGGACGAGCGAGTACCTGGAGGTCTGGGCACATCATGCCCAGATGCTCACGAGGCCGCAAACGGCATCAACTGTCGCTGATCGGTGAAGCGTCGGGTGTCCCAGGCGCCCTCTGGTGCTGGGATGTCTCTCTCCGCGCCGGGCAACAGAGGTTGCGTGACATAAGCCTTGTCTGTCCATACAATGAGAAAACGGAGGAAGGCAAGGGAGGCGTCGTCAGCGAGGCGACCATGTCGATCGATGAGAGGATCCTGGAGATACGCTCGAGGCGGGACTGACGCAGCAGGAGATGGCGGATAGGCTCTTTGTCACCCATCAGGCGGTTTCCCGCTGGAGAGGGGCGAGACCGTGCCGAGGGATCGACACGCTCAGGCTGATCGCCGAGGCGTTTGACGTGCGAGGTCGACCAAATCCTCGAGCTTCGGGGACAATCGTTGTGAGCTGCGGCATGCCCTCGCGGATCCAAGCCTTTCTCGGCACCGAGGCGGACGGCTCGCCTGCCACGCGCTACTGCAGAGTGGTGCTACGAGTGGTGGCTACACCGCCCCCGACATCACGATGGATGAGATGGCCGACGTCTGCGTGAGCCACCTGGCCGCCCCGGGCTCCAGGGCTTCACGGAGGCCGAGGCACGTGACTGCATGGAGGGGCTTCTGCCCCGGCTTAAGAGATGGTCGCGCTAGGGCGGAAGACGCCTCGATGCCTGGCGCAGGCGCTGAGGAGCTAATCAGGTGCCCCCAGAATCTGAGGGCACTATCAGAGGGAGTCTGCTTGGGGTCTCTTCCTCCCAAAGATTTGAAGGGGACTACCGATGGCCCCATGGCCTGTCGTTGTGTATCCCTACAGTGGGTCGCTACCTTGGCGAAGGATGGTCAGGTATGCCTCGTACAGATATACGCGATAGCGCTTTGCTTACCAGCATCTCTTCTTTGCAGAATGCCAAGTCTCTCGAAGTCATGTACAAGCTGAGCTGCAGTGGTTCTTGAAATGCCAAGATGTTCACATACAGAAGCCAATGTCAACGATGGGATTACCTTCGAGCAGCTCGAGGAGGCGCTGACCATTTGAGGCTGATCTACCAGCCGATCGTTGACCAGATTAGCGTTGTCGTTATGTAACATGACGATGCGAGTGAGGCGTCATCGGCATCAGTGGCGCTGCAAGCAGGCACTCGCAGAAGAATGTGTTAGCGCCGGGCGATTCTAGCTACGAATAGTCGCAACGATTTTGGCCATTCCCGGTCAGCGAAATGGCCATCGCGTCCGTCACCGCCACCTAAGCTGGTTTGCCAATGCGCCGGCGTTAGGAGGACTATCGAGGGTGAACGAGAGACGCGATGACCTACAGGAGATCATGGACACAGGCACTGGAGGAGATGGCGGCCGAAGGCGGCCGAGGGGTTCGACCCGCAGGCGTGCAAACCTGGCCGACCTCTGTCGCAGGACCGAGTTGACGAGGTCGAGGCCGGGACCATCAGGGCCACGGCTTGTGGGTGCTCCCGCAGCAGCACCGCGCACCGGCGACCACCGTGCCCGCCGGACACACCGGCCCTGTGGACGACCTTGCCCGGGAGGCGCCGCCAACTCGCAGGTGACCTGCGGAGGCTGATCGGCCAGGGATATCGTGGCGGCCTCACGAGCGTCAAGGTTCATGGCCGCCCACATGGACCTGGTCCCCGCAGGAGAAGGGCGGTCGCGCCGCAGGGGAGCCGCGGGCAGCGCTTCGTGACCGGGCCCGGTCAGGCGTACCAGATGGACTGGGGCTTCGTCACGGTCGTCGGACTGGACGGCGCCGAGCACAAGATGGCGTGCCTCGCCATGGTGTGCCACCACTGCGGCAGCTCCCACGTCGAGTTCTTCCCCAACGCGCGCCAGGAGAAGCCTGCTCATAGGGATGGCCCTGCGCCTTCACGGCCGTGGGGATCCCCGGCGAGGTGCTCACGGACAACATGAAGTCCGTCGTGGTCAGGCGCGACCTCGACGGCAGGCCAGTCTGGCAGCGCGACTACGCGGAGTTCATGGGGTGCGTCGGCTTCCGCACCAGGCTCTGCAAGCCGCGACACCCCTTCACCAGACGGCAGGTCGAGCGGCTGATCAGGTTCGCGAGGGCAACTTCCTCGCGGGCAGGGACTTCACCGACATCACCGCCCCGACGAGGAGCGCGGCCCTGTGGTGCGCGGAGCAGGCCGGAAAGGTGGCGCGCGCCGTCGCCTGCGTGCCGGCGGAGGAGCACGAGCGCCTGCCGCGCCTCCGCCCGCGAGCCTCGAGGTGACCGAGAGAGGTCGCGCTCTGGCTCTGCCCCCGCAGGAGGATAACCTTCGACGGCTTCGTCAGCTACGAGGGCCGCAGGTTCGGCGTGCCGTGGTGGTACGAGGCGCCGCGACTGCCGCGTGAGCCGCGAGGGCAGGTACCTGCGCATATACAGCGACGACCTCTCCCGCGAGGCTCGTCGCCCACGCCGTCACCTGGGATCGAGCGGACTCTCCTGGTGCGAGGCCAGTGGACCGACGCCCAGCCGGAGGGCTGCCAGCCAGCCGGTCACCACGTCGATCGCGGGTGGAACTCTCGCCCGGCAAGCCCGCCTTCGCCAGTTCGACTTCGGGAGGTGGGCCTGATGGAAGAGGGGAGAGGAGTCCTACGCGCCTCGCCAGCGAGGCGGCCGCGAGGCGGGCCCCGGCTCACGCAGCCGAGGTCGCCGCGCGGCGTCCGACCACGACATGGGGACGCGGAGCTCGGCGCGCCGGCAGTCACGTTCGACTACCTCGCGGAGAAGAGGAGGCAGGCGTCGACAGGGACGCCGCCGGGGCTCCCCGGGCTGCCGAGGAGGAACCCCAAGACCTTCGACGGGCTCGACCTCTCGAGGATACAGGGCCGCGACGCGGGGGCCCTGGCGAGCTGCCGCGCTCGCCGACCTCTACGCGCACCGCAACATGGCGTCCATGGGCCCGGGCGGCATAGGGCAAGACCCACCTCGCGCAGGCATGCGGGCGCGGGTGCTGCGATGGGGCCTCAAGACCTACTATGTGAAGGCCAACGAGCTCAGGGACGGGTTCCAGAGGGCGGCGGAGCGCGGAGCGCCCAGCGCGCGGTGGCGACGCTGGCGAGGCCGTCCCTGCTCGATCGTGGACGAGGTCAGGAGGTGCCGTGTTCGACAGGGCGTGCACCGACCTCTTCTTCGACGTGATCGACCGTCGCTACGAAGGAGGGGCCCAACACCATGATCCTCACGAGCAACATGGCGCCGAGCTCCCGGACGAGGTTCTTCACGGGGACGAGGCCCTGCTCTGTGCGCTCGACAGGGTATTCGACAAGGCATCAGTCTTCGCGATGCGCGGTCCGAGCTACCGCGTGCGCGGGCTCGACACCTACTCGGTCGAGGCGGGTGCCGCAGGCGAGCGAAGGTCAGGGGATGCAGCCCAAGGGAGTGTAGCCACTACATAAGTTAGGCAACCGGCTGCCGGCGCATTGGCCAGAATCGGCTGACCAGGGATTGGCGATTGTCGCCCTGACTGGATGTGGCTAAACTCTTCCGGCGCTAACAAAGTGCGACCCACTCAGCATAGCTGCCGTTCTGCCTCACGTCCATAGAGTCGCTCATAATACTCTGATCTGCGTAGTTTGAGTTGGTATGAGGGGTAGAAGACGGCTCCGCTCATCACGTTGTCATTGAGGAGCGACAGCGTGATGAGGAGCCTGCCAAGTCGCCCGTTTCCGTCGAGGAACGGGTAAATCGTCTCGAACTGGTAATGTGCGAGGGCAGCCTTCACGATGGGGTCGACGTTGTGACTCTCGTTAAGAAACCGATCCAACCCTCCAGGCGCGACGTTCATGTCATCGACATTTGGGGATGTAGGCGGCCTCTCTGAGGTGCGAGTCCGCAGGGCCTATCCAATTCTGGGATGATCTTACCATCCGGGGTCCCTCTCTGCCCCGCGTGTTCCCTCAAGCAGGGTTGCATGGACTTTGCGGAGCAGGCGCAAAACACAGGGGCATGTTTTCGCATTTCCTCGACAGCTAGCTTGGTGGCCCGTACGTAGCTGACGACGTCGGCGACCTCACTTTTGGCGAGAGGGACGTTATCGGGATCCAGGATGTCGTCAAAGGTGCATTGCGTACCTTCTATCTGTGCAGAAAGCAGCGCCTCTTTTTCGCACGTACATGGCCAAGTACATGGGTGCGTTCGGTATGAAGCGCAACATGCCCTCAAGCTTGCTGAGCATTCTTGAGCAGGCGGTAAGGTTGCGGATAGTCTCGTCGTCGAGTTTGAGTGGGATGATCGTGTCAAGTGGACCTGGCACGAAAGACTCGTATGCGAGCTTACCCCTGAGGTTCTTCCTCAGAAACCCCTGCCTATTGTCTTTTCCACCTCATGGCTTTTCCTTACGTGCCTCCCAATGATCAGAACACTGGAATATACTCTAGCAACTTTTTAAGTCAAAAAGTAGTCGTTACAGTATGTGTATGATCTCTAATGGCGCAAATTGGTCGTAGAGACGCGGAACCAACCAATGACTTGTTGAAATTCGGTTCTCAAGCCATTGTGGGGCTCCCTTGGCCTGTGGCTCCACCTGGCCTGAACGAGGTCTTCCCGGTACATGACGAAACACTTCCTGTGTGTACCCTCGCGGCACATCTGTCATTCTTCAGGAGCAGCAGCCCGGTTGCAGGGAGTCCTCGAATGGCTGCGTGGTCCGGTCAGTATAGGCATTGCCCACAGGGTTGTGGGATGGGTCTTTCTGCGCCTCCCCGACCGAAGATTCCGAAATAAGAAAAACATACGTTCTAATCAATGCCGTCCTGTGCTATGATGAGGGGCAGGAGAAGGCGACAGCGAGGGAGAGGCACATGTCGCGGCGAGACGGGACATGTGCGGGCTGAGGCCCATAGACGACCTGATGTTTCGGGTGATGGCGAGGACGAGGCCTTCTGCGAGGGAGCTCCTGGGGGTGCTGCTCGAGGACAAGGGCTCACGGTCGTGGAGTGCGAGCCGCAGTCCGCCGTCACGAACCCCCACGGCCGCTCCGTGGTCCTCGACGCCCTCTGCGAGCTCTCGGGCGGCAGGTTCGTGGACGTGGAGTGCAGCGCGCCGACAGGGACGACCTCCAGAGGAGGGCGCGCTACCACGCCTCGCTCGTGACGGCGGACAGGACGCGTCTGGGCAGCGCTTCGCCGACGTCCCGGACGTCTGCGTCGCGTTCGTCTGCGAGTTCGACCCCCTCGGGGAGGGCAGGTCGCCGTGTCATGTGGACAGGGTCGTGAGGGAGAGCGGGCGAGTGCTCGGGAACGGCCTCTCGGAGGTGTGCACGTGAACGCCCTGGCGAGGACGGCACGGACGTCTCCGCCCTCATGAGGGTGTTCATGGAGGCGGAGGCGTACGACGAGGGCGCTTCCCGGAGACCTCGAGGGTGAAGAGAAGGCTCAGGGATACGGAGGAGGGCGAGAGGACATGGGCAGCGTCATGCGAGGAGATCCGCGCGGAGTGCAGGGGCCGGGGGAGCTCGGGCGTTCGACAGGCTTGTGCGCGCCGGCCTCGTGGACGCGCACGCCGCTGCAGCCTTGCTGGAAATAGATCCCGAGGAGGTCGAGCGCATGCTCGCTGTAGTTCTTCTCGTGCACAATCCTGTGCCCTTTGCCGCAAAGACGCTGCCATGAGGCTAGACTCAGGGGCCTCACGCTTGGGTCTTCATGGGCTGGGGGCGCGGAACAACTCAGTTCGCTAGCCGTGAGATAGTCCCACCGTTGGTCGGGCAAGGGTGGTCGCTCGTGAGATGTCCGCAAGCAGACAGCCGTTCCTTCTCCAGTCTATCCAAGCGAAGGCGTAGGGGCTCTCAGGAGAGGATGGTGCGCGGCGTGCAAATGTCGCCCTGCATCAGTACTGCCCATACTCATCTCTTGCCCGTTTTTGGTGTACTTCCTTACGAAGTTACCCTTCGCTTCTGTGTAGCCGTCTCTATCCTGTTCAGTATACCCTCCATAACGACAGTTTCAGCGTCTCATAGTCTTTTGGCAGTATCAGCGTGCTCTCTTAGGAAGTCCCTGAAGTAGAGTTCGTCATTGTCGCCGGTCACGCGGATGTGGAGGTGGAAGACCCTCTCTGCAAAGCCGTCAGGCGTGTAGCCCTTGTTCATCGATACCCCTGTGCTCCTCTTGGCTCATGCACAGCCAGCCGCTTTTCTGGAGGATGCCTGGATTTCCTTCATGGAGTCTCATCTCTTAGCTCGAGCAGCATGTCGATGATGTTCTTTGCCCATATGCCCGGAACTGCGAGTGCTCCCGATGTGGGACAGTCGCCTCACCGCCGCATCTGGCAGCAGGGCTAACAGGCTTGCTCTCTCTTCCTCATACCAACGCTCCCAGTCATCGTTGTGCTTCACCAAAAATATTGGGAAGAGTTGCCATAGCTCCTCCAGGCTCATCTCTTCCAGTCGCCCTGCCCATCGTTGTCCTTTCTGTATGGGTAGCTCGCCGTCCGGAGAGGGTGTTCGCTATCCTGAGTGGAATGCTACCGCTTGACAAGCTGCTATCTTAGCATCGGTAGAACGCAGCGTATATGCAGGAAGATCGGGAATCGCGTGGAGGACGACGTATGCCTATTCACGGCTTCATCCAGACCGTGCAGGATCATGAGCCTGAGGCGCCCACAGGTCCCCTCAGGTGGGTCCTGATACTCGTCCGGTCTCCGCAGAGTGCACGTTTTCATCACCTTAAAGAAAAGACCAACTGAGGCGTCATCTTGGATCCGTTCAAAATGACGCATGATCGATACGAAGTCTGATCAGATCTTAGCTGATAGTCCTCACATTTGACCGGAGGCGAGATGATGGGTCCCGGTGCGCCGGGTCGTGACATCTACCGGGAATGGCTCACTCGCCCTTGTTCTTGATCCAGTAGTCACAGTCCTCGTACCCATCAGCAACGGTGTGCTCCCGGTGAAGCGTGCCTCCGAGGTGCTCTATGATCGCCTTGTCCGCCTCGCAGAAGTACGGTATCAGCTCACATGCCCGTTTCTTTTTCGCAAAAGTCGGCAATGGGACAGCCCACCAGATGAACACTGATTCCCTCCTTGTGGTGCAGCGGGTTTATCCTCATCCCCCAGCTGTTGTTCCAAGATCCGTCCTCCCTATGCCTGTTCAGCCTCCTTGCCCTGAGTTCCAAAAAGTGTATGGAGGATCCTTCGTACCAGGGCGTTGTTGAGGTCGAGTCAGGAGAGCTAGCCACCCCTTCTGCCCATGATCGTCATCTCGTAGCACATGGTCGTGATCTCATCCGGTGGCATGTCACGGTTCATGCACTCTATAGTAGGCAGAGGCCGAGAGCGCCCCGTAGAAGTTTTTCGACATCGGGTTTTTCCTTCCGCCGATGCTTGGCGCCTCACGCGCAAAGCGCTCATGTATTCGTAGTATCGCTTTGATACACCCTTTTCGGCCTCGGCGGTGGAGAACCTCTCGCCCAACTTCCCCTTGATCCATCGTGCGGATGTTTGGGGCATTTCATATACAGCCATGGTCTTCCTCCTTGGTAAAACAGGTGATTGGCCCGTCAGCGGCCCTTGAGGTCTCGCGTATGCCTACAGTGGCCCGCGCGGCCATGTCGTCAAATCCCCGTACTCGTTGCGGGCCAATAGGGAGAGCACGCGCCGCCTGCGGTGCACGCCTCGCTTCACCCGGGTTACTTCAATATATGTTTACCCATAGTTACTTAGTGCAAATTTACCATACCATATCATCACCTATCTCTCATACTGGGACTGTCCCAGAGAGATGGGGGGCGATGGGTGGGCGGCGACCCTGAAGAGGACCTCATGGTCTTCGACGACAAATCCAGGAAGGCGTGGCTCGCGTGGAGGGGCGAGGGAGGACCCGCTGTGGTGAGGCGCTCGCTCATCGCGGCCGCGCTCTCCCTCGCGTGCGCCCTGCTGCAGGGGGCTGCTCCCTCCCGAGGACGGACTCCGCCATCGAGGGGACGAGCTGTCATCGGAGCTCCTGCGCTGCCTGAACGAGGGACGACGTCGCGGGCGTGGAGGCGATGTTCTGCGAGGCGAGCCGCGCGAGGCCCGGAGCTCAGGGGGAGATAGAGCGGGGCATGGCCTTCTTCGAGGGCAGGGTGGAGACGGACAAGAGGAGGAGCTACCTCTTCGGCCTCGTCTCGTTCTCGGACAACGACTGGAGGGTCCTCTCGGCCAGCTCGCAGTCCGTAGACCACGGCAGGGTGCTCAAGTACTACGTCGGGCCTGACATCGACGGGATCGTCACCGACGCGGGGAAGAGGTACGAGATACATATCTGCTACTACGAGGACGTACGTCGGCCACGAGGACCTGGAGGGCGTCTCCGAGATCGACATATGGGAGGTCCTCGGGACGGGACGAAGGGCGAGAAGTGCGTGATCGGTCAGTACCTGGACCCGTCAAGACCGCCCGAGCCCCGCGAGGAGGACACGACGTGGCACGACTGGGAGCCCCAACCCAGGATATGGGCGAGCGGGAGGGCACCAGGAGCGCCGGGGGACGCCCTCGGGCGGAGGGCGTCGCCCTTGGGACGCTAGCCTGACGTTGACTTCGGTTTGCCGATGACCCTCGGCCTGCACGACCACCGCGCGGCCGACGGCATCGGCACCGTCTTCTGCTGGGCTTCGAAGAGGACAGCGGATGCCATGGCGGGCAGGATGTGGGTGTCGAGGTCTGGATCCTCAGCCTGCGGCAACGCTGATCGCGGCATGAGCTCGTACGAGCGTGGCCGGGCAAGATGTCCCGGGTGGCCGGGGTGGGGCCCAGAGCCAGTCGAGCCCCTCCTGGTCTATGCGGCGCAGCAGCTCGTCGAGCCTGTCGGACACGCTCGTCCGATCGTCGAGCGTGTCGCTCAGACGGTCGAGGCGCGGGCGATGGCCTGTGTCTGCTCTGCATCGACCAGCTGCGAGACTGCAGAGAGGTCTATGGTGTCGCCGTCATAGCGTATTGTCGCCCTCCCGAGTGCCTTGGCAGGTCTGTCATCCTTGGGTGGTCCAAGGGTCACGCTCGTGGGCTTTCGTGCCTGCAGTGCGTTGAACACGAGTTTCTGTGGCTGGGTTGCCTGCGTGCCAACGGCGTGCGCGCCTGTTGCGTGACGTCGCGCGGGACGTAGCGATTGACGGCGATAACGAGGTCGGCGACACCAAAGAACGCTCCCGATCCGCCTGCAACGAGCACCGTCGACACCCCAAGCTCATCGAAGAGGGCTCGGACGCGGTCGACAAAGGGTGTGATGGGTTCCTGGTCGGCGGGGATCAGAGAACGCATGAGCCCATCTCGGATCATGAAGTTCGCGGCCGACGTGTCCTCGTCCATCAGCAGCGCCGACGCACCGGCTCCGACGGCCTCGACGAGGGTTTTGCGGCCTGCGAGTGGAGCCGCTGGCGTTAGCCGTGCAAAACGCGCTCGTGTCGACGCCAGAGGGCAGGTTGGTGATGAAAGGGGAGATGTCCGCCCCGTCACCGCGCGGCCGTCCTCCGCCCTGCACGCTCACGACGTCAGGTCGGGTGATGACCCATTCGCGACCATCTGTAGCAATGTGGGGATGGACGCCGCGTTCGATCGCGCGAAGCAGGGTGGACTCCGTGGTACCCTCCTCCTCGATCACGGTCACGCCTCGGGGATGCCCAGTGCCCGTAACCTGGCGGCTGCTGGGCAGGTCGAAGGACCCGAAGGTTCTGCGGGCTCACGAACGGTACGACCGAGTCTCCCTGAAGGAAGGTCTGAGTTACCGGCGCGGCAGGGCAGGATCGCTCCGTCGCCGACAAATGCGACCAGTCCTCGCCCAGCCAAGGCGCCGCGGAGATGCTCCTGGTCGCGTAGGAGCAGGACCTGATCGCGCAGGGCCTGCTGGTCGATCCTCCCAAAGAGGCAGGAGGCCTCGGCAATGCGCGGCAAAAAGCTCGGCGAGGCGTGGCGGCCTGGCGTCCTTGGACCCCTGCGGCCTCGGGCGGAAGGCCCCATCGATGCGCGCCTCGACCAGGTCTGCGGTTGCGAGGACGCTCGTGCGTTCGAGCACCTCCTGACCAGGATGTCCGATGCTCACGAGTCCGCTGCCACCCGTCCCCGTAGGCTTTGGGACGAGCCTGTGTGCGACGCGATCGAAGCCGCGTGTCATAAAGTCACTCAGCTATCTTCCCCTACTGCGTCGCAGATGAGATCGGCGGGGATGCCCGCTGTGTCCATATTGACGCCGATACGTATCCGAGGGCGGCGCATAGGATCGACCTGGACGTGGTCGACGGAGATAGAAGGCTCCAAGACGGTAGCTGCCTTTCGGCTGTTTGTACGAGGCGTACCCTTCCCGTCCATACGGGCGAGGATGCGCCTGAGCTCCGCTTCATCATGCATAGTGCGTTCTCCTTGCTTGACTGTCCGTGCCGGGTAGGCGGGCAAGGTCGGCGTCGAGGCCTGGCGATCCTACCTGCGGACCTCATGCTACTACGGAACATGGGATGCGGCCTTGCATCGCCGACTGGCTCCTACCTTGCGTCGCCGACTGGCTCCTATCATCTAGCTGTCGAGCAGCCCTCACCAGCGCCTTGACGGCAGTGTCAAGCTTGTCGGGTTGCGGAAGGTCGGTGGGACGGGTCACTGCGGTGACGGTGAACCCTTGGATCAGGGTGAGGACGAGACCAGCGGCCTCTGTGGGCGTGAGCAGTGACAGCTGTCCTGTTGAGTTTACGATGACTCCTCGATGCGTCGGTGCCAATCATCGAGAATGCCGTTTCTTTTGGGTGCTCGAGCGCCTGTGGCGCAACTCCGTGTCGTCGAGGCCAACGCCCTGAACATCGTATCACCCGTCACCAGTCGCTACGAAGCGTGACAGCAGCTCCTCGATGGCCTCGCGCGGGTGATTTGAGGCGTTGCCGTCGGGGTCCGCATCGAGGTCTTCAAACAGGCGCCGCCCGTAGTCGGACCAGCCCCATTGAGTGCTGCGTCCAACAGAGTCTGCTTGTCGTGGAAGTGATGCTGCAAGCCGCCTCGCGTTACGCCGGCCCTTTCGGCGATGTGCTTGAGCGTCGCCTCCTCCATCCCTTCTCCTCAAATGACAGCAACGCTGCCTTAAGCAGCGCAATGCGGGTCTTTGCTGCGTCCTCGGCCGTTCGTCTCATGCGCTAATCTCCTTTCCTGTGGGACTTAAGATGGTAGCGCTGCGGGACTGCAGAGATGGTAAGCATGGGCAACTATTTAAATAAACTTTAATATATAGTCTGAGTATTCAATATATATGATGAAAAATAAGAAGAATCGAGGTACAGCACTTGTCAAGCTCACGGGATATCCGCTGCGCTCGTGTCGTTTGAACGAGCAGTGCGCAGTTCCATCACAGCTCCCTCGAGGCCTCAGCCCCTCATCGCGCTCGGAGTACCCCGGTCACCCCGCTGAAGGCCTTTGTGAATGCGCTTGGCTTGGCGTAGCCGACGCGTCTCGATATCTGTCGTATGGGAGGTCAGTGTCGGAAGTAGCTCCATCGCGCGCTCCATGCGGATGCGCTTGACGAAGGCTGCGGGCGTGCATCCGTACCGCTGCCTGAACAGCGTCTTAAACTTGGTCCTCCCCATGCAGGCTAGGGCACGAAAGGGTCTGGCAGTCGAGGCATGCGTCGAGGTTGTGACGGATGAACGTCTCGACCTCGTTGAGCGAGCGGGCATCCTCTGCGGCCAGCCTCCGTGAGGGGCACGCGCAGTCCGGGTGGGCGTGTGCCCGCGAGGTCCTCACCAAGGGTGCCTCGCTTCTCTCGCCTTTCGATCTCCCCGGCGCGGTCGAGGACCAAGGCGACCGTCTCGGCGACCGCCCCCTCGTAGAACAGGGTTGCGCCGATGCCGCGCCCGCGGTAGGCCCGTATCTGCCTGAATAGCGCTGCCAGCGCAGGAAAGTCCTGCTGCCGTTTACGAGCTTGAAGGCCTTTCTGATGTTGGGGAATGTCACCAAAGCGCTCTCGAAGGTAGAGTCGGTAGTAGTCGGGCGAGATGGTGATGCTCGTGGCACGACTCACCGCGCCCCTCTCGCAGTGGGCGACGTACTCTGCCCCCTCGTCGGCGACGTATGTGCCGATGACATGGCTGCCCGTGGGGCAGAAGGAGCTGCGCACGTCCAGGTCCGTCCTGTCGTAGTGCGCGATGCTGAGGTGCTCGGCGTGACGGTAGCGAAAGACGCCGCGTGCGCTAAAGCCGGAGGTCGAAGGCGTTGATGGCAAAAGAGCTTGCCGTGAAAGTACGCGCCAGTACTCGCCTGAGCCGCACTCGCCTCGAAAGCGGTACAGAGTCCCCGCAGGACCATATCCGGTGGCGGATCGTGACGGGACCATCTCCCACTGTCTGAACGCTCATGTCATAGAGGTCTCGCTTGATGTCTTGTATCGGATGCCTCCTACCCAAAACGGCCGAATCGCTACCCCAAGGCGACGACATTTGGCCGTGATTGCCCTGACCCCGTACCTCTTCGCTAGTGTAGCAGGAGGTTAGTTATACCTAACTGCCTTGAGGAGGTATCTGGTGGCAGAGCTGGGACGGGCGTCAAAGGCGCCAACAAAGACAGAGCGCAGAGGAGCCAAGAGGGACATGGCCAGGCGCGAGGGTGGACCGTGCGGGATGTGGTGACCCTCGTCGCGTTCAACCGATCATCATCGCGGTCACCTTTGTGCTCAAGCTGGGGAGGACCTGCTCTTCTCCCCGCAGGTCAAGTTCTTTATAGGGTCGTGGCTGTTCCCGCTGGCTGCCACCCCGTTCTATCTGGTGATGGCGGACCGCATTGGCAAGCGCGGCGTGCTGGCCGCGACCACGCTGGTGTTTGGCTTGCTGTACACCCTCATGGAGTCTCTACTGCCTTCCCGTCGCCCTTGTCGGGGCGGCTGTCGGCGAGCTGTCCATGGTGGGCGACGGCTCCTATCGCAGGCCAGTGCGGGCCATTCTCGGCTTCTACGTCTATTGGGTGACATTTTGCTTCTACGGGGTCGTCCCGTACCTCCTGTTCCGGGACGCCCTACATCGCCCAGCCGAGGCGGTATGTATCGCATGGAGGACGTGCTCGCCATGGTCGCCCAGTACACCGAGCTTCCCTGGATAGCGCTCATGCTGGCCCAGTTTGCGGTGGGGACGGCTGTCGGAGGGCTCATAGGGACGAGGCTCCTGAAAAAGCATGTCCGCAAGGTCAAGATAGCCTGAGGGCCCATGATCTCCCCGACTGCAGAGAGGGCGTGCTGGGACTGGACCCGCAGAGTGCACCTGGCGTCGATCGTCATCGTCGGATGTACGTCGATCGCCCTCGTGTCGATCCTGCCCCTGATCCTCCTTCAGCTAATCGCAGCCGTCTACCTGGCCCTCAACGGCCGCATCAAACTTGCGGTGAGCTGTTGCCTGAGTTTTTCTGCCTCCGCGTTGCTGTGTCTCGTGCCGCTTCCCGGACTCTACGGCGTCCTCTTCGTGAGCCTCGTCCACTTGACACCTCCGTTCACGGTCGCCTGCGCGCTGTTCACCCTTTCGCCCTCGGCGCGATGTGCGCCCTCTCCCGCTGGCACGTGCCCTTGTTTGTGCAGGTGGGGGTATGCATGATGGTCCGCTTCGTGTCCCTTCTTGGTTTCGAGGGCGAACAGGTGCTGCGCGGCATACGCATGCGGGGTGTGTTCGCCCGGTGGACAGACGTCATCTTTCATCCAGCCTTGGCCTACGAGTGCCTCTATGCCCCTCTGGTGATGCGTTGTCTGCGCCTCTCGTCAGAGCTGGCCGCCGCTGCCGAACTGCGTGGCATACAGGTGCGAGGGAGTCCGGTCATCCGTGCATCACGTGGGCTTTTGTTGGCGCGACGTCGTGACGCTGCTCTGCCTGGGTGCCCTATGCGCCTCGCTTGTGCTTGTTCCGAGGGTGCTGTCATGATGGGGGCGGCCCAGGAGACAGGGGCGGCCCAAAGGCGCGACAGGGGCGGCCCAAGGCGCGGTGGGGTGTGGCCTGGACGCTACCGTTCAGATGCTCGACGCCTCCCTTTTCGTATGGCCTGGACGAGGAGAGAGACGAGGTCGGCGGCAAGGAGAGCCCTGCTGGCGATGTGGCCCAAGGGCGGTCGATGGCGTCTCCTGTGCGTGAGTCGGGATCGTGCCTGGTTCTTTGCGGTGCCTCCGGGAGCGGCAAGTCGACCGTGCTGCGCATGATAGAGGGACTTGCGGGCTCCTTCTTTCCCGGGCGCTTTCCGGTCGGGTCATGGCCTGCGGATGCGACGTCCAGCGCTGGGACGCTCGTGCGCGCGCCGAGAGCATGGGCGTGGTGATGCAGGATCCTCGAAGCCAGTTCTTCATGGGAACGGTCTTCGACGAGATCGCGTTCACCTCAGGGAACCTCGGCGTTTCTCCTGACAAGACGGTCGAGCGGGTGAGGGGCGCGGCAGCCCTCTGTCGGGTGGACGCCCTGCTGGGCGAGGAACTTACCCAACTCTCGAGGCGGGCAGAAGCAGCGGGTTGCGCTGGCGGCCGCGATCGCCAAGGTCCCGAGGCTGCTGGTGCTCGACGAGCCCGACGTCGAATTTGGACGAGGAGGGTGCGCGCGTCCTCGTGGACATCCTCGCCGACTTGAAAGCAGAAGGCATTGCCTTGGTCGTGTCGGAGCACCGCCTGCAGCCGTTCGTGCAGATAGCCATGACTCTTACGTCTGCCTTTGCAGCGGGCGTGTTTAGCAGCCCGGTGGAGTTCGAAGGAGTTCAGAGTCTGAGTGCCTCTGAGGCAGCCGCCTTGGGGCTGCGCCACCCCGGCATGACCCGTCGTCACGCCTGCCCGACACAGGACGTCACGACAGGGAGAGGGTGGACGGTCGTGGACCTGAGCTACGAGTATCCGTCGACGGGAAGGGGCGTGCACGGGCGAGTGCCCACTTTGCGGCGGGAGCCGTGACGGCACTCTGCGGTCCGAACGGAGTCGGCAAGACGACGCTCGCTCGCGTGCTCTGCGGGGCGTTGCGCGAGCGGGCGGGCCACGTGCTGCGCGACGGGCGGCCCGTCTCGTGCAGGGACCGCCGCCGTTCCAGCTGCTTTGTCATGCAAGATGTTGACTACCAGCTGTATGCGGGAAGCGTCGCCGACGAGCTGGTCTTGGGGAGGCGGGTCGACGACGCGCTGAGGTCCCGTGCCTGGGCGGCGCTCGATGCCTTTGGCCTGCGCGACTTGGCCTCCTGCCATCCCCTTGCCCTTTCGGGCGGGCAGAAGCAGCGGGTGATCCTTGCCGCCGCCTACTGCTCTGACGCGAATCTCGTGGTTCTCGACGAGGCCCACGAGCGGACTTGATGGCACGGGCCTCAGGCAGGTCTGTGACTGGTGTCGGACGTTGGCTGACGCCGGGAAAGCGTCGTCATCATCACCGCTGACCGGCTGCTCGTGGACCTTGCGGCCGATGTGGCAATCGAGTTGGGGAGGGCGTGAGCATGAAAGAGAGGCTGCAGGCGCACAGCCGCCATCGGCGTCAACGAGTCGAAGCACGCCGTCGCCGCCGGACTGCGGCGCACGGTTGGCACCGTCGCCGATGGATCGTGGCGCACGGCCGAGTGCCTTCGCGAGCTGTACTACTTCATGAGGCCCGACCGCGCCCTCATGCTGGCCTCTCTTGCCCTTGCCTGTCTCGGCGAGGTCTGCGGCATGGTGCCGTACCTGGTCGTGGCCCTGCTCGCCGCCGGCCTCATCGACAATACCCTCACGCTTGGGCATGCCGGGCTTCTCGCCCTGGCGGCCGCCCTCGCCCATGTCGCGCGCTTTGTCGCTCACCTGGCGCAGCTCGATGATGTCTCACAGGATCGCCTTTCAAGGCCCTGCGCAGCATGCGCGAGCAGATGGCGGCCAAGATGTCGCGCGTTCCCTGGGCACGATCGTCGACACGCCGACGGGCGTCTTTCGCAATCGCTTCGTCGATAACGTCAACATGCTCGAGGACGCGATCGCCCACTTCATGCCCGAGCTTCCCTCCAATGTGTTTGGCCCCTGCTGGCGATGGCGATCGTCTTTTCCGTTGACTGGCGCATGGGACTCGCGGGACTCGCGACGCTCCCCTGGAGCGCTGTTCTTCTTGCTCATGATGCGCGGCTACCAGAGAAGATGGCGCGCTACATTGCTACGGAGAATCACATGAACTCGACGCTGGTCGAGTACGTGAACGGCATCAAGGTCATCAAGGCGTTCGGGCGGTCGGCCTCCTCGTATGGGGCGTTCTCGAAGGCCGTGGCCGCCTATCACGACTCGACGCTTGGCTGGTTCAGGCAGAGCTGGGTATGGATGGCGGCGATCAAGTCGGTGGTACCCTGCACGCTTCTGGCCTCGCTCCCCGTCGGTATCTGGCTCATGTCGACAGGAGAGCTCGCGCTCCCGGCATTCATGTGCTGCATCGCCATCCCGCTTGGCTTCATTGGGCCCCTGATGAAGTTCGCCCGAGGCCGCCGGAATGGTATCGCGCATGGACGTATGCCTGACACTGATCTGGGACTTTCTCGGCGAGCCGGGCTGGTACGCCCGCAAAAGCGGGTAAAGTTGAGCGGCCGGTCGCTCGAGTTCGATAGGGTATCCTTCTCCTACCACGAGGGGACGAGGGTGCTGCATGATTTGAGCTTCACTGTCGTCCCGGGTAAGATCACCGCGATCGTCGGACCCTCCGGGTCGGGAAGAGCACCATCGCCAAGCTGATGGCCGGCTGGGACGTCACCGAGGGCGCGATACGCTTCGGCGGCGTGGACGTGCGAGACATCCCGTTCGCGCAGCTCATGGAAAACGTCTCCATGTCGCGCAGGACACCTTCCTCTTCGACCGCTCGCTTGCCGACAACATCCGCATGGGGAGAAAGGATGCGAGTGACGAGGAGGTGATGGCCGCCGCGAGGGCGGGCGGGTTGCCACGACTTCATCGAGGCGCTGCCGCAGGGCTACGAGACGCTGGCCGGTGCGGCGGGCGGCAGGCTTTCGGGTGGGGAGCGACAGCGGGTGACCATCGCCCGCGCGATCCTGAAGGATGCCCCCATCGTGGTCCTGGACGAGGCGACCGCCTTCGCCGACCCAGAGAACGAGGCCCTCGTCGAGCGGGCGGTCGGCCGCCTGGTCGAGGGCAAGACGCTCGTGGTGATCGCCCACCGCCTCTCCACCATCCGTCATGCGCAGCAGATCCTCGTGGTTGACGGCGGGAGAATCGTCGCACGCGGTACGCACGGGGAGCTGTTGGCGACAGGTGGGCTGTACGCGCGCATGTGGGTCAGCACATGAGCACGTTAGAGGGGTATAGCTATGTATGCATTGGCAAGGCGGGTACTCGACCTGGCCGGCAGCTTCTCTAGTGGCAGCGCGGCGCAGCCTCATCGTCGGTATGGTCTGCAACGTGCTCAAGGCGCTCTTCATGGCACCGACCATCGTCGCGGTGTTCTGGGCTCTGGAGCATCGCGACGCCCTCAGGCCAGATGTCATCTGGCAGTGCCTTGCCCCTGCTGCTGGTGAGCGTGGCGGGGCGGTACGCGATGCAGTAGCGATCGACATCACCATGGACGCCCGTGGCTTTGACATCTTCAGGGATCTGCGTCTGCGTGGGCGACCGCCTGAAGGGCGCGGCGATGGGCTACTTTCAGCGAGCAGCGCCTCGGTGCGATCACCACGACGCTCACCACCACACTCCATCAGCTCGAGGAGTTCATGACCATCTGCCTTACTGGGCTCTCGGGTGGTCTTGCGACAGCTGCCATCATGGGCATCGGGTTCTTGCTCATGGCGCCGCCTGTCGCCGCGATCACGTTTATGGGCATCGTGGCGGGCCTGTTCGTTTTGCGCATGCTGCTGAGGCGCTCGGGTGCGGTGACGAAGCGGGTGCTCAAGGCCCAGGGAGGCGATGAGCGACGCGGTGATGGAGCATGCGCGCGGCATGGCGGTGCTGCGCTCGTTTGGTACGCCAGCCGATGCACTGGCGGCAGCAGAGGAGCTTCGAGGAGAAACGCGCGGCGGACTGCGCTCAGGAGGCTGCCGCACGAGGGACTGCTGAAGCTCTATGCGCTTGTGTTCAACCTAGCCAGCTGCGGCGTGCTCTTTGCCGCCTGCGCCCTGTGCCTGACCGGTGCCTTGTCCCTGCCGTGGGCCCTCACGCTCCTCGTGGCCTCCTTCATGATCTACGGCGAGCTGATCGCCGCGAATAACGGGGCGTTTCTCCAAGAAGATCGGCAACGAGCTGGACCGCGTCGACGAGGTGTGACATCCCCAAACAGGACAGCACGGACGAGCCCCTTGCGATGGTGGGCTACGGCGTCGAGTTCGACCACGTGAGTTTTGGCTATGGGGACGGCCGCGAGGTGATCCGCGACGTGAGTCTGCGTATCCCTGAGGGCAGCTCGTGCGCGATCGTGGGGCCGAGCGGCTCGGGCAAGACGACGCTGGTAAACCTTATCGCCCGGTTCTGGGACGTCGATGCGGGGCGGATATCGATCGGCGGCGCCGACGTGCGAGCCGGCACCGCCGAGAGCCTGCTGGCGCGGATCTCCATGGTCTTTCAGGACGTCTACCTGTTCAACGACACGATCGAGAGCAACATACGCTTCGGCGTGCCCGAGGCCACCCACGAGCAGGTGGTCGCGCGGCAGAGGCGGCGCGCTGCCACGGCTTCATCAGCGCCCTGCCGCAGGGGTACGACACGGTTCTGGAGGAGGGCGGGCAAGCCTCTCGGGCGGTGAGCGTCAGAGGATCTCCATCGCCCGGGCGATCCTCAAAGACGCGCCCATCGTCATCCTCGACGAGGCAACGAGCTCGGTCGATCCCGAGAACGAGCACGACCTCATCGCCGCCCTGTCACGGCTGACCGCCGGCAAGACGGTCATCTCCATCGCGCATCGCCTGAACACCGTGGCGACGGCCGACCAGATACTCGTCTTGGACGCTGGCCGCATCGTGCAGCGGGGCCGCCACGGGCAGCTGATGGAAGAGGAGGGTTGTACCGCAGCTTTCATCGAGCTCAGACGGGCGGCGGCCGGCTGGACGATTGCGGGTAGGCAGTGGTCCCGCGCGGGACCCATCACCGAACCCTCAATCGTAGCTCTCCTTCGTCGACTTCCATGATCTCCCAGCGCGTGGTCGTCGTCGATGCGACCAGCCTCTCGTCATGGGAGACGAGCAGCAGGGGCCCCGGAAATCGCTCCGAGCATCTTGCCCAGCGCCCTCGGCCGAGCGCAGGTCGAGGTGGTTGGTCGGCTCGTCCATGACGATTACGGGCGTGCGGTCGAGGATGCCGAGCGCCAGCATCAGCTTTCGCAGTTCGCCGGGGCTCGAGGCGCCTCCCTCCAGCGCTCTGGACGGATCTGAGTTGAGCCGGGCGACGATTGACAACACGAAGCCCCGATCCGCAGGCGAACGTGACGCGACACGCGTGAGCACCTCGTCCTCCTGACATCGGTCCAGCTCCTGCGGGATGTAGGGTCAGGCCAATGTCTCTGGGAAACGATTCGAGTAGGGCGCCTACGAGCGTGGTCTTGCCCGTCCCGTTGCGCCCGACGAGTGCGATGTGGCCGGTGTTCCCCAGGTAGAGCTTGGGGATTCTCAGGAGGCGCCCGTCCTGAGGGAAGCGCCTGGGCGGCCAGGTGCATGAGCACCCTCCCTTTTGCAGGGCATCGCATCCGCCCAGACGTCTCCCTCGTAGGTCTTCTCGACAACGATCGATCCGACGATCGCCTCGGCCCTCGCGAGCCTGCCCTCCATCCGAGCGCTCAGTGCCGGAACCTTGCCGTCCTGCCCGGTGAGGATCGCACGATGTATCTTCGCACGGGCATCGCTGTCGTGTTTTTCCCAACCTACGCGCACTTCTGCGGGAATCGGCGAGTGCGGCCCTCTGACGGAGGCGCTGAGCCTCCGTCGCCAGTCGCTTGCGATCGCGCACCGCCCTGTCGCGCTTGCGGGAGCTGGTCTCGCGCTCGAGCGCCTCCTGGCTGGCTCCCTCCGAGTAGCTCCCGGGTCTTAGGGATTGTCTCCCTCAGGGCGCATGAAGAGACACTGGGAGCAGAGGGCGTCGAGCAGCGCGCGGTCGTGCGATATGAGGATGCCCACGCCCCTGAAGGAGGAGAGGGCCTTCGTATGGCCTCGCGTGTCAGCGCATCCACGTGGTTGGTCGGCTCGTCGACCACGAGTAGGTCGGGACGCGCCCATAGCGTGCAGGCAAGCTGCACGAGCTTTCGCTGTCCTCCAGACAGCTCTCCGTAGCGCCAGGGCCACCCATCGTCGATGCCGAGGTTCTGCCTGAGGCGCAGCGCGTCTCGATCGTAGGCGGCGGCAAAGTCCTCAGTCCCTCCGGCCTGACCAAGACACTTTGGGGACAGTACGCCAGAGGAGCCTCGGGACACGTTCCCGCGTCGGGCTTGATGAGGCCGCAGGCGATGCGGGCGAGCGTCGTCTTTCCGCATCCGTTGTCCCCGACAAGCCCCGTCCATCCCTGCGGCAGGGGTGACAGAGACGCCTAAGACCGCAGGGTCTGCGGCGCCGGGATAGATGTATCTCGATTTCGTTCAGGATGAGCTGCACGAGCGGTCTCCCGTGAGTCTCTCGTCTTGGAAGGCCGCGCTCCGAGGAGGCGTTAGGGCTGCGTGCTGCTGTCGACGTGAGCCGTGAGACAGCGGTATGGAGGTCGAAAGGTCAGTCTGCGTGGGCTATATGGACCAGCCAGCGATGCGGATCAGCCAGCGATGCGGCGCCTGGAGCGCAGCCGGTTTCGGTCTGCTTGCTTTGGGCGCCCGTTACGGGCATCGCTAGCCTCTCATGCACCTGTCCCTTCTCGTCCCGTCGCTTGCCAAAAGGCTTCGGGTGTTGTTCGATGCATCGATTATAGGCGATGTCGGATGATTGTGGGCGGCGCGACCGGGTCCGCAGACGTCGCAATCGCGAAATGGTGATTCACTCATCGAGATCTATCGTAAGCGATCACCGCGTGATTGCCATTTTTAGAGTCATTTTCAGAAAAACACTCATCGTAATCGCGAAGATAGTGATGGGGTGTCTTATGAAACTGAAAGTACCTAGCTTACTTACTGGTATTTTGTCGCTGCTACTTGCATGTTGGGTGGCCTATCCGGCACGCGCCGAGGGGCGCCGACTCGAGCAGTCAGCGCTATAGCTTGGGCGAGGCCGTCAATGCAGGCCTTGATACGGGCTATGCCGAAAACAACACGATCAAGGACGGCGACCCTCACTTTGGGTGGAGGCTGGGACGATTCTCGGTGACGGGCTTTACGAGCGTCCAGCGTGACTCCGCCGATCATCCCACATTTCTCAAGACGTCTGGCGATCAGATAACCCTCTGGTTTAATCTTGAGCAAGATATCAATGCCCTGAACGGAGATCCCATTCTCACCATCTTTGACGACAAGAACGGCTATGACGAGCGAATGCAGCAGCAGAGGGAGAAGGAGGGGTTCGGTCGTGGCGCCCTCTTTGTTCGCCAGACGAACTACGAGAACGATCAGGGAAAACCTCTGCCCTATACAAACTATCTTGTGGGAATAGAGCGTGGGAGCAGACGCAGGTTCAGCTCTTTGAGGAGGGGGACTATGAGGTTGCCCTTGACTACGAGATAGAAAGACCCTCGTAACCTGTTGGGGCTCTCAATCTTTCCTGAGTACCACAACTACACCATTCGGTTCAGCTTCTCTGTCCGAAACGGTAATGCCATGATCTTCCCCTTTGACATCTCGACGGGCGCGGAGCTCACTAACAGCTCGACCACGGACAAAGGGATTCTATATCGATCTCGCAAAATCTCGCTACCTTGATGTGTACGTCAAGCGAGAGTGCTCACTGACAGTGGGGGAGTGGGATACCCGCTCCAATGAGGTGGCGCGAGACGGCCAGCAGTATACGGATGAGGGCGTCTATACGATCACGGCGGCTAATCCGACGACCGGCCAGACAACCTCAAAGAAGATCTACGTAGGCGATAACGGTGTACTGAAAGCCTATGTCTCGACGGGCTACTCCATTGACCAGATCAAGGATCAGATTGCCCAGGGGGCGTCTGTATCTGATGACGGCAGTATCGTATGGCCGGCTACCTCACAGGCTTCAGAAGATACGTTCGCAGAAGCTCCTGCGGATACCGGTGGCTCTCGGCAGAGCACTGACGCAGCGGACGCTCAGGTTCCAGTGGGACTGATCGCAGGTGGTCTCATGGCTTTTGCGATCATTGTGATCTTCGTGATCGTGCGTCGGAAACAGGCGCACATCTTTGCTGCCGGAGCCGGAACCGGAGCTGCCCGTGACGGCGTGAAGAGCCAGTCGGAGGGCGATGGTGCCCTATGAGCAGGAAGCTTCCTCTCGTGCTGCTGCTTACGCTTGCCATGGCGCTTCAGGGATGTGGCGGTATCCAACCGAGTTCTACTGGCTCTGATCCCGTGCCCACGGAGTCTGAGGCCCCTGGCGCAAAGGACACATCTTCAGAAGCCTCGAAAGGGACGACATCTGCGCCCGACGTCGAGTTCAGTGGCTTTAGATGACGAGAATCTTCAGCGCTACCTACGGGACACCCTCTACACCGCCCTCGTTGAGGATCTGGACAGCGATCAGTACTATGTCGAGAATGTCGACACGAAATACATCTCAAAGGAGTATCTAAAGGAACTGGCTGCGAACTCAAGGAGAACATCTACTTTGGATACACCCTGTCGGCGCTCGAACAGCAGTTCCAAGGCACTCAAGTACGTCTTTACGGTGGGAGATGACGGGCATACGATCGTCCACGCTTCGAGGACTACGACGATACGTATGACCGGGTAGTTCAAAACGTCGCCATAGGTACGGGGTGATCCTCGTGTGCGTTACCGTCTCGGCGGTAACCGGTGGCGTAGCACCAGCGGTAAGCATGACTTCGCGGTATCCGCCAAGACTGCGGCGGGGGCGGCCGTGTCGGGAGGGTGCCATCGCGGCTCCATGGCTGGGATATCCACGGCCATAGCGTACGGGTGATGTGAGCAAGGCCATCGACGCTGCGGCACTTGGAGGGAGCGAGGGCTTCAAATGGGGAGCCATTGCCGGTGCTGTCACGGTGGGGCCGGAGAGTTCTCTGCGCTTCGTGGCGCCACAAGAAATGGCCTGACGATAAACGAGGCGGCGACCATACAGAAAGGGACGCGAAAGTATCCCTCTGAGATCATCAGACGATTCAAGAGTATGGACGAGTACAACATATGTAAGGACGCGGGACTTGAGGCAAAGCTCGTTAACGGGAAAAAGCGCGCTCGTAAGACCCATAGACCCTACAATCAGGGATGGGAATGGACTGACAAACATCGAGCGCATGAAGGAGGCCTTGCGCGCTCGATGTGGAGGGAACCCATACGAGCTCCATCGTTGCCCAGGAGAAAGATGGCATCCTCGCCATTCTCACCAGAGGCAGAGCACCGTGGGAGAGGTTCCTTCTCGAAGCTGCACGATCTCATGCGTGACTCAGATAGTCGATCACGACTCTGAATGGGCGAAAAGAGCGTGAGGGGTTCTGGAAAAAGCCTCGCTGAGACTCTGGAGAAGTAGGAGGTGGTACCGCGTTGGAGTTCGTAGATTGGCTTGCCTCCCAATCGGATGTGGTTCACGGAAAGCACGCGACGGATGGGCAGATAGCCACTGCCGAGAGCGAGTTGGGTGTGACCTTTGCTGACGAGTACCGTGCGTACCTCAGGTCGTTTGGTGGCACTATTGTCGGGAGCCATGAGCTGAGCGAGCATCTCTGCTGCCAAGCATGTGGATGTGGTTCGCATGACTGCACAGGAGAGGACCTGCAACCCACAGGTCCGCCTGAGCTGTACGTGCTCGAACGTCGGAATAGATGGGCTGATAGTGTGGCAGGGATGGGAGCGGGAAGGTTTGCAGTCGCTCCCCTGGCACACGCCTCGCTTATCGCCCGATCTATTCTCGAGTACCTGAATCGCTGAGCCAGCAAAGATGCGGACGGCAGGAGCGACGGCAGGATCGTGGAGCCATGAGGCTCGCACCTTGGTCGTGCCGAGGTGGCCTGAGCGGCAGCTCCCAGCCCCCGATGCGTAACCAACGGGCATGTCATGTCCGTGTCGATATGACCCACGTGTCTCCATGCGCGAGAGGGCTCGTCCCTGCCCCGTGGCAGCCGATGGCCCTGCGTCCTGGCGAAGGAGCAAGACCTCGTATTCTGGGATGTGCCCAATTCGGATTTTGGTAGTATAGATAGTAGGATTTTTGGTACCACACCTGCTCGTAGCTCGGAATAGTGACAGGATCATGGAGTCGATCGAAAGCAGGCCTCATGAGTGATGACGTACAGGGTCTTGGGAGCCAGGTCCGCTGCATACGTGCCTCGCATCGTGGACGCACAGATTGACAAGTACCTCACGCTGTTTGGCGCGATCGAGGTGTCAGGCACAAAATGGTGCGGCAAGACATGGTCATCGCTTGCTCACGCTGCGTCGGTCACCTACGTGGACCGTGGCTCCAATCTTCAGATATCTATTGCCGATCCAGGCTATCCGCTCGCAGGTATGCGTCCGCACGTTATCGACGAGTGGCAGCGCGTGCTCGCCATTTGGGATGCGGTTCGTCACGCCGTTGACGAGCTTGCGGGTGAGAAGGGCGCGTGGATACTCACTGGTTCGTCCACACCCAACAAGACCGAGGTTGCCCACAGCGGTGCCGGCCGCATAGGGCGCATCCGCATGCATCCCATGACGCTCGCCGAAACGGGGGAGTCAGTCTCCAAGGTGAGCCTAGCGGGACTCTTTTGCGGTGAGTTTGCTCCCTGCCAGTGTCCTTATGGTATCGATGGACTAGCCCATATGGCCGTTCGTGGCGGATGGCCGGAGGAGCGCTGCAGACGGCAGCCGATGCGCAGATCGTGGTACGCGACTACTTGGAGTCCGTGTTTGTGCAGAGCGTGCCTCTCCTCGGTGGCAACAGAGCTCACCGCACGCAGACTCTCTCTCTCTCTTGCGCGAAATCTCGGCCAGTCTGTCAAGGTCGACACCCTTGCCCGTGATGTCTACGTGCGCAGGTCCGATGAGAAGGTTCTTGAGGGCGCAGCGCAAAGGGGATCCTCAGCGCACCTTGACTTCCTTCGTCGCATCTTTCTCGTGGATGAGGTGCCTGGGTGGGTGCCCGCATCACGCTCTCCCAAACGCATGCGCGTGAAGCCCAAGCGCTACTTTGCCGACCCGTCGCTTCCCGTGGCGTTGTTGGGCCTCTCGCCCGCCGCGCTGCTGCAGGACTGGCAAACCTTCGGTCTGGTGTTCGAGAACCTGGTCATGCGCGACCTGGATGTGTACGCTCGCGCGCTGGACTTCGTGGTGGCGAGTCCCCACGCTACTACCATGACGACTCTGGTCTTGAGGTTGACGCCATCATCGAGGCGCGTCGATGGTAGCTGGGCGGCCATCGAGGTTAAGGTGGGTTTGGACAAGGTTGATGAGGGTGTTGCTAACCTCATGCGTATGCGTGACAAGGTATGCGCCAACAAGAGGGCAAAGAGCGCCCTGAACCCGTGTTCATGGCTGTCATCACCGGGACGGGTGAGGGCAGCCTATCGTCGCGGCGACGGCATCTACGTCATCCCCATTCGAGCCCTGGGCGCATGATGCGGGTGGGTTCCCATGACACCCGACCTGTGACCTGTGATCCTTTGAGGGGAGTATTGAGGGCGCAAGATCCCATGGGATGACCGATGGCAAGGGTCAGCGTGGAGGCAGGCGGCATAGTCTCCATGCGGTTGGGCCGTCTTTGAGGGGCGACAGCTGAAGTGTGGCGGGCTGGCGCGCGGACATGCTTTGTGAGGGAGATAGTCATAAAACATTCTCGCTCAGCTTGTCGTGGTCGTGAGCTAGATGCTACACTAGCAAGAAGAGTCCCTGTCGGGTACTGGAGGCTCGGGCGTTACGGCGTTTCCGAGACGAGCCTGGCTAGGGGCAGACCATGCGAAGTGATACGCGAGAGAGAAGAGGGTGGTTCCATGAAGGGCTACGCAATGCTCAAAATTGGCGAGTCTGGCTGGATCGAGAAGGAGAAGCCTACGTGCGGCCCGCTCGATGCCATCGTCAAGCCGCTTGCGGTTGCCATATGCACGTCGGACGTCCACACGTTGTGGAGGGTGCCATCGGTGACCGCCACAACATGATCCTCGGTCACGAGGCGTCTGGCGAGATCGTGGAGGTTGGTCCCGAGGTCAAAGACTTCAAGCCAGGAGACCGCGTCCTCATCCCCGCCATCACGCCCGATTGGAACTCGCTTGAGGCCCAGGCCGGCTACTCGATGCACTCTGGCGGCATGCTCGCGGGCTGGAAGTTCTCCAACTTCAAGGACGGCGTCTTCTCCGAGTACTTCCACGTCAACGACGCCGACGGCAATCTTGCAGGTTGCCCGACAGCATCGATCCGGCCGATGCCTGCATCCTGTCCGACATGGTCCCAACAGGGCTTCCACGCCGTTGAGCTCGCGGATGTGCAGTTCAGCGACACGGTCCTTGTTATCGGCATCGGTCCCGTCGGTCTGATGTGCGTCGCGGGCGCGGCCCTGCGCGGTGCCTCCGCATCATCGCCGTGGAACTCGTCCCCGTCTGCGTCGAGGCTGCCAAGTGGCTACGGTGCCACCGATTTTTGTCTCCTATAAGGATGGCCCCATTGACGAGACAGGTCCTCAAGCTCGTGGGTGACAAGGGTGTCGACCGCATCTGCATCGCTGGTGGTACCGTCAAGACCTTCGAGCCCGCCGTCGAAAGTGCCTCAAACCTGGTGGCAAGATTGGCAACGTCAACTACCTGGGCTCGGGCGATTACGTCAACATCCCGCGTGTCGAGTGGGGCGTTGGCATGGGTCACAAGGACATCCGTGGTGGTCTTATGCCAGGCGGGCGCCTGCGCATGGAGAAGCTCTGAGCCTTGTCACGGCGGGCAAGCTGACCTGCATCCTGAATGCACTCACATCTTCCATGGTTGGGATCATCGAGGCCCTCTTCCTCATGAGGACAAGCCGAGGACCTCATCAAAGCCGGTTGTCGTCATCGACCAGGCTCTCCTGCAACCCTGACTTCTCGAGGGGCCCATCGCCCGGCGGTGGCCCTCTCTCTGGAGGCTCCCATGCGGGTTTGGTCATATCAGGGTTCCTTGCGCTGGCAAGACCACCTTCATCCAGGAACTCGTCCGGCGCACGGGGCAAGGACGTCGTGATCTACGAGAACGAGTACGGTGAGGCGGACGTCGATGCCCAGGCCCTGCGCGCGGACGCTCCCCGACCTCAAGGTGTGGGAGTCTGCTGGAGAGGTGCATCTGCTGCTCAGGCAGGCAGGGACTTCGCAAGCTCCGTCCTCACCATCTCGAATACCCTCGACCCCAACCACCTCATCGTGGAGCCCACCGGGGTGGCGAGGCTCTCGAACGTGCAGGGAAACGTTGGGAGCATAGGCTACGAGCGCATGGGACTCCTTCCTCCCGTCTGCATCGTGGATGCCCTGTCGTGGCGGGCCCAGCGCGCCTCTGCCAGAGACGTCTTCGATGACCAGCTGTCCTGTGCCGCGACGGTCGTGATCTCCAAGGTGGGGAGCGAGGCTTGGATGAGGGACCCCGAGGCGACAGCGCTCCTCTCACTTGTCGCTCAGGCTCAACCCCACGGCTACCATCGAGCGTAGGCCCTACGCTCAGATTCCCGCGCGCGTGGTGGGATGCCCTTTTGGAGGATCCCAAGGCTGCTGATGCCGATCGCGTACGGGACGTCGGTGGGATCGTGAACGAGGGGGACGGCCCTGCTACCGAGTTCGAGACCCTATCGCTCGCCCACGCCAGGCTACCCTCGCCCTCTCAGCTCATCTGGCTGCTTGATGCCCTGAGCTCGGGTGTCTTCGGTCACATCGCGCGGGCCAAGGGTTCCTGCGTGTGGCGGGCAGTGGGTGCGCTTTGACATGGTCGAGCGGGCGTGGGCCGCGACGGGCTGCGACGAGGTCGAGGATCCCGCCTGCGTGTTCATAGGCACGCAGCTAAGGCGCCTGTGGCTGAGGGAGGCCTTCGTTCCCGCCCTCTGGCGCGATCGTGCGGAGATTGTCCACGACCATCCGCACGATGGTCGTGACCACGCGCACGATGCTCACGACGATCGGTAGTGTCGATAGTCAGCCGACGGCTCTGCCAAGGGATGTGGCGCGATGGCTCCCCACGCTCGGCGTCGCATGACGAACGCACCCGTCACGAGCCTCTCGCCCGTATAGTAGAATACATGCGAAGGATACGAGAGAACGAGGGCAAGGATAAGGGGCAATACGATGGCACGACAAATGCAGCTGTTGGATGACAACGAGCGCGAGCTCTGGTCTGGCAGGCCAAACGCGGCGCTCTATATCATGGAAAACCCCTCTTCTATGTGTTTGCAGCGCTGTGGCTCCTCTTTGATCTCAGGCTTTTTCGGTCCTTTCATCGTACGGGCATGACGGGGTACGGTTCCATGGCCCTCGATGCTCGCCGTTCTTTCTCCTTCACCTTGCGCCAGTGTGGTTGGCGATAGGGTGGCCCTTATTTACCGGGCGTGTGCGTGGCACAAGATCCAGTACATTCTGACCGACAGGCGAATATACCAAAGCTCGGGTCTCTTGGGAACCGATGTCAGTACGCTGGAGTTGAGGGAGGTAAGCCATCTGAGCGTCAACGTCAACCCCATCGAGAACGCTCTGGGTCTGGGGACCATCCGCCTGACGCCAGATGTGAGCGTGGGCTCCGGTGACAATGCTCGGACCGTCTCGGGCTATCGGCTCAGGCACATCAAGGATCCTACAACACGTACAACCTCATAAAGCGGGTCTCGCTGGACGTATCCACAGACCAGCAGTTTTCCCAACGCGTACAGCTGAAAAGCGAGAACCCTGGCTATGACACGCGCCTGAAGTGACGGCAGGTCGGGCCTGTGTTCGGACGCGTCCGGTCGCCATGCCCCAGTGCCATGCCCCAGCATACTTCAGAGTTCAGGGGGAGCGTGTATCCTCTCCCTGCGGCGGAAGCGTCTGCAGTGGGCGCTCGGCAGGACGTGCCGAGGGGCGCCCGGACGGATATGGGAGTAGGGCATGCGTTTGAGCTGCCATCGTTGGGATTGACCGAGACTGGCTCTCGGTACCGCGCCTCACCAAAAGGCGCACTCTGCATGCGGGCGGTCACGCAGAGTGCGTCTTTCCGTGAGGGTCCGCAGCTAGAATGCGCCTTTCCGTAGAGTGCGCTTTTCCTCACCTGCGCAAACGTCGAGCCACCTCACGGAAAACCGCATTCTGCCTGACATCTCACGGAAAAACCGCATTCTGTGCCGGTGATGTGGATCGCGCAGACTGCGCCTTTCCGTTACGTTGCGGCGCCCGGGAAGCGTGGAGCAACCCCCGCCAGCCTGCGGGGCACATGGAGAATGGCTCAACTGGGCAAAGTGCGCTCGAGGCAACCCCGCCAGACCTGCGGGGCGGCTTGCGCGAGGGTCCGCAAATCTCGGTTTGAGTTTGACCTCACGGAAAAGCGCACTCTGCCCAATCGGTGGGGTTCAGGAATGCGCTTTTCCGTGACCCCAACCCTCCCAGAGTGCGCTTTTCCGTCACGACGCGACCGCAGAATGCGCTTTCCGTCACGACGCGACCGCAGAATGCGTTTTTCCGTGGGGGACCGGCACAGAATGCGCCTTTCCGTAGAGTGCGCTTTTTCCTCACCTGCGCAAACGTCGAGCCACCTCACGGAAAAGCGCACTCTGCCCCAGCACCTCACGGAAAACCGCATTCTGCGGCCCGGCCCGGCCCCGCCCCGCCTCAGCGGACCCGCCACATCACGGATCAGGCGTCTGTGCCGTTGCGCAGGTAGTATCCCTCTCCGACTCTGTTGCCTATGGGGTCGTAGCCAAGTTTGGAACCAAGCTTCTTTCTCAACGTGTGGATGTGCACCCGCACCGCGTTGCTGAACAGATCTACGTTGCTGTCCCAGGCGTGGGCGAGCAGCTCCTCGCTGCTGACAGGTCTCCGCTGTGACGTAGCAGGGTATTCGGCGATGGCGGTCTCCTTCTTGTGAGGCTTACGGCCGCGCCCTTGGCGTACATGGTGCGTGACACGGTGTCGAAGCTCAGCTCTCCGTAGCTCAGCTCGCTGCTCTGCTGCGTGTACTCCCGCCTGAACAGCCCCCTGATGCGCGCCTCAAGCTCCTCAAAGGCGAAGGGCTTTGATCAGGTAGTCGTCCGCGCCCGCGTCGAGACCTACCACCCTGTCCCGGTACCCCCGAGCGCGCCGAGAGGATGAGCACCCTGCTCTTTGAGCGTCCCTCGCGCAGGGAGCGCAGGATATCGAGGCCGTCCATGCCAGGGAGGTTGAGGTCGAGCAGGATGAGGTCGTAGGACTCGACCTCTGCCATCGCGAGCGCCTCAGGACCGTTGTCGCACAGATCCACGTAGTATCCCATCAGCTCGAGTCCCTCCCCGATGGACTCGAGGCAGCTCGCGCTCGTCTTCGACGACCAGGATCTTCATCGGCGGCATAACCTCCTTTTCGCTGGTCTTGGCGCATGTGGCCTCGACGCTCACCCTTTTAGTCCACCCGTTTATGGAGAAAAGCAGTAGCGGTCGGTCGCTCTTAACGAGGACTTAACACCTCGTATGGTGTACTGCTTACCACAAGAGCAAGCGGCGCAAGAGAAAGGAGCTACGCATGAAAACGGATTTGAGCTTGGGTCTGACTCGCCTCCGCATACGGGCGGCCCCCCTTCTGCTGCTGTGTCTTGGCACCGCGTTTGTTGCCTTCGGAGCTTGGAGGGCGAGACGAACACGGTCTTCGCGAAGGCGGTACGGCTTTGTCTTGAGTGTGTGGGTATCGGGTAGGTGAGTGCGATGAAAAAGGCGCTTACACGGGTTGGATCCTTCTTGCGGAGGCGGGGGACGGTGCAGGCGATTGCCGCCTTCCTGACCAATCCACACTACCCAACTTCCTGACGGGGACGCTCTACACCGGTCCGGCAAAGAGGGTCTGTGTCCCGGACTTAACTGCTATTCTTGCCCAGCTGCCACGGGTGCTCTGCCCCATCAGGGCGTTCCAGGCCGTCGTCGGGTCGTCCAAGTTCAGTTTCTCCTACTACATCACCGGGATACTGATACTTATAGGGACGCTCTTGGGTAGAGTTCGTCTGCGGTTTTCTTTGTCCCTTTGGTTGGGTGCAGGACCTTCTCCACAAGATACCGTTTCCGAAGAAGTTCAGTACCAAGAGGCTGAAGGCCCTGCGTTACCTCAAGTACGCCATCCTGATCGTGATGGTGTGGGATGCTCAGCCCTCATCAACAATGCGGCAGGAATGGGGGATCCGTACTTTTGCAAGTACGTGTGTCCCCAGGGCATACTCGAGGGAGCCATCCCGCTCTCACTCGCCGATGAGGGCATTAGGGCCGCGCTGGGGAAGCTCTTCGCCATGAAGCTCAGCGTCCTGATGACGGTCGTGCTTCTGAGCATCATGTTCTACCGGCCGTTCTGCAAGTGGACTTTGTCCCCTTGAGGGCCTTCTACTCGCTGTTCAACAAGGTGTCCTTCCTGCAGTACCGTGTTGACAAGAACACCTGCATCAGCTGTGGGAAATGTGCTCGCGTCTGCAAGATGGACGTGGACATAACCAAGAACTCCTCCCACCTCGAGTGCATACGCTGTGGGGAGTGCGTGAGCGTGCCCCGTCCATGCGATCAGCACGAAGCTGTCCTTCTTGACGCAAAGCTTGCGGCGATGGCTCCCGCCACCGCAGGTGCCAAGGCGAGGTCGCGCGGGACGTGGGGATACGAGGTAGGATGGCGGCGGGAACGGAAGGGGGCGCGGCAGGCGGCGCAGGCCTGCGGCGATGAGATTGGCTATGCGCCGACTGGCAAGGCCAGAGGGAGAGGCGGGTCGGCAGTCATATGCACGATGGAAGAAGTGTCAGAAAGTCCAGAAAGGAAAGAGCTATGAAGATCATGAAAAACGCACTGGCATCTGTAGCAACGGCCCTCGTTGTGTTCGCCTTGTCGGGCTGTGGGGCGAGTACGACAAACACCCAGGGCACGCAGGGGACGGCATCAGCACCGGAGGCTCCTCCCAGCAGTCGTCGAGAGATGGCCGAGACCTCGAATGTTCCGCCCGAGGCCGCGTCCAAGCTGCACCTCAAGGACGGTGACACCTTCCCGACCTTCAAGGCCACGAGACATCTCCAACGATGAGACCGTCTGCAAACGACGTGTTCAAGAAGAACAAGGTCACCAGTCCTGTCGTTCTGGTTCAACGGCTGCACCGCCTGTGTGGGTGAGATGCCGCTTCTCCAGGAGCTTAGCGAGAAGTGCAGGACAAGGGGGTCGGCGTCATTGGGGTCAACGCGGGGCCGCCACACCACCGACGGGAAGAAGGATGCCCAGGAGATCCTCTCGAAGCAGGGTGTCAGAGTACGACAACATCGCCCTGGATCCCAAGAACGGCGCCAGGTGATCGAGGGTATCACCGCCTTCCCGACGACGATGCTCGTCGACCAGGACGGCAAGCTCATCGGTAACCCGACCACGGGCGCCATCGGCGACAAGCTCGATGGGAGCGATCTCGTCAAGCGTATCGATGAGGCGCTGGCCAAGAGCTAAAAGCTGAAAGGCCTGGGGCTGAGTGGTTAGGGTTGTTTTGGGCCACGCCCTTGGGGACCGCACCTGCGGGGTGTTGGTGCGGCCCTATCTGGGGCTTGAGTGGCTCGAGCGGTGCCGACACCAAGAGGCAGGACATAAGCGGCCCCTCTGTCTTGGTGGGACGACCTCTGATTTGGGGTGTCCCACCGAGCCGTGGGGCCGCTGTCTAGAGGAGGGAGTGCTGGTCATGCGCAATACCTAAAAGGGTCTGTCGAGGCCGTAGGGTCACTGCTGAGCGCAGCTCACCCTCCTCATGGTTGGCCTTCTCGTCTGCTGCTGCGTTGCGCTCACCCTGCTCGTCTACCACTCGACTACGGTCGTGCTCGAGGTTGCCGCCCCTGCAGCCCGCGCAGCAAGGGGCTTTCCATCCAGCTCGACGCGGACGGCATCAAGCGGACGATACTGTCTGACGCCCCTCATCGTCCTGGCCCTCGTGGTCATCGTCGGCAGTGGTGCGGCATACCTCGTGGCGAGGCGCTACACCAAGCCCATACAGCAACTCTCTGCAAGAATGCGCGAGATGGAGCTGGCTACCCTCTCGCAAACCCATCGAGGTCGAGGGGTGGAGAGAGATCCAGGAGCTTGTGAGGTCGTTCAATCAGATGACCCGCCAGTTGAGCGAGGCGTTCGCGATGCAGAGACGCTTCTCGGCCAGTGCGGCCCACGAGCTGAGAACGCCGCTTGCCGTATTGCGCACGAAGATTGACGTGTTCAAAAAGAGGCAGAGGTCGCAGGTCGAGTACGATGAGCTTCTCGGTACGGTGGAGACCTACGTCGGCGAGGCTCTCCTCCATCGTCGCCGACCTCTTGGAGCTCACGGACACAGGTGAGCTGCCCGATGTGCGTCAGGGTGTCCCTTGGCTCGGTCCTCCGAGCGTGTGGTCGCGGACCTTGGGCCGCTGGCACGCGAGGGTGGGGTGTTGCTCGTGCGACGCGACCCCACTCGAGGTCAGGGTAATACCGACCTGCTCTATCGTGCCATCTACAACCTTGTCGAGAACGCCATCCGATATAACTTCGAGGGCGGTCGGGTCGAGGTCCGCCTCATCTCGCGAGGAGAAGACATTGTGGTCACCGTCTCGGATACGGGAATGGGCATCGAGCCGGATGCGAGGGAGCTGGTGTTTGAGCCCTTCTTCCGCGTCAACAAGTCTCGCTCGCGTGAGTTTGGTGGGGCAGGCATAGGTCTCTCCCTTGTCAAAACCATTCTTGCTCGTCATGGTGCGGGCATAGAGGTGGGCGAGAACCAGCCCCATGGCTCCGTGTTCACGGTGACGTTTCCCGCAGGCTAGGACCCTGCCGTTTTTGTCGCCCTGTCTTCTTGCTGCGTCTCTCATGTCTTCCACCAGTGTCGTCCCTCATCCCCACACTTGCCTTGCCTGCCCTCTAAAGTTATCCTTTCATAACAAAGCTCCGCAGGGCCGTTTGTCCCACGTGTCGTTTGTCCTACGTGTCGTGGTGACTTTGGGTCGAGTGGAAGGGAAGCGCTTATGGCAGGGAAGAAGGGCGTGCGACGATAGCGCGCATCATGGACTTCGCTGGAACAAGGCGGCCGCTCACCGCCGTCGGCTGTGCGCTCGTGGCAATCTCGATGGTGCTCACCATGATGCCCTACGTGTTCATCTGGCTCGTCGTCCGCGAGCTCATCGCTATCGCCCCCAGGTGGGGGAGGCGGCCAGCGTCGTCGGTTACGGATGGGCGGCGTTCGGCTTTGCCGTCGCGGGCATCGTGGTCTACTTCCTCGGGCTTATGTGCACCCATCTCGCGGCCTTTCGCATCGAGTCGAATATGCGCAAGGCCTGCGCGGAAGCGCCTCATAGCGGCGCCTCTTGGCTACTACGACAGCCATGCGTCGGGCATCTTGCGCCGTCGCATGGATGCGGCCACCCTCAACATCGAGCAGCTCTTCGCTCATAACCTCGCTGACATCTCGGGCACCGTCGCCATGTTCGTCTCGCTGGTGATCCTGCTCTTCGTGTTCGATTGGCGTATGGGCCTTGCGTGCTTCGCGACGGTGATCATCTCGGTGGTCTGTATCATGCAGATGATGTCCGGCAAGGGCAAAAAGTTCATTGCCGAATACCAATCGGCGCTTGACAGGATGAGCAAGGCCAGTACCGAATACGTACGTGGCATCCCCGTTGTGAAGGTGTTCCAGCAGACGGTGTACAGCTTCGCGACGCTCAAGAGGGCAATCGACGAGTATAGCGCGAGGGCCGAGCAATATCAGGGCGAGGTCTGCGCGGTCCCGCAGAGCGTCAACCTCAGCTTCATCAAGGCTGCCTTCGTCTTCTTGATCCCGGTGACGATCCTTTTTGGTTCCCGGAGCGATCGCCTCGGGTGACCTCGCGGGCCTTGTGAGCGACTTTGCGTTCTACGCGATATTCTCGGCACTCATCTCCACCGCCCTCTCGAAGATCATGTTCGCGGCAGGTGGCATGATGCAGGCCTCAGATGCCATGGGGCGCATCGACGAGATCTCTCGCTCCCGCAGATCAGCGTCCGCAAGATCCCCAGGTCCCCACAGACAACAGCATCGAGTTCAGGAACGTGGGCTTTGCCTATGAAGGCGCGATACGAGACGCACTCGACCAGGTGTCGTTCACGGTTCCGCAGGCTCGACCGTCGCCTTGGTGGGACCTTCGGGCGGTGGCAGGGACGACCGCCGCGAGCCTTATTCCGCGCTTCTGGGATGCTGACGTGGGATCCGTGCTCGTCGGCGGTGTCGACGTGCGCAAGGTCGATCCGAGGCTCTCATGGACCAGGTCGCGTTCGTCTTCCAGAACAACCGCCTGTTCAAGACTACCATCCTGGAAAACGTTCGCGCGCGCGCGTCACTGGAGGCCACGCGCGAGGAGGCTATGGAGGCCCCTCTTTGCAGCCCAATGCAGCGACATCATCGAGAAGCTGCCCTGAGGGTCGCAGACACCGTCATCGGAACGCACGGTACGTATCTCTCGGGCGGCGAGCAGCAGCGCATCGCCCTCGCTCGTGCCATCCTCAGGACGCCCCTATCGTCGTCTTGGACGAGGCGACGGCGTTTGCCGACCCAGAGAACGAGGTCCCTCATCCAGAAGGCGTTCGCCCGCCCTCGCGCAGGGGCGTACGGTCGTGATGATCGCGCACAGGGCTCTCTACCGTCATCAACGCCGATAATATCGTGGTGCTCGACGAGGGCAGGGTGGTCGAGCAGGGGACGCACGCAGAGCTTGCGGCCGCAGGCGGGCTGTACGCACGCATGTGGGCCGACTACCAGAAGGCCGTCTCGTGGAGGATCTCGAAGGAGGTGGCCTAGATGTTCGGCAAGGCTTTCAAGCGCAGGTTCGCCCTCACCGATCGGGGTGTCGCAAACGTCAAGAAAGGTACGTTCTGGACGGTTATCGTCAACTTCGTTGACTTCGCGGGCATAGGTCTTCTGTTCGTGCTCACAAGGCAGCTCATGGCGATGCTGCTTGATGGCGCACCCGCACCGACCCTTGGCTATGGTATCGGCGCTGTGGTCGTGTTTCTGATCGTGTCGTTTTGCCGCCCACAAGATGCAGTACAAGAACACCCACGGTACCTGTGTACGGCGAGGTGGGCAGGCTTCGCGTGAGCCTGGCTGAGCGCCCTGCGCAAGCTCCCGCTCTCTTCTTCGGTGGTCGTGACCTGGCTGACCTCTCCGAGACCATCATGAGCGATGCCGACCGCCTAGAGCACGTGTGGTCCCATGTGCTTGGCTACCTGTACGGGTCGTACATCTCGACCGCCGTGGTGGCCGTTGCCCTCATCGCCTTCGACTGGAGGTTGGGGCTTGCCGTCATGTAGGGGTGTGCCCGTTGCGTTTGGCCTGCTCTTTGGCCTGCGCAGGTACAATACCAAGAGCATGGCGAGGCACGCGCCGATGCCTTTGGTGGTGTCTGACGCGCATCCAGGAGATGTTGGACAACGCTCGTGAGATCCGTGCCACCAACCAAGTCGAGCGCCATCTTGGTGAGCTTGAGGGACAAGATCGACGCGGCGGAGAGGAGCATGGCTGCCTCGAGCTCAGGGGTTGGTCTTGTGGTGAAATCGCGGCGTCCGTCATCATGCGCCCTGGGCGTGGCGACAACGGTCATCCCAGGTGTCAGTCTCTACTGCGCGCGCCAGGTCGACTTCATGGTCTTCTTCATGTACCTACGCTCACCGTGAGTCGCATCTACGCCCTTGACCAGGCGCTGGCCCTCATAGCCGAGCTGTTCCTCTCTGAGCTCTCTGCCGGTCGCTTGCAGGCGATCTACGACGAAACCTGTCGCCACAGGTGCGACAGCTTCGACCCGTTGGCTACGACATCGTGTCTCGATAACGTCAGCTTCTCCATACGGATGAGCCCGTGCTCGAAAAACGTGAGTTTCACGGCAAAGGAGGGAGAGGTCACAGCCCTGGTCGGGCCGTCTGGCTCGGGCGAAGTCGACCTGCGCGCGCCTGGCGGCGCGCCTGTGGGACGCCTCCTTCGGGACCATCCGCGTGGGTGGCGTGGACGTCACGAGCGTTGATCCCGAGCGGCTTCTGCCGACTACGCGATGGTGTTTCAGGACGTGACCTTTTTCGACGACAGCGTCTTGGCCAACATCCGCCTTGGCCGTAAGGACGCCACCGACGAGGAGGTACTTGCTGCGGCCAAGGCAGCCAACTGTGACGAGTTTGTGGACAAGCTCGCCGATGGCTACCAGACCATGATAGGCGAGACGGCAGCAGGCTCTCGGGAGGAGCGCCAGCGCATCTCGATCGCACGGGCGCGTTGCTCGAGACGCCCCGATCGTCCTCATGGACGAGGCGACGGCCTCGCTCGATGTGAGAGCGAGACCAAGGTGCAGGAGGCCTCACGCGCCTGCTTGCGGGCAAGACGGTCTTTGGTCATTGCCCACCGCATGCGCACGGTCGAGAACGCCGACAAGATCGTGGTGCTCAAGGATGGCAGGGTAGCTGAGGAGGGCACGCCCGACGAGCTGCGCGCGAGGGAGGGTGGCATCTTCCGTCACATGGCCGAGCTGCAGCAGCACTCAGCCGGCTGGGCGATCTAGGGGTGAGTGACGCGTGGACGGTCGGGATCCGGATCGCCGCGCGAGGGGGATGCCTGTGCCGGGTAGCCTGTGCCAGGCTCTTGCTAGGGTCGTGGATAGGTGGATCGCAGAATTCTATCAGTAGGGCTGTGATAATTTTTATCAGTAGAGATGCTAGAATCAAATCAGTAGATTAGGAGGAGGATGCTAAGCCCATGATAGAGCGCCTGATCAAGGGAGGCTGCTCGAGCTGGCGGGAGAAGTATCCCGTCGTGTCCGTCACCGGTCCGCGCCAGAGCGGTCAAGACCACCCTCGTGAGGGATGCGTTTCCTGACTACGAGTACCTGAGCTTTCGAGAACCCAGATGTGCGCAGAAGCTTTGACGAGGATCCCAAAAGCTCCTTTTACGCATGACTCCCAGGTGATCTTCGACGAGGCGCAACGTGTTCCTGACCTCTTCTCGTACCTGCAGGGTGTTGTGACGAGAGTGGGGGCTGGTCGCTTTATCCTGACCGGCTCCTAGAACTCCTCCTTATGGATGCGGTGAGCCAATCTCTTGGCTGGTCGCGTCGCGCTCCTGACGCTTCTCCCGCTGTCTTATGGAGGAGCTGAGCCAGGCGAGGGATTGCTCCGCAGTCCATGGAGCAGTGGCTCTTTCAAGGTGGTTATCCACGGCTGTACGATGCCGACATTGATCCTGAGACCTCTTCCCTAAAGCTACGTGCAGACGTACTCTTGAGTGGGACGTCCGCCAGGAGCTGGGCGTCAGGAGGCTTAGAGAGTTTTTCGACATTTATACAGCTATGCGCGCTGCGTACGGGCTAGCGGCTCAATGTCAGCAGCTTGGCCTCGGACAGCGGAGTGGCGCTCAATACGGCAAAAGAGTTGGCTCTCGGTCTTGGAGGCCAGCCACATCATCTGCTTTCTCGAGCCATACTTCGAATCGCGGTAAGAGCTTGCGAAGACCAAGAAGCTGTATTTTCTCGACGCGGGGCTGGCGTGCAGCCCTCATCGGGATCCAGTCCCTGCAAGAGCTGCTCGTGAGCGAGCACAGGGAGCTGATATTCGAGTCATGCCATTCTCGGAGGTACTGAAGAGCGGCTATGCTAAGGCACGTGTCCCACACCTCTCCTTTTGGCGCGATGTCGCGCAACACGAGATCGACCTTGTGGTGCAACGTGGGCTTAGGCCCCCTGCTATGCCATAGAGATCAAGTCTTCGGCGACGTATGCACCTCGCTTCTTCACGGTCTTGAACCAGGTCGCCGCAGATGAGCTTGGCCTGCCGGTAGAGTCTCAGGCGGTCGTGTACGGTGGGGATCTCAGCCTGGATACGAGGCAGGGGCAGCTCATCTCATACAATGACGTTGCCGCCGCAGCGGACGGCTGGTGGACGGCGAGGCCAGGCGCCAAGCCTTGTGGGGTACGGAACAAGCCAGCTTGATCGGCCGAGAAGCCCTCCCGCCCGCGAGGAGACGCCTCGCCGCTCTTGGCGGGCCGGTCCGACGCGCACTGCCACCCGTGCGTGAACGTACCGCCCCGCACGTTCATCACCAGCGGCGTGTGAGACGTACCGTCCCGCACGTTTCGCCACCGAGTGGCGGTGTGCTGCACTGCCAGCTCGGCCTGGAGACGTGCCATTGCACCTGCCACCGGCCCTGAGCGTACCGCTGCGGTACGATCGACACCAGGCAGTGTAGATGGCGCACTGCCACTCGGGCGTGAACGTACCCCCGCACGTTCAGCGCAACGTGGCAGTGCCGCGGCGCCGCCAGGCGCCCCTGATCGCCGATCGCCTCCCGCAACGTCCGTCGAGCGCCGCCGTGCCACGCGCCTTTATGCGGGGAAGAGCCTCTCGAGCACTGCAGCACGCCCCGTCGTCGTTCGAGGGCAGATGGCATCAGCTGCGGCTTCGCGTCGCCGGAGGCGCTCTCCTGGCACAGCCCGCACCCTGCGTAGCGGAGCATCTCCACGTCGTTATTGCCGTCGCCGGGCGATGACCTGGTCGGCAGAGACATCCCAGCGCCTGGCGAGGCGCTCATACCCGAGGCCTTGTGACAGTGGGAATGATGATCGATGGAGCCGTGGCCAGAGGTGGTGGGTACCATCAGGCCTGAAGTCCCTCGCTGAGCTGACCAAGGTAGCCACTCGGTCCTCTCGCAGGGTACTCGACGAAGAACTTTGAGATGGTGTCGTCCGCGTCGCTGAAAGTCATCGACCCACCTCAGGCGGTGGACCACGTCCGCATGCGGTGCACCATGCCCTGCGTCACGGTACCGCGCTCCAGCGTAGGCGCTCGCGACGCCGCAGACGCCCCTGACCTCGCTGTGGCTGCCGTGTATCCAGCCGATGGTCACCCTTTAACTGCCTCGGGCTGTGCCTGTCCCACGAAGACGACCTCGGGACCGTCCTTGACAAAGGAGCCGTTCTCCGCCACAAAGGCCAGCTGCTCGTCGTAGCTGGGGAAGAAGTCCCGCAGCTGCCAGTACTGGTTGCCGCTCGCCACCACGAAGTGGCAGCCCGCTGCCCGCAGGCGAGCGAGGATGGGCCTGAGGCGTCCTCGTTGATCGTGGTGTCGCTTCGGCAGAGCGTGCCGTCCATGTCCACGGCCACGACCTTGATGTCCAAACATGCTGCTCTCGTCCCTTTGCCCAGTCTCCCTGCGCCCGCCTTCTGGATAGTGTTTATTAACTTTCAGTTTATTGTACTGTAACATGATATTCGTGCGCCTGGTATGCCAGCCGGATTCCTTGTCACGCCTGGTACTTCGGCGGATCGCGGGTCTGCTGTCGAGCTGATCAGGGGCTCGATCGCCGACGCTGCTCGCCGAGGCGCGCCTGCGACTACCGACGAGTGCCCTGGCCGAGGCGAGCAGGCGCGGCACGGGGGCGCACGATCCCGCCGAAGTCCGACAGGAGGGAGAGAGGCGATCAGCCCGCACCCATACGAAAAGCAGAGGCATCTGGTGGAGAACGCCTTCGAGAGGGTCAGAGGTGGCGCGGCCTCGCCACGCACTTTACTCGCGAGCGGCTCTCGTCCTCGTCGCGGTCGAGATCCGCTGCAGCTTCACTCTGGCTTCACATCTTGTGACGACATAACCTAGGCTGTGTCATACCATTGGCCGAATAGATAGGTCCATAGACCTCATAGATATACTCTAACATCTGAGGTAAGATGTGTTATCAAATAATATAAAGGTCATTGGGAGTTTGTCTGTATAGTGAGGGATTATCGTGAAGGACACTAACAAAGCGACAGCTATATGTTTTTCTATATCCGATAGCGCTACCCTGTTCTACTAGTATGAAGAGAAAAATCAAGCAGCAAGGTGTTGCGTGCGCTGCTCGTCTATGATGGCTGGAATAGTGGTGCTGCGTTCGTGAACTGACTTACACTGGTTTACTGACCCATGGATATTCTTTTTGGAAGTGATTTCCAATGAGAAGGTGCGTCGTCGTGCTATGCGCTGCTGATCGGCGTGGGGTATGCCTTTGTGGCCTGTGGCCGTGAGGAGGGGCTCCACCACACGCGGACCTCTCTGGTGGCGTGAGCGATGCGAAGCCACCGCCTGAGTTCAGCGGCGTACTGGTGAGCGTCAACGAGCAGGAAAAGACGTTCGCCCCTTGAGGGAGCGCGGGGATGGGCCCATCAAGGTGACACGATGGTTCCAGTGTATCCACGAGCGGCAGTCTTGGCCCTCATCCTCAAGAGGTGGGAGAGTCACCCCAACGTCACGGTCAGCTACTTCGAGAGCGAGGACAGCCCGAGGGCATTACGCTCGTCATGAGCGTCTCTGAGGGCGAGTACGACTCGGGATGCATACGTTGGAGAGGTCTTGGACCTTCCTTTTGCTCCCAAGTTCAGCGGCGTGCTGGTGAGCGTCAACGAGCAGGACAGGACGTTTGCCCTCGAGGGCGCTCGGAGGCGAGTCCGATGACGTGACGCGCTGGTTTCGATGCGTCACGAGCGGTATTCGTGGCCCTTCATCCTCGAGGGTGGAAGGACCATCCCAATCGTCACGGTCTACTTCGAGGGTGAGGAGAACGCGGATGGTCCCACGCCGTGGCGACGTCTACTTTTGGGGCGAGTACGACACTGGGAAGAGCATACGTGGGACGAGTCCTTGGATCTTTCCTCTGCGTCAAGGATCCCTGCCTGAGCATAAAGGTGACGCGCTCTGTCTGGCAGCGGCAGGCGTGGTCTTGGCGCGCCCTCGAGTACCTGTGCTCGGCGGCTGTTGCGTTACTGTGACATCGCATTCGTGCAGCCCTACAGGGGCGGGCTTGGCTGCCATAATAAGAGGCCTTTGCGCGACAGGCGCTGCCGACAGAAAGTGAATGCCGATGGCAGCAGACAATCCCTACCGTCTCTACCTCCCTGAGGACAGGATCCCCACCCAGTGGTACAACCTGCGTGCCGACATGCCCGAGGCTCGATCAGCTGCGTCTGCCTGACGGCGCGTCACGTTCGATGACATACGCCCCTGTCTTTGCCGACGCTGCTCTGTCGCCAGGGCTCGACGACACCACGACGTATTTCGACATCCCAGAAAGGCGTGCGGGAGATGTAGAGGTATATCGCCCTCTCTTTGATGTCGGGCCTACAACCTCAGGGAGGGCCCTCGACACGCCCGCGAGATATACTTCAAGTTCGAGGGTAACAACACCTCCGGTTCCCACAAAGCTCAACTCGGCTCTTGCCCAGGCGGCTACGCCTGAGCAGAAGTCTCTCGACCATCACCACCGAGACGGGCGCCGGTCAGTGGGGAACCGCGCTCTCAGGCGGCAGCGCACGCTTTTGGCCTTGACTGCGACGTGTTCATGGTGAGGCGTCGAGCAGACGCTCCGCCGCAGCGTGATGCAGAGCTTCGCGCCAACGTGACGCCCTCCTCAGGACGACCGAGGTGGGAAGGCGGATGACGCTGACGAGGCAACCGTTCGGGTTCTTTGGGCACTGCCATCCGAGCCGTCGAGCGCGCGCTCCACGTGCCGAATCGCGGTCGACCAGCTCGGCTCCGTCCTCAACGAGGTGGTGCTCCACCAGTCCGTCATCGGCCTCCGGAGTGTTACGACGCCCTCGCAGGTGCGTGACTATCCCGACGTCGTCATCGGTTGCGCGGTGGCGGGTCAAATCTTGTACCTCATCGCCCCCTTCATGCGCGACAAGATCCAAGAGACGCACCCCCAATACGCGCTTCGTTGCCGTCGAGCCGGTGAGCTGTCCCGGCTCGCGGGGGCTCTGCCTATGACTTCGCGGATGCGCCGACCTGCCCACTCGTGAAGATGTACACCTGGCAGCAACGGCTTCATGCCAGCCCCTGACCACGCAGGCTTCGCTACCACGGGATGAGCCCCCATCGTCTCGAGCTGCGCCATGATGGCCTGCTCGACGCCGTAGCCGTTAGGCAGACGGACGTCTTTTGCGGCGGCCACGCAGTTTTGCAACCCTCGAGACCATCCTTCCCGCGCCCGAGCAGCCGTAGCCATCGCGTCGCCATCGACGAGGCGCTCAGGTGCAAAAGAAGACCGGGCAAGGAGGTCATCCTCTTTGTCGACTGGTACCGGGTACTTTGACATGACGCATGCAGGTCCTACAACAACGAGACGATGGTCGACTCTCGTCCCCCACCGACGAGGACCTCGAGCGGCTTTGCCACCATTCCGCTGTTCCCAGGCATCAGGGCGCGGGCGGGCGCCCTATGGCGTGATCTTTCGTGCGGTCGCGCTCGTGCGTGGGTCTGCGTGCGGCGCGTAAGGGAGGCGTTCGTGAACGGTCAGTGGCGTCTGCGCGCGTACTGGCTACGGCTCGTGTCTTGGGTGTCCGCAGGCGATGGAGGTGTGTCTTTGGGTCTGTTCTCTCTTTGGCAAGGCCAGGGCATGGATGATGGCGTGGCTGAGGCACGCAGCACCGAGGGGCCTTCCCTCATTGACGTGCGCGGCCAACGGTTCGCGTCGGGTCACGTCGCGGGTGCCACCAGCCTGCCCCTCTCGGGAGCTGGAACGTGTTGGCGAGCTCGTCGAGGGACAGGTCGGCACCCATCTTCCTCGCTGCGCGAGCGGCGTGAGTCCCGCCCGCGCGGCAGACGAACTCAGGCGCGTACACGAACGTGCGCGACATAGGAGGTATCAAGGACGACACGGGTCCGCTCGGAGTAGGGTGCTTGCGCCTTCCTCAGCTCCCAAGTGGTGAGGTCGGACGAGATCAGGCCTCTCTCTGTTGGTTGACGGATATGCCGAGCAGGACCGCAGCGCCGTTAAGATCAAGACAACCAGGTCCGATGTACTGGGAACAAAGTTGCCCCTGAGGAGTCAAAGTCACCGTATTACCGCCTTGCACAGGAACAGGGTGCTTGAGAGCACCAGGTACGAACGATCCTCTCGACATCAGTCTGAGGCCCGGATGCCACAGATGCCTGCAAGTAGTGTGAACAGACCGAGGTCAGGCAGAGCACAAGGTTGACGTCACCTGAGATGTTTGATGTATGCCGGACTGGTATACGCTCGCATCCGGCTCAGGGGAGGTCAGGAGCGTGAGTGCCGTAATTTGCTGTATGACCCCAGGCTGCGAGGAAAGTCAGGAGAAATAGCAGATGACAGAAGCAGAAGGATCCCTGCCATCAGGTGAGCGATCGCGATGATCTGCGAGTCCTTCTGGGCAGCAGTCATCTCACCCTTGTCAGCATTAGCAGAATAGCTCAAGAACACTCCTTCTGAGGTGCCCCCTAACCTACGAAACCGATATACTATACATTATCCCGTAAACCATGTCATTGTATTCCTCTCGAGCAATTATCCCGAGAAGTCTCATGTCTAGGGATAGGTCTGCTAGTGCTTATGGTGACGATCTAGCTGTGCTGTACGATCGATAACGGCTGGAAAGAGTGCCGGCTCCGCGTCTGGAGACGCCGGCGTGCGCTATGGGTCCGACCGCGTGACCTGAAGCCTGCAGAACCTCGCTCGGCGTGGCAGTCTGGCGCCTAGAGAGGAGGAAGGTCGGCTATCCTCCGCAGAGCTCGACGTACCCTTTCATAGCGGACCTCATCCCCGTCCAGAATGCGCTTCTCCGTGAGGTGCCGGAGGCAGAATCGCGCTTTTCCGTGGTGCTCGATCGTTTTAGGTCGCGCAGGTGAGGAGAAAGCGCATTCTCACGGAGCGCCTCTGCTCCGTCCCTCACAGGAAAGGAACGCACTCTGCGTGACTGCTCGCGCACAGAATGCGCTCAGGAGGTCCGTGCAGAATGCGCTTTTCCGTTACGTCACCCATGCAGGGGTGCGCTTTTTCCGTGAGGGTCCAGGACGCGCAGAAGGCGCTTTCCCGTGCGTCACCCAGTGCAGAATGCGCTTTTCGTGACGTCGCATCCAAAGATGCGCTTTTGCCCAGGTGAGGCCCAAAGCCATGCAGAGTGCGCATCGTGAGGGCCTGACGTCGTCTAGCGCGACGCACTCACCGGAAAGGCGCACTCTGCGGCCGAGACGTCACGGAAAGACGCACTCTGGCGTGCACTGCTCACACAGAATGCGCATGCTGGCGTGCCAGAGAGAGAATGCGCTTTCCGTGAGGGTCGACGTGCGATGCGCTTCTCCGTGTTGAGACTTCAAGGACGGACTGGTATGCCAAGCGAACATTCGACGTTTCAAAGCTATCTCAAAGCTCTAATACGAGCAATGATTTCGTCCCCATCCATATCACCAGTTTCAGTAAAGCGAAATGAGCTATACAAGTGACAGGGGCGACAACATTTTCAGCTCAGGACTGCCAACAGTACTTCGCCTTGCCACAGGGGAACGATCTAACAAAATCCAAACCAAGGGCGATAGCCTTCTTGCAAACCGCCTGCAATGCTGAGTCGATCATTAAGCGCCAAAGGCTATAGTTTCCTTGGCTATCCTCGGCGTACCGTCCAGCAATCGTCAACATCAAAACCAATCATCAAGAAACCTACCAGTCTCTCCGTCATATATGCCAAATGACGCGCATGCCCGTTTGCCGTAATGGCGATGTATGCCTCGATGATCTGACGTCATTCGCTGCGATCAAAAGTCTCTTTGTGACTCGATACTTTCAATTTGAGGATGTCAGACGTTCTTTGCGGTTATCTTCTCTAGATGAAGCATGACTCACATCTCATCAACAAATTTTGTTTCCTGCCATAGGTTCCATTCCTGGCGGACTATAGCACATCATCCAATGTAGCCCATGTCTCCCATGAGGTAACGTATCTGCCTTGGTGCGATACGAAGAGTGGTCAGATCGCATCAAGAGCTCATCTGTCATCGTGCACGGATGGGTATAGTCCTGAGATACTCACGTGACGTCTTTAGCTCTTGGGTTTGCGACCTTTGGCGCAATCTTTTTGATGCTGCGGCCCGTTTTGAAGGTGATGTGGTGATGAAGACGTCGGGTGAGATCATAGTGAGTGATGGGCGTCCTGATGGTTGCCTCGATGTGCTGTATCGATCCAGCAGGCTGACGTTCTGTGCGGGTAGGTTATCGGATTCAACATGATCTTGGGATGCTATCGAGTAACATCTGCACATGGGGAGGCCGTCAGAGCTTTGGACTCGCGGATGGCTGGACCTTGGCAGGTGCCATTGCTCTCGCTATGCTTTGGCATCATGCTTATCGTCAGCGGAGACGATGCGCAGCTGATCGAGCTCTTCGTCATACACGGCCGCCCCTGTGGCTTCTCTTGATCGGCCTTTTTCCCGCATCGTGCGCTGCTCACACCATCGCATCCATAAGGAGTTCGATACGCGGGTGATGGCGGAGTGAATTGGGTCGTTATGCTCACAGGATGCTGATGGTCATCGTTGGCGTCATGAGCTTCATGAACCCCGCCATCGCAGCTGTCGCTGATCGGTACCATGGTCGGTGTCGGTATCTTTGCTTCGCTGGCGTCAATCTGCTCGCAACAGCGTACGATCGTCTCAGATCCGGCACTGGGGCGTGGCCTCAACGGCGCGTCTGGGTGCCGCTAGTGATCCGACTGCCGATGATATGAGTCGTTCTCACGTATCCTGCACCACCATTGATCGCAGCCTCGGAAGGGCCGCAGAGGCTCGCGAGAGGCTACGATGACGCTTCCAGATGACGGAGGCGCCGACGCGCTGTCGTGGGCTCCAGGGCACAAACGCAAGGTCTTCGAGTGAGGGACGCAGAGCGTCTATGCAAAGCGCATTTGCCGCACCGCTTTCACGATGGGCGTCGCGTTTGCGATGAGGTCACGTGACCACGACTTCATCCTCCCGCAACGTCATGGGTTCCACCGACCACGTTGTGAGTCAGAAGCTGCCTGTTGATGTGAGACGGCGTAGCAGTGGCATGTCCTGCAGGTCTCGTGGGGTGACGCACGGCCTTTCTGCGTCCGCTCGTCGCTCGGGTGCAATCCCGACCAGCTCTGTCGTGGGCAGACGCAGGCATTCTAGCGCTCGAACTTGACGGGTCGAGTAGAGCGCGAAATCACAGGCGTGCCAGTCTCTCCTCACCGTGTCGCATCTCCACTGAGGGAGTCATGAGATACCTGATGGCTCTGCAGCTAGCGATGCGGTACCGGCGATCATCCCCGTGGCACAGGTCTCGACGCGTACCGATGCGAGATGCAGCCAGAGGCTCGGCCTCACGTCTTCGCCTCGTCCTCCATCCGAGTCACGAGGAGGATCCTCTGCCCGCTGGCGTAGCGCAGGCCTACCCTCGGTTGGATGGTGCTTCGGTTCGTGCGCGTGAAGAGCCTCGTGCCAAGCTCGCCTCTAGCTCGGAGATTTGCCTGGAAGGGTCGGCTGCGTGACATGCAGGGCGATCGCCGCCTCGGTCATGTTCCTCTTTCTGGCTACGGCCAGAAAGTACCTCAGGGCCCTGGAGTTCCATACCGCGCCTGGTTTCAGGCGCGCACCTTTCGACTCGCAACCAAGACAACCAGTAAAAGTGTATCTCCGTTGGTATTGCAATCAGCTGATTTTCATATCGCAATATAGACATTTTACATCTCGGCTCTTTCCTAGGCGCACCCATTAGGATAGTTCGACAAACGGATAACGATGGGGCCACGTCAAAAGACGCAAAGGTCAGCCAGGGGACGTTGCTATGATCAGCGTGCCATCTGGGAGTTCCTGGCGGGTGCCGGGTGCAGAGGTCATGACGGACGTGGCCTCCCTGAGCTAGCATCGTGCCCGCATCGTTGGCAGGTGATGAGAAGCATGCTGCTGAGTGAGAGGTCACGCTCGTCGACGGGACGGCTATTCAAAGCTTGGGCTGGGACGTGGCTGCTGGGCGATGACAAGGCGTACCAGGCCGTCGTGAACGGACGGGGGTGGGCTACCGCATGATCGACACGGCCCAGTCCTATGGGAACCCGAGAGGGCGTGGGCGAGGGTGTGCGTCAACTCGTGGATCACACGTGAGGAGCTCTTCGTCGCGTCCAAGGTTGCGGCGGGCCGAAAAGGACTATGACACCGTACTGAGGTCCATGGGTCGCTCCTTGACCATGATGGGGGCTCGACCATCTCGATCAGATGATCATTCCCCAGTCCCCAGCCCTGGATCGAGGTGAACCAGTCTGACAACCGCCACGGGCGGAAAACCTTGAGTGTATGGCGGGCGCTGGTCGACGCGAGGCAGGCAGGCAGGTACGCGTCATCGGTGTCTCGAACTTCAACGGCGCATGACCTTGAAACATCCTCGATAACTCCGATGCCACAGGTCAACCAGGTGCTGGCGCACGTGAGGCAACACACACCCTTCAGGCTCATCCGCTTCTGCCAGGACCATGGCATCAGGTCAGAGGCATACTCGCCGATCGCCCACGGCATGGTGCTCAAGAACCCACTGAAGGTGGCACGAAGTACCACGTCGTCGTCACAGCTCTGCGTGCGCTATGAGATCGAAAACGCGGGCCTGGTGGCCCTTCCCAAGACGACGAGCGTGGGCATCTGGAGGGATAACGCGGACGTCGATTACCATCTCTGACGGCGACATGCAGAGCCTGAGGTCCATGGGCGCATCAGAGGACTGACGGGGCCAGTTCTCTCTTCCGGTGCATGGGGTGGCTGTCGCGATATCACTGTCTAGCAGGGACGGTACCGTGGAAGGAAGCCAGGCATGGTTACGCAGACGGCAGGACACGCGCTGCTCGGAGACTTTGCCCCAAAGTTCGCAGAGCTCAATGATGACGTGCTCTTTGGGCAGGTGTGGTCGCAGAGAGCGAGCTTCTAAAAGCTCCAGCTCATCGTGCGGTCAGCGCGCTCATAGGAAAGGGATCGTCGACGATTCGCTCAGATATCGCCCTGCAGTCGGCGCGCGAAAACGGGGTCAGCAAGACGGAATGGCCGAGCTCCTGACGCGCATGTGGCCTTCTATGGGGGCTGGCCAAACGCCTGGGCAGCGTTCAGGTTGGCGAAGGAGGTCACGGCGATGCGGACTCGAGGGAGGGACGTCGAGGGACATGGCTGGCGGCTTTTGGTCTGGGCAGGCCAAACGACGCTCTCTTGCCAGTACTTCATAGGAACTCCTACCTAAAGGCGCTACGACGCCAGATGATCCCATTGCCATCCACAACGTGACCTTCGAACCGGGTTGCCGCAACAACTGGCATCCACCACGCCGCCACAGGGGCGGGCAGGGTGCTCATCTGCGTTGACGGAGAGGGTTGGTACCAGGAGTGGGGCAAGCCCCCGTGAGGGCCTGAGGCCGAGTGACGTCGTCGAGATTCCTGCCGAGGTCAAGCACTGGCACGGAGCGAAGGCCGACAGCTGGTTCAGTCATCTTGCGTTTGGGATTCCCGGAGAGGGCCCTCTCGAACGAGTGGTGCGAGCCGGTGAGTGACAAGACGTACACGGCGCTGTGAGCCGGGATCGGGGCGGGCGGACAGGGGTGTCGTGCCGCCTTGCTGCAGCTTATCTAGAGTCTATGACCTCGTCGTTTGCGCGGTCTGTGGCTCGGCTCATCGTAGTCCTTGCCCTTCCTTGTCGGTGATGCGGCTGTGGTTGTATGGTCATCATGACGGCGCCCTTAGATGTCTCTCCTGTGCCCCTTGCCGGATTTCTCGACATCTGGTATGTGCGAAAGCTTTGCAGTCGCCTGCTCGTGAGTCGCTCGTTGAGGACTTCGTCGCTGTCTTTCGGGACTGCGATTCAGAGCTTGATCTCTTTCTGATTGGGTACACTGCCTCAAGATAGTTCTACATGGGTTTCCATTATCTGTTCTCCATAGGCTACAACCAGTTCAACCATAAGAGTCAGAGACAAGGAGGAAGTATGTCAGCCCATGCACACGATGGAGGTTCTGTTCCGAATGCGGTGCTGAATCTGCCCAGGAATGCGGCAGCCCCATCCCTGCACAGCCTGCTGCGGGGATCGCGACACCCTGCGAACACATCCTCCAGCAACAGACACCACGCCCACACTCTGCAGACAGCTACCGTGGTGACGCAAGACTCACAGGGGGATGCACAGAAGAGGGGGCGTCCAGGACGTTACGACAGGCGATCGTCATTAGCTCAGTGGATGAGGGGTTGCCAGGGAGGTGGGTCGCCCACGGATCGAGGCAGATTCACGTGGTACGTCGTTCTTTGTGCCCGATGATTCCAGTCCATAGACAAAGGGGCGAACGAGAGCTTGGGTGAGGGCAGGGAGGATGAGGCCACCGCTCTCAGAGGTGGTTACTCAGGAAACGCGTTTCAACCCGACACATGAGGGTGGCCTTTTTCCCAATCCAGGAGGATGACTACCAGGCACAGCTAAATCCACAGTCACAGGGACCACATCCTCGAGGGGCAGGACGCGAGCAGGGACCCTACGCCACTACGCCTGAGCCGCAGGGCAGGAGCGCGGCAGGGACTACGCCACCTACGCCCAGCCGCAGGGGCAGGACGCGCGGCAGGGACCCTACGCCACTACGCCCAGCCGCAGGGACAGACATATGATCAGCCCGGAGCATCGACTACGCAGGCATACCCGCAACAACCAACATCATATACGCAGGTACAGGTGTTCACGCAGCCCCATACTCACTCGGCCAGTATCTCGCAAGAGCAGAGTGGCGGCAGGATTGCTAGCGATATTCTGTGGGATACTCGGTTTTCACAAGTTTTATTTAGGATACATAAGTGCGAGGTATCATCATGTTTTTGCTGACCTTCTTTCTTTGGTGGACCATTGTGGTGCCTCTCGCCATGTTTCTCGTGAGCATCATTGAGGGCGTTATGTATCTCACGAAAAGCGATGAAGAGTTCAGCGAATCTACGTGCAATCCCCAAAAAGATTGGTTTCTGATACATAGAGCCCGGTTCTTTAGGTCTTTCTCGGCAGTGAGAAGAGCGTCATCCTGAGTCCGACGCGTAACTACGTGTCGAGGAGGATATGGCAGGTAGGCGGCATGAGGCCTTAGGTGCAGAATCTTGTGGCTTATCGACTTTTTGGGGAGATCTTTAGCGCGTAATGCTATATAATTAGTAGGGATTAACTGCACCCTCTGATGGGGTGCAGCATCTCTGTTGCAGTACGCCTCGACAATTGTTGATGTGGCAACATGTCCCGAGGCAGGTCTGCCTCAAGAGAAGGAGTCGCAGATGAAGCGCAAGACCGAGAGCATGATGGATCACGTTCCCGAGCATGACATGGATAAGCTCAAGTTCATCCTCGAGGTAGAGGATGCCTACAATGATGGCTCAATCACCCTCGAGGAGGTCAAAAGGCGCCTACGCGAGCGGGTGGACTCCATCAAGCCGTACGAGGTCGCCCTGGCGGAGCAGGAGCTCGAGGGAGTTCGAGGAGGGCGGTGCCAGAAGGAGGACATCCAAAGCATGCTCGCCTCTTCGATGGCCTCATCGATCGCTCGCGCCCAGAGCTTCCGGACGACCACCCCATCGCGCGCTACTACGCAGAGAACGACGAGCTGGAAAGATCTGCCTGTCCATCGAGGATCTTGTCCAGTATCCCCTCATCAAGAACCAGTGGCTCAGCATATACGATAGGCTGAAGGAGTATAGAAACACCTGTCCAGGAAGCAGAACCAGCTCTATTCCATGCTCGAGAAGAAGGGCTTCGACCGGCCCACCACGACGATGTGGACCCTGGATGACTTTATCTGGGAGGAGATCGGCACGGCTCGTAAGCTCCTCGATACGGACGAGGAGAGGTTCATCGACATGCAGCCGACGCTCGTCGCCGACATTCGTGACCTCATCTCGAAGGAGCAGAACGTCCTGTACCCCACCTCGCTCATCCTGCTTACACCTGACGAGTTTCGAGACATGGCTGCAGGCGACCACGAGATAGGCTTCGCGTGGATTGATGCGGGAGAGAAGCCGCGAAAGGACGATGGCGCCAAGGGAGGCACCACGTCCGATCTCTCGCAGGACCTTCTGGAGCTGCTCGGCAAGCATGGTCTGGGCGGTGTGAGCGCCTCCTCCAAGCTTCATGTTGCCGAAGGCTCGCTCACGCTGGAGCAGATCAACCTCATCTACAAGCATCTGCCGGTCGATCTCTCCCTGTGGACGAGAACGAGCTTGTGTGCTTCTACAGTGACACCAAGCATCGCGTCTTTCCCACGGAGCAAGAATGTGATCAGCGCGACATCATGAACCGCCACCCGCGCAAGTCTGCCCACATCGTGCGCGAGATCATCGACAAGTTCCGCAGCGGCGAGCAGGAATCCGCCGAGTTCTGGATCAACAAGCTAAACCTGTTCATCTACATCACCTACCTGGCAGTGCGCGACGGGGACGGCACCTTTAGGGCATCCTCGGATGATGCAGGACTGCACCCCATTCGCAGCCTTGAGGGCTCCCAGACGCTACTCACGTGGAGCGCGAAGGGCACGGTGGTGAGCCTGCGGGCGGCGATGGTGAGCGGGCGCAGGACTCAAAGCGGAGGGATCTGCCGCCCGTCCGGACAAGCAGGCTGCAGCGCCCGCCGAGGGTCGTCTTCCACCAGGAGTCGTCACCTGAAGGAGATGGGCACCCGATCTCATCCACCCAGGCGACGAGCCCGATCAATGGTGACACGCGCCTGCGTGACTCTCCCTTGCGGCTCATCCCTGGCTCAAAGACGCGTTGCCGCAGGTGAACGAGAAGTTTGCACTGCTCCACACCCCGCTCGCGCGGGTGATGATTCAAGGCCACCGTCCGCATGATGGCGGAGCGCTCTGGCATGAACCTGAGACGAACTCTCGAGGAGGATCTCAGAGCTCATCAGCGCACGGCGAGTAGTCGTTGTAGGCGTCCCGTCTGCTGCCGCTCGCCCCGTCCATCTTGGCGGAACGTCTGTCTCGCTCGCGCCGGCTTGCTCGCCGTGGCGCCGCGCAGGTCGGATGCCCTCGCACCCCAAAGCCCGCAGGGTGCGAGGGCACAGTGTCTTGCCAGCTCAGGGCCACATGCCACCAGCGCAGCAGATCAACATGCCCCGTGCAAAGCCCTTGTTGCTGGCCAGCCCCGTCCTAGCCGATACCTTGTGCTCGTTCGGTCACAACCAACGAGAGGACAAGGAATGGACATGATCAGCCAAACGCATTTTGAGACCGGACCCGCAGGCGGGCCCAACAACCACCGATGCGGCAAGGAGCGACATGCTCCGACAGAATCAGAACTTCGCAAGAGGGCTGGGCTTTCCAGGACGCACTTGCCGAGAGGATCGGCGTCTCTCGGCAAGCCGTACAAAGTGGGAGACGAACGCTGGTCTGCCTGATATCAGCAATCTGACGGCGCTTGCGCACCTCTTCGAGGTCTCGGTCGACGAGCTACTCGAAAAACACGCCGCTTGCCAGGGCGGGCGAGAAAAGCTACCTTTTCACGAGCCTTACGCAGTGCGATGTGAAGGACGCGAGAGCTTTGACATCAACGTCTGCGGGTCGCGTCGCATCGTGCGGAGCCGAGCCCTGACGGTCGCGTCTGCGTGCTTCTGGGCAGTGACAGCATCGGCCTTAGTGACAAACTGAGGTGTATCTGGGACCAGGGTCGCAACTTCGATGTGGACGTGACTCGCCTGGAGGGCGTGACGGATGCGGAGTGCCGGGGAGGCCTCGACGTGCATCGTGCGCCTCGCCACAGACCGATCGCGGCGTTGAGTTTACGGGCAACACGACTGAGCTCGTCCTTCGGGGTCTTGACTGCCCACCGTGGGTTTGGCGGTAGGGGTGAGCACCGTCGTCATTGATGGGCTTGTCGGCCACGTGGAGCTGGACGCTCACGGAGACGTGGACGTCAGCTGCGCCTCACTGCCCGACAAACTCGACCTCCAACCAGCATGGGGCAGCATCCAGGATCGTAGTCCCAAAGGGAGCCGAGTTTGCCACGCGCACGCGAGGTATCCGCAACAGGATCGTTCTCGAGGGTGTCGAGGAGACGAGGACGCATGTCCGTCATCGAGCTCAACGGCTTTGCGAGCGAGCTTACCGTGTCGGCGCCTGAGGGCGCGTGGCAGCGACGCAGCGCGACATTGGGCGCCGCAGGGAGGCAGGCGCCGCTGGGGGACGAGTGCAGCGTGCCCTGGAATCTGCCGGGCACTATCCCGTGGGCGTTTGCCCAGTTGGCAGCCAAAACTCGGTACCCTCAATCTGAGGGGTTCGAGATCCTGACAGGGCTGGGTGGGTTCGGGGTCTGACAGACTGGGACTCCGCCCTCAGACGATGGTGCCGTATCTACGAGCGTGAGGCTTCGGTCGCAGCATGACGCCACGCGCTCGTCGTGTGTTGCGATGAGGGCTCCGGCGCCCAGCTGCGGGCGTCCTCAGCAGGCCCATGATGACATCTATCAGCTTCCCGTCGAGGGCGGCCGTGGGCTCGTCGGCAGGATCAGCGCCGGGCCGACGACGAGTGCCCGCGCGATGGCGACGCGCTGCTGCTGGCCTCCGGACATGCTCGAGGCCGCCTGGGTGAGACGTCCTCCCTCAGTCCCACCTTGCCCCAGCGCCTCTCGTGCCAGCTCGCGCCTTCGTCCTTCGGCAGTCGCGGCGGGCGTACTCAAGGGATCTCGACGTTGCGTACGCTGATTAATCTTCCACAGATGCGAAGGAAGGGACCGCGCCATGGCAGAGAAGCGAGCGGAAGAACCACAACATCAGCCCCGGTCCCGGCAACGAAGACGGCGATCGCCCCCATCAGCGACGCTCGGATCAAGAACATGATCTACACGTGCGGCGAGCAGGTCAGTGCTCGACGGCGACCTCGCAGAGCTGTACGGCGTGGAGACGAGGACGCTCAACCAGGCTGTCACGGGAACCCCGACCGTTTCCCGGGCGCTCTGCTTCGGGCTGACGAAGAGGACGCCGAAGTCCTAACATCACAAATGTGATGTTAGGGGGCTGAGACTGAGGGAGACGCGGCGACCATTGGACCCATATGCCCACGTGTGTTCACGAGCAGGGCGTCTCCATGCTCTCGGCGGTGCTCAGAGCAAGACGGCCGTCGCGTCAGCGTCCGAATGCATGGACGCCTTCGTCGAGATGCGCCACTTCATAGCGGACAACGCCCACATCGTTCGAGCAGATACGGGGAAGTGAGCCGGCCGGCAGGGTAGAGTACCAGACCAGAACCAGCGCTCGTCTCGAGCGACGTCACGGCGCTCTACCGACGAGCGGTTCAGGCGCGTCTTCGACTCACATGGAAGCACGAGAGCCTAGGCAGAAGGTGTTCTTCGAGGGCAGGTCTACGACGCCTTCGAGCTCTTGGTCTCGCTCGTGCAGCGCGGAGAGGGCAGTGTCCTCATCGACGGCTACGTAGATGTCGGCACCCTCAACATCCTCGCAAGAGCAAAGGGCGTGTCCGTTACAGTGTGGACGCACCCGAAGGCAAAGCTCACGGCGAAAGAGCCGGGACCTTCGCGCCCAATACCGAGCTTGCGGTGCGCACGGCGGCGTTCACGACCGCTTCCTGATCCTGGACGGCGAGGGCTACCTCGTGTACGTCGCTCAAGGACGCGGGGAAGAAGAGCTTCGCGATCTCCCGCATCGAGGACGCCTCCATTATTGAGTTGATCTCTAGGCAAGCGTCGGAAAAAGCCTGATCGTCACGAGCCTGCAGACGCGGGGGTCCGGACGGCGTCGACAGGCCCTCCCCGAGCCCTCGCCGTCGCGCGAGAGGCATTCGCCGAACGGGACCCGCGCGTGATCTGCAGCCCTCCTCATTTCAGTATCCACAGTAATTGGACTGCGGGTGGCATGCACGCCGTTGACGGGGCGAGACAGGAGGCACGGTTTGGCGGGGTCGAAGACGGCGGGCGCTGGGAGCAAGGACGAGAGATGCCGGGCGGCTGGCCCGATGCGCAGGCACGGGCCCAGGCCGCCGCAGGGCCCGGATCCGCCGCGCGCGACTCGACGAGACGCCGGCCCCTGTCGCCGGGAGGGTCGGGCGCACGTCCGACGGCGTGCGCCGTGCGCGGCGAGGGCACCCCGAGGCGGCGCGCGCGACATCGGCGGACGCCAGACCAGACCCCACTGCCCGCAAGCGGCTGCCTCGACCTCGGGGCCAGACGCGCGACGTGCCGCCGCGCCGCGAGCGCTGTCCTCCGCCTCGACGAGGACGGCAGCCCGTCCCCAGGGGGCAGGGGACCTGCGTGCCGCTCCACGGCGAGGCCGGGCACCCAGGACGCGTGCGAGCGACGCGACCGACCTGCGCGCCGAGGCTGGTGGCGCAGGCGGCGAGGGCACGGTCAGGCGTGACCACGGGCACGGGACGCTCTCGCTCCTCGTGTGTTTTTGTAGTTCTCAGGCGCCTCTTGCCCTCGGTGTCAGGTCGTACGTCCGGTTCCTGTTGGCGCCGTGGGCAACCACGATGCCTCGCTCGCTCAGGCGACGCATGACATCGCGCAGTGTGCGGTGAGACCTTAGGGTACGTGCCATGTCAGAGGTGCGTGAGCTGCCATTTTCCAGCAGATACTGGTACACGAGCCTATCGTTTTCAGGCATGTCCCTCCAGCGAGGTTGCGACCCTAGAGACTCGGCAGGTTGTCGGCGGGTTGTCGGCGGGTTGTCGGCGGGTTATCGGCGGTTTGTCGGCGGTTTGTCGGCGAACGCGTCGTTGCGGTGAAACACAAGTTGGTGCCATCAGCCATACGCTGGTACTCGATACGGATGTTGGCATTCGCGCAGAGGTCTCTTACGCGTGGGATGCCCGATGCGTATGACTCGATGTCCTTCGATCTGTAGAGGGTCCTCGCTATGAGCTCGTTTCCGAGTGAGCGACGATCTGCTCGCTTCCAGACAGATGGGCCTCGGGATCCTGACCCTCTATGAACCATCGGGGTTCAACACCCTCGATGCTGTCGTTGTAGATATCTATCTGCACGCAACCTGAGGAGAGCCAGTCACGATGCGCATAGGCATTGATCAGGATCTCGCGTACCGCATCGGTGGGTATCTCGGGAATCTCCTCAGTGGCCCCCATCCCCTTGATGACGAAGCGCCTCCGTGTGTTGTTGAGGATATATGTCTGTGCCTGACGCACGAGTTCGAATAAGGTACTGACTCTTGGTGCAGGTCCAGAATCTCGAGTACGTGCGTGTGTCGCGAGGATGCCCATCTTGAGCTCGACGTTGCGAGAGGCGCAGAACAGGACTTCGGCAGCGTTCGTGAGATGGTCACCTCGTAATAGTCCAGTCCTCAAGCGTTGCCTCTACTGATGCGAACGGCTCCTCAATGCGTCACAGGCATTTTCCGCGACTGACGAACGCTCTGAGTTCCTCCTCGTCGATGTCGCAGAATCGGACGGTCTGACTCCCTCGTCCCAAGGCAGCTCATGGGTGCGGGCGTAGAGGAACATCCCTGCCGATTTCCTCCTGAGACATGGGGACGTCCTCGTCGGCGACGCGAGTTCGAAAAGCGACCGTGGCAGAGTATGGAGCTTCTCTGCCAACAAACGACACGCGAATGAAGCTCGCCCTCACCGTCGTCGAGTCTTTCGACGGAAGGATGGATCGTTGGAGATATTGAGCTGGCGACGGCTTGGCTGACACGTCTCAGTGTGGATCCGGCAACGTCCTGTCCAGTTACCTCGCCGTCGTCACGAACCCCCAAAGCAGAGCTCACCTGCTCCATGCTTGTTGAGTATTGAGGCGATGGACTCTATACCCTCGCGCAGCTCAGACGTCGTCTTTTGAACTCGACGGTCTCGGTCTCCCTTCCAGGTTCAACGATGCCAACCTCCCTCGCCAGCCGAGCCGGTGCTATGTCGATGATTATAGGCGATGTGGGCGCTAGCCCTCACGAAGCCTGTCTGCCGCCCTTGTCGGCACGTCTGCAGCACAGCATCGTCTTGGGAGCTGCGACGGACGATGTCACCCATCGTCCTTGCGCGAGGACGGGCGTTCGGCACGTGAGCGTGCGTAGTGCGCCGTGCCCGTTATCAGTATGGCCACGAGGCGTGCTGCAGAGCCAAGGTGCCCAGCGAGGTTGCGCCTGCCGCAAAAACGGCTCGGAGAGCGTGAGGTAGGAGATAAGGCCGAGGCGTGCAAACGACCGAGGCACCTACGGGCTCCGCCGATGGCGAAAGCTTGCGCGCCGAGCCGAGACGGCCACCGGCTTTGCGGCCGGGGGCCCGCCATCTGGTCCAGGTGCAGGCCTGCGTGTGTGAAGGCGAGTACGAAGTACCAGTACGAGCATCCCATATGCAGCTCGCGGGCCCATGCCGACGCCTGGAAGCGTCGGCAGCCATGCCGAACACGTGGCGTGAGCACAAAGCGCGCTGCCATAAGCCCGAGCATGCAGCCGACGAGCGCCGCGTCGACCACGAGGTCGACGACCCTTCAGCCTGCGCATCTGTCTGAGCGGATGGGCCAGGCCGCGACGGCTCAGAGCAGCGTGCGTCGCCGTCAGCGCGAAGGTCGCCATACCGATCCACTCGTGCGGTACGTCTGCGACGACGGCTGTCACAGGCAGCGCCACGAGACATGCAGCGAGCACGCAGCTCACCACCGCCCGTCCGACACGAGCGGCTCCTCAGGCATTGAGCCAAGCGTCCACGTCGCCCATGGCTCTCCACCGAACTTCCGGGAATCGTCAGGCCCTCACGCAGGTCCATGCCCGGAAATATCGCACGCAGCTTATCGAGGGTGATGGAGATGTTGCTTCCGCCGCTGGTAGAGAGGCGATGAACGGTTTTGCCGGAAAGGTCATTCGCGTCGAGGAACGACTCACGATCTGCGGCGCGTCATACCACCACACACGGGTAGCCAGGTAGATGGTGCCGTGAGTCTCGCAAGGGTTTCCACGGTCGCAGCCATCGCCGGGCGTGCGTCTGGTCCTGCTCCCCTTTGCGACATCAAGGAGGCTGTTGTGAGTCTCGAGGGCTGTACGCCTCGGTCGACTCGATGCGGAAGAGGTCAGACGTGACCTTTTTGGTTGATGTGGTTGGCCACGGCGAGCGTGTGCCCGTATTGGCTGAACACGGCGACCAGGGCCTCTGCCGGAGGTTGTGTCCGAGCGGGCGTGGGACCTGGGGCCGCCTTCTGTCGCTTGGCCTGTGGTCTGAGAGCCGCCTGAGCTGTCAGCTGGCGAGGAGAGCCACGCGAGCCCGCGCAGGCGTTGAGCATCCCACCCGTCGCGACGGCCGTGCCGCCAAGTGCCGCAAGCCTCATGAAGTCCCCTGCGCGTGAGCCGTCTCATGCTCGTCTCTCTCGTCATGCGGTCTGTGGTCGTCTTGCTCCGTACGCATCCGTGCGCACGCTTTGTGCCATAGGGACATTGTTGACCCTATGCCATGGTCTAAAGTCAATGGGTGTCCTGGAAATGCCGCCTCCCGTTGTCCCTGCGCACATTCCTTACACGAGGGCGGGCGGCGGGATTTCGCGTAGGGCGCCTTGCGTGCTAGGCTTGTACGCATACTCTATATATGAGGGAGCAGAAAGCGCACGGGCGATCGCCGCACAAAGCTGGCGAGTCGGCGAGCGCGATAAAGAGAAGGGCAAAGATGGGACGTACCAGGAGATATACCTGGCAGGCGGCTGTTTCTGGGGCATTGACGAGTACTTCTCGCGCATGCCTGGTGTCGTCGCGACCACGAGCGGCTATGCGAATGGTGCCACAAAGAACCCCAGCTACGAGGAGGTGTGCCTTGGATCGGGGCATGTGGATGCGTGCGTGTGGAGTATGACCCAGCGCTCGTGAGCCTCGCTAAGCTCGTGCGTCAGCTCTTCCGCGTGATCGATCCGACGTCCTTGAACCACCAAGGAGGCGACCATGGCGTCCAGTACCGCACCGGGGTCTCACACGGACGAGGCGGACCTCCCGACCTTGCGGGCGGTGTTTGCGGAGGAACAGGAGAAGTACGAGCGGCCCATCGTGGTTGAGCTCATGGCGCTCCAGAACTCTACGCGGCCGAGAGCTACCACCAGGACTACCTCAAGAAGAATCCCGGGGCTACGCCACGTGGACTTTTAGCCTGCTTGATGGATAGGGGCGGCGTGGTCGCGGTATGGCGGCAAGAACGGGCCCGGCGACGTCATGCGTGCCGACGTGAGGGGCTTCGATGACAGGGGCAGACCACCACCGCGACGATCTGGACGATTGGGTGTGGGCACGGCTGGAACTCGTCTGCCCGGCAGGGTCGGAGAGGAGGTATCGCCGAGGACAACAGGCGCTTTGTCAATGCCGTCCTCTGGATCCTGAGGACCGGCTCCTCGTGGCGCGACCTGCCGCCCGACTTTGGCGGCTGGAAGAACACGCATCGACGCTTCTGCAGGTGGAGGGACAGGGGCGTCGGGGAGCAGCTACTTGAGGTCCTGATCGACGAGCCTGGCTTCGAGTGGCTCATGGTCGGCACGGGCTCTGCCGGGCACCGTGACGACGGCGGGACCACGGGTGGTGGCGAGGGCCTCGCGAGAGGCGCTGCAGGCCGCACGTCGTCTCTCTGCGCCAAGGTATGCCTGGCCGTGGCTGCGTCTGGTGTGTCGGTCGGACTCCCTGTCACGCCTCGTGCCCCCGAGGGTCATGGACCTGCGGTCAGGCTGAGCAGGTGCTGTCGTGCGCCCGCCCGAAGGTGGCACGGCCGCCTCGTGTACCCACATTGCCCGCCCGTACGGTGTGGGTGACTCGCTCGCGACATCATCACGAAGTGAGTGGCTTTCTCGCTCAAATCAGCGTGCAGCCAAGAGGGCAAAATCTCATAGAGCAGCTCAGAGACGTACTGAACTTTAGATGGAAGTGAGTGATTCGCTCACTTTGCGGCAAGGACCCATGATGCAACAGGAGAGACAACAGCTTACGCCCGTCGGATACCGCCCGCGACTGATCGAGGAGCGCCTCGATGTCCTCATGCGCGGCTTCGGTTGCGTCGAGATCACGGGTCCTAAATGGTGTGGCAAGAGACATGGACGGCCTGTCACGTTGCGCAAGCGTCTCCAAGCTCGATGTCAGGCCGGAACGCGAGGCTGCTCAGGTGGATCCCTCCCTGGCCCTGCTCGGTGACACCCCTCACCTTGTCGACGAATGGCAGGAGGTACCTGAGGTCTGGGATGCTGCCCGCAGGTTTGTCGATGATTCTGGAAATCGCGCGGGCTGCTTCTGCTCACGGGCTCAACGTGTCTGCGCAAGGACGAGCGCGACAGGCTGCGTCACTCTGGCGCAGGACGTATCGCATGCCTCATCATGCGTCCCATGACGCTTGCCGAGACAGGAATTCCACAGCCGAGGTCAGCCTACGCAGCCTCTTCGGGGAGATGCCACGTTTCCTTCAGGAGGGAGACGGGGCTCCGAGATGTGGCACGGTGGTGTTGTCGTGGTGGGTGGCCGGCAAACCTGGGGCTTGAGGATGACGCTGCCATGGAGACTGCGGGACAGTACATACAGGCCGTTCTGGACGTGAACGTCATCGATGAGGGCCGCTCGCCCGAGCTGGCGTTTGGTCTGATGCGGGCGCTTGCCGTAAACGAGCCAGGCGGTCACATACAAGACGCTCTCTCGTGACATGGGCCGTGCGAGTGGCAGGACGAGCGACGAGACCATCGCGTCGTATCTTGAACTCTTCCATCGCCTGTATCTCACCGAGGACCTGTGCGCTGGGAACCCCGATGCGCGCGAAGGCGCGCGTGAGGTCAAGCCCAACGGTACTTCGTCGACCCCTCGCTTGCGGTCGCGCTCCTGAATGCCACCCTGAGCGTCTGTCTCGCGACACACAGACACTTAGGATGCTCTTCGAGAACCCTCGTCTTGCGCGATCTGAGGGTCTTTTTGTCCTCCCTACCCAGGCATGGGCAACACGCATGTCCTATTACCGGGACGATACGGGGCTTGAGGTTGACGTGATAGTGGAGCATGCCTCCCGTTGGGCTGGGCATAGAGATCAAGTTGAGCGACGCGAAGGTTGGGAGGGAGCAGGAAGTCTTTGCGACTTCGGGACAAGGTGCTGAAAAACCCGGTCGCTCGCACTGCGGAGCCGGCGTTTCTTGCCGTCATCGTGGGGAAGGGCAACCTTGCGTACCGACGCAAGGATGGCGTGTACGTGATACCGGCGGCGACGCTGTCCGCCTAAGGCGAGGCTCTTGGGCGATACGACTGAGTCGTGCTATTATCAGTCGTCCTGACTCACGGACCCTGTCTGATCTATGCGTGGAAGGTGAGTGCATGCGATTTTATAACCTTTGAGTATATCCTAGCCACCAGTCCTTCGACCTAAGGCTGAGGGCTGCCTTCATCATCTTCCTGATCCTAGCCGTGGTGTTCAGCTCGGTCTATGTGCGTGTAACAGGATCAAGACCCGCTGGCGTGACGTGGGCATAGGCATGCTGGTTCTCACCCTCATCCTTTTGGGCGTGCAGGTGGAGAACTACTCGCAGGTGAGTCTGAGAAGCTCCCGGTCGCAGATGCTGGTCAAGTTCATAGAGGGGTGGCGACCGACCAGGGCGTCTCCACGGATGAGGTTCTGGTCAACTCGACCTCCCTGGCAGATGGGATGATCGTCCGCTTCAGGGCGAGGACTACCCTCGTACACCTCAATGAGTGACAACAACTCGTTCTCCCTTGAGCGTACCCATCATCGACCATAACGTCTACGTGAACCAGGAGGGATAGCACCGTGGATGCATACGCTGTTGTTGCCGGTAAGTTCCTCATCAGGATGCTGGTCATGATCCTGCAGATCAACCTGTTGGGAAAAGTACGAGTTCTCATCAACACGCCCCTGAACCAGATACAGAACTACGTCCTGAGGTGGAATCATAGGGGCGTCATCTACAACCCTCGATCACGGTGCTGCACTCTGCATAGTGCTTTTGGTCTGGTCCCTCGTTGTCATAATCGTGAAGGTGCTCGCAGAGGCAAGTGGCTTCTTCCGGTCCGTCGTCGCTGGCAGGGCCGAGGGTGCTGGTGCGCGATGGCGAGGTCGACGTGGCCCAGATGCGCTCGCGTGGGGCTGACGGCCGACCAGCTGAGCCGACACCTGCGCGAGGAGGGCGTGCACAGCATCAGGGACGTGAAGGCGACCGTCATGGAGTGAAAACGGACGCCTGACCACCGTGTGTGCGGGCGATGATGACGTGGAGCCCTCGTCATCAGCAACGGCCGTATCAACCGCAAGGCCCTCGGGAGCTCATCGGCCGAGACGAGGCGTGGGTCGCCAAGAAAGGTGGGGAGCAAGGTTACAAGGGCGTGCGAGACATCTTCCTCGGGGAGTTTCTCAAGGATGAGCTGGAGCTTGTCCCATATCCGAAGAGTCGCTAGGTCGTGGCGGTCGTGCCTCCCATCCCGGAAGAAGCGGCAGAGGCAAGGGTGTGTGATGGTACCGACAGAGAGCTATCGCGACCTCGGATCTTCAGAGCGCGGTGCGGGAGGGAGCTCTCTGGCGCGGCTCGCAGCTTGGGCATGACCAGCCGGCGGTGTCGCTTGCCATAGCGCGGCTGGAGCGGCAGCTGGGGACCACCCTGTTCGACCGACAGAGCTCAGGCAAAAGGCAGGGGCTTCGTTACGAGGACCGGAGAGGTCCTAGCTGCCCACAAGCCGGGCCATAGCCGAGATGGACGAGGGCGACCGACGCCATAACCGCCATGGAGGGCAGAAGGCCAATCCGCATAGGCCTGCCTCCCATCATCACCCACCACTACTTTCCCGGCGGGCCTGGACTCGCTCGCGAAACGCATGCGGCACCCATCCGGTCGAGATACTCTCCCATGGCTCGAGCGCATGCACACGGGCTCGAGCGCCACGGCATCGATGTGAGGGATGATCGCCTCATGGGGTATCCCTCGGCCTGCCGAGGGTCAGAGAGTGGAAAGGTGGGATCCTTTCCGTTTCTCGTCGCGCTTCCCAAGGCGTCGCGCCTCGCGGACAGGGGGTCCCGTCGGCATCGACGAGCTCGAGGCGCTGGGGCTTCCCATCCTCTCGTTCGCGGGGACTTCGTCCAGCGCGAGGCGTTGGCACTCCTCCTCGGCCACGACGGACATGAGCTGGGCGTAGCCGCAGAGACTGATCAGCCCGAGATGATGCGCCGGCTCGTCGTGGCGGGGATGGGCGTGGGGGTTGCCACAGGTATCGCGTTCGAGAAGACGCAAAAGGATCGTGTCTGCTTCCCTCGTGGGAAAACGACCCTGAGCTTCAGTGTCTTCGTCGATGACGTCGCACGCTCCGTCAGGCCCGAGGCCGAGCTCGTCTGTGCCATCAAGCGGGTGCTCTTTCAGGCGGCGCGGGCCAGGCGCGGGTATAGTGCCTGCAGGGCTGTCGCGGGAGTCGTGCGCCGGCGCGGTCTGAGGAGGAGTACGCCAGGATGGCCCACGAGCTCTGCCTCAACAAGGGACAGTACCAGGTAAGAGTCGATGAAGAGGGGATCACACGGGTATATGACGCCGCACGCAACCTGTTCGGCTCATACCACCCGCGACAGGACGACAAAGGCCTACCTTGCGCCCGCCCGGAGGCCAGGCCCTACTTCGACAATCAGAAATGGGCCATGCCGTGAACACGCACGAGGGAGACATGACATGGGAGAGAGCATACGCCCGGTCTGCGGCTGACGACGGGCTGGACGAGCCTGCTGCGACGAGGAGGGGCGTCGGCTCGGATGACATCTGCCCGTGCTGCGACTTCCAGTTCGGCCTCGACGACTTCCCCTGAGGACAGGGGAGAGGCTCATCGCCGAGTGGCGCGAGCACCGTCGCCGGCGGCTGCGTGTGTGGAAGTACCCGCCGGACGGCTCTGCCCCCGAGGGCTAGGACCCGCAGGCGCAGCTGGCACGCACCCGTGGCGGTGACCGTCCGCACCCACCGGGACCCGACACTCGCGGGGCGACCAGTCCACGCCGGGGAGGGCGTGCTGAGCTGGACTTCAAAAGCTGTTGAGTGTGGCATATCGAGCCGAGACGTGCGTGGCCAGCAGGGGGCGACCTCGGCGACGGGTCTCGCGAAGCCTGAGGGCGTCCTGGCGCGCCTCGAGGTTCTGTCGGGAGGCTACCACCACCCGGCTTGGTTTCTCGCGGGGCGAGCAGACGAGGAGGCCGGACGTCGACAGGGACACCCGCCGGGTTGGGCAGCGACGGGAGCCACGACAACACGCGGTTCGCCCTCGCGAGGGAGTCGCGACCTTTCTGGTCCCACTGAGAGGAGGGCTGGCCATGTCGACGGCGGTCTAACAGAGAGTGGGGTATAGTAAAGGCAGTTAATTGATAATATTCCTGAAAGGAGACCCGATGGGGACGTCGCTTGTGGCGGGAAGGGTCGATTCCAAGATAAAGGCACAGGCAGACGTCTACATAACAAAGGCGGGGCAAAGCGCAGGCGTCAGTTATCCGATCCGTGGAGGCCATCGCCCGCACGGGAAAGATTCCACCATCGATGACGCTGTGGCCACCGACGATCTTGAGGCTCGCATGTCTCCGCAGGGCTACACCACGTTCTGAGTTCCTGGAGGGCCTCCTCCTGCAGGCCTGAAAGAGGAGCTGTCACACCGTGGATAGGCTGCTTCTGGATACCAATGCGCTCCTCGACATCGCCGTCGGACATCGGCCTGGAGCGTGAGCAGCACAGCGGCTCTTCGATCCATTGCCGACAATCACGCCATGGGATATGTGTTTCCGGCTCCCGTGAAGGACTTTTTACTTCATCACGCGGAGGGACTTCAGCGAGGAGACTCGTAGAGCTTGGATCTCCCTGTTCCTTGATGCCTTCCTCCTTGCAAGCTTTGATCGACATGCCTGTGAGGAGGCACTCTCATCCGATGAGCCGGACTACGAGGATGGTCTCATCCGTTCCGCAGCAGAGTGTGAGGTTGCCAGTACCTGATCTCAAGAGACGAGACTGCGTTTGCCACATCGGTCGTCACTCGGCTCACGCCCGAGGAGTACATCCGGACGTTCTCGCCGAATCGACCCTACGGAAGTGCCGGCTAACTCGCCTTTTCCGATGTCCGCATGCGGGAGGGATCGCCGATCTGCCCTCCAATGCCTCCCGTGATACAATAATTGCAGATGAAGCCATTTTCTAGGGGGTTTCGCATGGTAGGGCAGGCGACTTTCTCTGACTTGAGGGCGTGGGTCGGAGGTGCGCGGCGAAGAAGAAGGACGAGTTCTCTCGACCATGAGCGTGTGCGCAACCTCTGAGGAGGAGTACGCCGATATGGCCCACGAGTTCCCACCTCAACAAGAAACAGTACCAGGTAAAGTCGATAAAGAGGGGATCACACGAGTGTATGACGCCGCACGCAAAACCCGTTCGGCGCATACAACCCCAACGGGACGACAAGTCCTACTTGCGCCCACCGGAGGCCAGGCCTACTTCGACAAGCAGTGATAGGGCCGTGCCGTGAACACGCACGAGAGGAGACATGAACATGGAGAGAGCATATGCCCGGTCTGCGGCTACGACGGGCTGGACGAGCCCCCTTCAACGAGAGGGGTGCCGGGCTCGTACGACATCTGCCCGTGCTGCGGCTTCCAGTTCGGCTCGACGACTTCCCCACGAGGACAGGGGAGGGCTCGTCGCCGAGTGGCGCGAGCGCTGGGTCGCCGGCGGCTGCGTGTGGAAGTACGCGACGGGCTGCAGGAGGCCCCCGAGGGCTGGGACCCGCAGGCGCAGCTGGCCCGCACCCGAGGCGTGACCGTCCCGCCCTTTCGCTCGATCTTTGAGAGGCTCGCAGGGGTGACCAACCCACGACGGGGAGTGACGGCTCCGCCCTGCCCTTTGCAGGGCCGCCCGATACCGGCACCCGCGCCCGCCGTGGGTCGGGCGCAGGTGCCTCACACGAGAGGAGACATGACATGGGAGAAAACATATGCCCGGTCTGCGGCTGCGGCAGCTTGGTCGAGCCCCCTTCAACGAGTCGGGCGTGGGCTCGGACGACATCTGCCCGTGCTGCGGCTTCCAGTTCGGCCTCGACGACTTCCCACGAGGACAGGAGGCTCGTCGCCGAGTGGCGCGAGCGCTGGGTCGCCGGCGGCTGCGTGCGAAGTTCCGTCGGACGGGCTGCCCCGAGGGCTGGGACCCGCAGGCGCAGCTGGCCCGCACCCGGGGCGTGACCGTCCCGCCCTACCCACCGGGACCCGACATTCGCAGGAGTGACCAACCCACGACGGGGAGGGCGCGCTATGACGCTGAACTTCAAGAGCTTCGAGCGCGACATATCGAACTCGAGACGTGCGTGGCCGGCGGTGACGACCTCGGCGACGAGGTCCCGCGAGGCCTGAGGGCTTCCTGGCGTGTCTCAGGGTCCTGCGGGGAGGCTCGACCACCACCCCGGCTGGTTCTTGTAGGGCGAAGCGGACGGGAGGCCGGACGCCGACAGACGTTACCCCTACCGGGCCAGGCGGCGACGGAGTCACGGCCACACGAGGCTCGTGCTCAGTGAGGCCGCAGCCCCTCTGGTCCTGCTGGGGGCTGGCCATGCCGATGGTGCCCTAACAGAGAGTGGGGGTATAGTAAAAAGCAGCTAACTGATAATATTCCCGAAAGGAGATTTGATGGGTACTGTCGCTTGTGGCGGGAAGGGTCGATTCCGAGATAAAGGCACAGGCAGACGCCCACATAGCAAGGGCAGGGGCAAACGCAGCGTCGGTTATCCGATCAGTGTGGGGGCCATCGCCCGTACGGGAAGAATCCCACCATCGATGACGTTGCGGCCACCGACAGCCTCAAGGCTCGCATGAGAGATCTCCGCAGGGCTACGCCACGTTCCGAGTTCTTGGAGGGCCTCACGCCCGCAGGCCTGAAGGAGGAGCTGGCGCACCGTGATAGCCTGCTCTGGACACCATGTACTCCTCGGCATCGCCGTCGGACATCGGCGCGAGCACAGGCAGCACAGTTGCCCTTCGATCACTGCTGATAATCACGCCCTGGGTATGTGTTTCCCCGGCTCCTGAAAGACTTGCTTCATCACGCGGAGGGACTTCAGCGAGGAGACTCGCAGAGCTTGGATCTCCTGTTCCTTGATGCCTTCCTCCTTGTGGGCTTCGATCGCCATGTCTGCGAGGAGGCACTCTCATCCGATGAGCCGGACAATGAGGATGGTCTCATCCGTGCCGCAACAGAGCGTGAGGGTTGCCAGTACCTGATCTCAAGACGACGACTGCGTTTGCCACATCGGTCGTCATACGGCTCACGCCCGAGGAGTACATCCGGACGCTCGCCGAATCGATCCTGTGGAGTTCCTGTTAACCTCCTTCCCGACGCCCGTATGCGAGAGGGATCGTCACTGCTCGTCCAATGCCTCCGTGGTACGTAACTGCAGGTAAGAGCCATTTTCTAGGGGCTTCGCATGGGTGAGGCAGACGACTTTCTCCGACCTCGAGGACGCGGGCCGGAGGTGCATGGCGGAGAAGGACGAGCTCCTCTCGGCCATGGGCGTGGGCGCAACCTCTGAGGAGGAGTACACCAGGATGGCCCACGAGTTCTACCTCAACAAGGGACAGTGCCAGGCAGCGTCGATGAAGAGGGATCACACGGGTGTATGACGCCGCACGAAACCTGTTCGGCTCATGCAACCCCGACGGGACGGCAAGGACCTACCTTGCGCCCACCGGAGGCCAGGCCTACTTCGACAATCAGGGATGGGCCATGCTGTGACGCACGCACGAGAGGAGGCATGACATGGGAGAGAACGTGTGCCCGGTCTGCGGCTACGACGGGCTGGACGAGCCCCCCTTCAACGAGAGGGGCGCCGGCTCGGACGACATCTGCCCGTGCTGCGGCTTCCAGTTCGGCCTCGACGACTTCCCCTACGAGGACAGGGAGAGGCTCGTCGCCGAGTGGCGCGAGCGCTGGGTCGCCGGCGGCTGCGTGTGGAAGTTCCGTCGGACGGCTGCCCCCGAGGGCTGGGACCCGCAGGCGCAGCTGGCACGCACCGGGGCGTGACCGTCCCGCCCCTTTCGCTCGATTTTAGAGGCCTGCAGGGGCGACCAGTCCACGCCGGGGGAGTAACGGCTCCGTCCCACCCACTGCAGACAGAGCATCCGAAGGGGCGTGCGATGAGGCTAAACTTTCAAGAGCTTCTCCGCAACCCGGACACATGCAGAGTGCGCTTTCCCTGAGACGCAGCCACGAAATGCGCCTTTTCCGTGAGATGGCGCGACGTTTGCGCAGGTCAGGAAAGGTGCATTTCACCGAAAAGGCGCACTCTGTCTGTTGAGCGTCACCGAAAAAGCGCAGTCTGTCCCCCACGCCTCACGGAAAGGCGCACCCCTGCGACCCCCAGATCGCGCACTGCGCCCTTGCGTCACGTTACCGCCCACAGGAGGTTGTGGGGCCAACCCCCGCCAGACTGCGGTACCGTGAAAAATGGTCCAACTGGGCAAATGCGCTCGAGGAACCCCGCTAGGGCTGCGGGGCGGACCGCACCAGGGTCCGCAAAGCCCGGCCTGGGTTTGCCTCACGGAAAGACGCACTCTGCGCTGGACGTCTCACGGGAAAAGGCGCACTTTTGGCCGAGCCGCCTCTCGTAAACCTACGCCTGATGCCCGTCGATCGCGCTGACCCTGCGTCTCCCGCGCATGGTGCCAGGGGCTGGGCCCTCGTGGGTCGGTCAGCTCACGTCTTTGCGGGAACGCACCCACATCGCTGGCTGTCACCGGGCACGTCCCCTTCCGCCAGGCGGACCCCTCTTCGGGCCGCAGAAGGAGCACAGTGTCCTACCCTCACCCAAGCAGCGCGTAGACGATAGGGACCACCACGGCGCACAGGAGGGTGCTCGTGACGACGACGTTCGTTGCGAAGGTACGTCGCCCTTCCCCTCGTTGGCGGGGATCGGGAGCACGGTGAGCGCGGGCACTGCGGCCTGGATGATGAAGGTGCGCCTCCGTGGCAGGCAGCGCTCCGAACAGGGCGGCATAGGGCGGCAGGACACCGACCATGGACGGGGGCGATGACGAACTTACCCACAGGGCCACCTGTGTCGCGATCCATCCTCACGCTCGTCAAGCCACTCTCCTTTAGCACGATGCCGATGTAGATGAGGAGGCGGCGTTACCAGGTTGCCCGTGTAGGGTGAGCGTCGACGTGATGAACGAGGGGACGGGTAGCTGCAGCAGCAGAGGACGAGGGCCACGAGAAATCCCAGGAGGAGGCGGGAGCAGCCTGCTGATGTCAATGCTCGCTTCCTTTGGGCGGACGCCTTGGGCTCCTTGGCCTTGACCATGGGGTCCGCGTCGATGAAAGGTCCCGACTGCCCAGGTCGAGATCGTGTGGTGATGTAGTACACGAGGAAGAACCGATGGCACCCTCGCCGAAGAGGGCTATGTTGAGCGGCAGTCCTATGAAGATGGTGTTCGCGTTGGCGAAGGCGTTCACCATGATCCCCCTCCGGCCGGGACGGACCTTGAGGAGCACGACCAGTGCCGCCGAGACAAGGTAGCACAAGGCGACGCTCGCGAAGCACACCACGAGCCCCTGTGTCGAGTGAGAGCAGCGTCTTGAGTGTCAGGTTCTTGAGGACCGACGTGAAGATAGAGGCTGGAAGCGCCACGTTCATGATGAGCCTCGACGCGGAGGGGGCGAACGTGTCCCCGAGCCACCCCGCCTTTCTCAGCACGTAGCCAAGGGCGATGAGAAAAGATTATGGGAAGCTATGCTCCACGTGCGCTAAAGATGACCATCACCGCTCCTTCGAAGCGCTGTTGTCGGTGTTTCTCGTGCTTTGATTTTGTGCCGGACGGAGGCCTCGCTCGACGTCTCACTGGCGTCGGTGGCCTTTAGAGCGTCTCGTGAGCCCCCACGCTGAGGGCGTCAGCGCGTACTGGGCACCCACCTGGTCGCCCTGACGGCTGCCTCCACGTCCTCGATGGGAACTTGGTTGAGTCCCCGGTCGACGACCCTCATGGGCGAGCAGCGACGGCGATTCTCTCGGTGAACTCGGTCAGTCTCGACACGGGTGGGAGCACAGCCGCCCCAGGCTTCGTCACGTCCACGATGCCACCGAGCGAGGTGAGCTGCCCTGGAGATCATCTGGTCGGTGACGAGGCTGGCGTGAGCCGCGATCGCACCTAGGCCAAGCCCGGGATAGATGAGCGCGTTGTTAGCCTGGCCGATGTCGTGGCTCACCCCCGCATGCTCGACAGGCGCGGAGGGCACGCCCGTCGCCACGAGCGCCCGCCCATCCGTCCATGCGATGAGGGTCCGCCGCGCTCGCCTCTCGGCAAGCCGGTGGGGCTGGAGAGGGAAAGATCATCGGTCGCCCTCGCGTGAGCTGCCATCTGGCGTAGACCCCTCCGTGAAGGCCCCATGAACCGTCGAGGTACCCACCATGATGGTGGGACGTACCGTGGCCACGACGGCCTCTAGGCAAGTGAGCTTGGACGCGTCGGCAAACTCCGACCGCCTGCGTGCGAAGGGACGCTGCTCGGGGGTGAGGTCGTCCATGTCGTCGAAGAGGAGTCCCTGCCTGTCGACGAGGTGAAGCGCCTTCGCGCCTCCTCGCAGTCCATGCCCGTGGTCGACGAACTCCTGGAGTACGCGCTCGGCGATGCCGCAGCCGGCGGTTCCGGCGCCAGAAAGCACAGGTAGGTCTGGTCGAGCAGGGCTCTCCCCGTGATGTTGAGGCCACCGAGGATGCCCGCGAGGCGTGACGATGCCTGTGCCCTCGATGTCGTCGTTGAAGACGGGGTAGGTCTTTGCGTACTTGTTCAGGAGCGTGGCGGCGTGCCCTCGCCCAAAGTCCTCGAAGTGCAGGTATGGGTGGGGAAAGAGCCTCTAGCCGTTCGCTGCGAAGTCGTCCACGTAGGCGTAGTAGGTCTCGTCGCCACGCGCTTGTGCCGGTTGCCCAGGTAGAGCGGATCATCGAGTGGCGACTGGCGATTCGTGCCGGCATCGATGACAACGGGCAGCACACGCGCGGGGTCGAGGCCGGCCGCCGCCGTGTAGACCATGAGCTTGCCGACCGCTATTTCCACGCCGTTGGTGCCCCAGTCCCCGATGCCGAGGGGATGGCCTCCGCGTCGGAGACCACGATAAAGGTCGATGTCGCGGCCCCCGAGGCGTTGGCAAGCGCCCACTCCACGCAGTCGGGCTCGTCCACAGAGAGGTAGCAAGCGTACTGGGAGTCCACGTAGCGCTCGCTGTACTCCTCGATGTCCTGGGCGATGGTGGGGTCATAGACGATGGGCATGAACCCTCGCGTGATGTTCGGAGAAGAACTTGTAGAAGAGCGTCCTATTCTGCGAGAAGATCCTCGCGAGGAAGCGGCGCTTGGCGATGTCGCTGTCCTTGGACTGGTAGTTGTCGGTAGGCCAGCATGCGCCTGCTCCTCGAGCGTCTGCACCTGGGAGGAAGCAGCCCCACCAGACCGAGGCGCCTGCGCTCCTGGCGTCGAAGGCTGTCCCCTTGATAAGGAACGGGTCGTTGAGCAAGTCGAACGAGGTCGTTCATGGTGTGATCCCTTCGTCAGTGTGGCTTCCCTTCACTGTAGGCCATGGAAAGAGCTTATGGTCCCATAAATGCGTGCAGGCCAAAGGATGGACATCCGTGAGGGTGGGGACCATCGATCTCGATAGATCCCATGGCTCTACCTGTCGCAGGACGGGCCCGTGCCGGGCCTTTGAGGACTGTTGTCAGGGTGTGGGGTACTGGCGCACGGGTCCATAGGGACGACGAGGAGAATAGCCATGAGAGTGTTCGTAGCGGGTGCCACCGGTCGTGTGGCGACAGAGCTCATCGCCAACTTGAAGGCTGCCGGTCACCAAGTGGTCGCCGGAGCCAGGAAGCCAGAGAACGTGGCCGACCGGGAGGTACAGTCCACCGCGCTTGACCTGCATGCCGACGCAAAGGAGCTTAAGGCCCTGGTCGCGGATGCTGCGACGCTGTGCTGTGGCGGGCTCGCGCGGCAAGGACCTCCTGCAGACCGACGCGTTCGGTGCCGTGAAGCTCATGCAGGCATGCGAGGCGACGGGTGTGAGACGCTTCGTGATGCTGAGCTCCGTCTTTGCCGACGAGCCCGAGAAGTGGGGCGACCCGGCGTTGGCCAAGATCACCGACTACAACATCGCGAAGTTCTTTGCCGACCGGTGGCTCGCGAACAACACCCACCCGTGTACACCATCGTGCAGCCAGGCAGCCTGGTCGAAGGGTCGGGTAGCGGCAGGGTGAACCTGCACGTCACGGAAAGGTCCTCTCAACTCCATCGCAAACGTGGCCGCCGTGCTCGCAGGCGTGCTCGAGGCCAAGAACAGCTGGGACGATCATCAAGATGTCCGACGGCGATACCGAGGTCTCGGAGGCGATCGCGCAGTATCGGTGACGCTCGCGGACGGCTGTGGTGGCGCGATCGCAACGGCGTGATACTGCAATGGCGTGCTGACTGCGCGATGTGGTGAATCACTCACATCGTCTTCGCGAAGTGAGTGGTTTTTCGGCTCTCGTAGCGACGTGGTCCGTAGAGTCAAATTTGCGTATGCGCAGGTAAAGACTTACTGAATAGAATATCGAAGTGAGTGATTCACTCACTTCAGGAACATGATGTGAGTGAATCACTCCCATCGCACGTATGACACGATTGAGCCCGATTCGATCGGGCGAGAGTCTGATACAATCTGCGTTAGTGCCATATTCTCCCTATATTTATTCTGGTTAGAGACAGATACGAATTGAGGTGCTTTCGTGCTCAAGCGGTCTCTATGATGCCCCTGCTCAACTGGAAGGCCAACAACCATCAGAAGCCCTCGCGGTCGATGGTCCGCGCCAGGTTGGAAGACGTTTCTCCTCGAGGAGTTTTGGGAGGAGGGGATACGGGACCTCGTGAAGATCGACTTTCTCGTTGACGAGGATGCCAGGAGGCGGTTCGGATCCGCCCAAAGCGCCGCCAGGGTCATCGAGCTGGTTTCCCTCATCGCGGGACACGAGCTGGCTCCCGGGGAGACCCTCGTCTTCTTCGATGAGGTCCAGAGGGCGCAGAATCTCGTCACCTTCTCGAAGTATCTGGTAATCGACGGAAGGTTTGACCTTGCGATGTCTGGGTCGATGCTGGAGTCGAGCTGGGAGGGTAAGGTCATGGCCTGTGGGCTATCTGCATACCATGAGACATGGCTCCCTCACCTTCGAGGAGTTCTGCTGGGCGAGGGGTCCCCAATCGATTCTCGACCAGGTGAGAGAGGGCTATGAGAGAAGACCGCTCGATGACTCCCTGCATGGGCTTCTCATCGACCTCTTTAGGCAGTATCTTGTCATCGGCGGCATGCCGGAGGTGGTGCAGAAGAGCCTGAATACGCGCACGACCTTGGTGCGGTGCGGCGGGTGCAGGCGGATCTCTTGAGCCTGTATCGTGAGGACATCGCACAATACGCGGGCAATCGCTCCCCTTCAGGTCAAGGCGATCTATGACGCCATACCAACACAGCTTGACAAGGAGAACAAGCGCTTTCAACCGAAGACGCTGGAAAAAGACGGTGCCCGTTTCGAGCGATATGCCAACGACTTCGCTTGCTCGTCGCCGCGCGCTCTGTGCTGAGGACGGTCAATGTGAGCAGAGCCCAAACCCATGCTTGCCCGCATGAGAGGAACAGGGCGGTTCGTTGTACCTTAGCGATGTCGGAATGCTCCTTGCCAGCTACCCCTGCAGAGGTTGCCATGGCGGTGATATCGGGTGAGAGGTCGGTCAGCTCGGCTCGGTGTGCGAGGAACGTCATGGCGCAGGAGCTAGCCGCGCTGCGGTCCCGTTGCGCTATTACCACCATAGCCGTAAGGGAGGTAGGACTTTCTGATCGAGACGCGCAAGGGCGCGGTCTTGCCCATCGAAGTCACGTCAGGGAAGGACTACAAGCTTCACATCGCCCTCAACAGCCTGCTGGGAACAGATGAATACGGGATCGAGGAGGCGGTCGTGCTCTCGGAGGCTAACGTCCCCGCAGGGTAGGAGAGCGAAAGATAGTGCACCACCTGCCGCTCTATATGGTTGGCCTGGTTGCCGCCGGAGGCATCGGCGCCGAGTGACGGACTCTGGGGCGCTCAGGGCGTCAGGCTCCGATCCGATCGATTTCTCGGGCTTCTCGGAATAGACTGGGCTTTATGGGAGTTTGGTCGCAGAGCTCTGTGCGGAGAAGCTAGTCTGAGAAGGGGGACCGGATGGCCACAAGGAGTCGAAGAGCTTGAGTCAGCCTCTCGAAGATCGAGCATGGTTTAAGAAAATTGAAAGATGTGCTGAGAAGGACTTCGCATCATACGATATGAGGCTCTGTCGCCGAGCTGGCGAGGAAGGCGAGCGAGGGTCGGACATCGTGCAGCTGAGGAATGATGGGGTCTTCTACTTGGGTATCTCGTCCGCAAACAGCGGAGAAGCACTGCACATCCTCAAGAAGGACGTCTCAAGGGACGATGACTGGAGGGTGCAGGAGATCTCTGGCCAAGTCGTTCGATCGCTATTGTCGACACAGGTTACAAACGGTCTCTTCCTGTGATTGATGAGTGGTTGCGTTCCGACAAGCCAAACGTGAGGAGGCAGTCGACGGAGGGGCTGAGGATATGGACGGCGAGGGAGTACTCGAGGACCATCCGAAAGAGGCGATACGCAGGGCTCTCCGCGCCTGTGAGATGACCCGAGCGGTATGTTAGGAGAGTCAGTCGGCAACGCGTTGAGGACGTCAGCAAGAAGTACCCCGATCTGGTTAGGGCGGAGCTTGCCACATGGAACCGAGCTCCAGAGGTGTAAAGCAGGTTTACAGTTGGCGTCCAGACTGATGGGGTTGTGACGCAGGCAGCGGGCGAGGGAAGCCTCGATGAGGGAGCGCCATGGCTCAAGCTAACCCCAGACGATGCCGCAGAGGCACCAGCGCTTGGCCTTGCGTGCGGGATCGAAAGACCCCTAGTGCCGCAGCCGACGCGGATAGAAAAATGCCCCCCACAGACGGCTACGTGGCCAAACCAATCGGCGTTGATGTCGACCTCTGGCTCGACACCGCGAGACAGGCTCTTAGAGAATGCTCAGTCGACGGCGTCCAGAACTATACAGCCCGCCAGCCGAGACCCTGATGCTTGACCTCTGGCTCGGACGTTGGACGCCGTGACGACGTCGATGCTGACCTGTCCGGATCCAGCCCTCAGCAGGTAAAACCTAGAATGCGTCCAGGAGGGCGTCCAGAACCATGAAGGATGCCGCGTCAAGACGCAGCCCGCCAGCCACATGGGCGCGCTGGCACGCTCGTCGAGGACCCTGTCCTCCACGAGCACGGCGCCCATGCCCGCGACGAGCGCGATCTCACGGAGGCTGCAGCGGACGCAGCGGAGGTGTGGACGAGCCCGAGCGACACCTCGTGGTGGATATCGAGCGTCCGCGCGACGAGGGTATGCTACGGCGACGTTCACGACCAGCACCACGAGGGACACGAGCGCCCCCGATGAGCGGCTCGCGGTACCTTCGCCATGCGCCGGGCCGCGCCGCCTGCAAGTCGCGCTCGGGCCGTCTCCTTGGTCAGACATAATGGGATCCCCCCTCCCGACAGCGATTCCCGGCCGTCACAGCAGGGGCCGTCGCCCCTCATCGTACCACGCCTCGCGCGGCAGCGATGCGCGGGGCCACGCATCCCCATGTGCCGCACGAGCCGAGCGTGTCATCCGGTCGCGTACCCGCAGGGCGAGGCGGAACAGGTCACCGGTTTGTCGGGACTCTGGTGCGCGGCCTCGCTGGCTCGGGCGTTGAGCGCCGTGCCGACGGATGCTGGACCCAACTCGATCCAGCCCTCCACAGAAAACCTTGGAGTATGGTAGCTCAAGACGCCGCTCGGCATTCTCGGGGGCCGGCCATTCTAGCCCGTCCTACCCACCAAAAACCCCAAAGAGCCAGAAGTAGTAGTCAGCAGGATGTACGAGGAGAGAGACGAGTATGTCTGGAGGAGGATGCCCAACACTAGGTAGAAGATACCCGACAGGACGCAGCCTGCCAGCCACACGAGTGCGCTGGCACGTCTGTCGAGGACCCTGTCCTCCCGCCGAGCGCCCGCGCCCGCACGAGCGCGCGTTTTCGTCGAGGCTACGGCGGACGCCCCGGAGGGTGTGGACGAGCCCGAGCGACACCTCGTGGTGGATATCGAGCGTCCACGCGACGAAGGTGTGCATGGCGGCGCTACGACCAGCACCACGAGGGCACGAGCGCTCCCCCGATGAGCGGCTGCAGGTGGCTCGCCATGCGCTGGCGGTCGCACCCGCCTGCAAGTCGCGCTCGGGCCTGCCTCTTGGTCAGACATATGGGACCCCTCCCTCCCCGATAGCGATTCCCGGCCATCACAGCAGGAGGCCGTTACCCTCATCATACCACGCCCCGCAAGGGCTCGCGATGTACGAGGGTCGCTGCCTCCCCATGCTGCGCGTCATCGTTGCCTTGCACGGGTGGGCCAGGTGCCCTTGGCTGCCGTGCTGCCGATCCGGTGCCGCTCCTCCCCGATGGCCCTGAGCTGCGCTGTCTCACGGACGTGCCACTCAACGCCATCGAGCGGCACGCGCATCGCGCACTGATGCCACCGAATGGCGCGGGAGTCGGCATATGCGCAGCTGCTAGGGAGATGTCGTGCCACTCAGCACTACCGGATGGCACGCAGACCGCGCACTCGGCGCTACCGAGTGGGCACGGCCGAGCCCCGCAGGCCCGGCGTCCGAGCGTGCCATCGCCATCGCGACTGCCAGCCGCTCGCGAGGTGTTTTTGATGATAGGAGACGCGGTGCAGGGAGAGGCGCGCTTAGAGGTTGTCCTGTCTTCGACAGGGCGCAGACTGGGCGGGCTGGCTTGTCCCACTCCCTGCTGAGAGACGTGACGGGTTGAGGAGCGTGGCGGGTGCGAGGGACGAGGCAAGATGACGGGTGGTACATGGTACGGATGCCTTAGCTAAAGGGACGTTCAGTAGGCCTCGCTTGCCATGGGGATCTCGTGCTATAGTCAATTAAAGCATCTTTTTAGAGATGAGGATTGACTATGGACAGCGTATTGTTGTGTGTAACTCAACGCATGGATCAATCTGCGAGCCACTTGCTAACGGCGGCATGTCCTGATGAAATATGTCACCTGCGTCCAGCTGAAGAGGCTGGAGTCTTCCGCGAAGGTGCACTCGCGCTGAGCGTTACTGTATTATCTAGCCGCGTTGCCTACCAAACGGTAGAACGAAACGACAGGTGACAACTTATCCGTCAAGGGTCCATGGTCGAGCCCGGAGATCGCTGTCAGTATCATATGCAGCAAGGGAGGATATGAATCGCAAGCTCCCATGCGCTCGAGGTGGCCGTAGGCTGGCGCGGCGCCCGTCTGCTCGGGCTTGGTCGCCGTCTGGACCGCGCAGCGTTCTTCCATTACGAGATAGAGCCGCTGGTGGCGGACCCGTCTCAACAATGTTCGCGTGTCGACGAGGAGGTATCCTTCCAAATCCTACCACGTCGATGCCCGCAGCTGCAAACTCGACTACAGTTGGGAAGTCGAGGTGATTGCCTTTTACCTGAGGATCGCGGCACATTCGCCAACACGCCGTTCGAGGTCCCTTGGCAAGGTCAGCATCCACACTGGCCGCAGGATCAACAGGATCGTTGTTGTGGGGAGGGGCAGAGAGGCCGTGTATTGGGAGGCGAACATGAGTCGGATCCTCACCCTGCGGCGGACGGGCGATGACGCCCTTGGGGGCAGTCGGCGCGCACGGGGTGCGGAACGTTAGCGCTCAGCACGCTGACGTGGCGCGACGGCTCGGGGCATATGTCAGTAGGGCAAGCTCCCGGCTCTGCAAGCTGGAGCAGGAACCTCCACGCGGGATCACCGATGGACGTGCCGTCTACTGATCGTCTCCTGCTCCTCCCTGGTGACGATGACCAGCCGACGGATGTCGTCCTGTACGCGGAGAGCCGGCAGGCTTTTGGACCTCGCGTTTTGCGCCCCTCTCCGTGATCGAATGGGCTACCTGTATCGCCAGCCCTGCGTCTGGAACATAGAACAAAATGGGCTCTTCAGGGGTTCGTGTGGGTTGACGCCTTGACGATGCCAACCCAGCAGCGGCGCCACTCGCTCAGAGTCTGTCTTTCCAACCAAGCGAGAGAGGCCAGCGAGGAGGCGCCTGCCGACGCGCTCTAGCGGTTGAGCCACCGTGCCACCCGTCGCGACTCGCGTCGCAACAGTGTGACTAAGTGCTCCAAAACGGCCCCGAGGAGCCATTTTGGCCGATCTGTGTACACCCTGCGTTGTCGCCCGGCGGTGACGCCCACGTTGCCGGGGTAGTGACGCAACCACCCACCCACTACGAGCTCACGAACGCACAGTGGCGACAGGCCCTCGTCACGAGGAGGGACAAGCGGCTTCCCTCGTGCAGGGATCCTGCTGGGGCGTTGCGACCCGGTCGGTGATCACGCATGTGGGTTCGCGCTCACGAAAGAGCGTCCCGTGCCGACGACGGCCCGCACGCCGCGTCGATGGCCCGCGTGAAATCGTTGGGCGCCTCCTGGTGGATGCGTCGTGCTCCCTGACTCGACCACGACCGTCTCGCAGTCCGGTAGTCGCGGGCTCGGACGCGCAGGCGTCTCATCGGTGTTTGCTGCATAGAGCACGCCCCTCTCCCATAGCGAGTCCTCGCCTTGAGGTACACCACGGGACACTCGATCGCCTTGAGCAGGGCCTCCTGGTCAACGCCACTCATCCAGCTCCCGTCGTAAAACGCATCACCAAAGTGTGGGTCGTAGTCGTCCATGTAGTGCGTGATGTGAGTCCACGTGCGCGGTATCCAATGCGTTTACCACGTGCTCGCGTGGTGCTTCTGCGCACCAGCTCGGTGGCACGTGCGAGTTTTGCCTGAAAGCCCCCAAACAGCGAGTAGAGGTAGCTTTTGTGCACATACCATACGGGACAGGCGATCTGCACCCTCCTGCTCCCAGTACTCGTGGGCGGGCAGGTAGCCGTCGTACCAGACGAATGCTCCCGCCCCTTTGACCCTCATCGGGGTGACGCTAAAACGGTGGGTCTTCCAGGATGCATGCGAGGACGTTCGCGGAATCGTGGGCGGCGACGTAGGCTGCGAGGATACCGCCCGAGCTGTGGCCTCGAGACGGCATACGGCCCACCGATCACCCGCCTTGCAGAATGAGATCAGCACGTCTCCTCCCGCAACGCAGGAGCAGAGCGAGGGGTCGCGGGCGGACTCTCCATGCCCAGGCAGTCCACGGCAAACACATGGTAGCGCTTTGCCGTGCTGGAAGCACCGGTGAGTAGTCTTCCCACCCATCCCCCTGTCCGTGTCATGAGGAGGAGGGCCAAGCCGTCGCTCGGCCCTCGGCGTAGTTTACCGTCACGCCCCCACGGCGGCGTGCCTCTCGACGTACCCAGCGGACAGGGCCCTTTGGTCATCCTCGTCGTGGTGGAGGTTGTAACGTGATAGAGTCCGAGTCCACGCCCTGCGGCAGCGAGGATCACCGCAGCGACGAGTGCCACCACCTTTTTCCTCCTTCCACCTTTCACATGTTTCATATCCGCTTGGTCCATGGTAGGCGTGGGAGTTGGGGACAACCAACCAAACCGGACATCTTTTGCCCGTCAGGGCGTCATGTTCTCATTTACATCGCCACGCCGAACGGCACCCACGCATTCGATGCGTGCGGAGCTACCTTGGGAAAACGTCGTCTCTCCCTTTTCCTGGGGTATCTCGACGTTCCTGATGGCTGGATCTTGTCGCTGCAAACTCGAGGGCATCCGCACCAAGAGCGTATAGACTCAGTGGGTGGAGGGGAAAAGTAGAACCACTTTCCCGTGTAGGTGGGCTCTTAAGCTGTATCTGAGAGGACCATCGCCAGTTCGCCCGGTCAGGTGATGGGCATTTCGAGCAGAGCAGGTGCTCGGACTGCAAAGTACCGGTCAATGACAGGTGATATACTTTCAAAAGACAAACGGCATTTCCCTTTGAAAGCGGCGCTCATGCGAAAGGACCTCAAGAACAGGCAGCGCTATCTAGACGAGGCGCTCATGTTCAGGGACACCGACCATCAAGGTCGTTACCGGCGTGCGTCGCTGTGGAGAGTCGAGTCTGCTCGCCTCGTCCGTAACGCGCTCGAGTCCGGAGCAGGTCAAGGGGCGGAGCGTCGGACTTAACCTCGAGAGCATGACATGTTCTCAGAACACCGCAGAGGAACTGTATGCTCATTTCCGCGAGAGGCTGTCGGATGACGGACGCACCTACATCTTCTCGATGAGCCCCAACGCATTGCTGGCTGGCAAGATGCTGTCAATGCCATGCGCGTGGACTTCGACTGCGACATCTACCTTACGGACTCGAACGCTACCTGCCTCGAGCGAACTCTCCACGTACCCTGTCGGGACGCTACGTCGAGGTCGGGATGTTGCCGCTCGCCTTTGCCGAATACGCAGACTTCTGTGGCGTCTCGTTCGCTATCTGGCAGCGTCGTCGCTCTTGACCTCTTTGGCGAGCCGGTGCTGTTCGACGACCTGTTCGAACGATACCCGCGGCTGGCGGGATGCCAGCCATCGCCCTCTCCGAGGTCCGGCAGGCAGAGCATGCCGCGTACATGTTGAGTATCTATGAGGGCGTGGCGTCCCGCGATATTGTCAATCGCGAGCGGAATAGGCGGCAGAGCCGCGTGACAAACCCGGAACTTCTAGCGAAACGTGGGCTGACTTTCTTGCCGACAATATAGGAAACCAGGTCTCCGCGTCCAGCATCGCAAGCACCCTGACATCTGCAGGCGTCAGGACCTCCCATCCAACCGCCGCGTCGTACATCTCTGCCCTCAACGAAGGCGTACTCTTCTATAGGGTGTCCGCATGACCTACACGGCAAGGCAATCCTGAGGACGAACCCCAAGGAGTACATCGTTGACCTGGCCTCAGATCATATCTTGGCGGCTACAGGGCAACCGACATGGGTCGGATCTTCGAGAACATCGTGTACCTGGAGCTTTGTTTCAGGGGGTATAGTGTGCACGTTGGCAAGATTTACGGCAAGGAGATCGACTTCGTAGCGGTAAAAGACGGCGAAGGCTCACATCCAGGTGGCCGATGAGCTGCCCGACGAGTTGACCGAAGCGCGAACTCGCATCGCTGAGATCATCAGGGACGCATTCCCAAAGATGGTTATTGTGAGGAAGGGCTCATACGAGACTGACGTCGACGGCATTAGGATTGTTCGGGCACGCGACTTCTTTTTGGATAACTGGCAGTGAGCTGGCAGTGAGTCTCCCCATCGCGTGCTCGATGCTGTGGCACCCCCCTTGGGCCTTTCGAGCCATCATCGTAGATTACGTCAGCACTCATTTCGAGGCTCTTCGGGGTTCGTGGGTTGACGCCTTGGCGAAGATGCCAACCCTGGGCAACGCGCCACCTGCGCAGAGTCTGTCTTCCCGACCAAGCGAGAGGGCTCGGGAGGAGGCGCCGGCACGCCATGGTGGTTGAGGGCCTCGCGCCACCTGACGCAGCTCGCGTCGCATTCGTATCGCGACTCGCGTCGCAACAGTGCTACAAAATGCCCCAAAACGGCACCGAGAGACCATTTTAGCCGATCTGTGTACACTCCTGCGTCCTCACGGTCGCTCGAACGATCCTCGCGAGTTGCAACAGTGTACACAAATGCCCCAAAACAGTCTCGAGGCCATTTTAGCCGATTTGTGCCACACTCCGCGTCATCGCCTCGGCGGTGATGCCCACGCCGCCCCTAGCGGTAACGCACCACCCACCGCATCGGAGCTCGGCAAAGCTTCCATTTCAACAGTAGTTAGCGCTATGCAGCCCTCATATATCCACGGCAAGTCTGTCTGCGAAATGCATATTGCCGATATCGGCAATATGCATGATCCTTCTGGTAGACTATCGGCGCCATTTGCCGACGGGAGGCACGTGAGATACCTTTTCGGGTTGCAGAGATCGCCAGACTCCGAGGGCATCTCCGCTAGCGTGCGCAGCTACTGCGCACAGAGGGCGTGCCGGGCGCCTTCCTCACGGGGAAGACGTCGGCGTCCCGGCCGACGCGAGGAAGCCCGCCTGCCTGAACGGGCGACGAGTGGCGCCTCACCCCACTGCTTGCGAGACTTCGCGAGGAGATGTCCGCGCGAACTTCGGGGGCATCTACCACAGGTGCAAGTTGAGCTACCTACAACTCCAACCACATGGAGGGCAGCAGGCTCACCCACGACCAGACACGCCTCATCTTCGAGACCTCTACGATTAGCCCGCAGGGGAGGGCGTGCGCGTCGATGATGTGATCGGGCCCAACCACTTCCGTTGCGTCGACTCACATCATCAGCCATGCAGGCGAGGCCCTCTCCGAGTCGCTGCTGAAGGACCTGCACGGACCTTAAGGCATCCACGAGTGCGCGGGCAGGGACTGGTTCGCCGTGGGCGACCTGCTGCTGCCCAACGAGGCCGGTGGCCGCGAGACGACCGCTCCGGAGGACGTCGCACGGGAGGTGCGCGGCCTCATATCCTCCTATGAGGCGAATCGTGCCCTCGACGCTCGAGGACATCGTGTCCTTCCACGTGTCGTTCGGAGCGCATCCATCTCTTCCAGGACGGCAACGGCCGCGTCGGGCCGGCTCGTCATGTTCAAGGAATGCCTGCGCCATGGGATAGTGCCCGTTCGTCATCGGTGATGATACAAAGCTCTTCTTCACTATCGTGGACTGTCCCGGTGAGACAAGGAGGGGTGGCTCATGGGCACGTGCCTCGGCTCAGGACAGCAGGGGGTGGTTGGACTACCATCGGCATTCCCGTACTCCGGCTGAGGTGAGCGAGAGTCCCAAACTGAATGCGGGCAAGTTGTCGTGCCGCCGGCCGTCTGGGATGGCGAGGGCGAGGACCATGCGCTCCGCGTCTGGGAGACATGGCGCGCAGCCCGACTTCCCAAGGGACGGGGATGGCGTCAGCCTACGCGCGCGCGATCCTAGCGGATGCCCTGAGCCTCGACGCCTCGAGTATCCGATGAGATCGGTCGTCTGATAGAACGCGCCTCGCCCTCGCGTTGCCCATCTTCGAGAGTATCCCCGCTTCAGGCGGTCTGATGAGGGCGCGCCCCGCGCGGTCGGTGATGCCAAGCGTCTGGACACGAAGCCGACATCGACCACCGGCTGCTCAACAAGCAGGGCAGGCAGCTGCGTGAGGCCGAACCGGCTGCGGTCGTGCGTTTGAGAGCGCACGTGCCAGGATAACATCAACGTCTGCGGCGATCCGGGGAGCCTATGACGACGGCAAGCTCCAATGCGTCGGCTAGCAGCTGACGGATGACTCGTCTCTCTCATGGTAGTCGCGTCGCGCCCTCCCATGTACCTCTTTACGTCGTGCAGAAGCCCGCCGAGATGGCAGGGTCGCTGCAGGTGGGCCTCATCCAGCGCCAGCATGCGGGTGGGATTACGCGCCTCGTGCGACCGTTGCCATCCGTGAATGGGTGTATGGTCTCGAACTGCGCGTGAAGAGCGCTGCCTTCGTCACAGACGGCATGTCCTCGCGGCGCCTCGAACGTCAGCAGGTCACCAAGACATCCGCGCACCTCACGGCATGCGGAGGGACGAACGAGGCTCTGCGGGACGAGGGGAACCGCCTATCCACACCCTGTCGTCCCGCGGGCCCTTCGGTGACGTTTCATGAGTGTGTCGGATGTCGCATCGAATCGATGTCGATGGGTCCTTGCTGGCGCAAGGCCTCACGCATGGCGGCGACGTTGCCAGCGATTGTCAGGGCGTTAGCAGGAGCCTTTGTCCGTCGTTCGGCGAGCGCCACGTTGCGTACGCTGGACGTCAGCTGCCTCGATCTGGGAGCTAGATGAGGACTCGCTCCCAGAAGCAGTGCTGGGAGGTCGCGAGAGCGCACTGCCTGTGCCTGGTCGAAGCGCCACGGCGACCTCCACCTCCAAGATGCGCTGTGACAGCCCCCGTGGCAGGCTGACCGCCTCGCTGGCGATGGTCGCGGGAACTGCGGCCTCATAGCTCGATAGAATCTTCCTCCTGCGGCTCTTGGGGATGAGTGCCAGCTCATCTAATCACGTTCCCATGCGCACGTCTCGTGCGTGATGCTCGGCCATGGCGTCTTCCGCTCTCTCTGCTTCGGTTTGTAGATAATAGCGAAATAAATTCTAATATACTTCCGAACTAGCGGCGCATGGGTTCGTGAGTCGGCTGGATCGGCTCAGAAACGTAACGAAATTAACGATCCAACCCTAGTCGGGCCTTGGCGCCTGATGAAGTACTCTATCACCGTGAAAGCCATCGCTCGATGTCGATAGATTCTGCATCTCGTTACCTGCCACCTCGATCCTGCGCTCGTAGACCGCCGGGTCTCATCAGGCAACGCACCTCCAGGCTGGCGGAGGTCGTGGTTGAGGAGATGAGTTCTGACGATGTACTGCAGCGACTCGAGCGGCCGGCCGCATTGCTAATCGCCACCTGGGGGCCTTTTCGTGACGGTCGCGCGCGGGGTCTCAACAGACTAGCCCCTCGGTGCTTTCGGTATGGACAGGTATGGCTTCATAATAGACACTCGCGCCATTCACCCGTGGCTGCAGCGCGTGCTCCCTGGTTGCGCCTCGTGAGCCGAACATCATGTCCAGCAGGCGCTTGCGCCAGCCTCGTGTCTGGTGCAATACCGGCGAGTAGGTAGCCTCAGCATGGTGAGCGCGCCAAACATCTTGTCGTCACGTCATAGGGTCGTGCAACTTAGTGACCTCGGGATCTTGAGGCGGAGTTTACCGATGGTCCTGTTCCAGAGGCGACCGTGGTGGGCGCAGATGTTGCGTCACGGTGTTGACGGTCAGAGCTGTGAGTCGAGCACCGGTGGTGATGCTCAGGTTATGCGCAATCTGCTTCCTCACGAGTACGGGTGAGTTGCAGAGGGCGACCACCATGCCGGAGTCCATCACGTTCACGAGTATCCATGGGCGCAGGTGTGGTGGTCACCGTACTTGTTGTGGAAGTGTCGGCGGCGACCCGCCCTCTCCATGGCCCTCCCATGGTGTCGTGGCACTTCTCGATGAAGTGCCTAAAGCGCTCTCGGCTCAGTCTGGGAGCCTCCTCGTCCAGCGAAGGGGCGATATATATCTGCTCGGCAAGATGTATGCGAGCTGCACGCATGCAGACCTCCACGTGCTCTACGGCATCAAAAGACCACGAGGCTGGAACTGCCGATCGAACACGCACATGTCCTCAGACGCGCCGGAACGTGGTACCCTCCAGAACTCGTCCGAGCCCTGTGTGTGGATGTGCCGAGTAGCCGCTCAGGCGGCAGTAGCCCACGTCCCGAAGATGGTTAATAAGGTCGTCTCGGTCAGCAACTACCCCGGTCATTGGCGAGGAGGTCAGCCTGCTGCTCAAAGGTGAGAAAGGGCTTAGTATATTCCATGAACACGGTGTCCTTAGATAGGCAAAACCAGTGTGCATCGTTGAGAGGCCAGGCGGGCTTACTAAAGCAAGTCTAGCACAGAAGGGCGTGTCCTGTACAAGAATTGTGGAGATTCTATGGGAGGCATGCTGCCGACCGTTGCTGTCCAAAATGCTCACATCCTACCCGGACCCGAACACCCAACACATGAGCAGAGTTTACGAGTGAAGTCCGGCGTCCGAGTCGGGCCTCACTCGTTATCCCACGCGAGTTTCGGCTTTCTCTTGCACGCCACGGCCTTTACGCAGCGTCGACCCACTCAGGGCCCCAGGCTCGCTTGCGTCCGAGAACGACATGAGCCCGTCAAAGGACGCTCTTGACCTCCATACTGTTCTCCCACAGCTCGTCGCGATGACAGATCGAGGTCATCGCAGACGGTCCTGACTAACTGCCCCTAGCCCACCTCCACGGACCCGGAACAGCGCCCCCGTTCCTGAGTGCCCTGAAAGCGGGAAGCCTCCTGTCGAGGATTCTTCGTCGTACACTTTAGGACCCCTGTGCGGCAAACCGGACGCTGAGCTTCATGTCTGGCAGGTGCGGCGCATCATCCTCACCTTATGAAACAACATGTCCCACTGCCTCCTCGCCACGTGGATCGAGCCTTCTGAACTGCGTTCCGTGGCCTACAAGAGGTGGGACATATGTTGGAACGCAGGTAATCGCAAACGTCGCTGCGCATGTCCTTCGTGTAGACCAGATACTGGCTGCCGACCGAGGGCACTTCTGGCTAAAACGCGTCGAGCGAAGGGTGCGTGCTGTACTTGGACGACTTGACTGACTGGGCAGATCTTTTTCCTGTCAGGGACGAGGAAGTCGATCTCGTAGTTGCGATTTGTCCCCTCCTTGTCACGTGGTGGTAGAAGAGCCGAAAAGCCGTGCGCAACCAGCTCCTGCGCCACGACATTTCACATACCAGCCCTGGGTTTGCGGAAGCCTGTCGGCGAGACAGCTTCTCGTGCACAACGTTCTCGATCATGTCCGCATCCTTGAATGAGAGGGTAACAATCAGTATCCGCAAGATACAGCTGAACTTCTCCAGGTTGATGTTCGAGGACATCCCCACGTTCGGTCGTTTGCATGGTGGGCGACCAGCACGGTCGTGCACTGCGCAGTCGGCAACTCCTCAAGGATGTCTGCGGCCCGAGTTGTGCAAGGACGCTTGACACGTGTACCGTGCTGATGCCTCGCCAGCTGTGCCGGTATGGCGTCGAAGAGAAGTGCCAGCACTCCCTGATGGGCTGATTCGTGGAAGTCTTCTCATACAGGTTGATCATCCGTTTGGCGCTGTCTACCTCCTGGGAGGTTGTTCGTCTGCAGGTAGGGTGTCGACAATCTGTGGCATCCCACCCGACAAGCATGTAGAGACGAAGTCATGCATGGCCTTTCGGTTCGTCCTGTTCACCAAGCTGCGCCTTCGAGACAAAAGGCATCCTTCAACAAGGACAGCGTCGAATCGTTTGCCACGTGCCCACATGAACCTCATAATCCATGGACGCATCTGGACCTCGTCTCACTTGGAATGAGGATGCCTGCAAGTGTTCTTTTCGTATCGAGATAAAGCGAACCCGTTTCGATGTAGTCATAGCGCCCGTCCTTGACAAGTTTCTTTTATGGCTTTGCCTCGCCATGGAGCAGAGCTCGCACCTCGTCGAAGATGATAAGAGACTCTGTTCGAAGAGACGGCCGAATAGCGCAGCTGGAGCTGGAGGAAAAGGTAGTTCAGGTCCGACTACGTCCTCGAAGAGCTCCCTGGACGTCGTGGGCCGCTCTCGGCGAAGTCGATGAGGATATAACTACGATACTCATTCTTTGCGAACTCCTCAACTACGGTTGATTTGCCGACGCGTGCGCGCACCCTCGATCAGCAGCGCCGTCTTACTGTCGGAGTGAAGCTTCCACCCTGCATTGACACTGTAGATTTTGCGTTTGAACATCTCCACACCTCATTTCCGTACTTTGTTAGACCTCAATATAGTGTATTTCCGTATATTTTTCATGCCATATCTGAGCATTCCCGCACATTTATATCGACACAACGCTTCCGATAGCCCACAGTCTCGTTTCTACGAGTGGTCTCTTACGAAGTAGCCGCCAAGTCTGCCTCGCCAGGCTGCCAAAGAGGTGTGCCAAACCTCCCTGCGCGCGGATGCGTTTAGCTGGTGCGAGCGATGTTCGTATGAACGACGTCTCCTGAGCAAGATCGTCCCCACGACTCTCAAAGGCCATCGCCACACAATGGTAACGTGGTCCAGTAGCTCAGGGCCTCGCAGGAGTTTTGGGCGCGTCCGCACATCCTTCGAGGCACATGCCGGGGGCATTGATGGTAGCATTGCCCCAACGGATGTAGCCTGCTGTCGAAAGGAGGGGGCATAAGGGTGTCGAAGGCGCACGGTCTCTGCTGCCCTTCCCTTAGGTGATTGCGCGTGACCGCTTTGCAGTCAGGCTGTGGTCCCACCCCGCAAAGCGCACCGTTTGCCGCATCCGTCCAGGCTGTCTCCAGAAACAGAGGGTAGGGGACATGAGGTTTGTCATAGACAGCGCTGTCAGCTGTTTCGACGCAAAGGAGGTCCTGAGGGACATCAGCTTCACCTTTGAGGTGAAGATAGATGGCCTGCTCGGCAGGAATGGTGCAGGGAATAACCTTCAACTGCCTTAACCGGACATCCGGACTGACGGCGAACCTTCATTTGATACGGCGGATGGCGTCAGGGATGTCTTGCCCGGAGGACATCGGCTACGTCCTTCGACGCCGACTGCCCGAGTTCCTTACCGACGGGAGAGTTCTGGTTCTTTATGGACATTCACGCGGACGAGCTGCGCGACACAAGGTCCATCGACGACTACTTGATGACATGAGTATCGAGGTGGGGGATAGGGACAGGCTGCCCAAGGACTACTCCCATGGCATGAAGAGCAAGATGTAGATGTTGGTCAGCATCATCGCCCGACCGAACTTGATGCTGCTGATGAGCCTTTGACCTCCCTTGACGTTGTGGTCGCAGAAGAGATGGAAGTGCTGCCGCGCTCCTTGAAGGAGGGGCGAATCATCAGTTCGACGCACCTCTGATCTGGCGTTGACCCAGTGATGAGATCGTGCTGCTGAACCGATGGCGTTCTTGGAGGCCGTCGACAAGTCCGACCTCGATGTCAACGGGAGTCTGGCGAGATCATCGCGGCGCTGGGAGGGAGGAGGCGATGCGTAAGACCTCATGACGTCCTTTCCGCTGAGAAATACCTACCGCGTCAACTGATCCTGTATGCCTCAGGCAGGTCCCCCGCTGAGGCGACTTGTTCCTGCCGATGTGTATCGGCACCAGTCTAAGCTGCTCATGAAACGTCCTGTCCAGTAGTGTGAGATCCTTGCTGAAGTTTCTGTCAAGGCCCCACGTTGTCCTTATGGTGATGGGTGCCCGCGAGCCTGCTGACCTTCTGCACATGCCAGAGCACAGCTCTTTTGCTCCACCTGTTTCTGCTGCTCTCCCTGATCGGCGCGACAACGGACACTTATCTGTTCGATCCGTCAGCGATCAAGTACTATGCCGTGGTCCTGCTTGGCATGGACGCGGAACACACCCTGTCAATTACCCTATGGGCTTCATGGCGCTTTGTCGGCCCACGCTGTGTATGTTGTGTTTACCTTGCCGGATGGCCTGTTCTGGCAGTGCCTGCTTGTTCCGCTGTACGGTGGGGTTAAGATGGTCTACAGCGTAAGATGGCTGGGGATTATGAAAAGGCGGGATGGGTATAGCGAGATGAGAGACGCAGCGTCGCTGTGGGACTGGATGCTCCTGCTGCTGGGCGCCGTACGCCCTTCCGCTCATGGGGCTCATGATTCCTGTGACAGTGGCTGTGCCCTGTATGGTCGCAGCAGGTGCCCTTCTGGGCATACCGGCACTGTGGAAGATACTGCTGACCTTGCCCACTATCCCACGATGTGTAAGGCGCGAGCTGCTGCAGGATGCGGTCGTGACCCATCCGGTCACCCTGCAAGGCGTTCGCTTGACAAAGACCAGGTATACTGTGTACGCACTGCCAGAGAAAGGGTCTTGAATACCTGAATGAGCTGGTTCATCAAGCGACACCCACAGGGGCTTTCTGAGATCGGCGAGGCGATCACCGTAGCTGCCTTATCGTGTTCGCTTCCATTGCGTGGTCGCGATGCAGCAACTCCCGTCGTTCAGGCTCAGCGAACGACTCGCTGATGTCCGGCCCGCCGCATATGTCCCGTGCGGTGGATGTACGCGATCAATCGCTCGCTTTACTCAGACGCCGTTCGTCAATTGTGATCGCAGCCCGCTGACCTATCCTCTTCTGGCCAGCAGCCGAAGCATTCTGCGGCTGTTCTGATCCGCTCCAGAGAGATCGTCACAGGAACCTGCTGCCGGCAGCTGTGATCGGTGCGGCGCTCACGTCGTTGTTTCCATCGTGGCACGGATGCCCCTGTGACTTACGTGGTGCTGTTCGTGTCTGTCACGGTGATGAGCGTCTTTCCAGCACCATCTGACCCTTCTATTACCTGTTGCAGCCCCATAACGCAGGCACGGAGATGAGGAGGGACGCACCGCGTCATGACTGCGGTGACGGCGTCTGCTACCCAATGATGTGTGGGTGCGACCGCCCGCACTGGTCTCGGCGTGGCACTCATTGCCTTTTGCGCATGCTATTGCATCGGCGAGGTCTCGTCACTGATCGGGCGCGAAGACCTGCATCCGCCCGTGAGGCCGCACGGGAAGCGAAGATGCCGAACGTCCGAGACAAAAAGCTGGCAGTCTGATGCGGCGGCGGTCTTGGCCGTCTAGTTCGCCTCAGGTTTCAGGCGCCGGCTCAGCGCCACAAGCGCCATGACGATCACGTAGTAGATGGCGGCGACAAATAACAACAAATCGCCCGAACGCACGGTATGTGGAGCGTCTGGATCACCTGCGCCGCGCGTGCATCATGTCCATGGGAGGCCGATCGTCGCCACCAGAGACGAGCTCTTACACTTTAGATGGCCTCATTGACCAGCGCCGATGAATTCGAGCGGTGCCTGCGGATGACAGATTCCCCACATCATCGAAGGGCAGGGCAGGCCCAGGGCACGGCGGCGTCGTACTGGTCATGATCGATTCTCGATGCCGCCACGGACGGTCTCGAGACGGTGGTGGCTGAACCCATTGAGTCCCAGTGTGGAGCACGGATGCCGCGAACATCGAGATCTTGTAGTTGCGAGCTGCGGCATCCCAAAGTACGCGATGAAGAGCAGCACGATGAGCGGTGCCGCGAAAGATTGACGTGTAGAAGTCCAGGATCACGCGAAGCGGTCACGGCAGCACCTTGAGCACGGAGATGAGAAACCAGCACAAACGTGCTGAGGAGGCGGTTCTGTCACCCAGGGTGACGACGAGGCCACCCACGAACATGGGAGACAGGGTTCGACATGAGAAAGTTCATACGGCCCTCTGGCTAGCCCTCCGACGTGGCGGAACCCACGCCCTTGTCGCCAAAAGGAGGCAAGCCGAGAAGTCCTCGCCCCACTTGAAGTCTGTGCCCATGTAGGTTCCAATGAACTGGTCGATGGTGCTGGGGTTCTTGAGCATCTCGCCGATGCACTGGTCGAAAGGGGCCGCGACGAACGATGCTCTCGTATTATGATGCGTATTCCAGTCTTTGTCTCGGCCTCGGCTGAGAAGACCAGCACCAGGCCGCCATTGGCGTCGCGCATGGATCTCGGCCCTCGGTTGCCCGCATGGTAGTCGATGCGGCCGGCGGCGACCCTCTGGAGGCACCTGCCGCCGCTGTCGGTGTGGATGTCGGCAGCTGGGCGACGGTATGACGAACTGTTCCACGGTGCCGGTGGTGCAGGCGAGCTCGCCCGAAAGGCCATCCACGCTCGTGATGGGGTCGTCGCCCAGGCGAGCACGCCGACGAGCGGCTGGTAATAGCCGCGAAGAAGTCATAGCTTGCTCGGCGCTCGGCATCTCGAGGACATGGCCATCGTGAAGGAGGTGTCGCTCGCCTGAACGGGAGGCCACAGCGTGGCGGCGAACTGCTGCGGCCTGAAGTCGTACGCAAGCCAAGACGTTTGGCCATCTCTGTCTGCAACGGCAAATGTCAAGGCCCACGACCTTCAAGTGCCGTCGACTGCATCTCGACGTAGCGATAGGGCGCGAAGGCGTCATCGCCTACGAAGCGGCAGCGGTCCGGAGAGATCTGTTGTCGAGGTTGAGGATGACGCACCGCCAGCGGCAGTGCTTTCTTCGATCCCTTTGCAGCCTGCGGAGTGAGCGCTGCCCTGCTGCCATCATGCCGAGAAACGTGACCGCACCCATCGAGCCGCCCTATCTTGGTATCCATTCTGCAACACCTCCAGCGTTCTCCTGCACTGCCACCCCAGTGTAGCCTACGGAAATCATAATTTCTAGCTAGGTGCAAACTGACAGCCTTCATGAAGGTCTTGAGGTGCGGGACCTCGCAGGCAACACTGGGCAGCCCGTGCCCCCAGCCAGAGGGGACTGTTCCTCGACACCGTGCACGGTCAGCGTGCCGCTGTGGTCGAGTACGATCAGCACGTAGCGGTCGTGCCCGATGCCCAGCGCCTCATGTACGAGAGATGGCGCAGGCCATGGCGACTCGTCATGCGCCTGGTCAGTCGCGGCCTCCTCTGGCTTCATCACACAGATCATATCGACGGAGGCCTGATCGATGGCTGTACGTCCGTCGAGGCGAGTATGTTCACGTTGGGCGTCACGAGGGGCCGCTGAGACGCCTGTGGTCTGGCTGGCTGTGCTCGTGGCCGTGCTCCTGCCTCGCATGGGGAGGTTGTTGATGTGGCACACGCCATATAATCGCGTCATTAACACTATAAACCTTGGAGTTCTATGATGACGTATTACGAGCGCTCCACTTGCGGCGAGATCCTCCGTGCACAGCAAGGCTACGCTTTGAGGGTGTCGGGAAGTCCATTGCGCGCGCAGGCAGCTGAGTCGCACGATACGCCTATTACACGCTGGCAGATGCGGGCATCAGACAGGCGTCGTCGGATGCGGCGGCTGGATACAACGCATCAGGGTGCTGGCGATTATTGATGAGGCCTGCCTGCCATGATATATTCCTGCTTTGCGGTGAAAGAGTACACGGACCAGAATCCGACAGGACATACTTTTCATACTTACGGGTCACATCTATCGCGCGCTCGGGGCTGGGCGGTCAGGATCTCGACAAGGCGTGTGAGGAGATTCTCACTCACCTCTGACCCAGGCAGCTTATAGGTCTACGTTCAACATCGTTGATAGCTTCTAAGTACTCAGAGCCTGACTTTACGTATGGATTCTGCCTGACGATGGATGACCTTAAAGCGACAGGATATCCACTGCGAATTCCTGGAAGTATGCTGTGGACACACGGTTGATGAGCAATTAGTGAGCGGGCTATCGATACGCGATGACATCGATAGCGTTTTGGGGACACGCTTCTTCCTGAGAGATTTGATAAGAACATTGCACAAAAGATCTTGCAGAGGCTGCTTGTACCCAGGTGGCATCCTGAATGTCAAAGGTCGCATCCGAGCTGGGATATGATGTCAGGACAA